>Ga0079995_1086878_pt1 | contig 12030 bp, 7 predicted proteins | sample FaiFalFF_MnMetaG_2_FD_69198 | JGI IMG/M metagenome (GOLD analysis project Ga0079995, IMG submission 69198) | Freshwater microbial communities from Yellowstone National Park, Wyoming, USA - Fairy Falls C (FF_Mn_C) (SPADES assembly) (version 4) | ecosystem: Environmental > Aquatic > Freshwater >... | reverse complement strand
CGCTCCCCATAGCCGAACCCGATACATAGGGGGAAAGGGATTGACTCCCTCCATCGCCCGTACAAAATCTTCCCCAACACTCTTCGCAAAATTGGCTAACGCCTCCTCAGGAGAAATGTACCGCACCTCTCGCACTAAGCTCTGCTGCTGAAGCCACACGCCCAGGGCTCGTACACTCTGCTCATCTGCCGTCGGGTAAAGCAATACCCGATATTCCAGATTTTCCCGAGCGCTCTCTAAAATCAAGCGCCCTGTTAGCATGAAAACCCCATACACCCCCACCACAAACAGCGCCAGCACAATACTCAAAAGCGCATGCGTAAAAGGTAGCCTCGGACCCCGAAATAACCTCACTCCCCAAAGTTATAAACCCCGTAGCGCTTCCACCGCGACCATGCCCCAAAACCCGCTTATCCAGAGCCACTCTCTTTCCTTATACCCCATCTCGCTCCTTCACACCCACGCCATCAACGCATCTAAATGGCAGGCCCCATCTACAGACTCCGAACCTACGCCCCCGAGGGCCCTGCAAAAACCACCCCTGCGAATGCAGAGGTGAAGATGGTATTTGTACCTTCGCCAGGTGTATCCAGCACAAAGAGCTTCTCAGCAGGGTTCGGAACAAGCTCATGGCCTCCGTTTATGGGGGCTAAAGGCTATTCTTCTCTATGGGCTGCTGAGCGCCATAGGCTATGGTCAGGTAACGATTCGGGGATCCGTTTTAGACAGAGATGGTGAGCCGGTGGTGGGTGCCTTAGTGCGTTTGCTGCCTACCAACAAAGGAACCGTTACGAATGCTGAGGGGCTTTTTTCCATTTTAGGGGTGGCGCCGGGGGAATATATTCTTCAGGTTACAGCGCTGGGTATAGACACCCTACGCGAAGTAATCAAAGTAGATGGCCGTCGGCCCGTGCTGACCCTTAAGCTGACTGCTGCTGCGCGGTCTGTGGAGCTATCCACCGTGGAGATCATAGAGTCCGTGGCGCCTGCTCAGATAAACCCTACTCGCGTAACGGTGGCGGTTACCCCGATTGCTCCTCGGCAGGTGTATGCGCTTCCCAGCTTTGGCGTGCCCGATGTAGCGCAGTATCTCCAGGTGCTACCAGGGGTGGTCTTCACCGGAGACCAGGGAGGCCAGCTCTACATTCGGGGCGGAACCCCCATCCAAAACCTAACCCTCTTAGATGGAGCCATCATTTACAGCCCTTTCCATACGCTTTCGCTTTTTAGCGTTTTTGAGACGGATATTCTGCGGCAGGTGCAGGTGTATTCGGCGGGCTTTGGCGCCGAATACGGGGGCCGTATCTCTTCTGTCATGGACATTCGCACCCGCTCTGGAAACTTTGACCGGCTCAGTGGACGGGCGTATGCTACGCCTTTCGTCGCCGGGGCTCTGGCGGAAGGCCCCCTGCCCTTCCCTAAAAACAGCTCCTACATCTTTTCTGCTCGACGAGGTTACATTCAGCAGGCCACCCCGCGCCTCTACCCCTATATCAGAGACTCCTTACCCTTTCAGTTTCAAGACCTCTATGGCAAACTCACTTTTGGAAGGGGCCCCGATCAAGCGAATCTTTTCGGATTTTGGCAGACAGACCGGGTAGATTTAGGCCCGCAAGGCATCAACGAATGGCAGCAATGGGGAGCTGGCGGGTCTTTCACCAACCTTCCCCAGGCTTCCCGCGTCCGCATCACGGGCTCCTTCGCTTACTCTCGCTTTCACAATACCTTCTCCAGTCCGTTTGAACTACGGCCCCGCTACAGCGAAATCGGCGGCTTCAACGGCGGCTTCACCTTCTCTTATCTCTTCGGCCCCGACGAACTCGCTTACGGCATAGAAGTACGCGGCTTTAGCACAGATTTCCTCTTCACCAATGGGCTGGGCTTCATCACCCAACAGCGCCAAAGCAACACCGAGGGCGCCGGCTACGTCCGCTATCAGAAACTCTTCCAAAAAGAAACCCTCTCCAACGATGGAACCCCTACCTTCTTTACCCGAGCCGTGATAGAACCCAGTCTCCGCCTACACTTTTACAATACCTATGGCTATCTTTCCATAGAGCCGCGCCTACGAGCCAAACTCAATGGCTCACGATGGAGCCTTCAAGCCGCCGCAGGCCGCTATGTGCAAAACTGGGTCTCCGCCGTATCCGACCGCGATATTGTGATTTTGTTTCAAGGCTTTCTTACGGCGCCTGAGTTAGTAGCTAATGCGCAGCTTCGCCATCCCCTGCAAGAAGCGTATCACCTTACCCTGGGAGGCGAATACCAGCTCCTCCCCAACTTCCTGCTCAGCGCCGAAGGCTGGTACAAACTTTTCACTCAGCTCACCAACATCAATCGCGAGCGTGTCTTCCCCGAAGACCCCATCTTTCTTACCGAAGTCGGCTATGCCTATGGGGCTGACCTGACCCTGCGCTACCAGAGTCCCAACCTTTCCTTCTACGGCACCTACAGCTACCAGTACAATCGCCGCAATGACTTTCGGCAAGAGTACTTTCCCTTGTGGGATCGGCGCCACACGGCCAACCTCGTGAGTTCTTACACCTGGGGGGCTTGGCAAAATGTGCGTCGCGGCCGAGAACGCCGCTGGGAAGCCTCCCTCCGGTGGACCTTCGGCTCCGGACTCCCTTTCACCCAAACCCTCGGCTTCTTTGAAAAGCTCCTCTTCCTCCAAAGCGGCTCGCAAAGCCCTTACCCCACCCAGCAAGGCATCCTGGCCATACTCCTTAGCCCCCAATACAACGCCGCCCGCCTACCCGCCTACCACCGCTTAGACCTCGCCCTCAAATACCGCCAGCGCCTCTCCGAAACCCTCCTCCTGGAAACCTCCTTCACCCTCCTCAACGCCTACAACCGCCCCAATATCTTCTATATTGACCGCATTACGGCCCGCCGATACAACCAGCTCCCCCTACTGCCTATGCTGGGACTCACCCTCCTCTGGTAAAAATCAAAAACCTTCTGAATGGAGAGAGGTTTTGGCGGCGGCCCCATAAAATACCACCAACTCGCATTCAAAGACTCTTTGCATCAAGTTGGCACATCCCTTACGAAAGACCCTCCGGCCTCCCGACACCCCTACCAAAGCCTGATTATCCCTTCCCCCAAAGCCTCCTGCAAACTCCGGCGGGCACACCCTTCGTGAGAAACTTTTCGTACCTTTGTGATGCTTTTTCGGGGGGTTAGCTCAGATGGTAGAGCGCCAGCATGGCATGCTGGAGGTCAGCGGTTCGAGTCCGCTACCCTCCACGGGGGGTTAGCTCAGGTGGTAGAGCGCCAGAATCGCACTCTGGAGGTCAGCGGTTCGAGTCCGCTACCCTCCACGTTTTTTTTCGGGGGGTTAGCTCAGATGGTAGAGCGTCAGCATGGCATGCTGAAGGTCAGCGGTTCGAGTCCGCTACCCTCCACGGGGGAGAGGTGCCGGAGTGGTCGAACGGGCACGACTGGAAATCGTGTGGTCCGCCAAAAGCGGGCTCGGGGGTTCGAATCCCCCCCTCTCCGCATTCTGAGCGGGGGTTGGGGTTTGGGGCCGAATGAGCTCTTTCGCTGGGGGGACTTATCCGTGGCTGATGAGTTTGGAAGGCTTTGAGAAGTAGTAGGTTTTCGGGGCGGGCGGCCAGCGCAACCCACAAAAAATACCCGCTCAGCTCTCAGAATACCAAGTTTGACAGCGCGCACCTAGTGCCATTTGCAATCATAAGAGAGATTTTTGGCGGCGGTCCCACAAAATACCACCAACTCACATTCAGAAACTCTAAGCTCTCACGCCGTCAGAGGATTTTTTATTCTCCTCCCCTCTGACAACAGGAAAGCACCATAAAGCAGCTCCACCCCTCCAAAATCTCAAGCCCCCCTTCCCTCAATACTCTCGCCGGTCTAATCCCCAAACCAGTCTATCCCGAAGCGTCTGAAAGTAACTATATCCCGAAAGCTGTATTATCCGAAGGGAAAAGTCGGCTTTCCGCAAAGCAAAGGCTGTGCCCTGAGGAGCCAGCACATATCGCCCATCTAAGGCCACCAGAATTTGCTCCGACCGAGCCCGACAAACCACAGTAAGCACCCCATCATTGGGAATCACGAGCGGGCGCACTGTGAGTGTATGAGGAGCCATCGGCGTGAGGATAAACACCTCACAGGTAGGCGTTACAATCGGCCCCCCACAAGCTAAGGAGTATGCTGTAGAGCCCGTCGGCGTGGCTACAATTAGCCCATCTGCCCAGTATGTATTCATCCACTCTCCATTCAGATACACTTCAATCAGCACCATTTCACTGGTGATGGCCTTGGAGAAAGTTACCTCATTGAGGGCAAAGTTTTCCTGGGGACTCCAAAAAAACTCCTCGGAGGCCACAGCAATAAGCGAGCGCATCCCAATCGTGTAGCGCCCCAAGAGAAGCGCTTCTGTCGCAGGAATAAGCGCCTCTTGCGGCACAGGCGTGAGGAATCCCAACCGCCCGGCATGTACGCCTAGCAAAGGCACCTCATAGGGAGCCACTATCCGGGCCGCATCCAAGAATGCCCCATCGCCCCCAATCACAACTGCCGCATCCACTTGTGCAACCTCCTCCCCTTGCCGAAAAACCGACCACCCCAGCGAAGTACCCGTTGCCTCCTGCCACGCCAACCCAAATGGCTCCTCTACCCACACCTCCACCTCTCGCCCCACTAAAAAACTTCGCCATCCCTCCAAAGCCTCCAACCGAATACGCCGCGTCCAACGCCCCAAAATCGCTATGCGACGCACCCCACCCATACCCTACCGACCTTGATACTCCCGATACACATCCCGCTCCAACTGCCGTTGTAAAACCAGACTCTCCGCCCGAACCGTCGTCACCCCAGTCAAAATATTCCGATCATACACCACTATCGCCCGCTGCCCAATCCACCGATACCGAGGCGCATATCCCTCTTGTTTCCCCCGCCCTAAATACGCCTCCAATAACACCAAAAGCGCCTCCGCATCCTCAGAACGAAAAAGCTTCACCTCAATCGTATGCAGCTTATCCCGATAAAAAGCCAAATGTATCTCCCCTAAGGGTATACCCTGCCACACCGTATCTACAGCCCACCGATACCACGTCTTACGTTGAAAAGTCCCCTTCGGAATCAGCGATGCAGGCGAAAAAGCCCGCTTATCCATCTCCAAAGAAAGGCCCACCAATCCATACACCGTATCTACAGCCGCCACCTGCCCCCAAAGTATCCCTAAGAACATCCCTCCCAACCTAACCATGCTTACGAAGGTACAAACCCACAGGGCAGGTAAGACACGCCTTTTGACTACATCGCTCCCGCCAAAGGTGAATCTGCCCCTGCGTCTGCCAAGCATTCTTAGCGGGGTAAGCCCATTGACCATACAACCGAGAAATCCGATGATTCTCAGGCGGAAGTGCCCGCAGCCGATCTACGTATTCCAGGGCTCGTTCTACCTGCCCCAAAAGCCGATAATAGTAAATCGCAAAGGGATATAAAGCGTTGATGCGCAGATTTTGCAAAAGGAAAGCCGAGGGTCGTCTGAAGGGGGTAGGCAAGGGTTTTTGCCAGGCCCAGTGCCGCTGCCAGTAAGGCGAAGGCAGAGGAAGGGCCTCAGGGGGCTGCGCAATAAGCGTAGCCAAGTCCGGATACTGCAAAATCAGCTGTACAAGCATAGACAACCGAATAGAGGGAGAAGCCACTGGCCGATAACGAGCCCACCGAATGGAAAGCGGCTGAAGCCCATGCTTAGCCCGCAAATAAGACCACCGCTCTAGTAGCTCTCCCTCATACGGGTGCTCCTTAGCTGTCTGCCCCTCTAATAGGCCTGCCATCCCCAGCAGAAGGGCCTCCATGCTAAGCCCCTCTCCTTGATACCGGAGCACCAGCGATAGAGGAACAGCCCGGGCCACCTTCTGAAAGGCTTCCCCCAAAGTCGGTAGCCCAAACCCATACAGAAGCGCCTCCCAAAAAGCCTGGTATAAGTCTTCCAGCGTGCGGTAATGCCTATGGCGGCTTCTTATGCGAGCCTCACCTTCTGCCTCGTAGAGCGCCTCCCAGATGGCCTCAGGAACTTCCTTGGCTAAAGCCGCGCAGGGAATAGGTGCATGCGCCTGTTCTAAACGCTGACGAACCCCTTCAGCCACGCAGGAAGCCAGCGGCACCACAGGCACCAATCGCCCCCTCCAATCCCGAACCTCATAGTTACCCACCGCTTCCCATACCACTTGAGCCACGACCTGGCCGAAAGCCGGATTCTCATGATGACCATGGGCATACCAGCCTTGGGGCTCCACATCCACCTCAACATCGCCTATCCATAAAAGTCCCCCCACTCTCAATCGCGCCGCCCGAAAGTCCGGCCCCCCTTCGCCTCCCCGGGGCTCCCCAGGATGCAACACCTCCACCACCTCCCCCTCCGTCGTCCGCAGGGTCGGCTGATACAAGCGCCGCGCCCATATCGCCTGCAAAACCACCTCAGACGGCCGCCGCAACCTTCACCAGCTGATCTTCTCCTTCTTCAAAAAGGCAGCTATCCCCCGCCGAAAATCCTCCGTCGCCCGCGCATGCGCATTCATCTTCGCCGCAAACTCTAAACCCTCCTTCAAAGGCATATCTTGCAAGTCCGCTATCAGCTTCCGAATAAACTCCTGCGAGGTAGGCGAAGTCTGCGTCGCTATGCGCATCGCTAGCTCTTTCGTGAAATTAGCCACCTCTTCAGCCGAAACCACATAGTTAAAAAGCCCCATGCGATGCGCCTCTTCAGCCCTAATCGGTTCAGCCGTAATCAAGAGCTGGCGTGCCCACCCTTCACCTACCCGCCGTAAAAGAAAGTAAGTTACCATGGCCGGCAAAAAACCTATCCGCGCCTCCGGATACCCAATCGTCGCCTGCGGAGTCGCTACCACCAAATCACAAACCGTCACCAGTCCCGCCCCACCCGCCAAAGCAGGCCCCTCCACCTGCGCAATAATCGGCTTAGGATACCGATACATCATCAAATAAAGCTCCATCAAGTGAAGGGAGTCCGCTAAATTCTCTTGCAGCGTATAGTCTTGCAGCTTCTGCAAGTACTCAATATCTGCACCCGAACAAAATACAGGGCCCTTAGCCCGCAAAACGACCACCCGAACCGCAGGGTCCCCTTGCCAGGCCGAAAAGGCTTCCTTTAGCTGACTCACCAGGGCATAACTCAAAGCATTGCGCCGCTCCGGCCGATTTAGCGTTATGTAGCCAATCCGATCCTCTACTTGGGCCTCAACCAACGCCGTCTTGGATGCATTCTCCATACCACAAACATAGCGCTTTTTACCTGAGCAAGGTTACCGTGCCTGTACGATACTCTACCCCCTCCTTATCTACCGGCTTATACCGCACCAGATACACATAGACCCCCTCTGGAACCGGACTGCCGCCCTTCGTCCCATCCCATTCAACCTGCTCCGTTCCTCGCCCCGCATATACCTGCACACCCCATCGGTCGTATATCGTCACCTCAATATATTCCATTCCATAACCCACAACCCGGAAAAGATCATTCACCCCATCTCCATTCGGCGTAAAAGCATTCGGAATAAGCAAAACATACCCACTCACCTCAAAACAATACACCGCCGTATCTACACAGCCAAACTGACTTTCTACAGTGAGATAGACGCAGTAAGTTCCTTTTCGGAGGTAGCTAATCGTGTAAGTAGGACCGGTGCCAGCGGCCTGACTATCCGCCCGCCAAAAGAAACGTACATTATACGGCCCAGAAGCAGCCGTAAAAGTAATCGGCGAGGCAATGTAATACCCAATACTGCTGGGCTGAGGAGGAGGTATAATCTGAGCTTGGGGCTGCCCATCTACATACACAAGCACCTGCGCCGTATCGTAACACTGAGGCGAACTCTGGGCGTAGAATATCACATTGTACTGCCCTGGTTGCGTGAAGGTATGGGTAGCTTGGGGGCCACTGGCCGTACTACCATCCCGGAAATCCCACGAGAAGGTTAGCGGATTACCTATGCTGCTGGTACCTGTCCCCTCAAAGTTTACCGTTAGCGGCGCACACCCTGCCAGGACTGGCCCTGCCGACACGATTTGCGCATCTATGCGCTCGCCCGTGGCTGGAACGAAAATCCCAAGGGTTGCCGTGTCTCGGCATCCCGCTGTATTTACCACTATAAGGGTCACAGTGTAATTGCCTTGAGCGCTATACAGAGCAGTTGTGAAAGGAACCTGCGTCGTATCTCGCCCCCCATTCCCAAAGTCCCAATAATAGGTAAAACTCCCCGTGCCTTCCACCTCCGCCGTAAACGTTACCGCTACGGGATAACAGTCTGGAATAAATCCGCTATCCAGCCTCGTAATCTCTACGCTGTCTGTTGCTTGGAGAGTAACTGTGTCTCGTCCCTGGCACCCTAAGTCATCTTGACCGATAAACTCATAAGGTACCCCCACCGGTATGCCGGTAAAGGTAGGGCTACTTTGGGGTCCGAAGGTAGGTCCTGCCCCCGGGACAATCGGAAATGCACTATAGCTTATAGGGGGCTGCGGGTTCCCAGCTAAGGTTACCGTTACACTTCCACTGGGTGCTCCCTTACATACAGGTGCTGACTGGACGGTAAGCCCTAAGGGATTGAGCGTATTCACTATGACGGTATCGGTAGCGAAGCACCCTTGGGGCGTTACAGCTTGCACCACCACCACATATATGCCGGGCGCCGTATATGTCTGGCTGGCCGTTCCCGAGCTCGTCGTCTGCGTATTCCCATTGCCAAAGTTCCAAATATAGCTCAAAGGCGCATTGAGCGTGGTGTTTCCCACCGCTTGAAAGCTCACAGAATACGGAGGGCAACCATACCGCACACTATCCCCTAAAAGCTCCACCGTTACACTATCGCCCTGACTCACAACGAGAGTATCATAACCTGTGCACACAGAAGGAAGAGGGCCTTGTACAGCAACGATATACTGCCCGGGGGCTAAATTAGCAAACTGCCCATTAGGCACAGGCCCCGCCAAAAGACCTCCTCCCGCATCGTACAAGAAGTAATTATAAGTCCCTCCTGCACTTGGCGTGATGGTGATGGAGCCGTCATTCTGGCCACGGCAGGTAGCCGGCGTGGGCACCGCACTGAAAGAGGGGCCAGGCTGAACATCTATGACTACACTATCCACATAGACACATCCCAAGGTATCCTGAGATACGGCGTATAATTTTACCTGGCCGGGAGACGCACCGGCAGGATAGGCAAGCGTTGAGCCACTTCCCAGAAACGTCCCTAAGGGAGCCCCTATATACCAGCTCACCGGAAGACCCAGAGCAGAAGTAACGCTAAGGCTAATCGTATCGCCCACGCATACAGATGCAGGATTAGGCGTGATACGCAAGGTGTCCGGCGTCTGCATGCGAATCGTAATTGTGTCCCTATCCACACATCCGCCCCTATACGTGATCGTAGCCACATAGGAGGCTGTTTGCGTCACGGTAATAGTGGGCGAGATAGCCTGGGAAAGCGGATTAGGCGGGAAGGAGGGAGGGGGGGTAGCCCCACCAGTCGCTGTCCAGCTGACCGAAGCAATATCACTGGCTGGCACCGAGTCCCGCGCCGTCAAATACAGCCGCAGCCGCGCACCCTGACACACCAGCGTATCCCGTACCAGCACCGTATCCCCAGGCCCCCGAATCACCGCAATCCGATTATCCTTCTGAATACCCGGCCGCACCCGAATCACATAAGTATAATCCCACCGCCCCCGAATCGGACAAGCATTATTGGAAACAGATACCAAAACCGTGTGATTCCCTATATCCGCAGCCGTAGGCGTCCAGCATATTTGAACCTGCACATTATTCGTGTTATTCCCAGTAACCGTAGCGGTAGCTCCCTGCGGTATCTGAACAACCGTCACTTGAAGCCGATTAGAGGGGCTGGGATTGACATTATCGGTGTAGCTAAGGTTGAGACAAAACTGCTGACCTCCTCCCAGCGGACAAACCGGAGCCTGAAATGTAAAGGTATTGGGGTTACTCTCATCATAAGCTACCGGATTCGGCTGAATAGTAGTGCTTGCCGTGGCTTGGGGACGCACACTGGTACAGTTTTGAATTATCAAGTACACATCCTGAAAAGTCTCTCCAATCTGAACGCCATTCCGAAATTCCCGCACCCGATAACAGAACGCCGCCCGAATAAGCGCAGAGGGGATATAGCTAAATAGCCCATTGGATTGAATCAATATGCCCGATGAAGTCGGAAATGGATTCGTTCCACTATAGGGCGGGTTATAAGTAACCGAAACGTTGGGAGCACCAACACCATCACTTCGGCAGTTAGTAAGCTCTATCACCAAACTATCTCCATCAGGGTCCACGACTCCTAAGTTCAGAAGCGTGGGCTGATTCACGCAGTTAAACATCTGAGGTAAGTTCGTAAACTGCGGAGAACTGTTACAGGGTGAGACGGTATTGTCTAAACGCGCATAAAAGGCAGAGCCCGTACCCCCCGGGTTCTGAAGGTTATCAATATCACTGGAGCGGCAGCAGTCGGTAGTATAAAAGACCCAGTCCGTTCCGCATCCTGCCGGTAAGGAGACTGTGCCTTCATATATCCAACGTTGGATCCCATAGTTATTATTTGCACCGTTGGGGCATGAGGAGACATAACCTGAACAGGCTATAAGAGGCGTAATATCCGTGCCGCTACCCGCAATCGGATTCAAGGTGATGGAGCTGTTGACACCACATTGATTAGATTGGTACCAGACTGTAACCGAAGTGGGTGCAGGAATGCCTTTACAGTCTCTGTAGAGGGTAAATCGGAGGCGATAGCGGGTGGTATTTCCAGGTCCTGGTCCTAAGCACACATAAGTCAGATCACCGCCTAGATAGTGACTTGCCCACGTTACAGCGGTCAGACCCACCGCCAGAGCACCTGCAAGGCTCCGAAACGTCATATGTGCAAAGGTAGGAAAATTTCCTCATGAAAGGTGGATGGTAGTTTGGTTATGCTAAGCTTCTACGAAGTCAAGGGAGGCTCCGTAGGTTTCTCGCAGACGCCGAGCGGATAGGAGCGCTACGCCGTAGACGATTAGCCCGGTGAGAAGGGCGGCATGATGCCCCGCTAAGCCTAAGCCATCCTTGAAGGCCTCCCACAAAAGGGTGGATAGCACGAGCGAGCCGCGAATCCAGTTGGGGATGCTGGTAGCCACTGTAGCTCGGATATTAGTCCCGAATTGCTCTGCCGCTCCCGTCAGAAGCACCGCCCAATACCCCGAAAAGAAACCCAATCCCACATCAAACGCATACACGGCCTCTGGCCTCCTAAGGGGAAGGATATTGTAAAGGACAGCTAAGGTGCCGCCTACGGAAAGCCATAGCAGGACAGGCCGCTTGCGGCTGCGCCAGACTTGACTCAGAACCCCCGCTACTAAGTCCCCCACAGCCAGCCCAATATAGGCATACAAGATACTCTGCCCTGCCCGTACCGTTCCTTCTACCCGCCCAGCGAAAAGCTCCGGTGAAAAAGTTACCAGTATCCCCACGACATACCAGATTGGTACGCCCGCTAAAATGGGCCACACATAGCGCCAAAAACGCTCTCGGCTCTGAAAGATCAACCCAAAGTCGCCCATTCGTAAGTTCGGCTTTTCTAAAAGCGCTTGAAATAGCATAGACTCCCCTACTCCTACGCGTAAAAGAAGCAGGAGAAGCCCCATGCCTCCCCCGATAAAGTACGCTGTCCGCCATGGGAAAAGGTCACCCACTAAACTGGCCGCCACCGCCCCTAATATCCCCACCGTTGCAATAAGGGTCGTCCCCCACCCGCGGCTTTGGGCCGGCATCAGCTCACTCACCAGCGTAATCCCCGCCCCTAACTCCCCAGCCAAACCTACCCCCGCCACAAACCGCCATATCGCATACCCATATACACTCCCGACTAAACCATTCAGAATATTCGCTACCGAGTAAGTTATGATAGATCCAAACAGCACGGAAAGCCGCCCACGCTTATCTCCTAGCACCCCCCACAAAAGCCCCCCCACCAGCATCCCCACCATCTGAAG
>Ga0079995_1099902_pt1 | contig 12032 bp, 10 predicted proteins | sample FaiFalFF_MnMetaG_2_FD_69198 | JGI IMG/M metagenome (GOLD analysis project Ga0079995, IMG submission 69198) | Freshwater microbial communities from Yellowstone National Park, Wyoming, USA - Fairy Falls C (FF_Mn_C) (SPADES assembly) (version 4) | ecosystem: Environmental > Aquatic > Freshwater >... | reverse complement strand
GGAGGGCCTGGGCGATCTCGGCCGCCTGAGCCGCCAGGGTTGTGTCCGCAAAGAGGGCTTGCATAAATGCCCGCATGGGGATACGGTGAGCCATGGGGGACCTCCTGGGATAGGGTTGAACTCGCTCGTCATTCTATCCGGTAAGGAGGTCCCCCTCCCCCTGTCCCAACTCGTGTCCCAACCTCAGCAGAGCCCCTTGTTGACAGCCCCCGCCCCCTGTGATAACCTGTGAAAAGGGGAGCAAGCGCTCCCCATTATCTGGGCAGGAGACAGCCGAAGGTGCCACATCCCTTTCCCCTGGGGCGCCGCCGAGGGTGGTTTTTCCTCCTCCCTCTCCTCCTCCTGGTGGCCACGGCCTGCGCGTCCCCCATGGACACCTTCGGTGGACAGGGGGACCACGCCCGCACCGTCCTCGCCCTGTACTGGCTTTTCATCGGCGCGGCCCTCTTTGTGGGGGTGACGGTCATCGGCCTCCTCCTCTACGCCTTCTTCCGCTTCCGCCACCGCCCCCAGGGGGGCGAGCCCCGGGAGGTGCACGGTCACACCCTCCTGGAGGTGACCTGGTTCCTGATCCCGACCGCCATCGTCCTCCTCGTCGCTATCCCCTCGTGGCGCGTCGTTTTCCGCTTCGGGCAAGCCCCTCCCCCCAATGCCCTCCGGGTCGAGGTGGTGGCGCACCAGTGGTGGTGGGAGTTCCGGTACCAGGACTACCCCCTGGGGGATGGCCAGCCCCTGGTCAGCGCCAATGAACTGTACCTGCCTGTGGGGAGACCGGTCGCCCTGACCCTACGCTCCAACGACGTCATCCACAGCTTCTGGGTGCCCCGCCTGGCGGGGAAGAAGGATGCCTTCCCGGGGGTGACCACCCGCCTTACCTTTACCCCCCTGGAGACGGGCACGTATCACGGACAGTGCGCTGAGTTCTGTGGCGTTTCCCACGCCCTGATGCGCTTACGGGTCAAGGTGGTGTCCGGGGAGGATTTTGAGGCGTGGGTACAGAGGCGGCGTGCCTATACCCCCTTCCCCCTGGCGGGGGCAGCCGCACGGGGGTGGGAGGTCTTCCAAGCCCGGGGGTGCAACGCCTGCCACGCCATCGCGGGCACGCCGGCCCGCGGGGTCATCGGCCCTGACCTGACGGGCTTCGCCGGCCGGGACGGCATTGCGGCGATGGTCCTCCCCAACACGCCCGGGGACCTGGCCCGCTGGCTGCGGGACCCCCAGGCTGTCAAACCGATGGCCAAGATGCCCAAGCTGGCCCTGACCGATGAAGAGGTGGAAGCCCTGGTGGCCTTCCTGACCGCCCTGAGGGAGTGAGGAGGGGGAACATGGCTGTAGGCGTTGGCGTTGCCCGCGGCCTGACGACCGCCGGCCTGAGGCAGACGGTCTGGGAGTGGGTGACCACCGTTGACCACAAGCGCATCGGGGTCCTCTACTTCTGGACGGTCCTCTTCTGGTTCCTTCTGGCGGGGGTCCAGGCCCTCATTATGCGGCTGCAGCTGGCCCGACCCGAGGCGGGGGTGGTGAGCCCGGCGGTGTACAACCAGCTGTTCACCATGCACGGCACCATGATGGTCTTCCTGGTGGGCACACCCATCGCCTCGGTCTTCGCCAACATGGTGCTGCCCCTGATGATCGGGGCGCGGGATGTGGCCTTCCCCCGCCTCAACGCCCTCAGCTACTGGATCTTCCTCTTTGGGGGCCTCCTCCTGAACGCCGGATGGCTGGCAGGGCAGGTCTTTGACGCGGGGTGGACAGGGTACGCCAACGTGTCCACCCGTCCCTTCTCCCCCGGCCTGGGCGGGGACTTCTGGGTCATGGGGCTCATCGTCCTCGGCTTCTCCACCATGACCAGCGCCTTTAACTTCCTGGTCACCATCATCAACATGCGGGCCCCCGGCATGACCTTTATGCGCATGCCCCTGATGGTGTGGGCCCTCTTCATCGTCTTCGTCCTGGTGATCTTGGCCTTCCCCGTCCTGACGGTGGCCCTCGTCTTCCTGTGGTTTGACCGCCTCTACGGCACCCGCTTCTTCGACGCCACCGCCGGCGGGAACGTCGTCCTCTGGCAGCACCTCTTCTGGATCTTCGGTCACCCGGAGGTGTACATCCTGATCCTCCCCGCCTTCGGTATCCTCTCGGAGGTGATCCCCACCTTTTCCCGCAAGCCCATCTTCGGCTACGCCAGCATGGTGCTGGCCATGGGGGTCATCGCCTTCCTGGGCTTCGGCGTGTGGGCCCACCACATGTTCACCGTGGGGATGGGGCCGGTGGGCAACTTCGCCTTCTCCCTCACCACAATGCTCATCGCCATCCCCACCGGGGTCAAGGTGTTCAACTGGTTGGCCACCATGTGGGGTGGGCAGATCCGGTGGAAGACGCCCATGCTCTTTGCGGCGTCGACGGTGGTCCTGTTCGTTGTGGGCGGCCTGAGCGGGATGATGCACGCCTCCCCGCCCATTAACACCCAGCACCAGGACTCCTACTTCGTGGTCGCCCACTTCCACTACGTCCTCTTTGGGGGGCTGGTGATGGCCCTGTTCGCCGGCCTCTACTACTGGCTCCCGAAGCTGACAGGGCGCCTGCTGGATGAGCGTCTGGGGAAGGTGCACTGGGCCCTCACCTTCATCGGCTTTAACCTCACCTTCTTCCCCATGCATTTCCTGGGCGCCCTGGGGATGCCACGGCGCATCTACACCTACCCGGCCGAGGCGGGGTGGGGTGGCCTCAACCTCCTCATCACGGTGGGCGCCTACATCACCGCCCTGGGGGTTCTGGTGTTCGCCCTGAACCTCCTGAGGAGTCTGCGCAAAGGGGAGCCGGCGGGGAACGACCCCTGGGACGGCCGCACCCTGGAGTGGTCCCTCCCCTCCCCTCCCCCGGAGTACAACTTCGAGCGGATCCCCGTGGTCCACGGCCGCGACGCGTGGTGGGAGAGGAAACGGAAGGGTCGGGTGCCCGTTGGGGGCGGCTCTGATGGCAACCCCAACCCCCACGCCACCCCCGCGGCGGGACACACCCCAGGGGGGACAGAGGAGATCCACCTCCCCAAGCCGTCCGTCATCCCCCTCATCCTGGCCTTGGGGCTGGCGGTGGCGGGGGTAGGGGTCATTTACCACCCGGCCGTCATCGCCCTAGGGGTGGCGATGACCCTGGGGGCCATTGTGGCATGGGCCCTGGAGCCCCCTCTCCGGGGCACCCTCCATATCAGGGGGTAACCTCTCCTCATGGAAAAGGCCAGCGCACACCCCCTTGCGGAAGCCCTGCACCCCCCGACCAGCACGGGTGAGGACCACCGCAAGGTCCTCATGTGGCTCTTCCTGGCCTCGGATGTCCTCTTCTTCGGCTCTCTGATCGGCACCTTTGTCGTCTACGCCCAGCGGGTACCCCACACCCCCCTCGCCGAGGTGTTCAACATCCCCCTCACCACCTGGAGCGCCTTCGTCCTCCTGATGAGCAGCGTCACCATGGCCCTGGCGGTGTGGGCGGCCCACAGCGGGAAGATGCGCCTCATGCGCTTCTACCTCCTGGCCACCGTGCTGCTGGGCATCCACTTCCTGGCCGACCAGGGGTTCGAGTTCTACCACTTCGTCCACGACGGCTTCACCCCTCGGACGAACCCGATGGCTTCGGCCTTCTTCACCCTGACCGGCTTCCACGGGGCCCACGTGACGGTGGGGGTGTTGTGGCTCCTCTCCCTCTTCCTCGCCTCCTTCAGGGGGGGCATTACCCAGCGGAACGCCATCTGGGTCGAGATCGCCGGCCTCTACTGGCACTTCGTGGATGTGGTGTGGATCGTGATCTTTGCCGTCGTCTACCTGATCGGGGCATCCTTCTGGTAGGGGGTCGAGGTGTCCCAGCCCAATGGCACGCCTGAGGTGCACAAAGCGGGGCCAAAGACGTGCGCCCTGGTGGCCCTGGCCCTGACCGTCATCACCTTAGTGGAGGTGGGGCTCTTCCCCGGCTATCCTTTGTACACCGAGGCTTTGCGCCCTGCCCTCATACCCCTCTTCCTTCTGCTGGGGGCGGGGAAGTTCGCCCTGGTGGCCGCCTTCTACATGCACCTGAAGTACGATAAGCCCCTCTTCGGGGGGATCTTCGCCTTTGGGATGGCGGTGGGCATCTCCATCGTCGTCTCCCTCATCACCCTGTTCCTCTACTACCACTAGGGGGCGACGCCGGGGGATCGGCCCCGGCCTCCGCACGGGAGCGGGGGAGGACCTGCTCCAGCGCCGCCCGCCGGTTGGCGAGGTAGAGGGTGCGGGCCGGGTAGTTGATGGTAATGCCCTCCCGGGCGAAGCGACGGTGGAGGGCCTTGATGAACTCGTGCACCACGAGGAAGGAGTTCGCCCTGTCGATGGCCCGCAGCACCACGATGAAGTTCACATTGGACTCCCCGAACTCCCGGAAGCGGAAGAGGGGCGTCCAGTCCGGCACAGCCCCCGGATGGCTCTTCTGGACCCGGGTCGCCTCCTCCAGCGCCACCCGCTCCACCTGGTCCAGGTCCGACTCATAGGCCACCCCACAGTTGACGACGACGTTGACGGCCCGGTCGGGCTGGAAGTAGTTGGTGACGATGGCGTCGGCCAGCCGGTTGTTGGGGATGATGACCAGGTTGTTCTCCGGGGTCATAATCTTGGTGGTCCTCCACCCCACATCCCGCACCGTGCCCATCACCCCGCTGTCCAGCTGGATGAAATCCCCCGGACGGACGGCCTGGTCGGTCAAGAGGTAGGTGCCGGAGAAGAAGTTGGAGAGAGTGGGCTGAAGGGCAAGGGCCACCGCCAAACCGGTGATCCCCAGACCCGTCACCAGGGGGCTGATGTTCAGGTTCAGGCGGTCGAAGATGACCATCAGGGCGATGCCCCAGATGACCACAAAAAGCACGCGCCGCAGGATGGGCAGGAGCTTTTCATCTACATCGGTCCGGGTGCGCGCCGCCATCTCCTGCCCATACCAGGTCAACCCAGCGCTGAGGGCGCGGTTGACCCCGGAGGCCACGCAGAAGACCACGAGGATGACAACGGCGCTCCTGATGTAGGGCTGATACGGGTCCACCAGGGTGATCTGGAGCAGGGCCAGGTACGACCCGACGACCGTCAGGAGCAACAACAGGGGGGGACGGATAGCCTGCAGGAGCCGGTCGTCCAGGGTGGTCTTGGTGCGGCGGGTGACGAAGCCCCCGACGCGCTGGAGGAGGGCGTTGAGGACAAACGCCACGCTCATCCATACCCCGAAGGTGATGAGGGCCGATATCACCTCCCGGAGCTGGAGGGCCGGGGGCTCTTGGAGAAGGAGGCCAGGGGTCATGGTGTCTCCCTCCGCAGGCGGAGCACAGCCCTTTTAGGGGATACGCCCTTTTCCATGATATCCCTGGGTCAGGGGGGAGGGGCGGGCGATGCCCCCTGGCCACCACGGAACAGGTAGCGGGCGATGAGCATGCGCATCACCTCTGAGGGGCCCTCGCCGATGCGGCGGATGCGGGCCTCCCGATACCACCGCTCCAGGGGCAGCCACTTGCTCACCCCATACCCCCCGTGCACCTGCACCGCCCTGTCCACCACCCGCATGAGCACCTCCGAGGAGAAGACCTTGGCCATGGCGGCCTCCATGCGGAAGTCCTCCCCGCTGTCGTACTTCCACGCCGCCTCCCAGACAAGCCAGCGACAGGCCCGTATCTCCATCTCGCTGTCCACCAGCATCCACTGGATCGCCTGACGGGTAGCCAGGGGAGCCCCGAAGGTCTCCCTCTTCTGGGCGTACTCCACCGCCATGCCCTGGGCCGCCACCGCCACCCCCAGGTTGGCGGCCGAGTAAGGGATCCGCCCCCGGGCCAGCAGGCGCGTCGCCAGGATGTCCCACCCCTTGTGCACCTCCCCTAACAGGTAGCGGTGGGGGACGCGCACGTCCTGGAAGAAGAGCTGGGCCGGGTAATAGGGGCGGATGACAGGGATGGGCTGCCACGAGAAGCCGGGCATCCCCTTCTCCACGATGAAACAGGAGATGCCCCGACGGCTCTGGGGGTCCGTGCGGGCGAACACCAGGCCCCAGTCGGCCTGGAGGGCCCCCGAGATGAAGACCTTCGTCCCATTGAGGACCCAGTCATCCCCATCCCTCCGGGCGGTGGTGCGGATGGCCCGGGCGGGGTCGGAGCCGCCCGAGGGCTCGGTGATGGCGAAGAAGGAACGGCGCCGGCCTTCAACGGTGGGTTTGACAAACTCCTCGATCTGCTCCGGGGTGCCGTACTCCCACGCCACCGAGGGCGGGGGATGCCCGAAGGTGTGATAGGCGGGCAGGTAGAGACCCGCCCGGTGCTGCACCATCTCCTCGTGGATCACCGTCTCCCAGAAGCAGTTGAGACCGGCACCCCCATACTCCTGGGGCACCCCCGGACACCAGAGCCCCATGGCCTTGACCTTCCGGGAAAGGCGCTGAAAAGGCTCCGGAGGCAGCTCGATGGCATCGGGGTCCAGCTCCCGCTCCAGGGGCACGATTTCGTTTTGAATGTACTCCCGTACCGTCTGTTTCAGCATGCGCAGGGGCTCAGGGAGAACGTAACCTTCATATGCATGGGCGGTCACGGCCACCTCCTGTCCTTATTGGGAGGAACCGCTTCGTCTTACCCGAATGATACCCCATTTCTCCTCTGACTGCTATCGGGGGGCAGTATGCTAAGGCCCTGAGGGTGATCCGAATGAATGGGGGGCAATACCGGTCGGGTTTTGACCAGGAACGCTATCATCGCCGCAGGTGTGGGGGGCGACGTCGGCGTAGCCCCTACAGCCGACCGGGCGCGCATTGCATCACCATCGGCGCGCAGGACTATTCGGTGAGACCGCAGGGACACGGCGTGCCGTGCCCCTACAAGGGCGTACTTCTGAGGGGACAGAACAAGGGGACAAACCGGTGGCAGACTCCATGCACTGCCCACCACCCCGTCGAATTCCCCCGAAAATCAATCCTAAAGCCCTTGACAGGGGTGTGGGGCTGTGTTACGCTTTTACCGACCACAGAAGGCAGGGGATGGACGAAGGCTCTTCGCCACGTCAGTGCACCCTGGGTATGGGCCCGCAGCCCCTTGGGGCTGGGGTTTTTTTATGCCCTATGGGCCCCTGTGGGGAAAGGGGGTGAAGACGGTGAAGGGGAAGCCCGCTCCCAAGAAGAAGTAGCATTTCATGGCCCGGGGGCAGGGGGGTAAACCCCCTGCCCCCGGGGGTGGTGGTAGGGGTTGCGGCCGCGGGCGGATGCCCATACGGAAAACCCGTCGAGCTGAAGGGGGACTTTCTGCGCTCTTTCGACAACCCCTCTCCTGTTAAGCAGTTCACCCGGTCATGGCAGGGTGGGGAAGCGAGGCGCCTGGGGGAGGGCCTCCGGCTTGCGCCGGGAGAGGCCATGGGGCTGCCACAGCGCCCCCGGGTCGGGGGTGCTGGGCACAGGAGGCTTCCACTCTCTGCGCCAGCCTGGGGAGGGGGGGACCAGCCCGGCCCACGGTTGCATCCCCATCCTCTTTGCTGCTCCTGGCCATAACCCTACACCTCCCCTGCCCCCTTTGCCAAACGCCCCCCCCCTTGACAGGGTGAGGGGTGGGGGGATATAGTAGGAGGTGACCGGGGGAACCCCGGGGGCACCTTAACAGGTGGAGAGCGAGGGGAAGGCTCCTGGAGAGTTTGATCCTAGCTCAGGGTGAACGCTGGCGGCGTGCCTAATGCATGCAAGTCGTGCGGGGAGGGGAAACCCTCCCAGCGGCGAACGGCTGAGTAACGCGTGGGTAACCTGCCCCCCAGAGGGGGATAACCCCGGGAAACCGGGGCTAATACCCCATACGCTGGCCCCCCACAAGGGGGGTCAGGAAAGGCGTCAGCCGCTGGGGGAGGGGCCCGCGTCCCATCAGGTTGTTGGTGGGGTAACGGCCCACCAAGCCGACGACGGGTAGCTGGCGTGAGAGCGCGGCCAGCCAGAGGGGCACTGAGACACGGGCCCCACTCCTACGGGAGGCAGCAGCAGGGGATCTTGGGCAATGGGGGAAACCCTGACCCAGCGACGCCGCGTGGGGGAAGACGGCCTTCGGGTCGTAAACCCCTGTTGTGGGGGACGAGAAAGGACGGTACCCCACCAGAAAGCCCCGGCCAACTACGTGCCAGCAGCCGCGGTAAAACGTAGGGGGCGAGCGTTACCCGGAGTTACTGGGCGTAAAGGGCGTGTAGGCGGCCCCGTTGGTCCGGCGGGAAAGACCCCGGCTCACCCGGGGGGTGGCGCCGGAGACGGCGGGGCTGGAGGGGGGCAGAGGCGGGGGGAATCCCCGGTGGAGCGGTGAAATGCGTAGAGATCGGGGGGAACACCGGTGGCGAAGGCGCCCCGCTGGGCCCTGCCTGACGCTGAGGCGCGAAAGCGTGGGGAGCGAACCGGATTAGATACCCGGGTAGTCCACGCCCTAAACGATGGGTGCTAGGTATGGGGGGCATCGACCCCCTCCGTGCCGCAGCTTACGCCTTAAGCACCCCGCCTGGGGAGTACGGCCGCAAGGCTAAAACTCAAAGGAATTGACGGGGGCCCGCACAAGCGGCGGAGCGTGTGGTTTAATTCGATGCAAAACGCAGAACCTTACCAGGGCTGGACACGCCGGTGGTAGGAGGCCGAAAGGCCGACGACCCCGCAAGGGGAGCCGGCGCAGGTGCTGCATGGCTGTCGTCAGCTCGTGCCGTGAGGTGTTGGGTTAAGTCCCGCAACGAGCGCAACCCCCGCCCGCTGTTAGGCTGTCAGCGGGGACTGCCCCCCACAAGGGGGAGGAAGGTGGGGATGACGTCAAGTCCGCATGGCCCTGATGCCCTGGGCTACACACACGCTACAATGGGCGGGACAAAGGGGAGCGAAGGGGCGACCCGGAGCCAATCCCAGCAAACCCGCCCCCAGTGGGGATCGGAGGCTGCAACCCGCCTCCGTGAACGCGGAGTCGCTAGTAACCGCCGGACAGCCGACGGCGGTGAATACGTTCCCGGGCCTTGTACACACCGCCCGTCACGTCATGGGAGCCGGCGACACCCGAAGGCGCTGGGCCAACCCGCAAGGGGGGCAGGTGACTAGGGTGGGGCCGGTGACTGGGACGAAGTCGTAACAAGGTAGCTGTACCGGAAGGTGCGGCTGGATCACCTCCTTTCTAGGGAGTTGGCCAAGGAGAAACACCTCCTCTTCCCCTCGCTCTCCACCTCTAAGGTGCCTTGTCTTTTTTATTCCCCCCGTGGGGGGCTACGATGCCCACGCCATAGCGGGGCCGTGGAGGACCAGTTCATTCCCGCGCTGGCCCCGGGGCTCTTCCTGGCGGTACCCGCTTTATGTTACAAAAGAGAGGTAGAAGGGGGGGCGATGAGCAGGTGGAAGCCCTTCCTCTTGGGTGTCCTGGGTGGGGCCCTGGTGCTGGGGACGGCGACCCTCTTCATCCCTGCCGCGGTCCACTGGGGCACGGCAGGGGCCCAGGGTGGGGACCACCACAGCCACTGCCTCCAGGATGAGACGATGCGGAAACACCACCGGGATATGCACCCCGGAGAGGATATGGACTGCCCCCACCACCGGATGCACCCAGGCGGGGGCGGGATGATGGGCCGGATGATGTAGGGGGCCGACCGCAGGGGGATGACGGGGCCGGCGGCCGTCTTGTTTGAGATGATGGGCCCAGGTTGGATGACCCGCGCCCTGCGCCCCGGCGGGATGACGGGCCAGCAGGCCTCTCCGCTGCTGGACACTAACGCCAACGGCCACACCTGGCACCACCCCGATCGGCAACTGATAGACATCGTCCTCAACGGCTCCGGCGAGATGGGCCGGATGATGCGGCAGATGATGGGTGTCCCCGAGAGCGTCCCCCGGATGCCCGCCTTCAAGGGGGTCCTCGGAGGAGGTGAAGGCCATCCTGGCCTTCATCAAGACCTGGTGGACGGAGGACCAGCGCCGCTGGCAGGCGGACGTCCCCCGTGGATATGAGGAGGCCCTGAAGAGGCTGGAAGAGGCCGGGGCGAAGGGCCACCAAGGCCGGTGAGAAAGGAGGGCCCTGTGGGGGTAGACCCGGTCTGCCAGAAGCCGGTGGACGAGAAGGGCGCGCCAGGCGGGAAGGCGGAATACAAGGGCCAGACCTACTCCTTCATCTGGCCCCTGGGGGCTATAGCGGCCTTACTGCTCCTGACGAGTGGTTGTGGGCCAAGGGGGGCACACTTCACCCTCCCCGGCCCGAGGGAGATGTGGCACATCCACGGCCTGGCCCTGGACCCCTCAGACGCCGGCGTTCTGTGGGTGGCCACCCACACCGGCCTGGTCCGCTGGCAGGAGAACAAAGGGGGGAGGTCGCGGGCCGCCCCGACGACTATATGGGGTTCGCCGTATCTGTGTCTCCCCAGGGGGGAAGGCTCCTGTACCGGAGCGGACACCCGGGCCACGGCACACAAAAGCCCAACCCCTTGGGTCTGGAGGTGAGCCGGGACGGGTGGAACTGGGAGACCATATCCGGGGCGGGCCGGTATGACTTCCACGCCCTGGCGGTCAGCCCTGCGGACCCCCAGATTATCTACGGCTACAACGTCTTCGGCGCCGCAGGCCTTTACCGCAGCCAGGACGGCGGGAGGAGCTGGGCCTTCTTGGGCCGTCCCGAGGCGTGGGTCTATGCCCTGGCGGCCCACCCCAGGGAGCCCATGACCCTTCTGGCGGTCACCGAGCACGGCCTGCTGGTGAGCCGCCGGGGTGGGGAGAAGGGGTCCCGGGAGCCGCTCATGCCCGGCTCGCCCGTGACCGCAGTGGCCTATCACCCCTCGGACCCTCACAGGGTGCTGGCCTTTGCTGTGGGGGACGGCCTCATGGAGAGCAGGGACGGGGGCCGCAGTTGGGAGCGGCTGGGCCTGGCCCTGGGCCCCCGGGAGGTGGTGCTCTATATCGCCCCAGACCCCTCCTCCCGGCGCCTTTTTGTGGCCACCTCAGCCGCCTCGGTCTATATGTCCGCCGATGGCGGGAGGACCTGGAAGGCGATGCTGAAGGAAGGCAAAGAGGTGCGGGCTCCTTGACGCGGGGGCGTGGCCGATGGGTCTAGCAGTCTGATAAGGGACTGCTCCAAGAGGGGTAGGGAGCATCGGCCCGGGCCTGGGGCGGTTCATCCCCACGTGTGTGGGGACTACGTGGAAGAGGCGTTGCTGGGGGACTCCGCCCGCGGTTCATCCCCACGTGTGTGGGGACTACCCCGGTAAGGAAACTAAAGTCCCACGAGAGGACCGGTTCATCCCCACGTGTGTGGGGACTACGTAGGCAGCACGCCCACCGGATCATCCAGAGGGCGGTTCATCCCCACGTGTGTGGGGACTACTGCAGTACCAGTTGAGGCCTCCATTGGAGAGCCGGTTCATCCCCACGTGTGTGGGGACTACGTTCGGAGGCCAATGCCCTGCCAGCACCACGTGACGGTTCATCCCCACGTGTGTGGGGACTACGGGGCGCGCGGGGAGGTAGAGGGCGATGGCGTTCGGTTCATCCCCACGTGTGTGGGGACTACGGACGGCGGGACGGCGGAGTCCGTGGAGGTCCTCGGTTCATCCCCACGTGTGTGGGGACTACGCTGGAGGCCGCGCCTGACCGCGGCGGCCTCCGGTTCATCCCCACGTGTGTGGGGACTACTGATGCCACTCCTGTGGGTTGCGGGGTCCATCGCCGGTTCATCCCCACGTGTGTGGGGACTACATGGGTGGCACTGGCCACCAGGAGGTGGAGGCCGGTTCATCCCCACGTGTGTGGGGACTACGTGTACGCTCCGTCCCAGCGGGCGATGACGGTGGGTTCATCCCCACGTGTGTGGGGACTACGAGAGCATCCCCTCCCGTGCGGGGGCGTCTGCCGGTTCATCCCCACGTGTGTGGGGACTACGATGTCCCGATACCTCGAACGCTACCTCACACCCGGTTCATCCCCACGTGTGTGGGGACTACACCACCACCCACCCGTAGGTGAGCTTGGCCGCCGGTTCATCCCCACGGGTGTGGGGACTCGGGCGAGATAGGGAACGC
>Ga0079995_1054700_pt1 | contig 12040 bp, 5 predicted proteins | sample FaiFalFF_MnMetaG_2_FD_69198 | JGI IMG/M metagenome (GOLD analysis project Ga0079995, IMG submission 69198) | Freshwater microbial communities from Yellowstone National Park, Wyoming, USA - Fairy Falls C (FF_Mn_C) (SPADES assembly) (version 4) | ecosystem: Environmental > Aquatic > Freshwater >... | reverse complement strand
GGGAGCTTATGAAGCGGCCCTCTCCTATGCCCAACAGCGTACCCAGTTCGGAAAACCCCTTATAGAACATCAGGCTATTGCCTTCAAGCTGGCCGACATGGCCATGGAACTCGCCGCCGCCGAAATGCTGGTCTTCCAAGCTGCCTACAAGAAAAACATCGGAGAGCCCGTCAATCTGTATAGCTCCATGGCTAAGTACTATGCCAGCGAAATCGGCGTCAAAATCTGCAATGACGCCGTGCAAATCTTCGGCGGCTATGGCTACATCAAAGATTACCCTGTAGAAAAATACTACCGCGACATCAAGCTCTGTACCATTGGAGAAGGCACATCCGAAATCCAGCAGCTCGTCATCGCTCGGGAAATCCTGCGTTAGACTCTAAAAAAGGCTAAAATAACCCATGCGCTTGGGTAAAACAGCGGCTGGGCCTCTAAGCTACCTTTATGCGATGCTCTCTGGAAGGGTGATAGCTCTTCTGCTTTCTTTTGCAGGGGCTCAAGGTTTGAAATACACCACCGATATTGAAGCAGCTTTCAGAGAGGCGCAAAAGACCCGAAAACCTCTTTGGGTCATGGTATCAGCCACTTGGTGCGGCCCCTGTCGCTGGACCGAAGCCCAAGTCCTCACTAAGCCGTGGTTTGATAGTCTGATTCGCCCTCATTTCGTTCCTCTCAAAATCTACGCCGCCAGCGGAGAAAATAACACCCCTGGCAGTGAGGCTTTGGTCAAACGGTATCAGGTGAGGGCCTTTCCCACCTTTCTTTTTCTCTATCCGAATGGGGAGCTTTTTTATCGGATGGAGGGGGCTCCCATGGGAGAAAATGGCGATGCTCCCGAAGTCTGCCAAAAATGGCAAGACATCGTAAAAGCGGCTTTGACCTATCAGGCTGACCTTCCCCGCCTCCAAAAGAAGTTTGAGAAAGGGGATCGTACGCCTGAGCTTGTGCGGCGATACTTTCTTTGGGCGCTTTCGGCAGGGGACTCCGTTACCCTCCATAAAACCTGGGAAGCCTACCTTCAGGCTTTTCCCTCTCCCCGCATGGCTTGGCTATACGAACCTCAGGCCTATAAGCACCTGCAAGCAGCGGCCTTCCGCCTCCCCGCAGCCCAAAACTACGCTCTCCACATCGCCGACACCCTCCAAAACCTCCTGCCCTATAAAATCTGGACTGAAATCTACGAGCCACTCCTACAGGCTCATCTCCTTCAGTACCTCCAAAGCGAAATCACCCAACTCAAAGCTCAGTCTTCTCCCGACCCCCTCCTCCAAGCCGCCGAAAATACCCTGAACTACGCCAGAACCCTTCAAGAACGTTTTCCTTTTGCAGAACCTTTGGCATTGGAACAAATCTCCGACCTCCTCCTAAAAAGCGAAAAAGATAACCATCACACCCAAGGCTTTCTATATGCTTCCCAATACGTAGCCCTCGTAAAGTCCATCGGCCCTCCCGATGCAGAAGAGCGTGAAAAGTTAGCCGATAAACTAAACAACATGGCCTGGCATATCTATGAGCATCTCAACGATCCGGTAGCTCTTTGGGTCGCCATCGCCTGGACCAAAGACGCCCTCTCCTACAAGCCCGATGCCTGGTACATCTGGGATACCCTCGGCGCCCTCTACTATAAGCTCAAACGCAAAAAAGAAGCCATCACAGGCCTCTCCAAAGCTATAGAAATCGCCAAATCCCAAAAAATACCCGAAAAGCAGTATCAAGAAACCGAGGAACTTCTGCAAAAAGCTCAGGAGTTAGAGTAAAGCCCTTCCCCACCACCACTCGCGCTCGCCCACTGCTATGTCGTCTAGTTTATTTTGTTTTGTAAGCGTGGAAGGGCGAATCTACGAGCTTTTAGAAAAGGCTTTAGCCGGGGAGTTTCTCTCCGTGGAAGAAGGCGTTTATCTCTATGAGCGGGCTCCTATGCCCCTCCTCATGGAAGCGGCTCATCTCCTCCGTCTCAAACTCAAAGCCGACACCCCCCACATCGTCACCTGGCAAATAGACCGAAATGTCAATACCACGAACATCTGCGTAGCCAACTGTAAGTTTTGTAATTTTTTCCGTCCGCCAGGTCACCCCGAAGGTTACATTACGGATGATGAGACCTATAAGCGAAAGATTGAAGAGACTCTGGCTCTGGGTGGAGACCAACTCCTTCTGCAAGGCGGCCACCATCCCGACCTCGGCATTGCCTATTATGAAGAGCTATTTCGCAAACTGAAAAGCTGGTATCCTCATCTACGCCTGCACGCCCTTAGCCCTCCGGAGATTGTGCACATCTGTAAAAAAGACGGATTAACCTATGAAGAAGCCTTATTACGGCTCCGAGCGGCGGGGATGGATTCCCTTCCGGGCGCAGGCGCCGAGATCCTCGTAGATCGCGTGCGCAAGATCATTTCCGCTGGGAAATGTACCGCAGACGAGTGGCTGGAAGTAATGCGCACCGCCCACCGCCTCAAAATCCCCACCAGCGCTACGATGATGTTCGGACATGTAGAAACGATTGAGGAACGTTTTATTCATTTGGAGAGGATTCGTGCGCTTCAGGCAGAGAAACCGGCTGATAGCTTGGGTTTTACGGCGTTTATTTTATGGCCTTTTCAGGACGAAGGGACGAAGCTCAAGCGAGTGCGGGGCGTCCGCAATCAGGTAACCGCCGTAGAGTATGTGCGCATGCTGGCCCTCTCCCGCCTGATGCTACCCAATATTCCCAATATTCAAGTTTCTTGGCTGACGGTAGGGCCCGAGGTTGCGCAGGTGTGTCTGCATGCAGGCGCCAATGACATGGGCTCTATCATGATTGAGGAGAATGTCGTGTCGGCGGCAGGGGCGCGCTATCGGTTTTCAGCGGCAGAGATACAGCAGGTGATTCGGGAGGCGGGTTTTGAACCGCGGTTACGAGACCAGCTGTATAACTTCCGAGAACTGCCAGCAGGGATAAGCTAAGGAAATAGCTATCCCCAAATCTCCCCTACCTTTGCCCTATGCCTAAGCATCCCGGCCTTTCCGAACCGTGGAACCTCCGAACTTCCACCCTCCGTCCAACCATTGCCGACCTCTATGCAAATCCCCCCTTAAACCAACCCCTCACTATAAGCGGCTGGATACGCACCCGCCGCTCCACCAAAGCCGTCAGCTTCGCCGAGATCACCGATGGCTCCACCCTCCGCTCCCTCCAAGTCGTACTCCCCCACGACAAAATCCCCCGCAACCGCATAGAAACCGACCTCCACACCGGCGCCAGCCTTACCGTTACCGGCCAACTCATCCCTACCCCAGACCGCCCACAACCCTTTGAACTCCAAGCCGAATCCTACACCCTCCATGGCCACGCCAACCCCGACACCTACCCCCTCCAGAAAAAAGCCCATTCCCTGGAATTCCTCCGAGAAATCTCCCACCTACGCGTACGTACTCGCACCTTCCAGGCTGTCTTCCGAATCCGCCATGGCGTCTCTATCGCCATCCATCAGTTTTTTCACGAACGCGGTTTTATCTATGTGCATACGCCCATTTTGACGCCCTCGGACTGCGAAGGCGCCGGACAGCTCTTCCAAGTGATTACCACCGAAGATTCTGATCCTCATGCTTTCTTTGGCCGCCCCGCCTACCTCACCGTCAGCGGCCAGTTAGAAGCCGAAATCCTGGCTATGGGCCTCGGACGCGTCTATACCTTCGGCCCTACCTTCCGAGCCGAACCTTCCCATACCCCTCGCCATCTGGCCGAATTCTGGATGATAGAACCCGAAATGGCCTTCTTTGACCTCAACGACACCATGGACCTCGCCGAAGACCTCCTCAAAAACCTCATTCGTTACCTCCTGCGCCACCATACCGAAGAGCTGACCTTCCTCACAGAGCGGTATGACCCCGACCTCTTGGCCCGCTTAGAAAGCACTAAAGAAAGTGCCTTCCTCCGCATCTCCTACACCGAAGCCATAGACATCCTCCAAAAAAGCGGCCGAGAATTCACCTATCCCCCCATCTGGGGCACCGACCTCCAAGCCGAACACGAACGTTACTTAGTGGAAACCTACGCTCAGCGCCCCGTCATCGTCTATAACTATCCCCGAGACATCAAAGCCTTCTACATGCGCCAAAATGACGATGGCAAGACCGTAGCCTCTTTTGATGTCCTCTTTCCCGGAATCGGGGAAATCATCGGCGGCTCGCAGCGGGAAGAGCGTCTGGATCGCCTGGAAAGCGAAATGCAGCGCCGAGGCATGAACCTCGCCGCTTACCAAGCGTACTTAGACACTCGGCGCTTCGGAACCGTACCCCACAGCGGCTTTGGACTGGGACTGGAGCGATTCCTCCTCTTTGCCACGGGGCTGACCAATGTACGTGATGTAATCCCCTTCTTCCGGGCCGCCGGTCAAATGGCATAGCTTATGTGGGAGCGCGGCTTTGCCACCATTGGCCTCCTGATCATGTCCAATATCTTTATGACCCTTGCCTGGTACGGGCATTTGCGCGCCCAACCCGCTCAACATCTGAGCCTGAAAGGCTGGCTCATGGTAGTGCTGGGAAGCTGGGGCCTGGCGTTTTTTGAGTATCTACTCCAGGTACCCGCTAATCGGATTGGGTATAAGGGATTAGGCGGCCCCTTCTCTCTGGTCGCCCTCAAAGTCATTCAGGAGGCCATAGCGCTGGTAGTCTTTGTGCTGGTAGCCAAAGTGCTTTTTCGGGGAGAGACATTGGAACTGCGACATTATTTAGCGCTACTTTTGGTGCTGGTAGCGGTGTGGTTAGCCGCTTAGAGAGCTTGTGGGCTAAGGTCTACTGCTTTGGCGGAGGGCATTCTGGTTGGTGATCACGATCACGGCATCCAGGGCATTTACAATGCCGTCGCTATTGAGGTCGGCTATGGAGAAGCCAGAGGTGATGCCGTTCCGGGTGATGACAAAGTCGTAGTCGGCGGCGTTGATCCAGCCGGCATCCACATGGGCGCCGCCCGGAATGAAGGCGTTATGGAGGTCTGCGCAGTTGCCCGCCCAGGCGGCCGCACGCAAGGTACCCCCCGGCCCCGGCACAAAAGTATAGTGCTCCCCAGGAATTCCCTCTAAGTAAGTGGGATCCCGCAGGTCTATACTATCTGCCTGACCCACCCCCCGCACAGGCAAACTCAACTGAGGCGTATGAAGGGGCAGGTGATTCGGAAACCGCACCGTAATATACTTCGGCGTATTGGGATTACAATGACAAAAATGAAGCGTGTCCGCACTGCCAACAATAGGAAAATCAATACGACTTAGGGGCGCTCCGTAAAAGTAAAGACGCCCAGCGGTGTCTATTAGAGCGTAGGCACTATCTACGACGGGCCCTGAGGGACTTTCCCGCAGCTCCACCCGAGCCAGCGCAGTCCAAGGCGTGTCGCAGTACCAGCTACCCGCCCCCGGACAGGGACCCGAAGGCTCTATCAGGAACAAAATGTTCCAGGCCTTCATGAGAGAATCCCCAGGTACATAAGGAAGGCGCCAGAGGGAATCAGAAGACACGCCTAAGATGCGCTGATTATATGCCGCGAGGTTGTATCGCGTGAGGAATGGATGCGGCCGATGGAAGAAGGTTGTACCGTTATACGAGCCTTCCAAAGCAGTAGTCAAGCGAAGGCGATGCCCCTCTCGGATGCGAATCGGATGCGCTAAACTGGAAGTAGAGACCAAATAACTCCACTTTGGCGCAGCAATAGCCGCCCGAATCGTATCATAACCTGACTGAGTAGCCCGCCAACGTACAATCTCATTCCCACCCGTTATGAGACTTACCCGGCCCTGTTGGGCGGTAGCTGGCGCGAAAAGCCGCAGACTTACCCGGCAGTCGGTTCCTACCACGACTTCGGTATCGCGCTGGACATACGTGTGAAACACCTGACCCACGCATACCGTATCCGGCCCCCGCAGGTTCACTGAGAAGGTCGGCAAATGATAAAAAGGGTAAAAGAAGGGCATCGCACGGGTACAAGACGTGGTCTGCACTTGCAGATAAGTGCTATCCATACCCGGCCCTGAAGCGCTCGGCCAGCCAAAAGTCAATGTATCCTGGCTATGTCCGAGAGGAGAAACGGATGTCCCTCCCGCTATGCTGCTACTGCTAATGCTTCCCTCTGATAGAAGGGTATCTCTTTGTCCAGCCAGAGCTATTGGCATCGCTAACTTGACAGTCACGCCATCATGTAGCACAGCCAGTGCCCCACCTCGCAGCAGCGCAACACCACCCAGCCCACTTATCCAATCCGAAAGCCCATATTTGCAGCAAAGAAAAGAGCCACCCATGCAGCGAAGCAGAGTGTCTCGTGTCTGCGTGCTAAGCTGGTATCTTACTACTTCATCCGAGGTTCCGAAAATGAGCGCTGGCTTCGGAAGCTTCGTATACAGGAGGTAAGACCGTAAAGAAGTGCTCGAGCGGATGCGGATCGTGTCTATGGTTTGCACCTGATAGCTGAGCGGCCCGGGGAAGGTGCTTGTCGGATACGCCCGCCGCAAGAGGTATGTTGTATCGTTGTTGGTGCACAAGGGACGCGGCACTATCTCTATCCAGTAAATCGTGTCGCCGCACACGGCTATTTCTGTCTGGGGCGCCCGAACCTTGGCGCCACTTCCCATGCCATCCTGGGAGCAGCCTGTAGGGGGATTAGGTTCTGTCAAGCGATAAATCGTATCTTTCTCCAGAGATACGCGCCATAGAGAAACTGAATTGATATTAGGATAGGAAGATCCAAAAAATATGATATCTCCATGCGGCAAAATAGCTGCCCTTGCAATAGACCTTACCCAGATTGAGTCATAGCGCATCGGGTAGACGTCCCTACGCACGGTTACTTGGCCAGTTGGGCGCTGGATAAGCAAACTATCGCCAGTGCCCCAGGGCGGAGGAGCCTGGTAGAGGTTGTCGGTTATAATGGGTATTGTGCGCCTTGCTATGGTCCAGTAGGTCCCTCGTACAGGGTCAGGGACATACCTATGAATGTTCGGATTGGGGGGTAGAGGCAGGCTATCTACCCGTCCAGTCATTAGGTCAATGCTCCAGACTGCCTTTACACTTGGACTTGTCATTGATATGAGTAAGGCCTCTTTGCCGCGCAGGTATGGCAAGTAATGCAGATTAGTGATGCCACTAGTAGGAAATTTCCAGTTCTCCAAGCGATAACGAGGGTAAGGACCGGTGATATCTGGGATGCCAATGCCTATCTGCCCGGCATACGGTGCCACAAGATAGGTGAGGGCCGTCTGGGTAGCTCGGCCCATTGCGGGAACCGTCGTGCCGCTTACGGTGAGTTTGAACGTATCTATAATATCGGCGCGTCGTCCGGCTAAGACGGGCACCACCGTCCCCGAAATGCAATACTCCCCCGGCGCAAACTGCCCCCGCGCCATTAGAGGGGAGATATTATAGCTGTATGTACCTTCTGAGGTGCCCATGAGGGGGCCCATGATGTGAAGTGGAGCCGCCGTGCTCCGCCAGGGCGTGGCTAAAGGCAGCCAGTCAAAAAGCCAGCCCGGATTGGTGCCGGGTGGCACTTCGCTGGTATGAACATTACGGCCAGAAACTTCAATGGTAACTGGTGCCGACGTAATCGTATCCGGCACACAGGCCGTATAACTACCCGAAGCGGAAATCCGATACCAGTCCAGCCGCCCCACCCATAACCGCTCAGGGATGTTATTTTGCGGACTGGGACGAATCGTATCCGCCCTGCCCAGCGGCCAAACCGGCCGCATCAAAAGGCTATCCTGCGCCGTCCCCAAAAGGTAAAACTGCACCTGTGTAGGATTGTAAATCATCCCGATCACTTCTACGGAGTCCCGGCTCGCCCCCACCGAGAAAAACCGCCGATACCCGATGATTCTGTACGTAGAAGGGGAAGGGCCCGCCGCTCGCCTTAGACCTATCAGGAAGCCCGCTCGGCTACTACTACGTAAACCCAAGGGCAGGCTATTTCCAGCTCCCCAGCTCGTTCCACTTGCTGAGCCACTGAGGTATACCAGTTCACCAGCTCGTTCTACTGTCATCCCGCTCAGCGAAAGCGCGCTCGCACCGGGGATTTGTAGGTAACGACTGAGGTTGGGATTATTCCCGCTGCTGGTGAGAACCTGCTCTACCAGCAGCGCATAATCAGTACCAGGGGTGGTAGTGAGGGACACGGAACTTGTGCCGTTTATGAGCGAGGCGTCATCCCCGAGACGACGGGCCCAGACGACCGTATTGTTATGGGAAAATACATATGGAGACTCGGTGGGTGGCGGGGAGGTGCTTCGGGCGAGGTTGTGATAGTTCGGAGGGGGTGGGAGAGATAGGTCGGTCCTAAGAGAGAGTACTCGGAGGGTGTAGGGGGGCACAAGACTGGTGCCGTTTATAGTAGCATAGCCCCCCCCGCCGTCGGAAAGGTCGTAGTAAAGGGTACGCGAAGAAGAGCTTGCCGGGTCCTGCATTTCTACCAGCCAGCGGATGCGGTTACGGACAGGATCATAGGCCAGTCGGTGACCAATAACATCCGCACTGTTGGGGGGTGTCCCATACCTAAGCTGGGCTGCTGTGGGATTACTCAGATTAGGGTTAGCGGCTAAGTTCCAGCGCACGAGAAGGCCGCGATTTTTAGTATTCAAAGGTGATGTTATTGTGAAAAGCGTACTGTTGGTTGAGGAACTTACAGCCTTTAGGTCGTTGAGTGCTACGGAAGTATGGAACTCCCCGCTGGCAAATAGAAGCGTATCGCCGACAAGGAGGAGATGTTTGAGGTCGCAGACGTTACCACTTCCTGAGGCACTCAGTCCGAGGGAGGATTGGGCTACGATGGGAGGGGAGTGATAGGGCTGGATTTTGAGGAGGTGGCTGACCCGATCGCCTGAGAGACCAGTTGGGTTCCAGAATCCGCTGACCGGTACCCTCCCGGGCGCTTGAAACTCCCAATCCAGACGATTAGGACGCCCAATCAGCAAAAGATACACTGTCCCATCTGAGGCTATGGCCATATCTTGCCCCCAGGTATCACCTGAGGTATGGTAGAAGTACATCCACCACAGGATAGCCCCAGTATGTCGGTCGTAGGCGGCGAGGTATGTGCGGACGTGGTTACCCGCTCCGCCGGGGATGGTGGGGTGGGTGGAGCTGCCAACGGTATCGGGGAGCTCCATGCTGGTATTGTCCTCCCCCCCATACGTGCCCATCACATAAATCGTGTCTCTGAGGTACCGGACGACGCCTTTTTGCGAAGACCCTATCGTAGGTACTGGTCTGATATCGGGATCACGGCTGTTTTCCTGGGTGTAGCCGTACCATTTCCAGGCGGTGGAGGTCTGCGCCCAGAGCACTGCCGCAAGCCCAAGTACAAGATTTCTCATCTTCACGGCACTTCAAAATTAAGCAAAAATCATTCTATCCCATGGCGCTCCGCTTTGGGTGCTAAGATGAAGAGGGGACATTTCTGGGTTTGGGGAGGCCACCGATGGGGGAGTAGGAGAAGCTGCTCCGAGGGGCTTAGGGGTGCGGGCAGGCCCCCCGTTATCTATTTTTTACGGTTCAGTGTAAGTGATGATGAGGGAGTCGCCTTCTCGGATGTCATCGGAGGAGAGGCGGTTGAGCTCGCGCAGCTGCTCTATCATGATGCCGTACTGTCGGGCGATGCTTTGGAGGGTTTCGCCTTTTTGGACTTTGTGGATGCGGGCGCGGGGGAGCTTTGGGCGCTGAGGCATTTCGCTCTGGATGCGCGGATCGTCTAAGAAGAATCGTCGCAGCTCTTCGGGGGTTAGCTCTCGGCGTTTTTTCTCGTAGGCTAAGTCGATGAGGGCCTGCTCATGGGGGAGGACCTGGTAGATGTCAATGGTGTTTTTGGGGCCGGGGACGGCCAGGAGCTTTCCATCTGGGGAGAAGGCTGGCCAGAAGGCGATATGTGGCGGGAAGGGATATTCGGATAGGCGCTGGTAGGTGCGGGCATTCCAGAGGATGGCCTTTTGGTCGGTGCCAATGGAGAGGATATGCAGGCCCGAGGGGCTAAACGTGAGAGCGTAAGGGATGCCTTTATGGCCTTTTTCGGAGAAGGTGGCGAGGAGTTTGCCGGAGGGGATTTCGTAGAGGCGCAGGAGGGAGTCGGCGGAGGCGAGGACGACTTTATCGCTGGTGGGGGCGAAGGCGGCGGCTTGGAGGGCGTCTCGGGCGCCTGTGAGGCGGACTACGAGGTGTCCATCCCAGGTGTAGTAGGCAGCTGTACCATCCATGCTGAGGGTGAGCACGCCCTGCTGATTGGGGGGTAAAGCAAGGGCGGTGATGGGCTGTCCATGGGCGCTAATGCGGATGGGCTTAGGAGCGGTGGGGGTGGAAAGGTCCCACAAAGTGAGCGTCCCACTCCGGGTAGCTGTAGCCGCATAACGGCCATCCGAGGTCAAGACGCCATACAAGACCTCCGCATCATGGGAAAGCACGGTGAGGAGTTCGCCAGAAGGGCCCCGATAAAGACGAGCCGTTTTATCCAGGGAGGTGGTGAGGATGAGGCTGGCGTCTTTGGTGAGGGCTACATGGGTGAGGTTGTCTTTGTGGCCGGAGAGGCGGGCTACCGCTGCGCCCGTAGAGAGGTCCCATATGCGCGCGGAGAAGTCTTCTGCGTAGGAGACCAGGTAACGTAAGTCCTCGGAGAAATACACTCGGTCCACGATATGGGAGTGGCCGCGCAAGACTTCTTTGGAGGAGCCGGTGGTGGGGTTCCAGATGCGGATGGTTTTATCCCAGGAGCTGGTGGCTAAGGTTTGTCCGTCGGGGCTGAAGGCTGCGTAGACGACGCGATTTTTGTGGCCGACGAGTCGTTTGAGGGGTTTGGGCTGGAGGAGGCGGTCTAAGGCGAAGTAGAGGGCTGCTTCGGCCTCAGCGACGAAGGGGCGTTCCGTCGGATCGTCTATACGACGGGGGAGGGCGGCGAGCGCCAAGAGCTGACCGACTTCGGGATGACCTTTCTTGGTTTGCTCTTCGGAGAGGGCGGCGAGGAAGAGGGATTGGAGGATGAGGGCTTTGTTGCGCTCAAGGAGGGCGAGGCGGGTCTGGTACTCGGCTTGGGCTTGGTTGTATTCGGCGTTGAGACGGGAAGCCTCGGCGAGGCGGGTTTGATTTTCGGCGATACGCTGTTGGAGGAGGGCTTTTTCGCGCTCTATTTCAGCTAAGCGACGTTGGGTTTCTGCGATCTGGCGTTGGCGTTCCGCATTTGCGCGCTCGGCCTGAGCGATGCGGGTTTGCTGCTCGGCGATGAGCTTTTGTTGGAGGGCGATCAGCCGCTCCCGTTCCGCAATGAGCTGCTGGCGGCGGGCCTCAGCGGCATTTCGTTCGGCCAGGGCCTTTTGCTCTAAGGCGATTTTGGCCTGACGGCGGGCCTCCGCCTCCTGCCGCAAAGCCTCCTGCCGCTGAAGATTAGCATAGTACAACGCCACCAGACTCAAAAGCAAAAGCAGCGAAATCACCGCCAGCGCTAAAAGGAGCAGCCGCCGATTGCGCTCAATCCGAGCCTTACTACGGGCTAAATACAGGTCAATCGCTTCTTTGAGAGCGAAGGCCTGCCGAATAGGAGGAATGTCCGGTACGAGCTCCTCCTTTGGAATATAGCGGCGAAGCCAAGCGGCATTGGGTTGAACCTTATAGTACCATTCTGCGAAGTACTGGTAACTCCCCCCCGATAGAAGAAATTTAGAAGACTGCCCGGCACTTACCCAGCGCTGCACCTGGAATTTGAGCTCCTTGAAGATGCGGGCGCTTTGGGCTTCGGCCTCGGCCCAGCGAATCAGACGGTCCCAGTTTCGGATTAGGGCCTCGTGGGAAATAGTCAAGGTAGCATTGGGGCTGAGTTCAGGCGACTCGCCCGGCTCCAAGTAGGGCTGTAAAAAGCTATGGGTCGTTTCCCGGAAAAGAGCGGCTACCCGAGCTACGGTTTGATAATCTACTTCGTTGTGGCCCAGAATGTCCGTGATTTCCTGCAGGGTCATGCGGGCTCGCACGCCGCGCCCTTCGTCTAAGCGGGTGAGGCAAACAAAGATCGTTTCCGTGATTTTTTGGAGGAGGGGGAGGG
>Ga0079995_1063112_pt1 | contig 12073 bp, 14 predicted proteins | sample FaiFalFF_MnMetaG_2_FD_69198 | JGI IMG/M metagenome (GOLD analysis project Ga0079995, IMG submission 69198) | Freshwater microbial communities from Yellowstone National Park, Wyoming, USA - Fairy Falls C (FF_Mn_C) (SPADES assembly) (version 4) | ecosystem: Environmental > Aquatic > Freshwater >... | reverse complement strand
TCCATCGTCTGTTCCTCCCCAAGTGTTCAGCGGTAGTGATTATACCTCATGCTATCGGCGTGTGAAGTACCAGTTGCCCAGCAGCAGGGCGAGTGCGCCCGCGCCGATCAGCGCCAGCCGTACTGGGATGGACAGCTCAGGGAACGCTTGCGGCAGCTCCAGCACCACGAAGATGCCCAGCAGCAGCGTGATGCGGCGGTTCCACTGGGCGGCGCGCACGCCCGACGCAGTGTTGAGGCTCTGCAGGTGCAGGTCGGCTTGTCGGCGCGTGATATGGAAGTAGTGCAGGTCGCTGTGCAGTTGGTCGATCCAGAGTTGCGCGCGCTCCAACAGCAGGCGGGCGGGCGCGGATTGCTCGCCGTCGCGCCAGAGCGGGTCGCGCAGTAGACGGCGCAGGTTGTCCTGCAGCGTCTTGAGCGTATGCTGCCACTCCTCGATTTGGCTGAGCGTCTCCAGGTAGTGCGCCTGTTGCTGCGCCAGTTGCACACTGTGCTGTTCGATCTGCTCGATGGAGAGCTGATGGGCTTGACGCGCCTGCGCCATCAGGCGTTCGAGGCGCCCCTCTTCGCCCTGCACCTGCGGCTTGAACTGAAGGTACTGCTCGCGCAGCCGACGAATCTTGAGCAGGTTGAGCAGGAGCGGGGGGAGGATTTGGTGCAGCAGGCGGCTCATCGGCTGCGTTTGCGCGGGGGTGTAGACGATGCAGGCGGTGAGCGTATTGGGGTAGAGCGCGAGCCGTCCGCCCTGCGTGTCGAAGGTCAGGTAGCCCTCTTGGGGCAGCGCGAGCCGCTGGATCGCCTCGCGGAGCGCGTGTTCGTCGGGGTCGCCGTCGGTGCGCATCAGGCACCAGCACTCAGCGTCGCCGAGGTAGTCCACACTCGCTGCTATAGCGGGGAAGGCATCATGCGCGGGCAGGCTCTGGAGCGCGCCTTCCATCGCCACACCCACCTGCAGGTAGCAGGCGTCCAGCAGCGTGCGCGCCTCCAGGGTGCGGAGTATCCCGTCGTGTTCGCGCCATTCGGTTGCTTGCTCGACGACCAGTCGCTGGCTGTAGTCGGCGGGCGTCGGGCGACGGTCGTGGCGTAGGAGCGTCCCTTGCCAGCCGAGCCACGCCCCTGCCGCGTTCAGAGCGTTCCCGAAGCCTTCAGGGAGCGTGGCGTCGTTCGCGCTGTTGGCTGCCGCCGACGAGCGCAGGAAAAAGTGCCACCGATGGCGCTCCAAGTCGCGAAACTCAACGCTGGCGTCGCTCGGATTGGTCTGCGCGTTTTGGCGCTTCGCTCTTCTCATCGGTTGAGGCGGCTCCCTGAGTGGCTGCAAGGACTCGGAAGCGGTTCATCACCTGGTTGAGTTGCTGTTCGTTCGTAAGGGTCTGGGCAGGGGACTGGCTGAGCCGTGGACGCACGCTTTCGCTGAACTCACGCAGCATCTTCCGAATTTGCGGATGGCGATTGAGGTGTTCGAAGAGGGGCTGCACGGCTTGCTCCAGCTCGTCGGGCGAGATTCCCTCGCGCATCTGTTGCACGCTGGTGTGCAGGTCGTCTTGGAACGCTTGCCACGCCTCTGCGCCCATCAGGTCGGGCAGTTCGTGAATGTGCTGCTCCAGAAATTCCACCAGTTGCTCGGCAGTCATGCTCGTATTCCTCCGAGTAATTACATTATACCGCTTTTTGTGCTGTGGAGTTTCGCGAGGACCAGAATGGCGGTTTGCAGGCGATTGATGAGGGGTGTGCCGATGAGTGCGCCATAGCTGCCGGAGGTGGTGAGGGTGCAGGATGAAATGTTGGAGGGGGCAAACTTCAGTGGAGGGGCGAGGTGACCTCGCCCCTACCTTCCGATGGATGCAGCTTCTGCGTTCTCGCGGTTCTCGTGTTGGCTGCTGTCAGCAGCCTTGACCGAAGTTGAACAGCACAATGAGCAGGTCCGCGTCGTCCACTACCTCATCGCCGTTCACATCCTCGGGCAGACCCGAACCCGACTGCCCGAAGGCGAACAGCACGGCGAGCAGGTCGGCATCATCCACGCAGCCGTTGCCATCCACATCGCCCGGAGGACCCGTCGGGCACGGCTCGATCTCCACATACTGGACGCCGGGCGCGCTCACCTGGAAGCTGAAGGGGAAGGAGTCGAACGGCGGATTTGGGCAGCGCACCCACGCCACATTCGGGAACTGCTGTGTGGTGTCGCCAATATTCAGGGCAGGCAGCGTCTGGTTCGACATGTAGGTTCCGCGGCAGGGGTCTCCCAGATCGGCGCCGCCTGTCAGCACCACCAGAATACGAATTCTACCGCCCGAATAATTTAAAGCGCTCAGCGGGATGGCGACCTCCATGCCGGTGGTGGCAGTAGCGGGGTCGCCGAGGTTGTTCGGGTCGCTGGTGATGCCGGCGAGGTTCGAGTTGTCCAGCGCGGCGCGCACACCTGCCCTGTTGTCGCCACCGCTCAGCGTGCCGTTGCCCGTGTTGGTGGGTGCGGCACCCAGATAGGTGGACACATTGTTCACCAGGTCGTGCAGGTCGACATAGATGTTGTCGTTGCCCTGCCCATCGTCGTAGCGGTTCACCCCGAGCGCCCAGTCGGGATTATGGTCGAACACCACGCCGCTCATACCCTGCACCGAGCAGTTGATACAGCCTGTGGTGAGCGTGAAGGTGTTATTGGGGTTGCGTCCCGTGTCGATATAGAAGTGGAAGGCGTTGCCGTTGCCCTCGAGGTTGCCCGTGACACCGATGTAGAGGACACCGCCTTGGCAGCGCACGAAGAGCTGATCCAGCTCGGAGCCCCAGGTTTGGTTGGGGTCCACGCGGTCGCCGAAGCCTGTGTAGTTGGTCTGGGATGCAAGCGGTGTGCCAAATTCAGCGGGTATGTTGCGCCCGTCGATAATTGGCTGCGCCAGTGCCGCAGCGCAGACCAGCGCCAAACCCAACAGTTCTGTTATGCGTCTCATCATCGATATCCTCCTTTCCCCGCGTGGTGCGGGTAGATATATTATACCCCATTCGGGCTGCTCTTCGAGGGGTGTCAGGTGCTTTGAACCCGCTGGCGGCTTGCCCGTGCAACACGGCTGCCCGCATAGAGACTCAGCAGCGTGCCTCCTATCAGCAGCATGATGCCAAGCGGCAGCAGCGCTTGCTCCAGCCGCTCCAAAAGGGTCAGCTCGCCACGCGCCCAGCGCAAGCCAGTGCGTATCTGATCAGCGGTGTAGGTGGTGCCTTCGGCATAGTAGCGGATGCGCATATCGGGGGAGAGGAACACCACCACATTCGGATGGTCATACACCCGCGTATTCACATAGCGGAATCGGAAATCGAGGGCATCCAGCAGCTGAAACAGCTCCTGCTCCGTGCGGGCATAGACCACGCGCCAGCCCGTTCCGTCCAGCCGATAGGCGTGCTGAAACTGTTGGATAGCCTTCTCTCGCTCTTTCGGGTGGAAGGTGAGGGACAGCACCCAGAAATCTTTGCCCGGCGTGCCCACCTGAGGCAGCACCTGCTGGAGGCTGCGCGTGATGGCGATGCACGCCGAGGGGCAACCCACATAAATAGGGCTGATAATAATCGGCTTGCCGCGCAAGTCGTGCAGGCGGAACTCACGCCCCACTGCATCGACAAGGCGAATATTGGGCACGACGGTGTTCAAGGTGCGCTCCTGATTGGGCGGGATGGCTTGCGCCATCGACCGCCCGTTCAGGTCCATCAGCAGCCACAGCAGCGGCAGCAATCGCCTCATCGCCGCACCTCGGTTTGCAACTCCTTAAGAGGCACAGGGAACCGCTCGTTATAGGCAGGCGACTCGGCTTTGATGCCACGCACGGCGGCATCATACAGCGGCGCCCAATAGGAGAAGGCGATAAGCAGCACCATCACGGCGACCCACGGGCGATAATTGTGGACCAGCGCGACAGGCTCCTCATGCAGCGCCTCGCTCATGGGGAACTCCACTGCCGGCTCACGCACGGGGCGAGCCAACAGCGTGGCGAAAAAGGAGAGCATGAACAGCACGAAGCCAATCACAGCGATGACGCCGCCAAGTGCCGAGATTTGCATGTTCATCAGCCAATCGGGGCGGTAAAGGTCCGATTGGGGATCGGTGTAGGAAAGCCCCATGTTGGTACGGCGGGGAACACCCTGAAAGCCCGCGACGGACATGGCGATTTCAAACAGCAGGAAGCCAATCATCCAGAGATAGGGTGCCCAGAGCGCGGCGCCTTTTAGCTGCACCTCGGTGCCCCGCAGCCGCGCCACCATGTAAAGGCTCACGCCGAGAAAGCTCAGCGTCACCAGTCCCCCAACCGTCGTGTGGAAGTGCCCGGCAATAAACGCGGTGTTATGCACCACCAGGTTGTGGTTGTAGGAAGCGTTGATGATGCCCGTAATGCCGCCGAACAGGAACAGAATCAGCCCATTAATGAAGTAGGCGAACAGCCAGCGGTCACCTTCCCGACTGAAGTAGGGCAGCTTCGCCCACCAGCCGAACAGCCCCTGCCCGCCCTGCTGCCGAGCGCCATGCTCCATCGAAGCCGCCACCGTGAACGCCGTGATGAAGCTCGGCAACGCCACCATAAAGGTCAGGAAGGCGTGCCACAGCTTCCAGCCCGCGGTCAGACCGCCCTCGGTGTACTGGTGATGCAACCCCACAGGCACCGAGAAGATGAGAAACAGCAGGAACGCCAGGCGCGCCGCGGCATCCGAATAGAGCTTGCCACCCACAAGGCGCGGCAGCATCGTGTAGAGCATAATGTAGGAGGGCAGCAACCAGAAGTAGACCAGCGGATGCCCGAAGAACCAGAACAGCGTGCGCGTCAGCAGCGGGTTAAAGGTCTCACGCCAGCCCAGCGACACAGGCAGTAGGAAAAAGAGAATCTCAATCGCGACGGGGATAATCATCACGAACCAAAGGAAGAAAGTGACCATGACCCCCATCACCGCTAAGGGCAGGCGCGCCGTGGGGTTCTCTCGGCGCCATGCCAACACGCTCGGCGTCCAGTCCAGGAAGAAAGGCAGCAGCGAGCCGACCACCAGCAGCACCACACCCACATAGAAGCTCCAGTGCGCCGTAAGCGGTGGATAGAAGGTATACAGCACCGTCGCCCGCCCGGTCAACATCGCGAATGCCGCCATCAGCGTGCCCACCACCATCAGCAACCACGACAGCCACTGCACCGGTAGCCGCAGTGGGCGACCTAACTGATGCATCATCAGCGCGTTGCTGAAGCCGACGATGAAAAAGGTGGTGAACACGATGGCGTTAATGGTGCCGTGCAGGGTCAGCCCCTGATAATACTCGATTCCCAAAATCCCGTCGGTGCGTAGAATTCCCGCGCGTGCCAGCACCTGAAAGAGCCCCAGCAGCACGCCCAGAATCAGCAGCACAAAGGGGAACACAATCTCGCTTAGCAGAATAAACCGTGTTGCACCCTGAACTCGCATAGCACACCTCCCTTATTCCACGATGAGCTTGCCCGCCATATTATGGTGGGCAACGCCACAATACTCGTGGCAGATAATCTGATACTCACCGGGTTGATCAAACTGCACCCGCCGATAGCTCACCACACCCGGAATCGCCATTAGATTCACCAGCGTGCGCTCGATGTGGAAGCCATGCACCACATCACGGCTCGTGACATAGATGTCCACGGTGGAGCCAGCGGGGATGCGTATCTCCACGGGGTCGAAGTTCCACATGCGGGCAACCATGTTCAGCTGATAGCGCTTGTCGCCCAGCTGAATCAGTTCGCCCTTCTCAAAGGGCTGCGCCTCTGGCAAGCAGGTGGGCACCTCGGCGCCCAGCCCTTTCGCCGCGTAGAGAATCAACACGAAGAAGAACAGCAGCAGCGTCAGCGCAATCCCAATCATCTGGCGCTCATATCGCTCCATCTCGGTTCACCTCCAGGCAATCACAAAGGCGTAGGAGATAAGCCACACCAACGCGTAGAACAGCACCATCGCCACCATAAAGGCGACCGCTCCGACAGGTTTGAACCCCGATTCCTGCATCATCGTCACCTCCATCGTAAAATTTCGAGTGCCCTGTAGTATCCCGTCAGCACTCTCGCTTCTGCCTACCATCACCGATGGAAAGCGTGTTGTGCCCGCTTTCCATCCGCTACATCCAGTTGTGCTGTCCAGTCTACTCAGGCTGATGAATTATACCACATGCATGACAGAAAAATCAAGGGGGGGTCAAGGGTGATCGAAAATCAGGGTGCGGGAACCTCAAACTCAGGGTGCGGGAACCGCCCCCGTACCGGTAGGGGCACGGTTTCCGTGCCCTGCTAAAACCTGTGCCCTGCTAAAACCGTCTCAAAACCCACGCCGCAGGCGCGATTTTTCGAACATCCTCAAGGGGGCGGATGCCTGGCTGTGGGTTGAAACAAAAAGGTGCGACGGTGGGGAACCGTCGCACCGCGGAGAGTATAGGCGTGTGCGTGTCGGGTTTAGACGCTTACAAGCTCCTCGGTGGGCACTTCTGGGGATTGAATAGTTGTTAGTACGGAGCCAGCGAATAGTTTGTGCAGAATGGTCATGGTGATTTGTTCCACTTGCTCGGTGGTGATAGCCATTTGATCAGCCACCTGTTCAGGGGTTAGCCCCTCGGCAAACAAGCGAATAGCACTCCGCTCGCGCTCAGTCAGTTTGTGATGCGTGTCCATAGCGTACCTCCTTTGGTTGTTTCCAAAGCCGATTATACCCGCTTCATGGCAGCAAAGTCAAGGGTTTTCACGAGATGGCACAAAACTGGTAGGAATACTGGCTCGGCGGGCACGCGCGCCGTTGCGGGGCAGCGGTGTGACGACCGTTTCGTAGCCGTTGCCTTTGCGTCGAATATAGCCGCGCGCCTCCAGCTCCTGCAGGTAGCCCGCCAGCGTCTTGCGGGAGCAGCCCAGTTCGGCTGCCAGCTGGGTGCGCGTGATGGTCGGATGCTCGTAGAGCCGATAGAGCAGCTGCTCCAGCAGCATCTCCTTGTCAGGGGGAGAGCTGACGCGCCCATTAGAAGCAGGCAAACCAACGGCTGCTTGAGCCGCTTCCTGCGCCGGTCTTGGCAGCGGTTCCATCGGAGGCGTTTCGTGAGGCGCACGCTCCTGCAACTGCAAGGCGTAGTTCCTGTCTTCGCCGATAATTTCGATCAGCGCGAACATGATAATCGGCAGCGTCACCGACAGCAGGAACGGGCGCAGAAACACCACCATGCGGTCAAACGCGCTGACGGTCTCCAGCGGCTGCTGGTGCATGATGCCATACAGGTAATTGGCATACGCGCTGATAAAGGTCACCAGCATCAGCACCAGCCAAAGCGGTGTGGTGGAGCGGTTCTGACGCTTGCGCAGCTGGATGCCATACGCCAGCCCCAGAATGCCCAGATCAATCCCCAGCGCCTGCACATAACCCCACAGCAGATGACCGCCCTCAAGCGTGCTGAAGGTGTACGCCACATGATGCACGCTGCCCGCCAGCACGAAAAGCGTGACCAGCACCAGCAGCGAAGTTGACAACGGCATGTCTTTGAGCAGATATCGCATCGGTCGCAACCTCCATGTCCTTTGACAGCCTACTTCTTGTGATTCGAGCCGCCCCTCTCGTTTCCTTTAGAGGGCAGGATGGCTTTGATTCGAGAGGCGGGCACCGAATCCTGCTCGATTTAAGCGGGATGTTGGCGAATCTCGGCGATGGTTGCTGGCTGTGGCTGTGCAGAAAGCGAACCTGCTGCGAAAAGGACCAGCATAATCCAGAGGGTGTCGGTCACCGCGAGGTGCACCAGTTGCAGCCACACAGGCGCTTTGAGCCAGACATTGAGCGCGCCCAGCAGCAACTGCCCCACATAGAGCAAATTAAACGCCACCGCAAGGCGCAGGGTCAGCCGTGTCGGTCGCTGCAGCGCCACCATGGTCAGCACGGGAATCATATAGACGCTGGCAAGGATCGCCATCCACGGATGGTAGACGCGCAGGGCAAGCAGGGTCTGCCCAATCACAGGTGATTGCTCGATCGCGCCCAGATGGAGCAGGGTATCGCCCAGCGCGGTGATGGCGCCCCCCATGCCCACGATTATCATGAGCAGGAGCGCGCCCAGCACCCCCGCACCCAGCCAGCCATGACCGCTGAGGCGGAATCGTGCGCCACCCGATGCCCAATATGCCGTCAGCGTCAGCGACCCCAGCAGCAGCAGCGTGTTCGCCAAGTGAATCGCCATCATCACGGCGCGTCCATAGGAGACATCGCGTGCCACCCATTCATAGCGCACCAGCAGCATCCCCACCAGCGCCTCGGTGATGATGAAAAAGAGGCTGAGCAACACGCCCCGTCGCACGATGTGCCGACGCGGATAGGCGCGGAACGCCCAGAGGACCATCACCAGCACCAGCAAGCCCGACAGCCCGCTGGTTAGGCGGTGCGTGAACTCGATAAGGGTCTCGACGGCAGGCGCGCGTGGGATGACCTCCCCGTTGCAGAGGGGCCAGTGGCTGCCACAGCCAGCGCCACTGCCCGTCGCCCGCACAAACGCACCCCACAAGATGACCAGCACATTATACAACAGCACCAGCCAACAAAACTTCGCAAAGCGTGCCATCGCATCAAGCATGATACCTCCTGCGAGAAGGTTCCAGACGGGTATAATTGCCCCAATTATGGGCATCGCAGTCGTTTTTCCAGGGCAGGGTTCGCAGCGTCCAGGGATGGGACGCGAGTTGTATCAGCATAGCGCCGCGGCGCGGCGCGTGTTCGATATCGCCAGCAAGCAGTCGGGGCGCTCCTTCACGCAACTCTGCTTCGAATCGGACGAAGAGACCCTTAAGCGCACCGAGAACGCGCAGCCTGCGCTGCTGACCACATGTTATGCCGCGTGGGAAGCCCTGCGCGAGGCACTGCCCGACTTCACGCCGGATTATTTGGCAGGACACAGTATGGGCGAATACACGGCACTGGCAGCAGGGGGCGTATGGAGCTTCGAAGAGACCTTCTACTGGGTGGAGGAGCGTGCCAAAGCGATGCGCAAGGTCGCCGACCGCATCGTCGGCTCAATGGTCGCCATTATCGGGCTGGAGACAGAAAAGGTAGAAGCGGCGTGCCAGCAAGCGCAGCAAGAAACAGGGGAGATTGTGGTGCCAGCGAACTACAACGCGCCGATGCAGGTGGTCATCTCGGGCACACCCGCCGCACTCCAACGCGCGGCGGAACATGCGAAAGCGATGGGGGCACGCCGTGTCATCCCGCTCGCGGTGGCAGGCGCGTTCCACTCTCCGCTGATGAACGAAGCCGCCGAGGTCATCGCGGAAGCCTACCGCACCGCCACCTTTCGCACCCCCACCATCCCCATCGTCTCGAATGTCACCGCACGCCCGATGACCGACCCAGAGGAGATTCGCGCCATTATGAGCCGCCAGATTGCCAGCCCCGTGCGCTGGCAAGAGAGCGTCGAATGGATGCACGCCAACGGCGTGGACACTTTTATCGAGGTGGGCGTAGGCGAGGTGCTGACGGGTTTAATTAAGCGCATCGTGCCTGAGGCGCGCTGCTTGCGCGTCGTGGATGTGGCGACTCTGGAGGAGACCGTGTCGGCTCTACGAGGTGACGCATGACGATTACGCTGGAGGGGCGGGTTGCGTTAGTAACGGGCGCAGGACGCGGCATCGGGGAGGCAATTGCGCGTACCCTTGCCGCTGCAGGCGCACGCGTGGCAGCACTTAGCCGCACGGAGGCGAACGCCCAACAAGTCGCCCAACAAATTCAAGAAGCGGGCGGTGAAGCCATCGCCATCGCCGCCGATGTGGCAGACGCCCGCGCCATCGAAAAAGCCATCGAAACGCTGCTGGAACGCTGGGAACGACTCGATATCCTCGTCAACAACGCCGGCATTACGCGCGATACCCTGCTGCTGCGCATGAAGGACGAGGACTGGGATCGGGTGCTGGAGGTCAACCTGCGGGGCGCCTTTGTGGCAACTCGTGCTGCCCTCAAGCCGATGCTGCGCCAGCGATGGGGACGCATCATCAACATCAGCTCGGTCGTGGGCTTGACAGGCAATATCGGGCAGGCAAACTATGTGGCGTCCAAAGCCGCACTGATTGGCTTCACCCGCACGGTCGCCCTCGAAGTGGGCAGTCGCAACATCACCTGTAATGCCATCGCACCCGGTCTGATTGAAACCGACATGACCCGCGCCCTGTCGGAACAGGTGCGCACTTATGCCCTGCAACGCATCCCGTTGGGACGATTCGGCACGCCCGATGAGGTCGCGTTTGGGGTACTCTTTCTATGCAGCGAACTTGCCTCGTACATTACGGGGCAGGTGCTGATTATCGACGGCGGTCTCACCGCCGGGCTGTGAACCAAACCAACAGAGGAGGTCAAAAGGATGGATCGAGAGCTGTTCGAGCGAGTACGCAAGGTCATCGTGGAGCAGCTGGATGTGCGGGAGGAGGAGGTGACGCCCGATGCGTCCTTCACCGACGACCTGGGCGCCGACTCCCTGGATCTGGTGGAGCTGGTGATGGCATTCGAGCAGGAGTTCGATGTCAGCATCGCGGAGGAGGAGGCGGAGCAGGTGCGCACGGTCGCTGACGCAGTGCGGCTGCTCGCTGAGAAACTGCAGATAGAAAGCTGAACGATGAGGCGACGCGTGGTGATAACGGGGATGGGGCTGATTACCCCCCTGGGGCTGGGTATCGAGCCGTTCTGGACAGGACTGCTGCAGGGGCGACGCGTAATCGGACCCATCACCCACTTTGATGCGAGCCGACTCAGCACGCGCATCGCGGCGGAGGTCAAAGAGTTTGACCCCACCCAGTTCATGGAGCGCAAAGACGCCCGACGCGCCTCCCGCTTCATCCAGTTCGCCGTCGCCGCCACCCGCATGGCTCTGGCGGATGCCCAGCTGGAGATTACGCCCGAGCACGCCGAGCAGGTCGGCGTGCTAATTGGCTCCGGTATCGGCGGCGTGGACTATATGGACAGCCAGATGCGCGTGCTGATTGAACAGGGACCAGACCGTGTCAGCCCCTTCCTTGCCCCGATGATGATTGCGGACATGGCGTCGGGCTTCGTTTCTATCACCTTTGGGGCAAAGGGACCGAACCTTTGTGTGGTGACGGCATGCTCCACCGGTGCTGATGCGCTGGGTCAAGCGGCGCGGCTCATTCAGCGGGGTGAAGCGGAGGTGATGATTGCCGGGGGCAGCGAAGCCGCCATTGTGCCGATAGGGGTCGCTGCCTTCTGCGCCGCGCGCGCGATGTCCACTCGCAATGATGATCCCGGACGCGCCTCGCGCCCCTTCGATGCCGAGCGCGACGGCTTCGTGATGGGTGAGGGCGCCGGCGTGCTGATTCTGGAATCGCTGGAGCATGCGCAGGCACGCGGCGCTCGCATCTACGCCGAACTGCTGGGCTACGGCATGTCCGCCGACGCCTACCACATCACCCAACCCGACCCAGAGGGCGACGGCGCCCTGCGCTGCATGCGCAACGCCCTGCGCGACGCCGGACTCCAGCCAACCGACATCCACTACATTAATGCGCACGGCACCTCAACGCGCTATAACGACGCCAAAGAGACGCTCGCCATCAAGCGGCTGTTTGGCGACTACGCCTATCAGCTACCCATTAGTTCCACCAAGTCGGTGACGGGACACCTGCTGGGAGCAGCCGGTGCAGTAGAAGCTGCTGCTACCATCCTCGCCATCCAGCACCAGGTGTTGCCTCCCACCATCAACTACGAGTATCCCGACCCTGAATGCGACCTGGACTATGTGCCGAATGTGCCGCGCCCAGCCCAAGTGCGCTACGCTATGAGCAACTCCTTCGGCTTCGGCGGACACAACACCGCCCTGATATTTGGCAAGTATGAAGAGTGAAGCGCATTAGCCCGCCCTCAGTGCTTCCCAAGCTTCCGCCTCAGATAGGGTACAATATCCCCATCAGAGATGCGGGTTCATTCGATGAACGAGATGGCGTTTGCTGCGATACAGATGGCATATCGGCTGGAGGATTACAGCAGCCGCGAGGTCTTTCGCAGGCGGGTGTTGTCGCTTGTCAAGCAGGCACGCCAACACGCCCCCCAGAAACCCATGCTGGTTGCTT
>Ga0079995_1064978_pt1 | contig 12085 bp, 8 predicted proteins | sample FaiFalFF_MnMetaG_2_FD_69198 | JGI IMG/M metagenome (GOLD analysis project Ga0079995, IMG submission 69198) | Freshwater microbial communities from Yellowstone National Park, Wyoming, USA - Fairy Falls C (FF_Mn_C) (SPADES assembly) (version 4) | ecosystem: Environmental > Aquatic > Freshwater >... | reverse complement strand
CTGCACATCGCCCACGCCCGGATGGAACAGGAGCGGTCTACCCATCTCGGCAGCGCGACCAATCGCTTCGTCGATAGCGTTCAGCCCGGCGATGCGTCGGATGAAGATGGGGCGTCCGCGCCGCGCTGCCCCGATGCCCCACAAAATCAGCCCACTGATGGCGCCTATCGCTATCAGCATTTGCAGGTTCGCATGCTCCATGCTATCCTCTGCGTACGCCCCCAAGCCTTGTCCTGCTGCCACATTGGTCGCGGTCGGGTATATTTTGATGGGATGACAGGGGTGCGCAGCTATACGCTGGAGACCGAAGTGAAGTATATCAAAGGTGTGGGCGAGAAGGTCGCGCAGTTGCTGGCGAAGCTCAATCTCTATACGCTGAACGACCTGCTCTATCATCTGCCACGCCGCTACGAGGATCGCACGCGCTTCCGCCTGATTCGCCATGCCCGCCCCGGCGAAGCCGCCACCTTCTCGGGTCAGCTCGTCACGGTGGACAATCTCAAGGTGCGCCAGAATATGACCCTCACCAAAGCCTATATCGACGACGGCTCCGGCGCCATCGAACTGGTCTGGTACAACCAGCCCTATATGAAGGATGTGCTGCTGCGCGTGCGCCATCGACGCCTCGTGGTGTACGGCGTGGTGAAAGAGAGCGGATGGGGGCTGCAGATCGAGACGCCCGAATGGGAAGATATAGGCGATGAGGAGGAGATGGACACACTGTTGCATGCGAACCGCGTCGTGCCTATCTATCCGCTGACGGAAGGGCTGGGACAGAAGCGCATGCGCCAGATTATGTACAACGCCATCCAACACGCCCATCTGCTGCCCGAAGTGCTGCCACGCACCCTGCGCGACCGACTGCAGCTGATGCCGATTCACGAAGCCATCCAGCAGGTGCATTTCCCCGACAGCATGGAGCATATCGAGCCGGCGCGGCAGCGGCTGGTGTTCGAAGAGTTCTTCCTGATGCAACTGGGTATTGGCATGCAGCGTCAGCAGCTGATGCAGGAGCGGGGCATCGCCATGCAAATCGACGCCGAGCGCCTGATGCAACGGCTGCGCCAGCTGGCACCTTTTGAACTGACCAACGCCCAAAAGCGCGTGATTCAGGAAATCTGGGCGGATATGGCGCGCCCGCACCCGATGAACCGCTTGCTGCAAGGCGATGTGGGGTCAGGCAAGACCATCGTGGCAGCAGCGGCTATCATGGCGGCGGTGGACAACCAGTATCAAGCGGCGATTATGGCGCCCACCGAGATTCTGGCGGAACAGCACTATCTGGTGCTGCATCGGCTGTTTCAGCCGTTGGGCATCACGGTGGAGCTGTTGGTGGGACGGTTGACCCCCCGCCAGCGCAGGCAGGCACGCGAGCGCATCGCCACCGGGCGCGGCATGGTGGCGGTCGGCACGCACGCCCTCATCCAGGAGGGGGTCGAGTTCGCCCGATTGGGCTTAGCCATCATCGACGAGCAGCATCGGTTCGGCGTACTCCAGCGGGCTGCCCTGCGCGACAAGGGCATCATGCCCCATGTGCTGGTCATGACCGCCACCCCCATCCCCCGCACCCTCACGCTCACCCTCTACGGCGAGCTGGATGTCTCCATTCTGGACGAGATGCCACCGGGACGCAAGCCGGTCAAAACCCACTGGAAGCTGCCCGAAGAGCGGCTGAAGGTCTACGCAGGCGTGCGCAAACTGGTCGAGCAGGGGCGACAAGCCTACATCATCTGCCCGCTGATTGACGAATCGGACAAGCTGCAGGTGCGTGCCGCCGAGCAGATGGCGGAACACCTCCGCAAGGATGTATTCCCCGACCTGCGCGTGGGGCTGCTGCATGGGCGCATGAAGCCCGCGGAAAAAGAGGCGGTGATGGAGGCGTTCCGTGCCGGCGAGCTGGACATTTTGGTCTCCACCACTGTCATCGAGGTGGGGGTCGATGTGCCGAACGCCGCCGTGATGGTGGTGGAGGATGCCGACCGGTTCGGCTTGGCACAGCTGCACCAGTTGCGCGGGCGCGTGGGACGCAGCGAGCATCAATCCTTCTGCGTCCTCATCGCCAATCCGAAGAGCGAGGAGGGGCAACGCCGACTGGAGATTTTGACCCGCACCAATAACGGTTTCCTCATCGCCGAAGAGGACCTGCGCTTGCGTGGACCAGGCGAAATTTATGGCACACGCCAGAGCGGAATGCCCTCCTTCCGTGTGGCGGACTTAGTGAAGGACATGCGCTTGCTGGAGGTGGCGCGTCAGGAGGCATTTCGGCTGCTGGAGCAAGACCCCGATCTCACCCGTCCAGAACATCAGCCCCTGCGTGAGGCGGTCATGCGCGCCCGCCACCGATTCGCCATCGCCACGGTGAGCTAAACGGGACTACACCGGCTCGCTCCACAGCGCGCTCACAGGGATTGCCCATAACCCTTCGCCCATTGGCAGGCTCCGTTCGCCTGTGTAGAAGATGACGCCGAGCCGCAATCTATCCGCAGCGACACTTCGCAGCCAGCGCAAGCCCCGAAAGTCCTCTGGATGCAGCATTCGGCGCCGCTTGACCTCCACGCCGACCAACTCGCCCTGCGCCGATTCCAGCACATAGTCCACTTCGATACCCTTGTCGGTGCGCAGGTGATAGAGTCGCACCTGCATGTCGCTGCAGTGGAGGTGCTTCATCAGCTCCATCCCGACGAAATTCTCCAGCAGCTTGCCCGCGAATTCAGGCTCCCGTTCCAGGCGCGTCTCGTCGTAGCCTACCAACGCAACCGCCAGCCCTGTATCGTTCAGCATCAGTTTGGGGGCTTTCAGCAGTCGTTTGCCGAGATTGGCATACCATGCGGGGACGACATGCACCACGAAGAGGTTTGCCAGCAGGCTCAAATAGCGGCTGAGGGTCGCCTGCGCCACGCCTGTCTCGCGCGAAAGCCCCGCGATATTCGCCACCCCGCACGGGTTCGACGCCAACAGGCGCAACAACAAGAGGAGCGCGTCCCGACGCTCCACCTCACCCAGCAAGCGTAGGTCGCGTGTGAGCAGCGCGTCCACATAGCTGAGTAGCCAGTCGGTGCGGGTACGCGGGTCGTCGTTCGCTACCGCCACAGGGTAGCCCCCACGCGCCATCCGAGCATTCAGATCTGCCGAATCGGGATAGCGGGCGCTGAGGGGTGGCTCTGTGAACACCCGCTCAACCCAGTTAACGGTGCTGCCCTCCATCTCGGCTTGCGAGAGGGGCAGCATCTGGAGCGCAACCATCCGCCCCACCATCGCCTCAGCCACTTGCGCGTTCGCCAACGGGTGGGCAGAGCCTGTGAGCAAAAACATGCCCGGCGCACGCGCCTCATCGATGCGCATCTTAATAACGGACATCACCTCCGGGACGAGCTGCACCTCATCGATGGCAGTTCCCACCCGCAAGCTGCGTACAAAACTTACCGGGTCATCGCGTGCTGCTGTTCGCACGAGGGGGTCATCGAAGCTCACATAATCTTGGAGTACGCCCTCCGTTAGCAGCTGCTTTGCCAGTGTAGTCTTACCCGTCTGCCGTGCGCCTTGCAGATAGACGGCGGGCATCACGCCAAGCAGCCGCTTCAGCCGTCCCACCAGACACCGCGCATACATCATGGGTGAAATTATACCGCTCAGCTTGGCGAAAATCCTCAGATAATCTGGGGATTTTCGCCATCGGCTGCTTTCGGCTGGTTCTCCCTGTCTGATGGAGGAACCGATTCGGCTTGGTTCACTCCCCCGTAGTGGGGAACCGATGGCGAGGGGATGTAAAATAAAGGGGGATGCAAACGGGTGAGACCATCGCGGCGGTGGCGACGCCGCCGGGCGAAGGCGGGATAGGCATCATTCGGGTGAGCGGTCCGCAAGCGTTCCCGATTGCCGCACGCATCTTCCAGCGGGCACGCGCCACGCAGCGCCCGCTGCAAAGCCACCGCATCTATTTCGGCACGATTCGCGATCCTGAAACGGGCGAGGTGCTGGATCGTGCCCTCCTGCTGACCTTCCGCGCGCCCCACAGCTACACGGGCGAGGATGTGGTCGAGTTCAGCTGCCACGGCAGCCCGCTACTGCTAAGGCGGGTGCTGCAACTCATCTGGCGCGAGGGTGCGCGACCAGCGCAACCGGGCGAATTTACCCAGCGGGCATTTCTGAACGGCAAGCTGGACCTGGCACAAGCCGAGGCGGTCGCCGACCTGATACGCGCCCGCACCGAGAGCCAGCTCCGCGCCGCGCTGTACCTCCATGAGGGCGCGCTCTCCCGAACCGTGCGCCCGCTGAGCGACACCCTACTTGCCCTGCTGGCACAAGTGGAAGCCACCATCGACTTTTCGGAGGAGATTGGCGAGCTGGATCGGGAAGCCTTTGCGTCACGACTGCGCGAACTCCAGACGCAACTGGAGCAGCTGTTGGGGCGTGCCCGGTCGGGCAGGCTGCTGCGCGAGGGGGTGCGCGTGGCGATTGTGGGGCGACCGAATGTGGGCAAATCGTCGCTGTTGAACGCGCTGCTGGGTGAGGAGCGCGCCATCGTCACCCCCATTCCAGGCACCACGCGCGACCTCATCGAGGAAGCCTTTTCGATTCAGGGTGTGCCGATTGTGGTGTTGGATACCGCTGGGCTGCGCGAGAACCCTGACCCTGTCGAGCGGTTGGGCATCGAGCGCACACGCCGCGCCGTGCAGCATGCCGACCTGCTGCTTGTGGTGTGCGATTTAAGCGAGGGGTTTACGGATGCCGATCGCGCCCTGCTCGCCGCCCTGCCCGCCGACAAACCCCGCATTCTGGTCTGGAACAAGGCGGATTTGGTGCCCTTTGCCCCCCTCCTTACCTCCCCTGTACACGGGGGAGAAACTGCATCCCCCTCCCCGTTGATGGGGAGGGCTGGGGTGGGGGAAAATTGCATTACCGTGCGCGTGTCGGCGCTCACAGGGGAGGGGCTGCCCGCGCTGTGCGAGGCGATTTTGGAAGCGGTGAACCTAACGGGCATCGGCGAGGAGAGCCTGCTACTGACGCACGAACGCCATGTGCAAGCTGTCGAAACGGCACGCCAGCATCTGGTCAGCGCGTTGGAAGCCACGCGCGCAGGGCTACCCCTGGAGGTGCTGGCGGTTGACCTACGGGGCGCATGGTTCGCCCTCGGCGAAATCACAGGCGAAACCGTCGACGAACAACTGGTCAACCGCATATTCCGCGACTTCTGTATCGGGAAATAAGGTTCGCGAACAGCCCTGAAGCAGGAATTTTGCGAGGGAGCGGCAATCTCTTCAGTGGAGGAGCGCTATGGCAACCAAAGAGGCGTTGATAGAAGGGCTGAATGTGGATCTGGCGAACGAGTATCAAGCGATTATCACCTATATCACCTACGCCGCCACCGTTACGGGCATCTATCGCGAGGAGATGAAGGAGTTTTTCCTGCGGGAGGTGCCCGACGAGCTGCGCCATGCCCAGTTTCTGGCGAGCAAAATCGCCGCGCTGGGCGGTGTCCCCACCACCGTTCCCAGCCCTGTGCCTGCGGCTCGCGACCTGAAACAGATGCTGGAGAATGTGCTGCAAGCGGAGACCGAAACCATCGAACGCTACAAGCAGCGTCTTCGCCAAGCCGAAGAACTGGGCGATTACGGGCTGGCGAACGACCTCCAGCAGATTATCTCGGAGGAGACGCTGCACAAGGAATCGATCGAGATGATTCTGCGCGGCGTGTAGGCTATTCGCGGCGCAGCACCTCGACACGGTCGAGCCTGGCAGCGCGATAGGCAGGAATGGCGCCGTTCAAGTGGAGATTGCGCGACTTCTGTATCGGGAAAGGAAATCGAGCATGAAGTCGCGGAGCGCTTGCACGCCCTCGAGGGGCATCGCATTATAGAGCGAGGCGCGACAACCGCCCACGGAGCGATGCCCTTTTAGTTCATACAACCCGTGTGCCTGTGCCTCCTGCAAAAAGGTCTTCTCCAGCTCCTCGTTCGGCAATCGCCAGGTGACATTCATCACGGAACGGCTCTCGGGATGAGCGTGCCCGCGATAGAAGCCGTCGCTCTGGTCAATCACCTCGTAGAGCAAGCTGGCTTTCTGGCGATTCATCTGCTGCATGCGTTCCAGCCCGCCAATCTCATGCAGCAGCCAGCGTGTGACCAGCATCACGATGTAGATGGCGAACACGGGTGGCGTGTTGTAGACCGATTGATGCTCTGCCTGCAGGCGATAGTCGAGCATAGCGGGCATATTGGGCGGGGTGCGCTCCAGCATGTCCTCTCGGATAATCACAATCGTGACTCCTGCTGGACCGGCGTTTTTCTGGGCGCCGGCGTAGAGGAGCGCGTAGCGTTCAATCGGGATGGGGCGCGAGAGAAAGTCGGATGAGGCATCGCACACCAGCGGTCGATCGCCCACAGGCGGCTCCTGCTGGAACTCCACGCCCTGGATGGTCTCGTTCGAGGTGAAATGCACATAGGCGGCGTTGGGGTCTATGTCCAGCTCGTTGGGCTGAGGTGTGCGGGTGAAGTTTTCGCTCTTGCCTGACCATGCGATGCGCGCCTTGCCCACTTTGACCGCCTCCTGAAACGCCTTTTCGCCCCATGAGCCGGTGATGATGTAATCGGCGGAGCCGCCGCCCAAGAGGTTCATCGGCACCATGGCGAACTGCAGGCTGGCGCCACCTTGCAGGAACAGCACACGGTAATGGTCGGGGATTCGGAGCAGCTGGCGCAGGTTCGCTTCTGCCTCCTCCCGAATTGCATCGAACCATTTGGAGCGGTGGCTTATCTCCAGCACCGACATGCCCACTCCGGGCAGAGCGAGCAGGTCGCGCTGCGCTTCCTGTAGTACGGACAGGGGCAGCACCGCCGGTCCCGCCGAAAAGTTCCACACACGCTTGGTCATCTTTGTCATCCCTCCTGATTTTTTGTTTGTTTCAATTCTCACCCGTCCTTGAGGGCGGGTGCCACTTAGAGAATATAGCGGCTCAGGTCGACATCTTTGACGATATCGCTCAATTTGCTGCGCACATAGTCCACATCGATCACGATGCGTTCGCCTGCGTGTTCGGGGGCTTCGAAGGAGATGTCCTCCATCAGCTTTTCCATCACGGTATGCAGGCGGCGTGCGCCGATGTTCTCGGTGCGGGTGTTCACCTCGTAGGCGATGCGGGCAATCTCCTCGATGGCGTCGTCGGTGAACTCCAGTTCCACGCCTTCGGTGGCGAGGAGTTGCTGATATTGTTTGGTCAGCGCGTTCCGTGGCTCTTTGAGGATGCGCACGAAGTCGTTGGCGGTGAGTGGCTCCAGTTCCACGCGGATGGGCAACCGTCCCTGCAGCTCGGGAATCAGGTCAGACGGCTTGCTCATGTGGAACGCGCCTGCTGCAATAAAGAGGATATGGTCGGTGCGCACGGGACCATATTTCGTGATGACGGTGGAGCCTTCGATGATAGGCAGCAGGTCGCGTTGCACGCCCTCACGGCTCACATCGGGACCGTACTGGCTGCGTGAGCCGGCGATTTTGTCGATCTCATCGAGGAAGATAATGCCCGTTTGCTCGGCACGCTGGATGGCTTCCCGTATCACGCTGGAGCGGTCGATGAGTTTGCGGGCTTCTTGGCGGGTGAGCAGTTCGCGTGCTTCTCGCACCGTGACCACGCGTCGGCTGCGGCTTTGGGGCAGGAACGGGTTGGCGAAGCTGTCGGTATCCATGCCCATCTCTTCGATGCCTTGCGGGGAGAACACTTGCAGGAAGGGGATAACGGGTTCTTCGACCTCGATTTCGATAGTTTCGTCGTCGCGCAGTCCGGCACGCACCTGTTCGGTGAGGGCGCGTTTGAGGCGGCGGCGATCCGCCTCGGCACCTTCTTCCGGCTCCCCGGTTTCCTCTTCTGCTTCGATGCCGAAGGCTTGCCGCAGCAGTTCGAGGGGTGGTGGCACGGTTTGGCGGTTGCGTCGTCGGCGTGGGCGTAGCATCTGCTCCACGATGCGCTCCACCGCGCGTGTCTCCGCTCGCTCGCGCACCTCCTCCATCTTCTCCTGTTCCACCATGCGCACTGCCACATTCACCAAATCGCGCACCATCGAGTCGACATCGCGCCCCACATAGCCCACTTCGGTGAACTTGGTGGCTTCGACCTTGATGAAGGGCGCTTTGACGAGGGCTGCCAGCCGCCTGGCAATCTCCGTTTTGCCCACACCCGTCGGACCAATCATCAGGATGTTTTTGGGCATCACCTCGTCGCGCAGTTCCGGCGGCAGGCTCTGACGGCGATAGCGGTTGCGCAAGGCAATTGCGACCGCGCGCTTGGCTTTCGCTTGACCCACAATGTATTTGTCCAGCTCCGCCACTATCTGGCGCGGGGTCAATTCCTCTATGGGTATAGCCGGCTTGGTCTCCACAATAAAGAGTATACCCGTCTTTAGGGCGGTTCGAGGGGCAGGCGCGTTTGAAGATAGCGGATCGACTCGCGTGCCACCTGCTCTGCGTCAGGCGCGTAGTCTAACGGCTCGATGGAACACCAGCCGTTATAACCTACTGCCTGCAGGGCTTGCAGAATCGGGGCGAAATCGGTCGGTCCGAAGCCGGGCGCACGCATGTCCCGATCGTTCAGGTGGACATGCTTCAGATAGGGTGCATAGCGGCGGATGAGGGCAGGCACATCGTCCGTCTCGTTCAGGGCGCACTTCACATCGAGCAGTGTGCCCAAGCAGGGGTGGCGCAGCTCGTCCAGCACCGCCACCGCCTCTGCCAGGGTGTTCAGCACATCTGTCTCGAAGGGCGGCAACGGCTCCAGCAGCATCAGCACGCCCAGTTGCTCGCACCGACGCAAGGCAGGTTGCAAAGTGTCCAGCCAGAGCGCGAGGGCTTGCTGGGGTGTAAGAGGGGGAATGGTCGATCGCTGTTTCGGTGAGCCGAACACCATCAGGGGCGCGCCAACCGCCTCGGCAAACTCCACCAGCGACACGAGGTAGTCGGCGGTGCGTCGGCGTACTGCCGGGTCAGGATGTGCCACATGCAAATCGTCCTGCCCCCAAAGCAACATATGAAGCCCCACAATCTCCAGTCCCGCGGCGTGTGCGGTGTGCCGGATGGCGGCGCGCATGGCGGCATCGATCTGCTCGACCGAGGGGGCAAAGCACATCGGCGCCAGTTCCACGCCTTGATAGCCCGCTTCCGCCATCAGCTGGCATGCCGCATCAAAGCGCAGGTGGCGCAGCACCTCGTTGCACAGTGCGTATCTCATGGTGGCTTCAGCCAGCTCATGCGGGCACGCAGCATCTGCCCCACCTGCTCGATGGGATGCTCCGCTTCGGCACGCGCCCGCGCGTTCAACACGGGGCGACCCACCTGATTCTCCAGCAGCCACTCCCGCGCGAACTGACCCGTCTGAATCTCTTGCAGGATTCGGCGCATCTCTGCCCGCACCGCGTCCCCAATCAGGCGCGGTCCACGAGTCAGCGCGCCGTATTGCGCCGTGTCGGAAATCGCAAACTGCATGCCGCTGATGCCGCTCTCGTAGATAAGGTCCACAATCAGCTTCAGCTCGTGCAGGCATTCGAAGTAGGCGACTTCAGGCTGATAACCCGCTTCGACGAGGGTCTCGAAGGCAGCCTTGATGAGGGCAGGCACGCCCCCACACAGCACCACCTGCTCACCGAACAGGTCGCTCTCGCACTCCTCGCGGAAAGTGGTCTCATAGACGCCCGCGCGTGTGCCGCCCAGCGCGTGGGCATAGGCAAGCGCTATGGCGTGGGCATTCCCCGTGTAATCTTGATGCACCGCAATCAGGCAGGGTGCGCCTTGCCCCATCAGAAATAAGCGGCGCAGTTGCGGACCCACCGCTTTGGGCGAGACCATGAACACATCGATATCGGGTGGCGGCAGAATCTGTCCGAAATGGATATTGAAGCCGTGTGCGAAGCCGAGCGCGACGCCTGGGCGCAGGTGGGGGGCCACCGATTCGGCGTAGACGCGCGGCTGCTGCTCGTCGCTAACCAGCATCATCATCACATCCGCTTGCGCCACCGCTTCTGCGATGGGCATCACGGGGAAGCCGTCCGCTTGTGCCCGCTCCCACGAGCCACCCTGCCGCACGCCGATCACCACTTGCAGCCCGCTATCCCGCAAGTTCAGCGCTTGCGCATGCCCCTGCGAGCCGTAGCCAATCAAGGCGATGGTGCTACCCTGCAGCACCTCCAGTGAAGCATCCGCCTCTGTGTAAACCGTTGCCATAGGTGTATCCTATAGTTTAGACGGGGCAGGAAGATACCCCTGCCCCGCTCAGGCTCCCCTACGGGAAGTAGTCTATTAGCTTGTTAATTATTCCATCAATTATTTTGGAAGCAATGATTAATATAATACGAATTAGCCATTTTGTTATTGAATTTATATTATTGTTTTTTGTTTTGTTTTCCATGTTTGTCCTCCTGTTGTTGAGTTTGTTTTTAGTAAGGCGGTTTACGCCACCATCTCACCTCCAATCCTGTTATGATTTTTCTGGAATGCTTTTAATTATACCCGATCGCTACCCCCCAAAATCAAGTAGCACAGGTTGTGCCACAATCTTCACCTTTACCACAACATATAGTATGTACACAACATATTGTGTTTAAACATCTTCCACATCACAACATCTACCAATTGATAACACCACATATTTTAACCATACTATCCTAATACACCACGCAGTTGGCGATTCCTGCTGCTCTTGTGCGCTGTTGCATGGGGTGTAATGATTAGCGAGTGCCTACGCGTAAAGATTTAAATATCATCCCCCACCCCAGCCTTCCCCGCACGCGGGGAGGGAGTCGCAGTTCCTCCCCCGTGTACGCTCATTGCACGACACTTTTTGAAGACCCCCTCCGTTAGGTTCCCCCTGCTTCGCAAGGGGAACCGCTGTTTGGTTCCCCCCGCCCGCGGGGCAAAATCTGCCTCACTTCCAGTTCGCCCAAAAACTGTCGTGTTGTGAGCCGTGTACGGGGGAGGTGAGGAGGGGGCATGTCGAAAGACCGACGCATAGGCACTTATTAGAAGTTCACCGCTCTGCGCCCATCAACACAAAACACGACCAGTAGTAGGGGTCGGCATACTGCTTATCCCGCAGCAACTCCACCTGCGCCCGACGCAACGCCTCCGCCTTCCCCACACCCGCCACATACTCCCGATAAAACGCCCCCATCAACTGAGCCGTACTCACATCACCCACACGCCACAAACTCGCCCCAACACTCCGAGAACCCGCAAACAAAAAAGCACGCGCCAACCCATACATCCCCTCATACCGACGCACCTGACCCACCGCCGTCTCACATGCCGACAACATCACCACATCCGCACGCAACCGCCACTTGCTCACCACATCCGCCGCCGTCAGTAGCCCTTCGTCCGAACCCGCAGGCGACAACAACAGCCCCGAACCCAGCGGGTCAACACCATCTGCCCGCGCGTGGCAGGCAAAATGCACCACCCGCGCCCCCTGCGCCATCTGACGCGCCCGTTCAGGCGTCGCCTCGGCTTCCTGCGCCACCATCACGCCCTGCTTGCCCAACAACTGCCGCAGCTGCGCCACCTCCTGCTTGACCGCAGGCAGGTCGCCCAACGCCCCGCCCGAACGACGCACCAGCTGCTCAACCGCAGAGCCTTGCGCCACCTGCTGCCGTTGGTACTGCGACACCGCCGCAATCGCTGCCCCGCGCAGCGCAGGGCGCACCGCCTTCGCCTGCAGATACACCCCCGCCGACAGCGTAAGCCCAATCGCCACACGCTCCACCCAGTAGGTGGGACGCCCCTGCTTGTCCACCGCGACGATGAGTGCCCCCCACGGCAGCTGGTTCAGCGCGCCTTCGGGGCACAGCAGCACAGTCGTGGCGTTTTTCAGCGATGGCTCGGCGGGCTTGATAAGCGTAGCGTACAGCTGCTGCCCCAGCGCAAGCAACTTGCGCCGTTCGGACGCTGTGCGCTCCAGCGGCGGCTTGGCAACCACCCGCTGGAACTCGGCAAGGTCTTTCTCCAGCGTGCGCGGGTCTACCTTGACCCGATAGCCCCGCACGGTTTGGCGCGACACGGCGACGATGAGCAGTTCGTCGTTGGCGAAGGCGTGGTACAGCAGCACGGT
>Ga0079995_1061565_pt1 | contig 12104 bp, 8 predicted proteins | sample FaiFalFF_MnMetaG_2_FD_69198 | JGI IMG/M metagenome (GOLD analysis project Ga0079995, IMG submission 69198) | Freshwater microbial communities from Yellowstone National Park, Wyoming, USA - Fairy Falls C (FF_Mn_C) (SPADES assembly) (version 4) | ecosystem: Environmental > Aquatic > Freshwater >... | reverse complement strand
TCAAACTCCGCCACCAGGGTGGCTATCTGGGGATCCTCCCGCACGATGCGCGCTGTCCAGATCTCGTGGCGGCAGCCGAAGATCTCCTCGCCTGCATGGCTAAAGGGGGCATGGCCAATGTCGTGCAGCAGAGCGGCAACCAGGGTGACGGCGCGGTAGGGGCGCAGCTCTGGGTGGCGGCGGGCCAACCTGTCAAACAGCCGCCGCGTAACCTGCAGCACTCCCACCGAGTGGGTAAAGCGAGATCCCTCGGCGCCGTGGAAGGTAAAAAAAGCCGTGTCCAACTGGCGGATGCGACGTAGGCGCTGGAAGGCCGGCGTGTCGATAAGACGAATCAGCAAGGCCTCGACCGGATCCCCGCCATCCAGGCTAATGGCGCCGTGTAGGGGATCGTGGTAGGTGCGGGACTTGCAAAAACGCAGCGCCATACTCCCACCATACTCGCTGGCTGGCGGATCTTTGGTTAGCTTGGCTGGGGGGCTTCCCCACCTCTGCAGCAAAGCTACCCTATGGGCTCCTCTTTGCAACTGGCTACGCAAGCGCCCTCGCCCCCAGACCCCAGAACCAGTGGGTTGCTGCTTTCTATGGCCATCTGGACGCTGGGTTGGGGGCTGACCGCTTGTTCTCCCCCTGCTGTTGTCGTGCCCAGCTCGACCCCCCTCACCCGCTATGTGGCTTTGGGAGCCAGCGATGCCGTTGGCTTTAACGCCTCCATCTCCTGCGATGGCCCGGCCAACGCCGCCGGCACCCGCCCGCAGCGCTCGGAGCCCCTGGATTGTCCCAACGGGACGGGGTATGTCCCGCGCCTAGCCCGCCTCCTGCCGGGTCGGGTGGAGCTCATCAACTTGGGCCGCTCGGGAGCGGTGCTAAGCCCGGCCATGCAAGCTCTAAGGGCGGGGATCCCCGCCAACGTGCTCCAGGATCAAGTGCCGCGCATCCCCCCCGACGCCACTTTGATTACTATCTGGGTAGGCGGCAACGACACCAACGCTATTGTCTTGGCAGCAGCCCAACGCGCCCTGCAGGGCGAGGATCCCTTAGCCTTTATTGAACGCCAGATCCAACAGTTTGCCGCCGACTACCAAACTCTGCTCCAGGCGGTGCGCACCTCGCGCCCCCCAAGCTCGCCTGGCAGTGGCCAACCTGCCCAACTTTGCCCTGATTCCCCTAGGCCAGCAGCAGCCCAGCGGCCTGCGGCAACTTTTGGCTCTAGTCTCCGTCAGCCTTAGCCAACGGGCCATCAACCCCCTGAGCCAACAGGGGATCCCCGTAGTGGACTTGCTCTGCGATCCCCGCTCCTACCGCCGCGAGTCTTTCTTCCCTGGCCCGCTGGCGGATGGCTTTCACCCCAACGACCGGGGATATGCCGATCTGGCGGAGGCCTTCTTGAGGATCCTAGAGCAGCCCGTCCCGCCCCAAAACCGCTGCCCGCCCTTTAGCGAGGTGGGATCCCAAAGGCAGAGCTCTCCCCTAGAGGCTTGCTGGGGCCCGGCCTAGGGAAGAAGCCCTGAAGAGCCAGCCACCCAGTCTTACGATCGCGTAAGCGGGACGGAGTCCATAGCCGCCACCGCTGCTGAGGAGCGCCGCCGCCGTCCTAGGGCCAGCTGGGCTTCCCCAACCGGCAGGGAAGCTACTGGCACAGACTCCTCTTCGGGCGACTGCACAAAGACCAACACTGTCGGCTTGCCGGGCAGTTGTTCCCGCACAAAGCGGCGCACCACTTGCTCCACCTCCGCCTTAAGGCCGGCCCAGTCAACCTCAAGGCTCCCCCGCTCCAGCGATCGGGCAAAGCGCGGCCAAGCTTGCTGGAGGGTGTCCTCTACCAGGGGTTTTAGGTCGGATCCCTTAAAGTTGCCCTCTCCCGCCAAGCCCAAGTGCTGCACCTGAGGCGTACAGAGCAGCCTGCCCCTGCCATCCAAGCTGATGACCACCGTCACTACCCCATCTCTGGCCATTTGCTGCCGTTCTTGCAGGATCTCGTCCATCAGCACCCCATCGTGGGAAGCGGTGATCATCTGCACCCCCGCCGGCACCCTGCCGACAACAGCGATGCGCTCCTGGTTCACCTCCACCACATCGCCGTTGTTGATGATCACGATGTTTTCCCGCGGGATCCCCATGCTCATTGCTGTTTCGGCGTGCTTGACCAGCATGCGGTATTCCCCGTGGGTAGGGACGAAGAACTTGGGGCGTGTGAGGGCAATCATCAGTTTCTGGTCTTCCTGGCAGCCGTGGCCGGAGACATGCAGCCCCTTGTCTTTGCCGTAGATAACATTGGCCCCCAGCTCCATCAGCTTGTCGATGACTCGCGTTACCGCCAGCGTGTTGCCGGGAATGGGGTTGGCCGACCAAATCACGGTATCTCCTGGCTTGATCTGCAACTGCGGGTGCTCGCCATTGGCAATGCGGGTCAGAGCGGCTAGAGGCTCGCCTTGGGAGCCAGTGGTGAGGATGATGACCTTGTCATCCGGCAGGCTGTTGATGACATGCATGGGCTGCAGCGTTTCGTCTTTGCAGCGGATGTAACCTAGACGCCGCGCATGGGCCACTACGTTTAACATCGAGCGACCCAGCAGAGACACCACCCGGCCTTGCTGCTCGGCAATCTGCAACACCAAATTGAGGCGATGCACCGAAGAAGCAAAGGTGGTGATAATCACCCGTCCTTTGGCTTCCGCAATGGCTTTGGTAAGGCCCGGCACTACTGCGGCTTCAGAGGGAGTAAAGCCGGGTACCTCAGCGTTGGTGGAGTCGCTAATTAGACAAAGCACGCCCTTTTCCCCATGCTCGGCCAGCCGATGGAGGTCAAAGCGTTCGCCATCTACCGGCGTGTGGTCGATCTTGAAGTCGCCCGTCTGGATGACAACGCCCACCGGCGTGTGCAAGGCTATCGTAAAGCTGTCGGCGGAAGAGTGGGTATTGCGAATGAATTCGGCAAAGAAGTTCTTGCACAGGGGCACAATATCCCGCGGCCCAACTGGGCGCAATTCCGTCCGATTCAAAAGGCCCACATCGCGCAGTTTTTCCTCCAGCAGGGCCAGTGCTAAGCGCGGGCCATAGATGACCGGGATGTCAAATTCCCGTAGGTGGTAAGGGATCCCGCCGATGTGATCTTCGTGGCCATGGGTAACCACCAGTGCCCGCAGCTTGTCCCGGTTTTGCTTGATATAGGTCATGTCTGGCAGCACGATGTTGACCCCGTGCATCGTCTCATCGGGGAAAGCCAGGCCAGCATCCACCAGGATGATGTCGTCTTCGTAGCGGAAGACCCAGGTGTTTTTGCCGATCTCCCGCTCCCCGCCTAGCGGGATCATCTGCAAAGAGGAAGTGGGCCGGGCTGGAGCAGCTGCTGACCGAGAGGCAACTGAAGTCCGTGGTGTTCGCATAGACGCTGTGGATCCTCTAGATGTAACGGTTTGTAACAATTCAGCCAACCAAAAACCCCTCCAGACAAACCCCGCCAGCCAAGTCAGCGGTGCTAGCTGAATTTGGCTACTAGGACCTGTCCATTTTCCAGTCGGGAAAATGCCACGAAAGACCCCTCCGAAAGCCCCCTAGTTAGACAGAGTCATGAAGCTTTTGCTGCTTTTTGTTCAGATCCCTGCGCCTCATCCAGTAGTCCCATCCCTTGCAGCACTTGTCGCAAAACCTGTAGAGAGCTGGCCTGCAGAGGCGCTAGCGGAGGGCGCACCCGACCTACTTGCCAACCCTGCATCTCTAGCGCCGCCTTGATGGGAACAGGGTTGGTCTCGATGAACAAAACCTTAAACAGCGGAAGCAGGCGGAGATGGTGAGCCAGGGCTTGTTCGGGCTGTCCTCTGTGGTAGCTCTGGATCAACTCCTGAAGCTGTAGCCCAACCAAATGGCTAGCTACGCTGACTACTCCTCTCCCCCCCAAAGACAAAATCGGCAAGGTCAGCGAGTCATCTCCTGAGTAGATGCTAAAGCGGGAGGGGGTAAGCCGCCGAATTTCAGAAACTACGTCCATGATACCACTAGCTTCCTTGATGGCGACAATCGTCTCCATCTCCGCCAATTGCGCCACCGTTTCCGGCTGTAGGCTTACCCCCGTGCGGCTGGGGATGTTGTAGAGCATGATGGGTAAGTCGCTGGCTTGGGCAATGGCCTTGAAGTGCTCGTAGAGCCCCGCCTGGGTGGGCTTGTTGTAGTAGGGTACCACTTGGAGAGAGCCATCCAGGCCCAACTGAGCCGCTTTTTTGGTGGCTTCGATGGCCTCGCGGGTGGAGTTGGAGCCCGTGCCGGCGATGACCTTGGCTCGGCCAGCCACGGCATCTCGCACCACCCGAAACAGCTCGTACTCTTCTTGCCAGCTCAGGGTGGGAGACTCGCCAGTGGTGCCGCAGACCACCAAGCCATCGCTGCCGTGGGTTACCAAGTAATCGGCCAAGCGAGCGGCTTCTTCGTAGTTGATCTCCCCCTCAGGCGTAAAGGGAGTCACCATTGCCGTCAGCACGCGCCCGAAGTCCACCGCTTGCCTCTCCCCCTCAACCACACCGCTTGCTATTGGCTACTTCGAGGTTCCCCAAAGGGGCTGGGGGCATCCAGCTCCAATCATCCCTTTATCATACCTGCCTTCGGGAGAGGGATCTTGCTGAGGCCCTAGGCTGGATAAGCTGGATGAGAGAAGGCAATTTTGTCCTCGGTTTTCTGGTAGCAGCTCTTCTCGAGGATCCCCATGGACGTCCTAGCTGCCCTCAAAGAGCGGATCTCCGCCGACAAGTTTGATCCCAGCCGCCGCCTGTCGGAGGCGGAGATCCAGGAGCTGGTTGCCTATGCTACGGAAGCTCCCTCCTCCTTTAACATCCAGCACTGGCGGTTCGTAGCCGTCACCGATCCTGCAGACAAAGAGCGCCTCAAAGCCCTGGCCTACAACCAACAGAAGGTGGCGGACGCGGCAGTGGTGTTCATCGTCCTGGGGGATCTGCGGGGGTATGAGAAGCTGCCTGAAATTGTCCAAAGAGCCGTCGCTGCGGGCCTCCTCTCCCCGGAAGGGGCGGAAAGCTGGGTGAACATGGCCCAAGCCACCTACGCCAACAACCCCACTTTGGCGCGGGATGAGGCGATTCGCTCCGGGGCCCTGGCAGCCATGGCTTTGATGCTGGCGGCGCAGGCAAAGGGCTTGGCAAGCGGGCCGATGATTGGCTTTGACCCAGAAGGGGTAAAGCGGGAGTTCGGCATTGCCGACCGCTACGTGCCGGTGATGCTGCTGGCGGTGGGCTACCCTGCACCGGGCAACCTGCCGCGCAAGCCCCGCCTAGGGGTAGACGAGGTGCTGGCTTTTGGGCGAGGGCGGGAGTTTTAGGAAGCCAGAAAGTTGACCAACTTTTGCAGGCGATCCCAGGCGGCGCCGCTGGCAAGGATCTCCCGCGCTCGGTCAATTCCAGCTCTCAAGTCAGCCACAGCTCCCGCCACCTGAAGCGCCAGCGCTGCATTGAGGGCCACCACATCCCGCTGGGCAAGATCGCCGCCTCCCTGGAGGACGCGGGTGAGGATGGCAGCATTTTCCATCAAGTCCCCTCCCTGGAGAGCCTGGACGGGTGCGGGCGTGAGATCGTAATCCCGCGGGTTCAAGACCTCTAGGTGTAGGGATCCCTGGGAGAGAACGCCCAGGTCCGTGGGCTGAGCGAGGCCAGCTTCGTCAAGGCCTTCCCGGCTGTGGAGTACGATGGCTTCTTCCCGCCCCAGCAGGCGCAGGGCCTCGGCCACCACCGGCACCAGCTCCGGCGCGTAAACCCCGATAACCTGCCGGTTGGGGTAGAAAGGATTGACCAGGGGCCCCAGCAGGTTGAAAACGGTGCGCACCTTGAGAGCCCGTCGGTAGGGAGCTACCGCCCGCATAGCTGGATGCCAGTGGGGGGCAAAGAGAAAGGTAATGCCCACTTCCGTAACTGCGGCCCGCACCTGCTCTGGCTTGGCGTTGAGGTTCACCCCCAGGGCCTCCAGCACGTCTGCCGAGCCCACCTTGCCAGAGGCCGAACGGTTGCCGTGTTTTGCCACCGGGATCCCGGCAGCGCTGACCACAAAGGCCACGGCGGTGGAAATGTTGAAAGTGCCAGCCCCGTCCCCGCCGGTGCCGCAGGTATCCACCAAGAGGGGCAGGTCCAGCGGCGATCCCAGAGAAGCCCGTTGCAGCACCCGCGCCATGCCGGCCAGCTCGCTGGCACTCACCCCCTTGGCTTGGAGAGCTGCCAGGATTGCCCCCGACACCACCTCCGGCACTTGGTTGGTGAGCCAGCCGTTCATTAACTCTTCCGCCTGGGCCTCGCTAAGGGATTGCCGCTCCAGCAGTTGGCCTAAAAGCTGGGGCCAAAGGTCAGCCGTTGCCGTCATGGCTACTAGGGACGAGTCTTGAGAAAGCCTTCACCCTAGTATGCCCGGTTTGGGCTGCTGCGATCCCGCAGCCAAGGGATCCGGGACAGAGGCAGCTGCCGCCAGAGCCCTTCGCTCCCCTTGGGATCTAACCAGCGCCAGGGCCTTTTGTACCCTGCTGGGGTCAAGCCAAGCGGAGATCCCCGGGATCCCTGGCTGACTGGAGAAGGTGGTCGGGCCGAAGGACAAGAAGAGAGCGGCGTGGCGGGAAGGAGAGGCCGCGGCAGCCGTCCCAAAGCCCTGGCCACCGCCTGGGGTCGCTGCTGCTGGCGTACCCAGCGGTTGAGCTCGGCTAGAGAGATGGCGCAGAGGTTGGAGACCCCCAGTTCCTGGATCCGCCCTACCAAGGGCCGATCGTTGCTCACCACCACCACTAGGGATCCTGGCTGCTGCTGGGCCAGGGCGTAGGCGCACTCGGCAACGGCCTGCTCTAGGCGAGCTCTTAGAGAGTGGCCGCTGGCGTTGACCTCCTCGACCCAGGTGCGGGCTGCTGAGATGGCAAACCCCAAGCTGGGCTGGTGGCGCAAAGAGGCACGCGCCGTCGACTCTTCCTGAGGCTCAATGGCTTCTCGGGCCAGGCGCTCCAGCTCAGCCAGCACCGCCTGAGGCAGCACACACACCCCGAAGCGGGCCCATTCCTGCCACCGAGCCAGTCGCCTAGCCAGAATTGCGGAGCTATCGAAAACAAGAAGGGGTGAGATCTCGGCCATGGGGTGCGCCTTCTAGGAGGGAGGCTTCGGGGAGAGGGATCCCTCGGCCAAGCAGAGGCGGATAGCCAGAGGATAGAGGCGATGTTCCTGGGCCTGGATGCGCCGGTAGAGCGACTCCACGGTATCTTCCGGCAGGACCGGCACCGCCGCCTGGGCCACGATAGGGCCGCTGTCCATTTCCAACGTAACCCGGTGGACGGTGCAGCCGGCGATTTTTACGCCGCACGCCAGCGCCTGCTCCACAGCCCGTAGGCCCTTGAAGCTGGGCAAGAGACTGGGGTGAAGGTTTAAAACCCGCTCCGGATAGGCAGACAGCAACACCTGAGTCACCAAGCGCATCCAGCCGGCCATGATCACCCACTCCACCTGATACTGCTGCAGCACCTCCACAATGGCGGCATCTAGCGCCTCCCGGCTGGGATAGTCGCGGTGGTTAAGGAGGACACAGGGGATCCCTCGGCGCTCCGCCCGCTGCCGCACATAGGCCTCAGGATTGTTGGTGATCACAACAGCGATGTGGGCTGGCAGCTCGCCGGCCTCGATGGCCTGGGCAATGGCCTCAAAATTGCTGCCGTTGCCGGAAGCCAAAACACCCAGGATCCCGGGCCGAGGAGGAGCTGGGATCTCGCCAGGATCGGGCCAGAGGAGGCTGGGCAAGTTCATCTCAAGGCTTTCCAACAGCAACCCTTTCCGAGGCCCCTTGCCCAAGGTACACCATCTTACCGCCCAAGCTGGGCCCGCCTCTTAAAATAGAAGGCTGACCTTGCCACCCTAGGGATCCCATGCCGCGTCGTACCGACATTCACAAGATCTTGCTCATTGGAGCGGGGCCTATTGTTATTGGCCAAGCCTGCGAGTTCGACTACTCGGGCACCCAAGCCTGCAAAGCCCTGCGAGAGGAGGGCTACGAGGTCATCCTGGTCAACTCCAACCCGGCCACCATCATGACGGATCCCACTATGGCGGATCGCGTCTACATCGAGCCGGTGACGGCAGACTTTGTGGCCCAGATCATCGAGCGGGAGCGCCCTGATGCCCTCCTTCCCACCATGGGGGGACAGACAGCTCTCAATGTAGCGATGGAGCTAGCCCGGCGCGGGATCCTGGACCAGTACGGGGTGGAGCTAATTGGGGCCAAGCGTGAGGCCATTGAAAAAGCTGAAGACCGGGAGCTGTTCAAGCAGGCGATGCAGCGAATTGGCCTGGCCGTCCCCCGCTCAGGGCTGGCCCGCAGCCTAGAAGAAGCCAAACAGATTGCTCAAGAAATTGGCTACCCCCTCATCATCCGCCCCGCCTACACCTTGGGAGGTACAGGTGGCGGCGTGGCCTACAACCAAGAGGAGTTGGAGGAAATCTGCACCGCCGGCCTAGAGGCCAGCCCAATCTCCCAGATCCTGGTGGAGGAGTCGATCATCGGCTGGAAGGAGTTCGAGCTGGAGGTGATGCGGGATCTGGCAGACAACGTGGTCATCATCTGCTCGATTGAAAACATCGACCCCATGGGGGTCCACACCGGCGACTCCATCACCGTGGCCCCGGCGCAGACCCTCACCGACAAGGAGTACCAGCGGCTGCGCGACTACGCCATCGCTATCATGCGCGAGATTGGGGTGGAAACGGGGGGATCCAACGTGCAGTTTGCCGTCAACCCCGCCAATGGCGAAGTGCGGGTTATCGAGATGAACCCGCGGGTCTCCCGCTCCTCTGCCTTGGCCAGCAAGGCCACCGGCTTTCCCATTGCCAAGATTGCCGCCAAGCTGGCTGTGGGCTACACGCTGCCGGAGCTTCCCAATGACATTACCCGCAAAACCCCTGCCAGCTTTGAGCCCACCATTGACTATGTCGTCACCAAAATCCCCCGCTTTGCCTTTGAAAAGTTTCCTGGGGCAGAGCCCGTTTTAACAACCCAGATGAAGTCGGTGGGGGAGGTGATGGCCATTGGCCGCACCTTCCAGGAGTCGATCCAGAAGGCATTGCGGTCTTTGGAGATCGACCGCCCTGGCTTTGGCAGCGACAGGCCGGAAGTCTTCCCAACGCCAGAGGAAGTGCGGGCCAACCTGCGCACCCCCAACCCCTTCCGCCTGTTGACCATCCGCACCGCCCTGCTCATGGGTTTCTCGGTCCAGGAAATTGCCCAGCTTACCCACATCGATCCCTGGTTTATCGACAAGCTGCAGGAGTTGGTGGAGGTGGAGCAAGCCCTTAAAGGGCGGGAGTTGGGATCCCTAACGGCCGAAGACCTGCGCCATCTCAAGCAAATGGGCTTTAGCGACCGACAAATTGCCCACCTGACCGGCTCCGCGGAAGCCCAGGTACGAGACCGCCGTAAGGCCCTGGGGGTGATCCCCACCTACAAAACGGTGGACACCTGCGCTGCCGAGTTCGAGGCGGCCACCCCTTACCAGTACTCCACCTACGAGAGCGAATCTGAGACCTTCCCTACCGCTAAGCCAAAGGTGATGATCCTGGGGGGCGGTCCCAACCGCATCGGCCAGGGGATTGAGTTCGACTACTGCTGCTGTCATGCCGTCTTTGCCCTCAGACGCCTTGGCTATGAGACCATCATGGTCAACTCCAACCCCGAGACCGTTTCCACCGACTACGACACCGCTGATCGCCTCTACTTTGAGCCCCTGACCTACGAAGAGGTGATGAACCTCGTCGAGGCCGAGCAGCCGCTAGGTCTAATCCCGCAGTTTGGCGGCCAGACCCCCCTGAAGCTGGCCCAGGGGCTAGCCGCAGCCCAAGCGCCTATCTGGGGTACTTCTCCTGACTCCATCGACATAGCCGAAGATCGCGGCCGGTTTGGGCGCCTGCTCGAGGAATTGGGGATCCGCCAGCCAGCCCACGGCCTTGCCCGCAGCGTGGAGGAGAGCCTGGAGATTGCCCGGCGCATTGGCTACCCCGTGGTGGTGCGGCCCAGCTATGTGCTGGGGGGGCGGGCCATGGAGATTGTCTATTCGGATCAAGATCTGCGGCGCTACATGCAGCTAGCGGTGGCGGTGGATCCCAACCGTCCCGTGCTGGTGGATCAGTTCTTGGAGGATGCCGTGGAGGTAGATGTGGACGCCATCGCCGACCACACCGGCGCTGTAGCCATCGGCGGCATCCTGGAGCACATTGAGCAGGCCGGGATCCACTCGGGCGACTCCGCCTGTGTCTTGCCCAGCCGCACTCTCAGCCCTGCTGTGCTGCAGGTGATCCGCGACTGGACGGTGAAGTTGGCCCAAGCTCTCAAGGTGGTGGGGCTCATTAACGTCCAATACGCCGTCCAGAAAGAGCAGGTTTACGTTCTGGAAGCCAACCCGCGCGCTTCCCGCACCGTGCCGTTTGTCAGCAAAGCCATTGGCCACCCCCTGGCCGCCTACGCTGCCCAGGTGATGAGCGGCAAAACCCTGGCAGAGCTGGGCTTTACCCAGGAGGTGATCCCGCCCTACGTGGCTGTTAAGGAAGTGGTGCTGCCGTTTCACAAGTTCCCCGGCACCGACACGCTGCTGGGGCCGGAGATGCGCTCTACCGGGGAGGTGATGGGCATTGACACCGACTTTGGCCGCGCCTTTGCCAAAGCGCAACTGGCTGCCGGCCAAAACCTGCCCCTAGGGGGCACCGTGTTCATCAGCGTCAACGACCGCGACAAGCAGGCGGTGATCCCAGTGGCCCAGGAGTTGGTCAGGCTGGGCTTTCGCCTGCTGGCCACTGCCGGAACCCAAAAAGCTTTGGCCGAGCACGGGATCCCCGTCGAGAAGGTGCTCAAGCTGCACGAGGGCCGGCCCCACGTCATCGACGCCATCAAGAACGGCCAGATTCAGCTTATCGTCAACACCCCTTCTGGCGGCGAAGCCCAACAGGATGCACGGAAGATCCGCCGCACCGCCTTGGCCTACAAGATCCCTTTGGTCACTACTCTGGCTGGAGCCAGGGCTACTGCTGCTGCCATCCGCGCTCTGCAGTCGGGATCCCTGGGGGTGAAGTCCCTGCAGGAGTTTCACGCCGAAATTGGGCGATAGGAGCCTGCCGGGGTTGCTTTTCTGAAGAAATCCTTAAGACCTCCACCTTAAGAAATCCTGAAGTTCTCGACTGCAAAAACTGGCTCTTGAGGCCTGGGAAAAGGGGTGGAATATAAACTGCAATACTAATCTGCATGTTTGTATCGATAAATCAATTTATTTCACATTTTGGCTGCAGACGTTAGGTATCCTTGGCAGTTTTCTTGAGACTGTCTAGCGTGGAAGGAGAAGGATCCCCAGGACAAGGCTGAGTCATTTCCTGAGGTCACTCTGCCAAGCGCAAGTGGAAGAAAGCTCTCTTCAAATTTTCTAGGAGTTGGCCTATGAGTGTGGTTGTTCGGCGCTCCGCTGCCGCACGGCGGCTCTGGAGCTGGGAAAGTTTTTGTCAATGGATCACTAGCACCGAAAATCGACTTTACATCGGCTGGTTTGGCGTATTGATGATCCCGACCTTGTTGGCGGCAACCTTTTGTTTTGTGATTGCCTTCATCGCTGCGCCGCCGGTGGACGTGGACGGGATCCGCGAGCCGGTGATTGGCTCCCTGCTGGGTGGCAACAACCTCATTTCTGCGGCGGTGGTGCCCACCTCAGCCGCCATCGCCTTGCACTTCTACCCCATCTGGGAAGCTGCCTCTTTGGAGGAGTGGCTCTACAACGGCGGCCCCTACCAGCTCATCGTGTTTCACTTCCTCATCGGGGTGTGGTGCTACCTGGGCCGGCAGTGGGAGCTGAGCTACCGGCTGGGCATGCGCCCCTGGACTGCAGTGGCCTTTTCTGCGCCGGCGGCTGCCGCTACAGCGGTGCTCCTGGTTTATCCCATCGGCCAGGGCAGCTTCTCAGAGGGGCTGCCGCTAGGGATTGCCGGCACCTTCCACTTCATGCTCGCCTTCCAGGCGGAACACAACATCCTCATGCACCCGCTGCACCAACTGGCAGTGGCGGGGGTGTTCGGCGGCGCCCTACTGGCTTCTCTCCACGGCTCCCTGGTAACCTCTAG
>Ga0079995_1076438_pt1 | contig 12117 bp, 12 predicted proteins | sample FaiFalFF_MnMetaG_2_FD_69198 | JGI IMG/M metagenome (GOLD analysis project Ga0079995, IMG submission 69198) | Freshwater microbial communities from Yellowstone National Park, Wyoming, USA - Fairy Falls C (FF_Mn_C) (SPADES assembly) (version 4) | ecosystem: Environmental > Aquatic > Freshwater >... | reverse complement strand
AGGGTGGTAGACCGGCTAAGGGGACATGTCCTGGCGTGCCCTTGCGGGGCGAGGATGGGCCGTCACGAGGCGGCGGCGGTGAACATCGCCCGCAGGGGGGTGGAATTCCTCGAGGGCTCCGGCCTTCGGGGCAGGGGTCGGTGGGCGACCCCGGTGGCCGGTCCTCTGGCCCTGGGATAAAACCCAAGGCCACGACCGGAATACGCAGAAAACGGCGTAAGTCCTAAGATGGAGGGGGTTGTCGTATGGAGAAAGCGTCTACCAAAACCGAACGGCTTTCCCAAATCGAGGCGCTCCTGTTGGCTCATCCGGAGGGCCTCTCCCAGGCGGAGATCGCCCGCCGTCTCCGCGTTCATCGATCCACCATCCACCGCTACCTGCCCGAACTGACCCACCAGTACGGGATCTACGAGACGGAGGACGGCCGGCTGGCCATAGACCGGAGCCGGTACTTGACCCGGGTCGCCCTCACCCTCCACGAGGCGATGGCCCTCTTCCTGGCCGTGCGGATGATGGTCAGCCGGACTGACCGGTATTACCCCCACGCCGCGTCGGCGGTCCGGAAATTGGGGGCGGCGCTGGAGCGGCCGGCCCCCCTCATCAGCCGGCATATGATCTGCGCCGCCGACGAGATGGACAGCGACGCCGGCCGTCGCTACGACCCCGTCTACCTGGAAGTTCTGGAGACGCTGACCGAGGCCTGGTCCGAACGGCGGAAGGTGCGGGTCTGGCATCAGCACGAGAGGACGGGCCGGGTGTACGAGTACGTTTTCGCCCCCTACTTCATTGAGCCGTACCCGGTGGGCCAGACCGCCCACGTCATCGGCCACCGGGAGCCGCCCGGGGCCATTCGCACCTTCAAGATAGAGCGTATCCGGCGGATCCAGAAACTCCCCCAGACCTACGAAATCCCGGCCGACTTTGACCCGCGCGCCCTGCTGGCGGACGCTTGGGGCATCTGGTACACCGATGAGGAGCCGGTGGAGGTCGTCCTGAAGTTCCACCCCCGCGTCGCCCACCGGGTGCGGGAGACCCGCTGGCACCGGAGCGAGCAGGTAGAGGAGCAGCCCGACGGAAGCCTTATCTGGCGAGCTCGGGTGGCTGAGGTCCGGGAGATGGTCCCCTGGATCCGGGGCTGGGGGGCCGACGTGGAGGTCCTGGCTCCGAAGGAGCTCCGGGAGACGATGATGGGAGAGGCGCGGAGGCTGGCTCTGATGTACGGCTGGCATGTGGCCTCCTCCCCCGTTCCGGATCGTTCCACAACGCTACAGGATTTCTTCGGAGGCTGAAATGCCCCTCTATCCCTACCAAGAGAGGGTTAAGAGCGCGCTCCACCAGGGGAAGTCGGTCATCCTCCATGCGCCCACCGGCTCCGGCAAGACGCGGGCCGCGCTGGCGCCGTTCATTGAGGCCTTCTTTGATTTCCCGCCGGACTGCTTTCCCCGGCAGTGCCTGTATGCCGTCCCGCGGCGGGTCCTGGCGGCCCAGTTTGAGCGGGAATATCGGAGACTGGCGGAGTCCTACGAGCGGCGCTTCGGCCGTCGCCTGGAGGTCCGCATCCAGACCGGCGAGTTTCCCGAGGATCCCCAACTGATGGGCGACCTGGTCTTCGCCACCCTGGACCAGGTTCTCAGCAGCGCCCTGGGCGTCCCCTACAGCCTCTCCCCCAGCCGGGCCAACGTCAACATGGGGGCCGTGCTGAGCTCCTATCTGGTCTTTGACGAGTTCCACCTCTTCCCTCCGGAGGCGATGCAGACCACCCTGCAACTGCTGCGCCTCTACGGGCGGTTTGCCCCCTTCCTCCTGATGACGGCCACCTTCTCCCGGACGATGCTGGAGGAGGCCGCGGCCCTCCTGGGGGCCCAGAAGGAGATCGTCCCGGCCGGCGAGGTGGACCAGATTGAGACCCGGCAGGGGAGGGCTCCCCGCCGGGAGCGGCGGTTCTTCTGGCGGGAGACGGCGCTGCGCGCGGAGGACGTGCTGAGGGCGCACGGCCCCATGGGCCGATCCCTGGCCGTCTGCAACACCGTGGAGCGGGCCCTGAGCCTCTATCGGGCGCTGGTGGCGGCGGGATGCCGCCCTGTCCCCGTGGCCTCGCCGGCCCTGAAGCCCCTCTACGAGGCCCTGCGGCACGCGACGGAGCCCGAGAAGCGGCGCCGTACCCTGGACCAGGCCGTGGAGGTGCTCCGGGAGGAGATGGTCGGGGCGCCGTCGGATTCCCCCTGGGTGATGCTCCTCCACAGCCGCTTTGAGCGCTCCCACCGGCAGGTCAAGGAGGCGTTCCTCAGCGCCGAGTGCGGCCCTGAGCGGGAGAAGTGGCGAGTCGGGAGCCTCATCGTCGTCGCCACCCAGGTGGTGGAGGTCGGGCTGGACCTCACCAGCGGGGTGCTGCACACCGAACTGGCCCCGGCGGCCAGCGTCCTCCAGCGGGCCGGGCGCTGTGCCCGCTACCCCGGCGAGCAGGGGGAGGTCTACATCTACGAGGTCCCTGCGCGGGATGACGGGAAGCCCGACACGGCCCCCTACCTCTCCCAGGAGGAGCAGGCTATCTGTGAGCGCACCCGGCAGGCCCTGCAGGAGCGGAGCGGGGAAACCCTGGACTTCGCGCAGGAGCAGGAGATCGTCAACGTTGCCCATCAGGAGGTGGACAGGGCCATCCTCCGGGCGATGCGGGAGGACGAAGGCCGTCTCTGGGACCTGATCCGGGACGGCCTGGAGCGGGGGGAGGCCTCGGTGCGGCCGGAACTGATCCGGCCGGTAGACAGCCGCACGCTCATCGTCTATGACGCGCCGTCGGACCTCACAGAGGACAGCCCCTTCCGCTACGAGGGGTTCTCCCTGTGGCATGGGAGTCTGCGGGACGCGGTCCGCAGCCTGCTGGCGAAGGCCGAGGATCTGCGCCTCCCCTGGGCGCTGCGCTACCCCGTCGCCCAGAAAGACGAAGAGGACAGCCGTGCGCCGACGGTCTACCGCTGGTTGGATGTGAGGAGTCCCGACGACATATCTAAATCGCTGCTCTTCGCGGTCCATCCCAGGCTGGTCTCCTACGACCCGGAGCAGGGCTTCCGGCTGGCCCCTGGAGACGGCGCGTACAGCTCCCCCCAGGCTCCCCGGCGGCGGGGCGACCGGGAGAAATATGTCTACCGCCTGGAGTCCTACGTTCAGCACGTGAGGGCGATGGCGCGGGTGTTTGAGCGCCTGTTCCGCCACCGCCTGGCCTGGGTTGCGGGCCGTTCCGGCCTGGGGGAACGTCTGGAGCGGGCCGTGCGCCTGGCGCTGGCCCTCCACGACGTGGGCAAACTCCAGGCGCAATGGCAGAAATGGGCGGCGGAGTACCAGAAGCGGGTCAGCGGCCAGGAGCCGTCCTTTCTGGTGGCCCACGTGTGGAGCGAGACGGAGGAGCACCGGCGGATCGCGCGGGAGGTCCGCCCGGCGCGGCCCAACCACGCCGGCGAGGGGGCCTTCGCCGCCGCTCGCATCCTCTGGGAAGCGCTGGAGGGCCGATGTTACCCCTATCTCTACTATGCGGCCGTCACCGCCATTGCCCGCCACCACAGCCCTTACCTCCGCGAGGCGGCATCCTACCGCCTGCACCCCCGCGCCAGGGAAACGGTCGCGGAGGCGCTCTCGGCCGTGGGCGGCCGGCCCGAATGGGCGCAGGGGTTGCTGACAGAGAATGAGGCGCCCAACCTGGGAAAGCGGCTCCTGCCGTCGCCGCCCCCTTGGGACGGCTGGCTGCTCTACTTCATCATTGTGCGGATTCTCAGACTGTGTGACGAGCTGTCGCAGGAGGAGGAATGATGCATCAGGACGCCTATTTTGTCCCCAAGCGCACGGGCACCTATGCCGATGTCCTGCTGGCCTATGGTCTGGCGGCCATCCTGGATCGGCTGGCTGGGCTGGCCAGGGGCGAATTCAACAAGCCACGTATGACCATCGTAGACGCCGGTCCCTACTACGAAATCCGCCTGAGCGAGCCGGTGCGGAAGGAATGGGTGCCGGACGGCCTGTTCTTCCGCAGCCCGGCCCCGTTCCTGACCAACCGACGCACTTCAGCCGATGACGTGCCACCCGATACCCCCACCCGAGATGTGGATGCGACCCGGGAGCAGGTACAGGCCTACCGAAAAATGCGCTTCGATCTCCGGGAGGAAAACATCCGGGGCAGCGACCTGGAGCAACAATTGCGCGATCAGGAGCCGCCCGGGGACTGGACGGTCGTGGCGTTTCTGGGCGACAGGCGGATGCAGGCGATGGACGCCTACAACCGCATTGTCGCCGGATGGGCCCGAAGCCGCGACCGGGCCGCCGAGCATGTGCGGGCCGTCCTCCGCCTGTTCTCCACCCCGGAGGGGGACGAAAAGGCCCTTCGGGCCTGGAAAAAGGGGGCCGGGAAGGCCATCCCGAAGGCCCAGGAGACCGCCTCTCAGTTGCTGAACCCCCACCAGGGGAAGGGGCTTAACGAGCCGAAGGCCAATGCCCTGCGGATGGACAACGTCAAAGACCGCCCCTGGCCGGAGGAGTTCCTGAAGGCAGTGGGGCTGTGGGAGTGCATGATCCCCCGGCGGGTGGTGGACACGGAAGACTGGAAGGTCTACGTCCCGGCGCCGCTTCGGATGGACTGGCGGGCCCACCGGGAGGTGATGGCCCGGTTCCGACGCTACCTCCGGAACGAGCGCCGCGGGGACGAGACCAGCCTGAAGTCCGACATCACCAGCCTGCTCCTCTTCGTCCGGGCCTGGCTGGACTACGTGGAGGCGGCGGGCCGGGACGACGTGGACTTTGACGCCGACGTGGCCGCGCTGGCGCCGGAGAAGGTCGTGGCCGGCTTCCACGTGGCCCAGTTCAAGTTGCTCAGCCGCAACGCCTACACGATGGTCCACATGTCCTTCCTCCATCTGCCCCAATGGACGGGCAGGCCCCAATCGCGGGCCGACATCCTGAACGTGAAGGGGGTGATAGACGAGCATCTGGCGATCATTCGGGAGATTGACGAGACCCGCAGCGACGGGCACAACATGCTCCGGGCCTACCGGGACTTCGTCGCCGGAAACAACTGGGGCGCGTTCTTTGAGTTCGCCGCCGGGTACAGCCACGAGATGATGCGGAGGTACAACGAGGGCGCGCGCCGGGTTCCTGCCTTCAGCCCATCTCGATTAAGGAGGTTGATTATGGCCGCCAATAAACCGCTTCTGCCCATTATCCAGAACGAGGGCTTCCAGAACGTGGCGTACGCGATCCGCCACAGCACCGTCATCCCCCAGAGCCGCAAGGCGCGCGGCCAGGACGCCCTCTACGAGGTCCGCTACGGCCTGGGGGCCGAACTCCGGCGCAAGGCCACCGTGCGCGACGAGTTCGTCGTGGCCCTATGCGGCTTCATGCAGAGTTACAACCAGGAGAACGCCCAGAAACTGGAGAACACCGGGCAGCAGATGCGCCGGGACCTGCGCACGACCGACATTGAGGAGGTGGTGCGCCTGGTGGACGAGTACGGTCCCGAGGTGGTGGCCAGCTTGCTGATCGCCTACGGATACGCCCGCGAGCCGCGGGAGGCTGAAACCGAGACAAACCAGCAGGAGGCGTCAAAATGACCGAACGCAAGCCTGTCTACAGCCTGTCCATCTCCGGCCGTATGACGCTGGAACTCCACTCCCTCAACAACGAGGGCGGCGAGGGGAACCAGATCATGACCCGCACCGTGGTCCTGGTGGACCCGGAAGGGGGCATCCACAAGGTCAACGCCATCAGCGGAGACATGTTCAAGCACATCCAGGCGGAGCATTTCTACCTTCTGGCCCGGGAGCGGAGGCTTCCCCTCTGCGCCGGATGCCAGACCTTCCGCTCCGACCGCATCCTGGGGGATAGCGAGTTCGTCAAAAAACTGCCCGATAAGGACGGGGATGCGATCACAGCCCTGCTGCAGCGCTGTGCGCTGGACGATACCGAGGGCACGCTGATCGCCCGGGGCGCCCGCTCTATCCCCCGCAAGTCGGTCGCCGAGTTCGGGTGGGTCGTCGGCTTGCCGGATAAGGTGCGGACCGAATCCTACTTCCACGTGCGCTACGCCCAGGAACGGGGGGGCGAAGGGGAGGAGGCCCAGGCCCAGCCCATCTTCCACCGCCCGGCGTCCTCCGGCATCTACGCCGTCGTCGCCACCTTCGAACTGGCCCGCATCGGCTTCAACGATATCATCCAGACCTATGCCATCCCCGAAGAGGAGCGGCTACGGCGGTATCAGGCTTTTCTGGAAAGCGTCCTCTACACCTTCGTGGAGCCCAACGGCGCGATGCGCGGCACCCAGAACCCGCACATTGTCGCCTTTGAGGGGGTGGTCACCGTGAGCCACGCCGTGCTCCCGGCGCCCACCATCAGCCCTCTGGCGGAGGACTACCGGGAGCAGGTCCAGCGGGTCGCCCAGGCGCTGGACCCCGCGGGCCAGCACCTGCGGGTCTACCCCTTCGCCGATATGGCCGGGTTCGCGGCCACCATGCGGCAGATTCTGGAAACGACCCGTCCCTACCGCCTGTTCGGCGAAGGAGGATAGGATGCGCTGGCTCGTCGCACGGTACCAGCCGGTCGGCTTCTTTTCCCTCAAGCCGAGCGAGGCGACCTCCACCGGGGGCAAGAGTCTGCTGGTGCCGACCCCCTTCGCCATCCGCATGGCTTTGCTGGACGTGGCGATCCGGGTGCAGGGGGTGGCCTTCGGCCCTCAGGCCTTTGAGCATATCCGGGCGCTTCGGTTGGCGCTTCGTCCTCCGAGGTGGGCTGTGGTGAACGGCCTTTTGATGAAAATCCTGAAGCCGGAGCGGGAGGCGGAGGAACGGGGCCGGGTCATGCAACCGACCATCGCCTTCCGGGAGTACGTCCATCTGGAGGGGACGCTGGACCTGGCCTTCGGAGGAGAACCGGCGCTTCTGGAGTCGGTGGCCCCTCTTCTGCCCCACCTGACCTACCTGGGCAAACGGGGGTCTTTTATCCAACTGCTGGCGCCGCCGGAAAGGGTGGAGACGGCGGACGACCAGCCGCCCGAGGGGTTTATCCCCCTGGTCCCCTGGAACCAGACGAAGGGGCCCTTCCCCCTGGGTCACGTCCTGCGCCTGGACGAGTGGGGGCCCGGTCTGACCTTTGAGAAGGCCAACGTCTACACGTCCGAGAAGATTCAGGCGGGAAGGGATCGAATCCCGATAGACGTGGTGTTGCCCTACCGGCCGGTGCAGGCCGGACGGGGGTTCACCGTCTACGAGCGCGTGGAGTAGAGGGAGATCATGCACACCTTCACGGCTCACCGTCTCCGGTTCATCACGGAGGTGCGGACGCCGGTGGAACTGAACGAGCACCAGGGGGCGGCCATCCGGGGCGCCCTCTTCCACGCCCTCCTGGATCGCTTTTGCATGAACCGGGAGGCCCTGGAGTGCGCCCACTGCCCCCTGGTCGCCGCCTGCCCGGTCGCCTTCCTGGTCAGCACCATGCGGCCCGAAAACGAGCGGGGGCGGGATGTGCCCCGTCCTTTCACCATCCAGCCGCCCCTCCCCGGCAGCGGCCGCCCCGTGGAGCGGGGGGATCGTCTCTTCTTCCGCTACGAGGCGGGGGAACCCCTGGAGTTCGGCCTCACCCTCTACGCCCACGCCATGCAGCTCTTCCCCTATGTCGTCCTGGCGGCAGCGGAGATGGAGCGGGGCGGCCTGGGCCGTCGGTTGCCCCGGGAGGCCCCCGGTCATCCCGATCCCGTCTGGCGGCGGGGCACCCTGACCCTCCGGGAGATCTGGGCGGAGAACCCCCTCACCGGCGCCCGCCAGCCCGTCCTCCGCTCCGGCGACCGGATGGTCCACGTCCCCGACGTTCCCATCACCCATGCCCAGATCCTGGCCGTCCCGGTCCCGCCGCCAGAGGCGGTGGTCGTCCTGCGCTTCCTTACGCCCACCCGGCTGATCCAGGGGGGCGCGCTGGTCAAGCCCGACCGCTTCGCCTTCCGACCCTTCTTCCAGCGGCTGGAGGCCCTGACCCGTCACTTCTCCGACACCCCCTGGTCTTGGACGACCCGCGAGGGCTGATCGCCGCTGAACGGGTGCGCGTCGTGGAGAACGACCTGCGCTGGGCGGAGGTCTGGAGCTATTCCACCCGTCGACAGCGGGAATCTCCGATCTCCGGCCTCCTGGGGGCCGTCGCCCTCCGGGCGGAGGAGTGGTCTCCCTTCTGGCCCTATCTTCTCTGGGGCCAGTTCACCCACGTGGGGAAGGATGCCGTGAAGGGAAATGGATGGTATGAGGTGGAAGGATGTCCATCGTCCGTCATCTGCTTATCCGCGAATACGGCGCCTTCATCGGCAAGCACCACGGCCGCCTGCGGGTGAGCCGGGACGGGGAGGTCCTGGCCGAGGCGCCCCTCCTGCACCTGGAGGCGGTCCTGATCCTGGGAACCGGCGTCGCCCTCTCGGCCGACGCGGTGGAGGCCTGCTGCGCGGCCGGGATCCCCATCTACTTCCTGGACCCCGGGGGGCGGCCCTATGCGGCCCTCTACTCCGCCGGGCTGACGGGAACCGTTCGGACCCGCCGGGAGCAGTTGCTGGCCTACCGGGACCGGCGGGGGGTGGAACTGGCCGTGGCCTTTGCGCAGGGCAAGATCACCAACCAGGCCAATTTCCTTCGCTATGCGGCCAAATACCGGGAGGAGGCGGCTCCTGAGACGGCCCATCGCCTGCGCAGGGCGGCGGAGCGGATGCAGGAGGCTGTGAAGGACCTGCGTCGCCTGCGGGGGGACACCGTGGAAGACATCCGGGAGCAGATCCTGGCCATAGAAGGCCGGGCGGCCCAACGCTACTGGGAGGCCCTGGGGGCCGTGATCCCGGAATCCTACGGCTGGCCGGGGCGAGTCACGCGCGGCGCGCGGGACCCCATCAACGCCGCCCTGAACTACGGCTACGGCATCCTCTATGGGCAGGTGGAGCGGTCCCTGGTCCTGGCGGGCCTGGACCCCTATGGCGGCTTCATCCACGCCGACCGTCCCGGCAAGCCCAGCCTGGTCTTGGACCTGATTGAAGAGTTCCGCGCGGTCGTGGTGGACCGGACGGTGGTAGGGATGACGACAAAGGGAATGAAACTGGAAATGGACGGAGAGGGACGGCTGACGGAGGAGGCCCGGCGTTCTGTGGCCGAGAAAGTTCTGGAGCGGCTGGACGCAGCGGAGCGCTATGAGGGGAAGCGGCAACCGCTGCGGGTCATCCTGCAGAGCCAGGCCCGGCACATCGCCGCCTTCCTTCGGGGCGACCGGGCCGCTTATGAACCGTTCATCGCCCGATGGTGAAGATGCGCTGTCTGGTTATTTACGACATCCCCGACGACCGGGCGCGGGCTGAAGTGGCCAACCATTGCCTGGACTACGGCCTGGACCGCATTCAATACTCCGCGTTCCTGGGGGATCTTTCCCGGACCTATCAGGAGGAGCTGATGCTGAAAGTGCGGCGGACCCTGGGGAAGCGGGAGGGGAAGGTCCAGCTGTTCGTCATCTGTGAGCGGGACTGGTCCCAGCGGCTGGAGGTGATCCGGGAGGGCGGGCATGGGGAGGGATCGGGAGCGTGAGGAGCGGTTGATCTTCACGGTGACGGATCTGAAGCAGTATGCCTACTGTCCGCGCATTGTCTTTTACACCTATTGCCTGCCGCTGATTCGGCCGGTGACGGGGAAGATGGAGGAGGGACGATTGGCCCACCGGGAGGCGCGGGATCGGGAGCGACGGCGGACGCTTCGGATTTACGGACTGGAGAGGGCCACGCGTCATTTCGACGTTTGGGTTGTCTCGGAGGAGCTGGGGCTTAGCGGGCGAATCGATCTGGTGCTGGAGGTAACGCCGGAGTCATCCGGCGTTTTCCGGGAGTGGATCCCGGTGGACTACAAGCAGACGGGGCGGCGGGCGGGGCCGCACCTGCGGCGGCAGCTGGCGGCTTATGGGATGATGCTGGAGGAGACGTGGGGCGGGGTGGCGCGGCGGGGCCTGATCTATTCCCTGTTGACCCGGCGGGTAGAGGAGATCCCGTTGACCCCGGCGTTGCGGTGGGAGGTCCGTGAGACCGTGGCGGCGATGCGGGAGATGGTGGAAAGGGAGCGGATACCGGATCCTCCCCCTTCTCGGCGGCCCTGTGCTGTCTGCGAGTTTCGGCGGTTTTGCAATGATGTGGGGTAAGCGGCCAGGGGTAGGGACCCGGGGATCCTGCGCGCGTGACGGTTCCATCTCCGGCGAGCCTCTGGTTGCTCTCGATCCCTGGCTCCGGAAGCGATCTTCAAGGCCACCGATCCGGCGCTGGGGGAGGGCGAGTTCTGCGTTCGCCGGCTATTTCCGGAGCTGTCGCGGGGAGCGAGGGATGTCCCCAAATCGTTGGAAGCCCAGCCCGCCGACGAAATCGGGGCGCGCATGCAGGTTTGTCTTCCGGCCTCCTGTGTTATATGATCGAGCCAGCCATTGGGCTTGTCGCAAATCGGCCGGGGTTGAAGTGCAAAGAGGGATTTGCGAACCGGTGTGTTGGGAAGTGTCAGACGGCGGCAAGGCGCAGGGGATATAAGCAGGGCCATTGATCTGTCTTACGTGATCCCGAGCAGTGCGGAATTGAGCTTCGTTTGGGAACGTTAACAATTTAAGGGCGGTTGCAGTGGGCTCGATCCGACTGAGGATACTGAAAGACGGAGGAAGGAGCATACGCTCCTCTGACCGTGGCTACCGTTGCAGTGGGCTCGATCCGACTGAGGATACTGAAAGTCGAATCGCTCGTGATATCGATCCACGCACGTCCATTCGTTGCAGTGGGCTCGATCCGACTGAGGATACTGAAAGACTACATCCTGAAGCGGGCGCTGGCCCGGATCGCCGCGGTTGCAGTGGGCTCGATCCGACTGAGGATACTGAAAGATTCTACACCCGGCCGGGCGAGCTGGTGCTGGATCCGTTGCAGTGGGCTCGATCCGACTGAGGATACTGAAAGATCGCCCCGCCCGACCCCTCGGCGCAGGCCCTCTTTGTTGCAGTGGGCTCGATCCGACTGAGGATACTGAAAGAGGGCCACCGAGGCGACCAGGAAGGCGATGAGGGCGGCGTTGCAGTGGGCTCGATCCGACTGAGGATACTGAAAGCCCGCAGCGGACGCAGAAGGCCCGGGCCACGACGGCGTTGCAGTGGGCTCGATCCGACTGAGGATACTGAAAGATTGTTGAAGGAGCGAAGGTCCAAGTGCAGCGAGGAGGTTGCAGTGGGCTCGATCCGACTGAGGATACTGAAAGCCTCTTGGTCGGAAGGTCCGGCAGGGGGATATGATTGTTGCAGTGGGCTCGATCCGACTGAGGATACTGAAAGGTTCCATCAATGGAGGCGCAGTCGGCCAGGGCCAGCGTTGCAGTGGGCTCGATCCGACTGAGGATACTGAAAGAGGATGGCGTCCGCTTTGCCGTCGCCATCCAGGTCCGTTGCAGTGGGCTCGATCCGACTGAGGATACTGAAAGATAATCGGGCGGTGCGGGAAGTGATCGAGAGCGAGGAGTTGTTGCAGTGGGCTCGATCCGACTGAGGATACTGAAAGGTCAATGGCACGGCCCTGATCCCCATCGTGTCCTCCGCAGTTGCAGTGGGCTCGATCCGACTGAGGATACTGAAAGCAAACGACGTCACCTCCGCCCGGGCCACCCGCGTCCGTTGCAGTGGGCTCGATCCGACTGAGGATACTGAAAGCAGTCGGGCTACCTGGGGTGGATCACGCTCAACATCGTTGCAGTGGGCTCGATCCGACTGAGGATACTGAAAGCACCCGCTGGGCCTGGCCTCGGTGGTGCGCCGGGTGGTTGCAGTGGGCTCGATCCGACTGAGGATACTGAAAGGTTTCCCGGTTATGACCGTCCGCCGCCGCCGCCCGATTGTTGCAGTGGGCTCGATCCGACTGAGGATACTGAAAGATCATGGCCATCACTCCAGATTGAGTTCGCATCCCAGGTTGCAGTGGGCTCGATCCGACTGAGGATACTGAAAGTTGGTGGTACGGCGGCGATAGATGTCGAGTCGCCGCGTTGCAGTGGGCTCGATCCGACTGAGGATACTGAAAGCGGTCACGAGGAGCACCACCCAGACCAGTGAGGCCCAGTT
>Ga0079995_1059900_pt1 | contig 12134 bp, 13 predicted proteins | sample FaiFalFF_MnMetaG_2_FD_69198 | JGI IMG/M metagenome (GOLD analysis project Ga0079995, IMG submission 69198) | Freshwater microbial communities from Yellowstone National Park, Wyoming, USA - Fairy Falls C (FF_Mn_C) (SPADES assembly) (version 4) | ecosystem: Environmental > Aquatic > Freshwater >... | reverse complement strand
GATGCTATAATTAAAGCAATGAATTTTAAACCTATTAATGTAAGAGATAAGTTGATCACTTGGGATGAAGTAGTTAATAGGTTAGAGAAGTTATATTTAGAATATGTATTACAACATTTGTAATCTGATCATATTATGACACTATCATATGAATGCATAGAATTAATTAGAACGTTAGGTATACCAACAATAATAGACGGTATCAGTAATAATAGAAGTAATTATTATAATAATATGTATAATCTTGCTAGAAGAAATAAGGTTCATTTACTCTATTTAAATAATAATAGTATGGATAATAATTTGAAAGAAGATTATGCAGATGTTATGTATGTTCTTGCAGATATTACAAATATATTAAATGAAAATAATATAGACTATACAGTATTCAAAACATTAAGACCTTATCCATATTTACCATCTGATATAGATATACTTATAGATCCTTCAGACATAGATAGGATAGAAAGGGTATTACTTAAACATGGTTATTCTATGTTTATAAAAGATTTATTATGTATAACTTTTAAGAAAAATGATATTAATGTGGATCTTTACTTTGATCCTTCTGTATCAGATATACCTTATCTTAGTAGAAAATCCTTAGTTAGACACAAAGATACTATAAAGATAAATAATACAAGTGTATACAGATTGGCAGATCATGCTGAATTCGTGGCGGTTATGTGTCATTCTTTTTATAAAGAACAGATGTTTACAATTAATGATTATTACACATTAACTATATTAGCTGAGAATAGTGATATAAACGATATAATTGCTTTAAGTAAAGAGAATAACTGTTTAGATATTCTACATCTATTTTCAAATATATGTAAAGATATAACGCTAGAAGTATTTGATAAGACCGATCTTAATATATGTAAGATAGCATATAAGCTAAATGATAATGTTAACGATTTTAATAATATTAAAGCAATAAATATAATTACTCTACCATATAAGTTCCCTATAAGATATGTTATTATATCATTATTTAAGAAGGTTGCTGAAGAACAAGGCAAGATAAATGCGTTAAAGTATTTTACTAAGAGTATATCATTTAAACAAATAAAGAAATTGGTGGCACATGTTAAGAGAGAAACCTATTAAAATAATTAACTAACATGAATAGGGTATAAAATAGAATGAGATCCCTAATACTTGCAAAAGGTTTACATCCAAGTTGGGCTAGTGGAGAAGCTTCATTTGCATACAATATATCCAAATTATTATTAAATAATAATGATGAGATATATATAGTATCTAGTATAGATAAACGTAGGCAAAAAACAGCTGATAATTATGATATAGAAAGATTTAATAATTTTATAAAGGCTAATAATATAATATATAAAGGTATCGATAATGAACAGTCTATCTATGATATTACAACTATATTAAATACAAACTTTAAATTTGATTATATTCATATAATATATCCAAATATATTACCAAGCAAGCTAAAAGGGCTAAGCAATAAATACATAAAGTATATTTATACACCATCCCTTACATTTGTGGGAGAACTCTTATCATCAATAGCATATAAAAAAGAATTATCTATGAATAAAGATATTTATTTTGCGTTTACTACAGAATATCTTGCTAATAGATATAAAATGTCTAATAATTATAATACTCTAATAATACCTCCTCCAATAGATCTAGATATATTTAAAAAGAGATATAATATTGATCGTGAAGAGATAATTAATTATCTTAATCGTGCTAAATACAAGATAGGTATTGAGAATCTAGTTGATAAAAGCAATATATTATTATATATGGGCTTATTATTGGAGGAAAGATTTCCATATAAACATATACTCAAGGCATTTAAAGACTTACTTAAGTTGGACGAGAAACTTTTTCTTTTAATAATAGGAAGAGAATGGGATGTAGGCGAGGAAAATAATGCAATAGAGATAATGAATTATGCTAACCAATTAGGTATATCTAATAATATTGCAATAGCCCTTAAAGAGCTTAATGAATATATTAAGATTAACATATTAAGTATGAGTGATATAGTACTTCTACCAATATTAAATAAAAGACTTAATATACCAATAGTAGATCCACCAATAATAATGCTTGAGGCTATGGCATTAGAGAATATAATAGTAGCATCAAAATTCGCAAGCATACCAAGTTGTATATATGATGGACACAATGGTTTTTTATTAAATGAAATAGATAGATATGAGATATATACAAAAGTTAAAATAGCTTTAGAAAAGAGAGATTTAATAAGCAAAGAAGCATCTAAATTAGTAAGAGATAAATTCTCTTTACAGGCTGTAAAAAATACGCTAAAGAAAATATCTGAGTAACTATGAATTATAGGGCAATAATATTTTTTGGACCAGATGGATCAGGTAAGACTACACAAGCGGACATTTTATTACAAGAATTAACAAGAAAGGGTATAAAGTGCAAGAGATTCTGGATGAGATCATTGCATACACTTGCATTCTTGATATCTAAAATTGCCATGAATTTACTTTCTTTACATGATGTATATGAATTTAGAGAAAAATACGCTGTAAGGTTGAGAAAACTATGGTATTTCATAGAATTACTAAGTATATTACCATTAGTTATAAGATTCTATATATTATTATATAAGGGTTATGTTGTAATTGCTGATAGATTTATTATAGATTGGATAGTATCTTTAGCATATGTTATGAGAGATGAATCGTTCATAAATAGCAGATATGCAAAGCTAGTATTAAAATTCATACCTAGAAATTCATTATTAATATTCTTAGATGCTGATTATGATGTGATAATTAGAAGAAGAGTAGATACCACTGAAAGTAAAGAGTATATAATGCTTCAGAAGAAGTACTATACTATTTTTGCTAAGAGTTTAGGAGCACAGATTATAGATACTAGCAATAAAGATATACTTGACGTAAATGGTTTCTTAATTAACATTATAAGTAAATAGGGGAATTATGAAGATAACAATTATTCATGCTTCATATTATTACAGCGGTTCGGAGAAGAGTGTTGAGCTACTAGCAAGATGGCTTATGAATAATGGTCATGAAGTGAATATAATCTCTGTCGGTAGGTATAGTGCTCCTGATGATTTAAAAGCTATAGAGAGAAATATCTTGCCCAATGCTGATAAGGCATTGACATTAAAGGCTTTGTTACCTATGGCAAGAGCAATGAAATATTATGAAAGCAATACAGACATATACCATATATACAATGTATTTCCTATGGCTGCTGCTGGTTTATATAAATTACTTGGAGGCAAGAAACCAGTTATAGCAACGTTAAATAACTATGCTGGTTTCTGTCCTTCTGCTAGTGCTATATATGACGAATGTGATAAATTATCATGTAGAATTAGATGTCTTAAATATCCATTGTCTCAGAAATCACAAAAGAGTATTGTGATTTATCCTTATGCTATAATATATCCAATATTAACATATCTATCAAAAAAACTCGATAAATATATTGCTATAAGTAAACAAGTAAAAGATATCTATATAAAATACAATTATAATAAAGATAAGATAATAGTGATACCAAATTTCATTCCTATAAAGATAGTACAAAAATATAATAATTACGATAATACTTACATTAAATTACTATATGTAGGTAAAATAGATAAGCATAAAGGGGTCGATCTTCTTCTACATGCTTTATATATACTAAAAAATAAGTATGGCTACAGCAATATAAGACTAACTATAGTTGGTAAAGGAGATGAGAATTATGAGAAATACTGTAAAGAATTAATCAACGATCTTAACTTAATTAATGATGTAGAATTTGTTGGTTTCGTAAATCATAATGAATTAGATAAATTATACACTAGTAATGATATATTTATACATCCAGCTAGATGGCACGAACCGTTTGGTAGAACTATAATCGAGTCATTGTCATATGGTTTACCCATTATAGTATCAGATGCAATTAGTAGTGATATAATAGACGAATCTTGTATGTTAGTTTTTAAGAATGATGACGTTAATGATTTAGTAGACAAGATACTCTTATTAGTTAATAATAAAGATCTCATTATTAATATGAGTAAAAATGCTTATAAGACTATAAGTAAATACGATATAAATATAATAGGCAGTAAAATAATTAATGTATATAGGGAGTTAATATATGGCAATAATAGATAAAGCTGTTATACCAGCAGCTGGCTTAGGTACAAGAATGCTACCTTTTACAAAAGAGCAACCAAAAGAGATGCTCCCTATATATTATAAAGGATATTCAGGAGCAATACTAGTTAAACCTATAATACAATGCATATTTGAGCAACTATTTGATATTGGCATAAGAAGATTCTGTTTTATCATAGGTAGATCTAAGAGGATAATAGAGGACCATTTTACAATAGATGAGAAGTTTCTAGAACTATTAAAAGCTAAAGGCAACGACATATATTATAATGAATTAAAGGCATTCTATACTAAAATAGAGGAATCTATAATATTCTGGGTTAATCAACACATTCCAAAAGGCTTTGGTCATGCTGTGCTGCTTAGTGAATCGTTTATAGATAACAAGCCATTTATTGTACATGCGGGCGATGTGTGTATATTCTCTTTTAAGAGGCATCCGTTGTTAAGAATGTTAGAAGTATATGAAACATATGGTAATGAAATTGACGCAATATTACTTGTGAAGAGGATTAAAGATGTAAATCTGTTAAAACAACATGGTATAGTAATACCATCTGACATAATTCCGCACAATGATAATAATATCATCCTAATTAAGGATCTTATAGAAAAGCCAAAAGAACCACCATCCGAATTTGCTATTATGCCTCTTTATATATTTAAACCAAGTATCTTTAAGGAGTTAAAAAATGTTACTATTGATAAACGTGGTGAGATACAACTTACAGATGCTATAGCAAGTCTTGTTAGTAATGGAAAGAAAGTTATTGCCTTAGAGATGCTAGATAGTGATATCAGAATAGATGTAGGTATGCCAGATCTTTATGCGCAATCTATAAATAATATTATAGAGAGATTAATATGATTGAATTGAATAATATTACTAATAATAAAATAGCGTTTATAGGCGCTGGTGTGGTAGGATTAACAACAGCTGCATTCTTTGCAAGTAAAGGTATATATACAATAATAACAGATAAAAACTATTCTAGACTAGAACTAATTAAAAATGGTAAGATACCATTCTATGAACCTAAGTTGGATCAACTTGTTAATGTCGGATTAAATAATGGTACCTTAGTAGTCGAATATGATACTACTAAGGCTATCCAATCATCAGATATAGTATTCATCACAGTAGGTACACCTCCCTTTGAAGATGGCTCAATAGATCTTACTTATATTAAAGAAGCTACTACCACTATAGCATACTCTATAAGATCATATCCTGCTTATAAGTTAATAATTATAAAGAGTACTGTAGTGCCAACAACTACGTCTAAAATAATAAAACCAATCATAGATAATATATTAAATGATGAAGGATATGAGGATAAATATCCTGCAATACTAGTTAATCCTGAATTCTTAAGGGAAGGTTCAGCTGTTCATGATACTATAAATCCCCATATCATAGTTATAGGTAGTAATAATGGCGAAGGTGCAAATATTCTAGATAAATTATACAGGCAGATATACGGCAATAACATACCTATAATCCATACAACATGGGAGAATGCAGAGTTAATTAAATATGCTAATAATTCATTCCTAGCAACTAAGATATCGTTCATCAATACTATAGCAAATATCTGTTCACGAATAAACAATGCTGATATAGACACAATAGCGAATGCTATAGGCTTAGATCCTAGAATAGGATCTTTATTCTTGAAGGCAGGACCAGGTTACGGTGGAAGCTGTCTGCCAAAAGATGTAAAAGCTCTAATAAAATTTGCAGAATCTATAGGATATAAACCTAGATTGTTAATAAGTGTAGATGAGACTAATGAATATCAATCATTAGAGGTGGTTAATCTAGCAGAAAAAGCAGTAAGTTCATTAGAAGGGAAGGTAATTTCTATATTGGGCTTATCATTTAAGAAAGATACTGACGATATAAGAAATTCAGTCTCATTAAAAGTGATAGATCATTTATTAAGAAATAATGCGTGTGTTAAAGTACATGATCCAAAGAGCATAGAACATGTGAAAGCAATATTTGGTAATAAGATAGAGTATCATACTAACGTTATAAGTTGTTTGACTGGAGCAGATTGTTGTATAATAATGGTTGATTGGGATGAATATAAACTACTTACTAATAAAGATTTTAATGTGATGAAAGATAAAAATGTTATAGATGTATGGAGAATACTAGATATTAATAAATTAACAGATATAAAATACATAGCATTAGGAAGGAGTAATATAAATAAAAATGATTCAATTTAACTTTCTTACTTCATTTATACTATTTGTTGTTATTCTATTGCCTATTATTATTTTATTGATTGTTAGGACACACAATAATATATACGGTAGATATAAGATTGCATTTACTAATGTCATGTACTTAATACCTTTTTCTCTAATACTACTCATAGTGGGCAGTGTAATAAGTATACTTCAAGGTGAATTTCATCTTATTTTCTTAGTATCATTAACTCTCACAAATATACTGTTGATGATTGGTCTATTTACTAATGTAAGTTATAGTGTAAAGCAACGTATTTATTTATTCTATATATTTATAATAGTATTAGTATATTCATTAACAGTAAGTTCAATAAACTCATTTAATCCAGCCTACAGAGATAATGTAAGGGATGTCCTTGTAGTTAATAGAATAATCAATGATGGATCTATATATAATGCACAAGAATTATTAAAAAACACCGAACCATACTATTCTACATTACCCTTATTCCAGCTATTATTAACATCATTGGTATATATAACTGGTAATGTTAACTCTGCATACATTCTTATTGGAATAGTCCAATTACTTGGAATCATTTTAGGCATGGCAATTTTGTTACTAGTTATTAGAAAATATGTGATTGATAGTAAGAACAAGGTACTTAACAATGGAGCTCTTATACGTTCTGATATAACTACTATGATACCACTTATAGGTTCATTGCTTATAGTTGGTTTACCATACGGTTTCTTTACCATCCTTGCTACTCAACCACAAAGTATGAGTCTTTTACTTAGTCTGGTAACGCTCCATTCATTTATAATCTTGATGAATAAGAATAGAAGTACAAATAAATATATAATACTAATATTTGCAGTTCTGGTATTCATATCCAACGTCTATCATGCAGTTATGAGTATACTATTATTTATAGTAGGTTTAGCTTATATGCTACATAACTATAAAAAGATGACAACAATACGTATATTAACAATAATAATATTAGTCGTATCATTGATTATTATATATTGGCTTGAGCCATCTTCTATACTACGTATCTATAGAATAGGAGACCGTATTATTGACGCTTTCCAACAAACTGAAGCTGATATAGTAACAAAAAGCGTAGAACGTTTTAGTCCAGGTTTAAAATTTTTTGCTTATTCATATGCATTTATCTTATCAATAATAACATCTGTATTATTGATAGTCTTATTAAGTAAGACTAAAGTAATAAGTGTAAATAGATCTATATTTTCTTCATTTACTATACTTTTTGCAGTGATAATAATTATATTTGTTATACTAGCATTTACTTCAGTAACTAGCGATCCGTCCAAAGCGGGTAGTCTAGGAAGATATTTGTTAGGCCAAGGAGCAATATTCATATTATCACTAATAATTATTACTAATGTATTATCTAATATTATGACAGTAGATAAGTGGAATTTTGTAATAGTAATATGTCTACTATTTATATATAATTTAAGTGGACTGACGCAATTTTACTGGACGCCAGATTATAATGCTTCTGTGTACTCTCTCTATTCTAATTATTTAAATATAAATGCTATTTTTCCTAAATTAGAGAAAGAACGTGATTTAATTTACATGTATCCTAATATTTATATATTGGCGGATAATGAAGATACAATAAAATTATATAAAGCACGAACTCAACATCCAACTATAACAAATAATTTATTGGAGGTAATAGATAATAAAGTATACCTTCAAACATATTTAATTAGATACCATAACATTGGCTCTGATGAATCATTATTAATATTTATTCCAGATAGTAAAGAGAAACAATCATTTACCAACTCCAGTTTTAATAAACTATTTGCTTCTAATAGGTACACGTTATTTAGTACATCCTTATATCTGGTACAAAACTAATATGAAGAATAATACTTAAGTGTCAACCAGCTATTCTAATAATTTAGTGAGATTATTCTAATAATTCTCTGTATATTAAACGATAAACCTTCCTACTATTATATACAATTTATCGCTATGTTGAATAATTAAGCAAGGACTTATATCTATTCAGTATATACCTATTATAAGAAATGAGCATACATCTGATTATGCCCGATGGGAACTGGAGAGGATGAGTATCAGAAGCATTGGTTGGAAGAGGAGAGATACTCTTAGATATGGACTTCATAGATACTTAGTGATGAGCTTACAGTTATGAATAAAGGTAAAGGAAGGTTGGTAAACATGCAGTTATCCAGAATCATTCATAAGACTACTACTAGTAGTACATGTATATTATCTATTACCATATAGATAGTTAGAAGGGTTTGTTGGGAGTTGATCAGATATACACATCTAAAGGCTGATCATACTAGTATGGAGAGTAGCAAGGATGTGTGATATTAAGAGTAATGAGATAGATGATGATAAGATAGAAGAAGACGACGATAACGATATAATTATAGCTGTAGACTCTACACGTACAAAGATAGCCGATAGAGGAGAATGGATAATGAACGATAGAGTGTAAGGAGAGGGTTCATAAAGATGTATGTAGCTGTAGATAAGAATAGTAAGCAGTAGTTGCTATGAAGGTAAAAGGAGTATGTGCATGATAGTAAAGAGTTCATACCATTAGTAAGAGAAGCAATGAATAATATTAATAATAAGAGAATAAGCAGAGTAATAGCAAATGGTTCATATGATAGTATAGAGAACTTCAATCTTCTATCTGCTAATAATATAGACCTAGTGATTAAGGTAAGATAAGAAAGAGTAGTATTACTAGTAGTAGTAATGATAATAATGCATCATCTAATACAAGTATAGCAAGGAGTATATCAGTAATGGAACAAAGAAGATATCAACAGATGGAAAGAGATACATGGATATGGATATATATAGTAGAATCTGTATTCTCATCATTCAAGCGTATGTTGGTGAACATGTTAAGGCTATGAAATTGGAGAGTGTAGTTAAGGAACTTATACTAAAAGCATCCATATATAATTATGTTTATAGCAATGAATCCAGAGGGTTAATGAATTGCTTTGTGGTTTATTCTTTTGGTTTTAAACTCATCTACTAGTAGTAATTCTTGCACTTGATTCAGTTTAGGTTTATTATCATCATGTCGTATATGTGTTATGTTTTAGATATCATCTCTTTGGATATACTTACTTTCCATCTTCTTAGCCATGCAGTATTCTCCATACAAGGCTTGAATGTTGATTGAGAATGCTCTTCCAGCAATCCAGCGTATACCATACCTATCGCTCTATTCTACTCTTTATCTCCAAGAGTTTTAAGCATCATAACTGAATTACATCTCTCAGGATGACCTCTATCTGCCTTAGCATTACTTCTAGGCTTGATGATATGTTTTATACCCATTTTCAAGTCTGTAGACTTTTGAATCATATGCTCCATCCACGTATGCTTCAGTAATAATTAACCTGTACCTTGAAGCATCCATTATTATAGTTGGTAAGGTTTTAGAGTCATGCATATCATCATCTACTGTTATTGATGATACATCCATAGCTATAACCTCCTTTCTCTTAACATCTACTACAAAGTGTATCTTAACGCTTCTTCCTTCCATATAATCATTCAACCTCTACTATGCTTATGAATACTAATACCACTTTAGTCAAGAACTATAAGCAAAGGCTCATCAGAGCTTCTTATGGGGTCCCTTAAAGACTAGTTTGGGGATAGGTTAAGCATTAGAATACGCCTCCAAGAGTATCTATGAGTAGAAGCTTGGAAATCAATAAGCCTATTCAAAGCTCTAGTAAAGTCTTCGAGATATATGGTATAGAGAGTAGATAACGTATAATAGCAAGGAACTCAGCATATCTATCTGTAATCTTGAATGGATGGCAACCTTCTTCTTACCACTTCTATTCATAATAAAGTTCAAGATCATAATCCTCTAGAGGAAAATCTAAGCTAAGAAATAACTCATCACGCCTAATTAATAAGCCTCTCATCAACATGTTTCAACCAATCCATAAGGGAAAAGAGAGAAGCCACAAAACATTAATGAACTAATAAGATAATAAAGAAGAAGGAGAGATAAGAGTGTATCTAGTTAATTATTCAACACAATACAATTTATTATATAATAAGTTAATATTAGATATACAAGAAATTGATAAATAAAGATAAGCTATTAATAATTTATATTCTATAAACTGTCTGCATAGCATCTATGAGCATCTTCTTATATGTTATGCCCTGACTATTCTTCCTATCATTATAGGCAGAATCTTTAATAGACCATGGATAATTAGGGTCATAGTTAAAGTAGAACCAGCCATATCTCCTTTCTTTGAGTATAGTCAGATAGTTAATGAATGTATTTGTAGTAGGCTCTGTACCACCTTGTGCAGGATCTTGTTCATTCATCTCCGTGAATACTGTTTGTAAGTTAGTTACTATACCACTCTGCTTTAGGTTATTGAATACTCTATTATACTCGTTGTACTGATTTATCTGACTTGCACTAAACGTACCATTCTTACCATATTCAGTATTACTGAATGCTATACCATTGATTATCTGTCCATTCTTATCACGAGGAAGCATGAGTCTTGCTGTTAGTTCAGCCTTCTTATATTGGGCTGTCTTACCTGCAAGGTCTGGATATACACTATTTATCTGTGCATCATTATGTCTCCATGAGATCAACTCGGAGAAGAATATCATCTTATCAGCAGTTAGTTGCCTTATATTTTGAGCAATGAACGAGTAATAGTTACCTAACCCTTGATACTCTACAGTAGTTATATTATCAACCGCTTCCATAGGTTCGTTCATAAGCTCATAGCCTATTGTAGAGTTATAGTCTTTGGTTGCTAATACAACATCTCTAAAGTAGTCATCCCATATATGCTGCCATATACCTTTGGTTACTCCATCAATTGTTACATTATAATTGGTTGCAAATGCCTTCCAGAATATATTTTTAGGTATCTTATTTATATCACTGCTACCATCTATTGCTTGATCGTATATGTATGAGTTACCAGTTGTATGGAAGCCTGATGGTATTAAGTTTAAGGGTATAAAGCACTCCTCTGGGAATCCTACACCTCTACTTGTACTAGAGGATGAAGAATATAGTACTGAAGATACCTTCCATTGGTGCATTACATTGTACAATATACCTAAACCTAATGAATCTGCTGTTGATGCTATCTCTCTAAGTCTATTTATAAAAGTAGATGCTCGTCGTTGAGATTTGTACCATCTATAAGCTTCCCAATACATGTTTATTCTTACTGCATTCAAGCCCATTGATTTGATATCCTGTAGTATAGTTGATACTGTAGATTGATTAGGGAATGGTACTGAAGGGGGTTGACTACTAGGATAGTTGTGTGGGTACTTCCTTATTGAAAGTATTCTATTGTTATGGTTTATGCCAAAAAATCCTGTACTTAACCTCCTGTTAATAGGAGGTATGATATTGCCTACCTTATCAATGGCATATATGCTTAGTGTATATGAACCGTAAGGTAAATTACTGCTACCAATATTAATACTGCTCATAATTACTAATGCGCTATTTGTAGAATTAAAGTAGTTACGGTACTACAAAAGACTATAGCAATAAAGAATTAATTAATGACTGGGTTATAAACTAAGGAATAGATATGGGTAAACCATTCCATAGGTTAGCAAAGGGTTCATCATATCTATTACTAGGGAATGTAACCTCATCCATAGTTGGGGCTATATTCTGGATAATACTTGCTAAGATA
>Ga0079995_1061126_pt1 | contig 12135 bp, 10 predicted proteins | sample FaiFalFF_MnMetaG_2_FD_69198 | JGI IMG/M metagenome (GOLD analysis project Ga0079995, IMG submission 69198) | Freshwater microbial communities from Yellowstone National Park, Wyoming, USA - Fairy Falls C (FF_Mn_C) (SPADES assembly) (version 4) | ecosystem: Environmental > Aquatic > Freshwater >... | reverse complement strand
CGAAGGTTGGTCGGGACGGTCGTCGTGTAAATCCGCAACTCGCCGTCCACGCAGGTCAAAATCTCTTCCCGCCAATCGCCGACGACATCGGCGATGCCCAACAGCGTCCCTTCCACGCGCAACAACTCTTGCTGCGTCGCCCAATGGACGAGGCGTCTTCCGATGAGCACTTCCTTTTGCGCGTCGCCATCCCACCAAACCCCGCGCGGCGAAAGCGTTCCCCAATCTTTCTGCTGCAGCACTTTGCCGTCGGCGCTCAAAAGCCATCGTTGCTCAGGGAAATCCCGTTCGCCCATGTAGGCTTCCATGCCCCGATGGTTGGCATCAATGTCGGCGACCATGCCTTGATTGTGGATGTGGGTCGTCGGCTTGTCCCAACCCCAAAGGATTTGCCCCGTCCGAGCGTCCACAAGGCAAATGCCGTTGCGTTGCTGGCGCGTCTCAAAGCCGTAGAAAATCTCCAAGCCTTCGCGGTTGGGGTCAATGTCGGCGACGACGCAAACATCGGGATGACCCATCCGCAAACTCCAAAGGACTTTCCCGTCGTCGTCAATGCAAGCGGCGCCGATAATCAGTTCGTCTCGCCCGTCGCCGTCCACATCGGCAGCGTGCAAGCAATGGGCGCCCTGCCCCGCAGCGGGCGAACCGCGTGGCGCTTCCAATTGCCAGACGGTGCGCAACTGCCCATCCAACGCCACGATGCGAATCAACCCGTAAGTGCCCCGCTGCATGATGACGAAGGGATGGCGCCCGTCCAAGTAAGCGATGGCGAGGAAGTTGCGGCTGGCACGGTTGTAGTCTTCGTAGCCGTCGCGAGAAATCCAAGCCACCCGCCCTTTTTCTTTGCCCGTCAAGCCGTCCAGCATCAAAAGCCACTCAGGACCTTTCATGACATGCCCTGTCGGTTCGCGCGGGTCACCTTCACCCGCCTTCGTGAGCACTTCCGCTTTACCGTCGCCATCCACATCGTAAGCGAGGTAGGGCGAATACCAGATGCCCAGTTCAATCGCCCAGCCCAAATCAAAGCGCCAGAGGAAAGTGCCGTCGCTGCGGTAGGCTTCCAGTTTGTAGGTGTCGGGGCTGGGCTTCCAGTAGCCCGGCGCTTGGTAAGGGTCAACATTGAAGTCGGGTTGCTTGATGACGAAATCCAACGCCCCGTCGCCATCCAAATCGGCGATGGCAACTTTTTGCGCCCGATAGCGACCTTGCAACGGGATGGCGAGGTAAGGCTTCGGATTGCCCGTGACGGTGATGGCGACTTCTTTGCTGCGGTCACGCTCATGGTTGCCGACGATGGCTTGCACTTGGTAGCGGTAAGTGGCGCCCCTTCGGACGGTTGTGTCAAGAAAGTTCGTTCGGGCGATGGGACGGGGCGTCAGGCGTTGCCATTCGCCGTCTCCCTGCCGCCGCAAGATGAGAAAGCGGACATCGTGGGAATCGTCGGCGAAAAGCCGCCAACTGAGAAAAACGCCCCCCTCGCTTTCCACCGCCACCAACCCACGATCCAAGCGCTCCACCGCGAAAGCAACTGTCGCCATCATCATCGTAAGCCACAGCGCGCTTGCCCATCGCATCACTCAACACTCCCGTCGTCAAAACTTATGCCTTGCCCTGCTTGTTGCGCTGCGCCCAAAGGATGCCCAAACCCAAAAGGGTTAGGTCAGGGTTGATGGCATCCACGACGCCTGTCAAGGGGGCGATGAGGGAAGCCAATCCGCCTGTCGCAATGACTTTCGTGCCTTTCCCCAGTTCCGTTTGAAAGCGCGCCACCAACTCCTTGACCAACCCGACATAACCGAACAGCAACCCCGATTGAATGCTTTCCGTCGTCGTCCGCCCGATGGCACGGGGCGGTTGCGTCAAGGCGACGCGGGGGAGTTGAGCCGTGCGTTGGAAAAGGGCTTCGGCAGCCATCGTGATGCCGGGGGCGATGGCGCCACCCAAATAAGTGCCGTCAGCATCAATGGCATCAAAAGTCGTCGCCGTCCCGAAATCCACGACGATGCAAGGGACGCCATAAAAATGGCGGGCGGCGACGGCGTTGACGAGTCGGTCGGCGCCGACGGCTTCGGGCGGTTGATAAGCGTTGCGGATGCCCAAGTCCAACGCCCCCGTCACGATGAATGCGTCCGTCCCGAAAAATTTCTGCGCCAACTCAGCGAACACGGTTGTCAAGGGCGGGACGACGCTGCACAGCACGACGCCCTTCACTTCGCTGACTTCACATCCGTGCCAAGCGAGGAAATCGCGCAGGGCGCCGAAATGTTCGTCGGCAGTGCGCCCTACCTCCGAAGTTTTTGCGTCGCGCCATCTCTCGGACGGCAGGCGAAACGCCGTGCGCACTGAAGATGACCGTTGCGCCGTCGGGCACTTCGTCCAATTCGTTGACGAAGATGACGCCCCGCTTTCGGAACTGCTCCACGACGAAGCGGTTGTGGACGATTTCCTTGCGCACATAGATGGGCGGAGGCAACAGTTGCAAGGCTTGCTCCACGATGTCAATGGCACGGACGACGCCCGCACAGAAACCGCGTGGCGCCGCCAAAACCACCCGCCGCAATTTGGGAAGTCGCTTCAAGCCCATCGTTGCATCCCTTTCCTGTCGCCGAAAAAATTTTTGCGCCGACAAGATTTTGGCATCCCTCTCCGCCACCTGCCGCAGGGCGTGACAAAGTATGCCGATGCAAGGAGGTCGGCAAGTTATGCGGCGGTCGTTGCGCGCTTATCGCTCAGGTTGGTGGCGGGAACGACGCATCTGGGAGATAGCGTCGCCCGACGAACAAACCGTCCAACACTTGCGGGAGCGACTGCGGCTTTCATCGCTTCTGGCGAAAGTCCTTTGCGGTCGGGGGATGACGAGCGTAGAGACCGCCCGTCAATTTTTGCTGGCGGGCGCCAAGGATTTGCCTGAGCCAGAGAGCCTGATGGGTGTAAGTGCTGCCGCCGATTTGATCGTCCATGCCCTTCGGAATGGCAAAGCCATCCTTGTTCACGGCGATTACGACACGGATGGGATTTGTGCGACGGCACTTTTGGCAGGGACTTTGGCGCGCTTTGGTGGGCGCGTCTTTTACTTCGCGCCGAACCGTCACAGGCATGGTTATGGCGTCGCCGACGAAGCCATTCACGCCGCCAAGCGACAAGGGGTCAGCGTCATCATCACGGTGGATTGTGGCATCACGGCAAGGCGTCAAATCGCTGAGGCGAAGGACGCTGGCATCACGACGATTGTCCTTGACCATCACGAGCCGCCTGAGACTTTGCCGCCCGCCCATGCCATCGTGAACCCGAAATTGCCCGATTGCCGTTACCCTTGCCCCGATTTGTGTGCGACGGCACTGGCGTTCAAGGTGGCGCAAGTTGTCGCCGAGCGATTGAAACGCCCCGCGATGCCGACGGACTTGCCGATTGAGTTGGTGGCGTTGGCGACGGTGACGGATGTGATGCCTTTGGTCGGTGAGAACCGCCTTTTGGTTCGGGAGGGCTTGCAGGCACTGCGACAACGACGCCATTTAGGCTTGCGGACGCTGATGGAAATTGCGGGCGTAGATGCCCGCTCCGTCCGCTCCTTCCATTTGGGCTTCATCTTGGGACCGCGCCTGAATGCGGCGGGTCGGATGGATGACCCCAAACCTGCTTTGCAATTGTTGCTGACGACCAATCCTAACGAGGCGCGGGAATTAGCGCAACGGCTGGATAGCGCCAACCGTCGCCGCCAGCGAGAGGAAGAAACCGTCTTGCGCATGGCGGTGGCGATGGTGGAGCAGGAGTTGGATTTGACGACGGAACGCGTCATCGTCTTGGCATCGCCCGAATGGCATCCCGGCGTCATCGGCATCGTCGCCGCTCGGTTGGTGGATTTGTATTCCCGCCCCGTTTTCCTCATCGCTTTGCAAGACGGCATCGGGCATGGGTCTGCCCGCAGCATCCCCAACTTTTCCATCGCCGACGCTTTGAAGGCGTGTCAACCGTTGCTGCTTTCAGGTGGGGGACACAAATCGGCGGGCGGGTTCAAAATCGTTTGCGAGCAACTGCCTGCCTTTCGGGAACGATTGAACGAGTTGGCGGAAAGGTGGCTTTCTCCCGACGACCTTTGTCGTCGCACCGCCATTGATGCCGAAGTGGAAGCGGAAGAGTTAACCTTGCCAGCGGTGCAGGAACTGGCGCTGTTAGAACCGTTGGGCTATGGCAACCCCAAACCCGTTTTCCTGCTTCGGGATGCGAAAGTCATCCATGCCCAACGCTACGGGGAACGGTTGATTTTGCGGGTTCGGAAAGGGGAGCGGGTGTTGGAATTGCAGGGGGATGGGATGGGCGAAGCCGTTACCGACCTTCCGACGGACATTCCCATCCATGTTTGCTTCACGGCGGAGTTGCGCACTTTCAACGGGCTGCCGATGGCGGAATGGCAAATCGTGGATTGGTGTCCGAAAGGTTCGGAGTTGGTGGTCTTTCGCTTTCCATCCCCTCAAAGCGGGTCAAAGACTGTGCCCACCAAGCATTGAGAGGCTGCCTCAATGGGCGCGGAGGGACTCGAACCCCCAACCGACCGGTTATGAGCCGGCTGCTCTGCCGTTGAGCTACGCGCCCGTTTCATGGGCGAAGTTTGGCGCTATCAATTTTGCCTTATCCTACGCCATCAGTTCTGCCAGTCGCTCCAAGAGTTTCTGATGCCCTCGCAACTTTTCCAATGCCCGTTGTTCAATGTGGCGGACGGCTTCGCCCGTGATTTTGAACATTTGCCCGATTTCGTCAAGGGTGTAAGTTCGCCCGTCTAAAAGCCCGAAGCGCAATTGCAACACTTGCCACTCCCGCTCGTTCAGGTGGGCTTCCAAGAAAGCCCGAAGGCGTTCTCGCGCATAATTGCGCCAGTAGGCATCTTCGGGGGACGGCATGTTGGGGTCGGGGAGGATGTCTTCCAAAAGCAATTGCTCTTCCTCGTCCACAGGCAAGCCCAGCGGAAGGGGTGCGGGGACGAGGGCTTGCAACTCCTCCACTTTTTCAGGGGAAAGCCCTGTCTCTTCAGCGATTTCGGCGGGCGTCGGAGTTCGCCCCAACTCTTGGGTGAGCCGCTGGGCGACCGCCATCACTTGGGAGAGGGTTTCCACGAGATGGAAAGGCAGATGAATGAGGCGGCTTTGTTCGGCGATGGCTCGGACGATGTATTGGCGAATCCACCAAACGGCATAAGTGCTGAAACGCGTCCCCCTTTGCCAATCGTATCGGTCAACGGCTCGGATAAGCCCCAAGCATCCCTCTTGCACCAAATCTTCCAAGGGGACGACGGAGCGGTTGGCAAAATCCAAGGCGACACTCATGACCAGTCGCAAGTTGCTTTCAATCAGTCGCTCGCGGGCTTCCATATCACCCTGACGGACACGATGGAACAGGCGAATTTCTTCGTCGGGGGTTAGCGGGGTTCTCCAACGGAGCGATCGGAACAGCACCTCTATGGATGAGGGGATACCGTCCCGCTGTCGGTAGTCCGCTTCTTCGGCGCTTTCGGCAGCGAGGTCGTCAGTGGGTTCATCGTCTCGTTCCATCAACTCTTCGTCGGCGTCTTCTATGTCTGCGTCGCTTTCGGGGAGCACTAAGATGCCCTCTTCTTGCAACCATTCGGCGACTTCTTCTACGGGCACACCACTGCTTTCGGCGGCGGCTTTGACATCGCTGAAAAAGACCGCCTTCGTCTCTTGAGCCATCGCCCACAAGGTTTGGAGTTCTGGATGATCAAAGGCGTCGGATGGGATTGGCATAAGCCAGCACCTACCTTGCCGAAAGTTTCAGAGCCCGCAAATTTTCCTGCCAAACCTTCAGCAACGGGTCATCGGGGGAAAGTTGCCCCGCCGAAATTTTCCGCATCAATTCCGCTTGCTGCCACCGCAGCGTTTCCATCTGACGGTAACGGCGCAACCGCAAGATGCGATCCTCTATGGCATTTCGTGCCTTCAAAAAGGAAAGGTCACGCACCATCAAACCGCTCAAAGTTTGCCGCAACTTCTCATCGCCCAACTCCGCCACTAAAAGGGGCAAGTCAGCAAAACCTTGCTCTTCCAAGCACCCTTGAACCAACAGAGCCAAATCACGGTGCTCCGCCAAAAGGAATTCATCAGGCGTCATCTGGGCGAGGATTTTTTGGGCAGCCTCTCGGTCTTGCACCATAGCAGCCATCAACTCTTGCTCCGCCGTCAAGATGCCAAGGGGCAGTGGACTGACAGTGGTCAAAGTGAAGCGGATGGGGTCGGGGAAGGGAGGGCTTTGAGGGCGAAGGGAGGAAGCCCAACGGCGTCGCTGTTCTGCCAACGCCCGCGTCAAGGCGACTTCCAACGATTCCATCCGTTCGGGTCGGTCGCCGCTCCATGCCTTCGCCAACAACCGCAAACATTCCCGCTGCTCAATGGGGTCGGCAAACTCACTCAGAACTTTTACGGCATCTTTCAACCCTTCTTCCGTCGCATCGGGATGACGCTGCACCAACCAACGGACGCGGAAACGCACCAACGGTTCGGCTCGCTCCAAAAGTTGGCGGAAGGCTAAAGCGCCCTGCTCCCGAAGGAAACTGTCGGGGTCGCTGCCTTCGGGCAAGGGGACGAACCGCACTTCCATCTCTTGCTGCCGAAACAAGTCCGCCCCCCGCAGCACGGCGTTCAAGCCCGCCGAGTCGCTGTCGTAAGCGATGAGGACGCGTTGGGTGTAACGGCGCAAGATTTGCACGGTGTCGGCATTGAGGGCAGTGCCCAAAGTGGCGACGGTGTTGGTGAAGCCTCCTTGATGGAGGGCGATGGTGTCCATGTAACCTTCCACCAAGATGACCTCGCCTTTCTCTCGGATGGCAGGGAGTGCCAGATGGAGTCCGTAAAGGCATTTGCGTTTCTGGAAGAGGGGCGTTTCGGGCGTGTTGAGGTATTTGACTTCGCTTTCCCCTAAAGCCCGACCGCCAAAGCCGACGACATTCCCTTGCGAGTCGGTGATGGGGAACATCAAACGGTCGCGGAAGCGATCCACATAGCGGCTACCGTCCCGCGTGCGTTGAATCAAGCCCGCTTGGAAAAGGTCGTGGGATGCGAGGTCGGCTTCGGTCGCCGCCTTCAGCAAAGCGTCCCAAGCGAGGGGGGCGTAGCCCAAACGAAAGCGACGAGCCGTGGCGTGGCTGATTTGTCGTTGGAAGAGATATTGGCGGGCTCGTTCGCCCGCCTCCGATGCCCAAAGGGCACGCTCAAAAAATTCCGTCGCCCATCGGTTGATTTGCAGCAACCGTTCCTTTGCCCATTCCTCTCGCCGCAAAGAGGCAGGCGTTTGCCACCGCCATCCCAATTGCTGAGCCAGACGGGCAACGGCTTCGGAGAAGGTCAGCCCTTCTATCCGTTGCACAAAGTCAATGACATCGCCGCCTGTCTGACAGCCAAAGCAATACCAGACGCCCTTTTCGGGGTTGACAAAAAAGGAGGGCGTCTTCTCTTTGTGGAAGGGGCAAAGGGCTTTGTAGTTTTTGCCCGCAGGGAGCAAGCGGACATAGGCTTCCACGACCGTGACGATGTTGGCGTGCTCGCGCACCCATCGCAATAAGTCGGGTGACGGCGATGGCATCCCGACTGACCCTCCTTCATCGGGTCAGGGTCACGCGCCCCCGCAGGAAGATGAAAATCCGCACCACTCGCCCGTTGTAAACCGTGAACTCAATGTTGCTGCTCTTGTGATAACGCAGGATGACATTGCCCGTCGGTGTGGAGACGATTTGCAGGTTGACGGGATTAAAGTAAACGATTTCGTCGGGTTGCCCATACCTGAGCAAAACGCGTCCCATTTCGTCGCCTAACTTGATGCTCTTGAAGGGGTCGCCCATCGCCGTTCGGGCGCCATCAAAGCGTTCGCCCGCCACAGAGATGCCGATGACTTCCATCCGCGCCCCACTTCGTGGGTCTTCCATCAGTTCCACCAAAAAGCAAAGGTTAGCAGCACCCCGCTTGTAAACGAAAAAGACTTCGTTCCTTTCCACTTGCACGAAGGGCGGAAAGACCCACGCTAAATCCCACAACCGAGGAGGCATGCCCGTCGTCGCCCCACCAACCCCTGGCATGCCGGGCATCCCACCTGGCGCCATCCCTGGCATCCCTGGCATTCCCGCTTCAGACTCTGGCATGCCAGGCATCCCGCCTGGCGCCATCCCCGGCATCCCTGGTAGGGGCGGTCGTCCGATGGGCGAACCTGCCAGTTGAGCCATTCCCGAAACTCCCGCCATCACCCCAGGCAGCGTCGGTTGACCGCCGAAAGATGACCCCATCCCCACTCCGCCGCCCCCAAAAGGAGCGCCCGGCATTGCCCCTGTCGGAGCGCCAGGCATTCCCGGCATCCCTGGCGCGCCAGCGCCACCTTGCCCGCCTGTGGTTGGCGGTCCCGCCAGATAATCGGGCATTCCCCAAATGCTAAGCAAACAATCCGAGCGTAAGCGCCCTGTCTCATCGTAAGCGATCACAGGCGCGCCTAACCGAACCCCTGCCAATTGCCGTTCTAAGGCTTGCTGCCCAATCCCTATCGTCACCGCTACTGCCAAACTTGCGGTCACGAACCATGAAAAGCGCATCGCCCTCACCTCCGAAGCATTTCACCCAAAGGCACCAACAAAGGCTTGGGAGCGCCCAATTCAGGCGGCAGGAAGATGAAGATGCGCACGACTTTGTAATCCACGACGGTAAACTCCACATTGCTCCGTTCGTGATAGCGTAGCAGCACTGTCCGTCCAATCCCGATGTTCGTCAAGGGCACCTGCTCGGTGATGACATGAGCGGAGTCAGGCGCTCCGTAACGCAGCAAGACCCGTTGCAAATCATCCCCCAACCGAATGGCGCGGAAGGGATCGCCTAACGCTGTCGCTACAAGGTAACGCCGACCATCGGGAGCGACAAACGCATCAGGGCGCGTTCCGTAAGCCATGATGGCGACGACAATCCCTTTGTCTTCCAGAAAACTCAGCGCTCCCTCGCCCCGCCGATAAAGCCACAAGCGTTGGTTGGCTTGAGGAGGGATGTAGACAAGTTGCGTCCATGCCAATTCTGTCGGTGGCGTCGTCCCCCCTGTCGCGCCCATCCCAGGAGCACTGGGCATCCCTGCCTCCGCTCCTGGCATCCCGCCATAGGGCATTTCTGGAAAGCCACTGGGGGGCTGTCCTCCCAGCGCTGACCCCATCGCCCCAGGACCACCCAAAGGGCTGCCGGGCGCTCCCGGCATCCCTGGCATGCTCGGTGCTCCCGGCATCCCCGGTGCAGCGGGCATTCCCGCTGAAGGAGCAACCGCCGTCGCCGTGACAATGAGGTCAGGCATCCCCCAAACCCGCACCAAACAGGAGGGACGCAAATTGCCTTCGGGGTCACGGTCAATGACGGGAGAACCCAGCCGCACACCTGCCAATTGAATTTCAATTTGCCGACGAAGTTGTGCCCCAACCCAAAGACTGGTCATGACCATCCCCAACATCAGCCAAAGGACGGACGGCTGACGGACTGGCTTCATCTTTGTTCGCCTCCATCCATAAAGGCTGCCTCAAGTTTAGAGGCAACCATCCCCGCTGTCAACATCCGTGGAGTGTGTTCGGAAATTGAGCCCAATGAGCCCAATGGGAGGGCGAACCTCTCGGTGAGCCTCATTCACCTGAACTGCCTATTTGCCGAATTACCGAAATTTTCGGCTCGGCAGGAGCCTCGCCCTCCCTTTCCGAACACCCTCACATCCGTGTCAAAATCTTTGCGACGCCCGAAACGCTGTCCTCCAACCAGAGACCCGACAGAAAGGAGGCAAGAACCTCATGCCCGTGCGGTTAACCCGACAAGGTTACGAGCGGTTGCGCAAGGAACTGGAGCAACTTTACCAGCGCCGCGCCCAACTCATTGACGAGGTGCGCGAGACGGCAGCCGAAGGTGATTTGAGCGAAAACGCTGGCTTGGATGCCGCCAAGCGCACTTTAGGCATCGTGGATGCTCAAATCCGTTACCTTGAGCAACGCCTCGCCGATGCCGAAATCATTGAGCAAGACGGTCAGCCCGAACGCGTGGATGTCGGCGTCATTGCCACCTTGCAAGACTTGGACACGGGCGATGTCATCCGTTACCGCATCGCCGAAAGCATGGAGATGGACTTTTCCGCTCCCGTCAAGACCGCTACCCCTCAATCGCCCATCGGCAAAACCTTGCTCGGCAAAAGCGTGGGTGACGAAGTGACCCTGCAATTGCGCGGGCGCACCCAACGGTTGCGCTTGATCGCTTTGTCGTGGGATGGGGGCGATGCCGAAAACGACGAAACACTCCCACAACCTTAAGTCGCCTTGCGCCGTCCGCTACGCCGTCCCTTCGCTTTCCCGTTCCAACCATCGGATTTCTTCGTCACTCAGCCGAAAGCCCGAAGCCGAGGCGTTCTCCTCAAGTTGGGCAAGGTTCGTCGCCCCGACGATGGCGGCACTGACGACAGGCAATCGCAACACCCACGCCAAAGCGATGTGACTGAGTGGGCGTCCGTGCCGCTGTGCCAACTCTTTGACAACTCGCCAAATGCGCCGCTCCCGTTCTGTCAACCCTTCACTTTGCCGATCCATGCGCGCCCGCGCCCAACTGACGGGCGGCGTTTCGGGCATCGGGTCTTTCGCCAAAAAGCCACCGCCCATCGGGCTGTAAGCGAGGATGCCCAAGCCCTCGCTTCCCGCCAACGGCACTAACTCCGCTTCAATGCTTCGGTCCAGCAGGCTGTAACGCACTTGGTTCGTCTCAAAGCGCGCCCAGCCGTTTTTGTCCGAAAGCCACAACGCCTTGCACCATTGCCACGCCGCAAAGTTGGAGCAACCGATGTAAAGCACCTTGCCCGCCCGCACCAAATCGTCCAACGCTTCCAGCGTCTCGTCCAACGGTGTGTTGGCGTCCCACCAGTGGACTTGGTAAAGGTCAATGCGGTCCGTTTGCAAGCGACGCAAACTGGCGTCCACTTGACGGACGATGTGGTAACGGCTGAGCCCTTCATCGTTTTTGCCCTCACCCACCCGACCCCGCACCTTCGTCGCCAAAACGATTTGATCCCGCACGCCCTTGAGCGCCTTGCCGACAATCTCCTCGCTGCGCCCGCCGACATAGATGTTCGCCGTGTCAAAGAAGTTGATGCCCAAATCCAACGCCCGATGGATCAAGCCGATGGCATCGCTTTCATCGGCAGGTTTGCTGCCCAAGTGGGCGCAGCCGAAGGCGATCTCGCTCACCCAAACGCCCGTCCGTCCCAATCGCCGATACTCCATCGTCCCTCGCCCCTTTGCGCTGATGGATTTGTCTGGCGCATTGGCAAAATTTAACAGCCTTCACAAGGAGCGATTCTGAATGCGCCCGAAATTGACGGTCATCGTGCCCGTTTACAACGAGCGCGACACAGTGCTGACGGTGCTGGAAAAAGTCAAGGCATTGCCCGTCAGCAAAGAAATCATCGTCGTGGAAAATTGCTCCACCGACGGCACGCGGGAATTGCTGGCGAACTTGGATGACCCCGCCATCCGCATCGTCTTGCAGGCGAAAAATTTGGGCAAAGGCACTTCCGTCAAGTTGGGCATAGCGATGGCAAAGGGCGAGTGGGTCATCATCCAAGATGCCGACTTGGAATACGAGCCGACGGACATCTTGCGCCTTTTGGAATTCGCCGAACGGACAGGGCAAGTTGCGGTCTTCGGTTCGCGCCTGCTGACGGGCAACCCGCAAGGGGCGCGGGCGTTTTACTTCGGGCGCGTCGTGCTCAATTGGCTCTTCCGCCTCCTCTTTCGGGCGACGACGACCGATGTGGCGACTTGCTACAAACTCGTCCGCACCGACATCGCCCAGCGCCTGCGGTTGCGATGCAGCGGGTTTGATTTGGACTTTGAGTTGGCGTCGGCGTTGCGACGGTTGGGTTACGACATCGCCGAAGTGCCCATCACCTATCGCCCCCGCAGCATCGCCGAAGGCAAAAAAATCCGACCTGCCGATGGGCTTCGCGCCATCACCACCATGCTCCGCATCCGCCTGACACCCCAAAGCGCCTTAACGCCAAATGGGCTCACCTCGCCGAATGGTCAAAAATGAGCACCTCACCCGTCGTCGGAGACGCGTAGAGCAAACGACGCACTTTGCCGTGCAA
>Ga0079995_1057823_pt1 | contig 12149 bp, 9 predicted proteins | sample FaiFalFF_MnMetaG_2_FD_69198 | JGI IMG/M metagenome (GOLD analysis project Ga0079995, IMG submission 69198) | Freshwater microbial communities from Yellowstone National Park, Wyoming, USA - Fairy Falls C (FF_Mn_C) (SPADES assembly) (version 4) | ecosystem: Environmental > Aquatic > Freshwater >... | reverse complement strand
CTCCAATGGACCAAAACCATCGGCGGACCAGGCGATGAAATAGGCACCTCCCTCATTCAGACCTCCGATGGCGGCTACGTCATCGCCGGCGCCACCAGATCCTTCGGTGCAGGAGGAACTGATGTTTATGTCGTCAAGCTGGATGCCGATGGAAACCTCCAATGGACTAAAACCATCGGCGGAAAAAAAGAGGACGGGGGCGTCTCCCTCATTCAGACCTCTGATGACGGCTATGTCATCGCCGGCGCCACCACCTCCTCCCGCGCAGGAAGATACGATGTCTATGTAGTCAAGCTGGATGCCAATGGAAACCCCCAATGGACTAAAACCATCAGCGCAAAAAGTAAGAACCTCATCAAATCATCTATTGTTCAGACCTCCGATGGCAGCTATGTCATCGCCGGCACCACCAGATCCTTCGGCGCAGGAAAAGACGACGTCTATATTGTCAAGCTAGACAAGAACGGCGATGCCTGCTGCGCCGTCAGCCAGACCTCCCGAGTAAGGTCGGGTGGCACCCTAAGCAGCCCTACCCCCTCCATAGGTAGCGGCGGCCTCCTCACCTCCCCTACCCCAAGAATCAGCTCCGGCGGCACCCTCACTAGCCAGTGCCCATAGCAGAGACAAAACCCGCCTCCACCCCCAATCTACCCCTCCTCAACCCCTTCCCCTGATCGTCAATCTATTCAGCCAAAGACCTCATAAGCTCCCCTCCTTAGCCCCTCAAAAGCAATGAGGCGCTTCCCCTGCCCCCCACCGGCCTAGTTCCCATAAACCTCTGGGGTAACCCGACCCCCCCTCCCCCTAAGGAAACCTCTCGCCATGCAGCCGGCGAAAACCTACCTCCCAACAAGCGCCCGATTAGCTTACAGCCCTCCTGAGAAGCACCAACCCCCAGAACTCCTCACCAGAATAGAAACGCTCCCCAATACCCAACCTTCCAGATTTCTGTCTATTTTTGGCACGCCTATGGGCATGAGCTGGATTACGCAACTAAGGCTTATTCCGCTTCCAGACCAAACCCTCTTCCGAGCAAAACCCTTTTACCTTTCCCTGCTAACGCTCTGCCAGCCCCATGCCTAAGAGCCCTTTTCACGAAACCTCTCCCCTTTTCTCCCCCTCCGACACAAGCACCTGCTGCTTGAGTAGGGATCTCCCTATCCCCACATCCTCCCAAGAGGCTCCAAACTCCCCGTCTCCCCCAGCAGAAACCCACATAGATTTTGAGACCTACAAAGCTAAGCTTTCTGAACTTCTCATCACTAAACTGCGCAATCTGGGCTTCATAATAATGGAGGGTGGTCAACTCTCCATTCCGGACGCAGATAAGGAGGCTATTCGCCGCTTACATCTCTCTGCCGTTGAGGGGGAGATTAGAGCACATCAAGGCTGGCTCTCTCAGAATCTACCTAAGTACCTTTCTTATTTTGCGGACGGAGCGGAAGTAGTGCCTGAACGGATTCAGCCCGTCCTGGTGGAAGTTATACCCAATTCTATGCAAAGAGTTTCTGAATGCGAGGTCGGTGGTATTTTGTGGGGCCGCCGCCCGCCGAAGGCGGGCGGCGGCCCTGTGCTCAGGCGGCGGCGAGCCCGCAGGGCTGGCCGCCGCTGCGAGGGCGCGCCCATCCTCTCTTCACATTAAGAAAGCCTTGGCCTCAGAATGGTATAATACAGAGAGGAGGGAGTGCTCTTCCTTTCTTGCCCCAAGCAGCAGCCCATCTCCCCTCCGAGAACCGGAGGCTCTTACGAAACTCCTACTTCCTGCTCGGTTTAGCCCGGGCGAGGCGGTTATTCTGCGGTAAGCTGCTGGAAAACCTCCTCTAAGGGTAGCTGGTGCTTTTCTAAGCGGAGAAGGGGAACTCCCTGCTGCACAGAAGCCTCATAGATGCGACGTCGCAGGTCTATGTGCGGGGGGCCTTCTATTTCCCAGGTCATTTTGTCTTTGGGGCGTACGGTGGCTTCGGCGGGCAAAAAGTCCCATCGCAAAGGCCGCTCCGCCGTCTCCACTATATAGCTCTCCCGCCCTATATAGGCATTGAGCTGGGAGAGGGGCGCCTGCAGAACGAGTTTCCCTTGATGCAGGATGAGCACCTCAGAGGCAATAGCCTGCACTTCCGCCAGAATGTGCGAGGAAAAGATGACTGTGTGAGACTGACCTAACTGCTGGATGAGGGCACGTATCTCAATGACTTGGTTGGGGTCCAGGCCGCTGGTGGGTTCGTCTAAGATGAGGAGGGGTGGGTCATGAAGGAGGGCCTGGGCCAGGCCTACGCGCTGGCGATATCCCCGCGAGAGCGCCCCAATCAGCTTATGTGCATGGGATTCCAGCCCGACCCGAGCTATCACCTCTTCTACTCTTTGGCGGAGGAGTCGCCCACGCAAACCATACAGCCGCCCCCGAAATAGGAGATATTCCCGCACATAAAGGTCTAAGTATAGGGGATTGTGTTCGGGTAGGTAACCGATGTGGGCTTGAATGATTTGCCGATCTCGGGGCATATGCCAGGTTCCTAAGCGCACCTGACCGGCGTCGGGTTTTAGATAGCCTGTCAAAATCTTGAAGGTAGTAGACTTACCGGCCCCATTTGGCCCTAAGTACCCGTAGATGCCAGCCCCCTTTAAGGTAAAGCTCACATTATCCAGGGCCTTTTGGGGGCCATAGCGCTTCGTAAGGCCCTCTACGACCAGCTCCATACCCTATATCCCCAGCAGCAGCCGAACCGGGTCTTCTAAAAGCTCTTTCACCCGCACCAAAAAGCTCACCGCCTCCTTCCCGTCAATGACCCGATGATCATAAGAGAGCGCCACGTACATCATGGGGCGGATCTGGACTTGTCCGTTTATGACCACGGGGCGCTCTTGAACCTTATGCATGCCGAGGATAGCTGTCTGGGGAGGGTTGAGGATAGGCGTGGAGAAGAGGGAGCCAAAAACGCCTCCATTGGTAATGGTGAAGGTCCCGCCCTGCATCTCCTCAATGCTGAGTTTATTTTGGCGGGCCCGCGCCGCTAAGTCGGCAATCACCCGCTCTATTTCAGCTAAGGAAAGAAGATGCGCATTTCGAACGACAGGCACCACCAGCCCCCGATCCGTACTAACCGCCACGCTAATATCTACATAGTTGAAATACACCAGCTCATCTTCGTGGAGCTGGCTATTGACTTCTGGAAATTCCAGTAGGGCTTGGGCGCAGGCTTTGGTGAAAAAGCTCATGAAGCCGAGGCCGATGCCGTGTTTTTCTTGGAAGCGCTCTTTATAGGTTTTTCGGATGTGGAGGATTTGGCTCATATCCACCTCGTTGAAGGTGGTGAGCATGGCGGTTTGGTTTTTGGCGGCGAGGAGGCGTCGGGCGATGGTTTGGCGGATGGGGGAGAGTTTTTTGCGGGTTTCGGTGCGCTCGGTAGAAGGTATTTGGAGGGGAGTTTGGGGAGGGGGTGTTGAGCTAAGGGTGGGTGCAGGAGGGGTTTCTACGAGAGGCGGGGTGGGTTGGGCTGAGGCGGCGAGGGCATCGGCTTTGGTGAGGCGGCCGCCGGGACCTGTGGGAGGTACTTGCTCTGGACTAAGGCCCTTTTCGGCTAAAATACGAGCCGCTGCGGGCATTACATGGGTAGGGGCGGAGGGCTGAGCTACAGGCGCCGCTTTTTCCGAAGGAGGAGGGGATACGGTTTTTTCTGGGGCCTTAAGGGGTTCTGACCCGTTCGTGGGGGTAGCTTGAGGGTCTATGCGGGCAATTACTTGCCCCACAGGCACCGTGCTCCCTTCCGCCACCAGAATCTCCAATCGCCCCGAAGCTTCAGCATACACTTCCAGCGCTGCTTTGTCTGATTCTATCTCGGCTATTTTCTCGTCTTTTTGGACCCAGGCGCCATTAGGCTTGAGCCAGCGGCTCACCAAAACCTCCGTAACAGACTCCCCCGGGGAGATGGCTTTGATTTCTATCATACGCGTTCGGGAATCAGATTGAAGGCTCGCCGCAGAATGTAGTTCTGCTGGCGCAAGTGATGGCTATAAGACCCTGTAGCGGGGCTGGCGGCTTCTTTTCGGGCAATGGGCTTAGGCAGAGGCAGACCATGTTCTATGAATTTGCGCATGATATAGCCCCAATAGCCCATGTTGATGGGCTCTTCTTGAACCCAGTAGATTTCTTCCACGTGCTCGTGGGCGGCTAAGGTTTCGCGCAGGGGCTCTTCGGGGAAGGGATATAGCTGTTCTATTCGGACGATAGCGGTGTCGTATTTTTCATGTTCTCGGCGGGTAGCTACAAGCTCGTAGAAGATTTTCCCGGTGCAGAGGATCAGGCGGCGGGCTTTGTTAGGCGGGACTTCGGGGTCGGGTAAAATTTCCTGGAAAGTTCCTTGGGTAAGGTCGTCCAGGCGGCAGACGGCTTCGGGGTGGCGCAAGAGGCTTTTCGGGCTGAAGAGCACTAAGGGGCGTCGGGTTTTGCTGCGCACTTGCCGCCGAAGCGCATGAAAGAGATTGGCAGGCGTGGTGAAGTTGCACACATACATGTTATTTTGCGCCGCTAAAATCAAGAACCTTTCTGGGCGGGCGCTGGAATGTTCGGGTCCTTGCCCTTCGTAGCCGTGGGGAAGCAGGAGCACCAAACCACTTAGGCGGTTCCACTTAGACTTAGCGGCGACGAGGTACTGGTCTATGATGATTTGGGCGCCATTAGCAAAATCGCCAAACTGCGCCTCCCAGATTACGAGCGTATGGGGAGACGCCAAAGAATATCCATACTCAAAGCCCAGCACAGCATATTCCGAAAGGGGAGAGTTGTAAATGTAAAACGGGGCTTGCTGATGCGAAAGGTGATTGAGGGGAATATATCGGGCTTCGGTTTCTTGGTCTATAAGGACAGCGTGGCGATGCGAGAAGGTGCCCCGCTCCACATCTTGACCGGAGAGGCGAACAGGATTATTTTCTAAGAGGAGGGAGCCGTAAGCGAGCATTTCTACGGTGCCCCAGTCTAAGCCCTCCCCTTTTTGCACGGCTTCGTAACGAGCTTGGTAGACTTTTCGGACGTTGGGATGGGGATGGAAATTTTCGGGCCACTGGATCACTTTTTGGGCAATGAAGCGCAGAACCTCGGGCTTGACGCGGGTGACAGGATTGGGCTCTAAATTGTAGTCGTCATAGACTTGGATGCCCTGCCAGGTACGGCGAGGGACGGTGTCAATGACGGCCTCTTCCCGGCGAGCTTTTTCTAGCTGCGTGTCGTAGAAGGCATTGCGTTCCTGCTCCATTTGCGAGAGGGCTTCAGGAGTGATCAAGCCCTCTGCAATGAGCCGCTGACCATAAACTTCAAAGGGAGAGGGCTTACTAGCGATGATCTTGTACATCAGGGGCTGAGTAAAGCGGGGTTCGTCGCCTTCATTATGCCCGTGGCGGCGATATCCTATAACGTCTATAAAGACATCCCGATTGAAGGCCTGACGAAAAGCAATAGCTAAGCGCATGGCATGAACCACCGCTTCGGGGTCTTCCCCATTCACATGAAAGACAGGAGAGAGGGTAACTTTCGCCACATCCGTAGCGTAGTAGCCCGAGCGAGCCTGCGCTTCGGGAGTCGTAAAGCCAATTTGATTATTGATGACAATGTGGATGGTGCCGCCCACTTCGTATCCGGGCAGGAGGGAGAGCTGAAGGGTCTCATACACCACGCCTTGCCCCGCAATCGCCGCATCCCCGTGAATAAGAGTCAAGACGATTTTATCGTGGGTGCCGCCATAGAGATTATCCATTTTAGCGCGGGTGGCACCCGTAGCTACAGGGTCTACTGCCTCTAAGTGCGAAGGATTGGGGAGCATGGACAAATGCACCCGCCGCCCCTTTATCTCCGGGTCGCTGGAATAACCCAAATGATACTTTACATCCCCATCAAACGCATCCGTCGCAATCCCCTTCCCCTCAAACTCCCCAAAGATCGTGTGAAACGACTTCTGCATGATATTGGCCAGCACATTGAGGCGGCCCCGGTGCGCCATGCCAAAAACAAACTCCTCTATGCCCAGCTCAGTGCCTTTCTCCACAAGCTCATATAAACCCGGAATAATCGCCTCATTGCCTTCCAAAGAAAACCGCTTCTGCCCAACAAACTTTCTATGCAGAAACCGCTCAAAAGTCGTAGCATTACAGAGCCATTGAAGAATCTTAAGCTTTTCTTCGGGGGAGAAGCGGGGGAGATTTTCGGGTTTTTCAAGGGCATTTTCAAACCATTCTAAGATTTGGGGGATGCGGATGTAGCGGTATTCTATGCCGATGGGGCCGCAATAGACCTTTCGCAGGTGGGCAATAATGTCGCTCAGAGGAGCGGGCCCCAGCCCCACGAGTTTGCCAGCCTGAAAAGTCCGACTGAGGTCCTCCCGAGAAAGCCCAAAACGTTCCAAAGCAAATACCTGGTCCAGTTTGGCTTCGTGATCCTCATAACTAGCAAGGGGATTAGTGCGGGCATACAGGTGTCCCTCGTTGCGGTAAGCCGCAATCAGCTGAATAACGGCAAACTCCTTTTCTACCCGCCCATCCGAAACGGGGGGGGCAAACTTTCCATCCAGAGCCGATTGATACCCCTCAAAAAACCGCCGCCAATCTATAGGTAGAGAAGCAGGATTGTCTAAGTAGGCCGCCCAAAGCGACTCTATATAGGCTGGGTCCGCCCGAAGCAGATATTCCATGGCTCAATACCCTATTTATTCCAGCGAAATAGCATAGTAGGCCCGCTCTTGCTTACTATACAGCCCTTCCAGCAAAATACCCCCACTAGCGTCGGAGAGAATCTTTTCCACGTCCTCTACGGTCTTTACAGGCTTTTTATCTATACGCGTGATGACGAAGCCCTTTCGTACGCCGACTTCTTTGAGCGGGCCGGGATAGACCTCCACGACTTTTACGCCTCCATCCACGCCAAGCTCTTTTTTCTCCTTTTCCTGGAGAGGCCGTAAGGCAACCCCTAATTTAGCTACAGAGGTGGTGCGAGGAGCTTCGGTAATGGAGGTTTCTTCGGCGCTGCGGCCTTTGAGGCGAACCGTAACTTCTTTAACCTCCCGCTTGCGATAAAACTTGATTTTCACTTTATCGCCGGGACGGTGGCGAGCTATCAGCTCTTGAAGCTCGGAGGCTGAGCGCACGGGCCGACCATCCACCTCCACAATCACATCTCCACTTTGGATGCCCGCCTCTTCGGCCGCACTGCCTGCATACACATCCCGGATATACGCCCCCTGCGATACCGCCAGCTCTTGCTCTCTTTGAAGCTCAGGCGTTACATTCGTGATGCTAACCCCTAAAAGCGCCCGCTGAACCTTCCCATAAGTGCGAAGGTCCTCAACTACCTTTTTTACAATACTCACGGGCACAGCAAAAGAATACCCCGCAAATGTACCCGTAATAGAAGCAATCGCTGTATTGATGCCGACGAGCTTTCCTTCAATATTGACGAGGGCGCCGCCGCTATTGCCGGGATTGACGGCCGCATCGGTCTGAATAAAAGATTCTACGCGAAAGCGGTCATTAAGCAGTTGAAGCGAACGACCTTTGGCGCTTACGATGCCGGCAGTTACCGTGGAGGTGAGGTTGAAGGGATTACCCACGGCTAATACCCAGTCTCCCACCCGAAGGGCGTCCGAATCCCCATACTCCAAGTAAGGCAGCCCTTCCGCGTTGATTTTGAGAAGGGCTAAGTCCGTAGATGGGTCCGCCCCTACCAAACTAGCGATGAAAGAGCGATTATCATATAGCACCACTTCTATGCGACTGGCCTTTTCAATGACATGGTTGCTGGTAACGATATATCCATCCGGGGAGATGATTACCCCACTGCCCGTGCCCTGCCCAAAGAAAGGGTATGGGGGTTCGTCGCCTTCGGAGTCATTTTGCGGCCCCCAAAAGAATCGGTGCCACATAGGCGCCGCTCCCGACTGCGTCTTAATGTGAACCACGGCGGGCATAGCTATTTGTGCCGCAACCGTAAAGTCTACTGGCGGATGAATCTCCCACTTAGCTGGCATCACGGGCGGCTGCATCACCAGAGCCGCAGGCTTGTCCTCAAACTTCTTCACGAGAAAGTAGGTCGCTAAGCTCGCTACCACGGCTACGACCCCGTGCCCAACAAGCTGCCGCATAAGAATACCCCAAGTTCTCCCCAAAAGTACAAACATTTAGCCGTACATGGGTGAGCCTGAATCCCGTTTCTTTGTGGGGGGAGCCTATGTCTAAGTGGCTGGCTTACTTGGTGATGGGGAGCTTGCTTCTTATAGCTATAGGGCTTCCTTGGTCGCACAGCCTCGTCAGCATCGGGGTGGGGGGGGTCATAGCTCTTTCGCTAGTGGAGTCTAATCTGAGACAAAAAGTTTTTGAGCTTTTTCGCCGGGAGCGCCTTTTGACCTGGAGCTGGGTAGCCCTGTATGCCCTGCATCTGATAAGCTACCTCTACACCGAAAACTGCCCCCAATGGTGGGAAGAAATGCGCATTAAGCTCCCCATGCCCCTGCTGTGGCCTGCCACAGTCGCGGCCTTTTCTATCTTCCCTAAAAACCGGCAAGCACTCCTTTTATGGGCTTTTCATATTGGCCTCCTCATCGTGGGCATAGCCACCAGCTTCAAAGTACTTACCAACTTTTCCTGGGCCTTACAAGAAATGCGAGAGTCTCGCTATGTGCCTATGGTGGGCGGCATTTCGCACATCTACTATGCAGGACATTTGATGGGGGCGCTGATTTTGCTTTTTGTTACGCCGGGCTCTACTCGTTTGCGATTTTTCGTAGGGGCCCTGTATGTGGGGATTATGCATACGCTGGCTCTTCGGACGGCGCTTTTGGCGTTTTACGGGTTAGTGGGGCTGGGAATCCTCTACTGGATGGTGCGTAAGCGGCAATGGCTCCGAGGTCTGGGGCTCTTAGCAAGCATAGTAGGTCTTCTATGGTTTCTGATTAACTATTGGGGCCCTCTGCGAAGCCGCTACGAGAATTTATGCCAGGACCTTAGCCAGTACGCCTCAGGAAACCTCTGGCACCTTAGTGTAGGTAGGCGCATAGCGGCCTTGGAGGCGAGTTGGCAGGTCTTTCGTTCCTGTCCGCTCTGGGGTGTAGGGATTGCGGATAATCAAGATGCCGTTTTCGCTGAGGAAGCCCGCCTTCCGTATCACTGGGAGCCCCAGTTTTACCTCCTTCCGCATCATCAGTTTGTGGAGTATGCGATGGGGTTGGGTTTGATTGGGCTGGGGGTGTTTTTGACTTTTTGGGTGGGGGCTTTTTGGCGCTATCGGCATCCTCTTTGGTGGGCGTGGCTGACTACTTGGATTTTGCTTATGCAGGTGGAGGCCTTTTTGGAGCGGCAGATGGGTCTGACGATGTTTTTGTGGGGAATGGGCGTATTATGGGCACGCCTACAAGGGGAGAGTTCGTAGCTTTGGCCCCATGCGTTGGGTCTCGCTTCTGCCGGCCGCTACTGCTTGGATAAAAACCCTGCGCCAGACTCGGCGCCTCATTGGGCGCTCGCACTTAGATGACGAGGACCCCCAAGTTCGGCACCTGCCCGCTTGCACGCATTACACCATCCAAGCCTCCCGCGAAAGCTGGGAATCTTTTCTCAGCCCCTTCCCCATAGACATTGGTACCCTCGCCACCCTCAAGCCCGATGCCATCCTCACGGCCTTCCAGTCTCCTGTTCCCGACTTAGACGAAAGAGCCGCCATCCAAGCCCTCCAAAAAGCCGTAGGCTATCCTGTACAGGTCTTCTCCTGCCATGCTGACTCCTGGGAGAGCTATCGGAGTCAGGCCCAAAAACTCGGCCAAGTCTTAGAAAAGCCCACCCTCGTTCAAAAGCTTCTTCAAGAAGCCGAAAAACGCCGAGAAAAGCTCCTAAAAGCCAGCGCGAGTCTCCCGTCGGTTTCTGCTCTTGTAGTTAGTCCCATGCAGACGGCGGGCTTAGTTCAAGTGCATGGGGGCTGGGCGGCCTATTTTGCCCCTTGGGTCAAAATGAGCTTGGCCGTACCCATAGGGCCTTTTCAGAGTCAGGTAGTTCGGTTGGAGAGGCTCTTAGAGTTGGATCCCGAAGTGGTCATCCTTTCGCATCCGGAAGCGTCTTTGCGGAAGGCGGGTCAGATGCTGGCCACTTGGAGCCGGCAGCCTGCTGTTCAGAGCCTCTCCGCCTATCGCCGCAAACGTCTCTATGCTATGGAGGGCTTACGGGCTCTCTTTTGGACGGGTCCCGACCTCATCGCCACCGCCGAAGCCCTCTACGAAATCCTCCATACCCCTACCCACCGCTTTAGCCAGCACCTCGGCCTCCTCTGGGCACCCCTTCTCTAAACCTATGCGATACATATTCATCACCGGCGGCGTCGTCTCTTCCTTAGGTAAAGGTATCTTCGCCGCCTCCCTCGCTAAGCTCCTCCAAGCCCGCGGCTACCGCGTCACCATCCAAAAGTTTGACCCCTACCTCAACGTAGACCCCGGCACCCTCAACCCCTACGAACACGGCGAAGTCTTCGTTACCCACGACGGCGCCGAAACCGACCTCGACCTCGGCCACTACGAACGTTTCCTCAACATCCAAACCTCCCGCGACCACAACGTAACCACCGGCAAAATCTACCAGTACATCATCCAACAAGAACGCGCCGGCGCCTACCTCGGCAAAACCGTCCAAGTCATCCCCCACGTTACCGATGAAATCAAACGCCGCTTCACCCTCCTGGCTCAAAAAGAACCCTACGACATCATCATCACGGAGCTGGGCGGCACCGTAGGCGACATTGAGTCCCTCCCCTACATTGAAGCCGCCCGCCAACTGCACTACGAACTGGGACCCCTTCGGGTACTCTTCATCCACCTGACCCTACTCATCTACCTAGAGACCACCCAGGAGCTCAAAACCAAACCCACGCAGCATTCCGTGCGGGAGCTACAGCGCGCAGGTGTCCAGCCCGATATCTTGGTCTGCCGAACCGCCCGCCCCATCTCTAAGGAACTACGCAATAAGATCGCTCTCTTAGCGAATGTCCCCCGTAATGCCGTCATTCAGGCCTTGGATGTGCCGAGTATTTATCAAGTGCCTTTTCAGCTGCGTCGGGAAAAGCTGGATGAAGTGGTTTTGCGCCGCTATAGGTTACCTATTCGGGGCGAGCCGGACCTCAGTCTCTGGAATACCTTCCTTACCCGCCTGCAAAGTGCAGAACAAACTATTCGCATTGCGCTGGTGGGAAAGTATGTGGAGCTGAAAGATGCCTACAAGTCCATTCATGAGGCGCTCATTCATGCCAGCGGCTGGCAGGGGGTTCGGCTGGAAATTGGCTGGATTCATTCGGCTGATCTAACGCCCGAAAGCCTTTCTCGGCATCTACGGGATTATCACGGGATTTTGATTGCGCCGGGCTTCGGCGAAAGAGCCATCACCGGCAAACTTTTAGCTATCCAGTACGCCCGCGAAGAAGGCATCCCCCTCTTCGGCATCTGCTTAGGCATGCAAATGATGGTCGTAGAGTTTGCCCGGCATGTATTGGGTCTTTCGGAGGCGCACTCCACCGAAATGGACCCCCATACGCCCCATCCCGTCATAGACCTTATGCCCGACCAGCAAAACGTACAGCAGATGGGCGGCACTATGCGCTTAGGCGCCTACCCCTGCGAAATCCGTAAAGGCACCCTCGCCTACCGCGCCTACCAAAAAACCCTCGTCTACGAACGTCACCGCCACCGCTACGAACTCAATAACGCCTATCGCCCCGCCCTGGAAGAAGCCGGCCTCGTGATCAGCGGCATCTACCCCGAAAAAAACCTCGTAGAAATCATAGAACTCCCCCGCCATCCCTTCTTCCTCGGAGTGCAGTTTCATCCTGAGTTTCAAAGCCGAGTGGAAGTCCCCCACCCCCTCTTCATGGCCTTCGTGGAGGCCGCAAGACGAAAAGCCAACGGCCAGTAGGCTCTCTGTCCCTTTTAGAGCGCACCTTCATAATCGCTGAACGCCCCTGCGCTAATACCATTTCTTGTGAGACGTGTTCTTAATTTTGTACCTTTGTTCCCACCCAAGGCTAAGTAGATATGGCACGGCCATTGAAGATAGCTTGGAAGCATCCAGCAGAAGTGTTTTACCAGCTTTACAAGCAGGAGAGAGATGCCCGGATAGCCAAGAGATGGCAGGCGCTGTGGATG
>Ga0079995_1051926_pt1 | contig 12155 bp, 13 predicted proteins | sample FaiFalFF_MnMetaG_2_FD_69198 | JGI IMG/M metagenome (GOLD analysis project Ga0079995, IMG submission 69198) | Freshwater microbial communities from Yellowstone National Park, Wyoming, USA - Fairy Falls C (FF_Mn_C) (SPADES assembly) (version 4) | ecosystem: Environmental > Aquatic > Freshwater >... | reverse complement strand
GCATGCTCTACGAAGAGCCTTTTGCCTAGTTCATACGCCTTTTCCGCCTCCTCGACAGTCAGCCGCTCCAGGTCCCGCTCGAAGAAATCTCTGAGGAACTCGGCGTCCTCCTTTCTTAAAGAGGCGGGGGGATCCACCCTGAGCGACTTCACTTCCTCATTTCTCTGCTTTTCTAGGGGGTTCATGGAGGTGTTCTCTTTAGCTTTGAAGAGTGCCCTAATCCTATCTTTGAGATAATCAGCCTCCTTCTTCTCGATGAGACCTTTGAGCGATAGAAAATCGACCACTACATGGTGGGCTTCGAGCACGGCGGAGGCCAGCGCCCTCAGCCTGCCCTCGATGCGGTCGAACCTAATATCGATCCTGGTGAACTTCTTGCCCAGCCAGTAGGCTAGCGAGGTTGTGGATGCTACTATAGCGATCAACATGCTGCCGAAGCCTGCGAGCAGCTCCAGGGACAAGTCGTCTGGGTGTGGGCTCACCTTGTAATATAAGGGTACCCTTACCTTGGGTAAACCGTCTTACAGATTCCCACTCACCGCTATCGCATAAGATTCAATAGTATTGTTATGATTATCCCGCCTAGGATGATCCAGACGCGGTAGTCGAGGCTCTTGTAGAGGTGCTTCAGCCAAGCCACGTCGCTCTCTACTCGAGCCAGTCTTCCCTCCAGGCCGTTAACGATTCTCTCAACCCAGGCCAGTCTATTCCTTAATTCGGAGACGATCCTCTCGATGCTGGCCAGTCTGTTCTCAATCTTGGTTAACCTCTCTGACACAGGCTCTTCATCATTCTCCAGGCGCATGATTCCCAGTTCACATCCTCCCTATTCCCCTTATAAGTGGACCTCCCAACGTGATTTTGATTGAGAGTATAGTGCAGCAACTGCGAATGTTCAGCCGGGCATTTCATACCACGAAAATTATACATCGCCTCAGAGGTTGGGATTGTTGCGGGAACCACTTCGGATCGGTGAAAGAGGATGGGCGATGTCGTACTGGCGATGATCACTAAGGATTCATTGAAGCGTGTGGGAAGCTCGATATTTGCTAATGTCCTGGCCTCAACGCTACAGATTCCCTACAAAACCCTGATCCTGATCGATGATGGGGCTGATGACACCGCATCTTTCGTCAGAAATTGGCTTGCAAGCGATAAAGAGCTGCTAATGGCAAAATCAAATCTCTATGGTTATGCCAACCCCACCAGGGCGACCGCAAGGCAGACAGCCATAGACATGTTTCGGTCCAACTTCAAGGAAGAGTGGTTGATGTTTGTGGATGATGATGTGGTCCTGAACCCCGGCTGGTGGGACTGGGTCTCAGAGAACAAGGTTCTTGAGAATCCGAGGGTGGGGGAGGTCTGGGGCATCAACTGGGATATCTCCCCACAGAGGGAGATGTTCCTGAGCATGTTTGGGATAGATCTTCAGCGGTACCTGGTTAGGAAGTTTCATGAGAGGGGTGGTTGCCACGACACCCTATACAGGAGAGGGGCTATCGATGGCATAAGGATTCCTCCGGAACTTCATGTTTATGAGGACGCCTACCTCCACTATTACGTATACCGGAAGGGGTGGGAGTCAGCCATAAACCCTGTGGGTGTTAAGCATTATCACCAGACGGGGAGGGTGGATCTGCGTAGCGAAAAGGAGAAGGCGAGGATAGCCATTAAGGCCGCTGTTAAGTACGGCATCATTGAATATGAGACCATGAGGCTCATGAAAAAGAGCAGAATGAAGATGATTTTAGCCTACCTTTCGCTTCTGAGACCATTACTCGGGTTCTTCCCGATGCTGACAGTAACAGTGAGGATATATGGGGTCGGGAAGGGCCTTTCAGAGGCCATAAAGGGGCAGTATTTGAAGGTGTGGTTTAGGTGGCAGGTTCTTCGTAGCATCCAATCCGGGGTTACACATGAGGCTGGAAGCACGACGCAACTTTGACCCGTCGAGGTGATTATGCCTCCATCTGTCATGGGCTTTCTGAATTCTGTGAAAAAGAGGATTCGGATGATCCCTAGGGGCTTTACAGGCGTGGATAAGTTTAGAATATTTGTGTGGTCCTTATTGGACTCTATCCCCCGAAGTGTTAGAAGGGCTTTTCCTGCGGTTGAGGGGCCTCTTGAACTCATCCAAGGAAGACTGTTGCGTGGTACCAAACTCAATGTAAATGGGAGCATCTTCACGCCTTTAGATTCTGATAGTGTCTTCATTCTCTCACCAGAGTATGAGGATTGGATGTGAAGCCACCTCCACTTAAGGAAAGGTGATGTCTTTGTAGATGTGGGTGCTCACATAGGCAAGTATACCGTTCAGCTGGCCAAAGTAGTTGGTGATAAGGGTTTAGTGGTAGCGATCGAACCACATCCAGAGAACTACAGGATTTTGCAAGAAAATATTAGACTAAATGCTCTGAAGAATGTGATAGCTCTGAACTTAGCAGCCTGGTCTTGCGAAGGGAGGCTCCGATTATTTATTGGGGATAGAAGAGATCATCATTCCCTAAAAAGGGATTTCGGACGCGGCTCTATTGTGGTTAATGCCGCAGCTCTAGATGATGTTCTGAACGGTCTGAGGCTCGAAAAGATCGATTGGATAAAGATAGACGTTGAAGGAGCGGAATTAGAGGTCCTCAAGGGATTGAAGGACACGTTGAAGAGATATAGGCCCACGTTGATAGTGGAAATCAAAGAGGAGCAGGGCGAGATCGAAGACTTCATGGGTAAGCTGGGATATACGATGAAAAATATAGCGCCCGAGTATTTCCTTCTAAGGCCAGACAAGTCATAGTGGGTCGGGAACGTCTTCCAAGCCCGGTCTCATGCCAACTCTAGGTAGCATTCATTTGTGAGCGTTCTTAAACCTGGGCCCCATCAGAATGCGGGTCGAGCCATTTCGCAGCAAAATTAAGGCAAGTAAAAAGTTTTATGCGGAGGGGAGAACAGCGGTATAAAGTTGAGCTTTTCCGAGCCGTATAATACTCTGCTGAATAAACTTCTCGAGGCTCTGGAGAGTCGCTTTGGGGATAAGCTGGTTTCTGTAGTCGTTTACGGTTCGCTTGCTCGAGGCGAGATGCGCAGAGACAGCGATATAGATCTGCTGATTGTGGTTGATGGGCTGCCTAAGAGCAGGCTTAGGAGGCAGGATCTGTTTGAGGAGGCTGAGGCGCTGATTGAAGGCGATTTGGAGAAGCTCTGGGCTGAGGGCTTCTATGTAACCTTCTCCCCCGTGATAAAGACGGTGGAGGAGGCGGGGATGATAGGTCATTACTTTGATCTTAGTTGAGGGTTGAGGTCGGCAGATACGTAGTGTTGGATGATGAGATCTGTCACGGTAAACCCACTTTTAAGGGTACGAGGGTTCTCGTTAGCGACGTAATTGAGCTTTTAGCTACAGGCCTCTCCATTCAGGAGGTGGTCAGGGACTACTACCCTAGCTTGGATGTGGAGATGATTAAGGATGCGTTGGCCTGGGCTGCCAAGATCATAAGGGAGTGGCGTTACGCTGAAGCCGAGGTTTCTGCTTGACGAAAACATACCGAAGCGCCTCAAAGACTTTTTGGAATCTATGGGTTATGTAGTTGAGTACGCGCCGAAGGGTCTTAAGAACAGGGAGTTGGCGTCGCTAGCCATTAGCAGGGAATGCATCTTAGTGACGAGAGATAAGGATTTCACTAACACAAGCCTATATCCTCCGAAACGATTTTACGGGATGATCATCTTGGACATCCACCCACCGAGGGCTGAGAAGCTGATTAAAGAGGTGAATACTATCCGATGTTAAGAACTTTAAAGGTAAACTATGGATCGTAAAGGAAAGAGAGCTAGAAACCGTTGAGTGATATGCGTCATGCTGAAACCCCGTACTATAGCATTCCCGCAAACCATCTCCCCTTACCTCTCCACGACAAAACCTGAACACAACCCATTCTCTATATGGCCAGTATGGACCCTGTGAACTCTGATAGGTCGAGCCTTCTGTTTGTCATGTCCAGTTTGATTCTGTAGGCCTCCATTTCCAGGGCTCCGAAGATAAGGGGTACTGGCAATTCATCTACGAGGAGGGGTTGTATGACTATCGCCCTACCCTGAATATCGATGATCAGATTGCAGTAAAGCCTGCAGTCGACTTTGTGGCCGTCGGCTACCGTCACACTTATGGGTGCCGGTAGAGCCAATGGGCTGGTAAGCTGATGTGCAACCTCGCTTTTGATCAGTGACCTGGCGGAGCCGCTGTCAAATAGCACGGTGAGCCTATCCTGTTTCTTCTCGCCCTGGACTAGTAATTCTTCCTTGATGATGCCCATATCTTCTGCTGACTTGGCTCCGGTCCTATTTAACCCATATCCCGTTTCATAGTGGTGTCGCAAAGGGATTTGTTAGGGCCCGTTTCGTCTGGCATCTTCAAATTACAATATCAGCGCTGCAAAAGCTGTGACCTAATGTATGAGTTTCTCTAGCTTTTCGATCAACTGCTTAACGGCATCCGCACCCCTTCTCACCGCGCCTAAGGGCATCCAGCCTTCGTAGAAGTTCTGGTGAAGGGTACTGGCGATGGAAAAGAGGTTGACGAGATCTGGGTCGTTAAGCTCATCGGCCAGCTTATCTATGAATGCCCAGAGGTCCCTGTGGCTTCTCAACTCGATATCTCGTTTGGCGGCAACAGCCTTCACCATCTCAGCCGCCGCACCCCACAGTTTCTCTGAAGCCTGAACGGGATCCCCTCTGCCTAAGAGAAACTCAGCCTCCTCCAGGTACTTACGATTTAGGTTGAGGTAATGCTCAGCCATAAGATGGCCCCTAGACGTGAGATAAAGTTCAGCCGCTTAATTAAGATTAAGATATCCAATGAATCGGATGCTGGTACTGATGGCTAAGCGGGAATGCGGGTTCCAGCTCTTAACATAAGTGAAAGCCCCAGTGAGAGGTCCTTTTTACGAAGAAGTTTCCATGGCTGTTCTTAAGACCTTTTTCGAATGGCGCCGCTGAATAGATTGGGAAGTTTAATAAAAGAGTGGCAGGTTATTGTGGGCGAAAATGTTTGCCCCTCTATCAGAGGAGGAGAGGAAGCGCTTCCTTAGGGCGTTAGAACAGGACGAGGAATTCAGATACGCGGTGGCCGGTTTAGTGGGATTAACCGATATTCTTAAGAGGCTGGAGCAGCACGACAGGAAATTCAATGAAATCATCGCCAGGTTAGAGGGGCATGATAAAAAGTTCAACGAAGTAATCTTAAGACTCGAGGAGCATGATAAAAAGTTCAACGAAGTAATCTTAAGACTCGAGGAGCATGATAGAAAATTTGCCGAAATCGTCACAAGATTATCAGAGGTAACAACTTATATTGAAAGAACCTCTCTAACCATCGAGGAGGAGGCTAGGGAGGTCATCTCCTACCGGCTCCGGGCTCTCGGTATCGACCTAAAGCTTTCAAACCTGCTTCTACCAGACATTGAGATAAACATCTACGGCGCTAACCAAGATGTCTGCGTCGTCGGTGAAGCCTCCACCAGGGCTGGTTCAAGGGTGATCAGAAAACTCGATGAGGACGTAACGAGGCTCCGCCTGAATCACCCAGAGTACTTGAGGCGGAAGGTGGTTAAGGTCCTCTACACCATGTATGCGACCCCAGACGCCGTCCAAGAGGCCAGGGAAGGGGGGGTGTGGCTCCTTAAGGCGACCGAAGACCTAACACCGCCCACCATCTAACAACAACCAATAGCTGCTTAGCTCCGTTTCTATGATTGCAAAATGAGCATCTAGTCGGACATCCTTCTCTTGGTTTTCCCAAGATTATCTTCACGTATCTACACAGCTGATGCGAATCCAGCTTGCCGCAGCCTACTATGGTGCTTATGCCTGCGCGTAGGGTTCAGAAGGTATATCTCTGTGATGGCTTGGCAAGGAGCTATTTTAGAAAACTTGCGTTACGGGAACGGCGACCCTGTTCGTCCACAGGATGGGGATGCACCCCAAAAGCCCTTACACGCGGTTAAATCAGCGCCCCCTCCTTCGTGAGTAGAACTGGTAAATGCTGAGGGGGCGGCTCGGCTAAAGCTCTTAGTTGAGGTAAATCCACTTTGAGGGGGTGCTGATTTAACCGCGTTGGTCAGTATGTCTGCCCCTCTCTCAAAGAAGGAGAAGGAGCGGATACTTAAAGCGTTGGAAGTAGATGATGAATTCAGATACGAGGTTGCAGAGCTCATCGGCGCATCCGACATACTCAAGAGGTTGGATAAGCGAATCAAGAGAAGCTTTGGTTAGAGGTCGAAGCCCTGAGGGAGAACCAAGCGAAGCCTTGGATTGAGGTGAAGAGCTCGAGGAAGAACGAAGAGAGGTTGTGGACCGAGGTTAAGGGCCTGAGAGAGGATCAGGATACATTGATTGATTTGAGGGGCCTTCGATATACCCCGGGGTGTGGATTACTAACCCCGTGTAGAGGAGGGGTTTAGCCTCTAACGTAAGAAGATTTATTAGATGTGTTCAAAACTGTGGATTTTGCTGTTGACATGCCTGTGGACCCCGATGTTCTAAGGAGCAGAATTTCTGAGGTCAGGTTATGCTTAAGCGAGCTGCGGAGATTAGTTCTTAGGAGGAACTTCTTGGTAAGGTGGAGGAGGTTTTCCTCGTTTGAGCATACAATACTATAAGGTGTCTCTAGAGAGTGTGGCCAGGAAGCTGAGGTCTGTTCTCGAAGCCTTGCCCGACGTAAAGGTGGCGGTGCTCTATGGCTCCGTCTTGAGGAGAAGATCCGTTAGGGATGTGGATGTGGGCGTATATCTGGGTTCAGCGCCTGATTTGATGAGGGTCGTTAAGATTGCCGGTGTGCTTGAGGATGCTTTGGGTGTCCCCGTTGATGTTGTGCCCCTCGCTGAGATGCCGCCCAGGTTGAGGCTGAAAGCCCTCCTAGACGGCCTCTGTATCGTTGTCAGAGACAGGAATCTTTTCACATCCCTTCTTAGCCAGGCGTTATCAGAAAGTTTAGACTTGGAGTTGAAGCTCTCTAGAGAATCTCCGCCACGATAGCCGTCAAACCACTACTAGCCAGTCGATCTCTACCAGGGTTCGAGGGCTCCATTCTGTATGTAGTGTCATAGGCTCCGTGCATCCCGGACAGGCTTGGAGCCCACGCCGAGTGTCAAAGATGCTGATGTATAGGAGGGGGCAAAAATGGATGAGGACTCGGTTAAGGTTTGTCGAGACCGAGCCTGACTACTCATACTTAACTTCCACGTCTGGGCTTGCCTCGATGGTCCGCTTGATAAAGAGTTGGATTAATTGGGGAGGGCCCGCGAAGACGGAGGAGCCAACTTCGCCCGTCTCTACATCTCGCCACACGGCACTCGCTCCGTTGCTCCCCAGCTTTATTGTGACGACGAACTTAGCCAAGCCACCTCTTTAAGTTGATAAGGGCTATTTAACCATTAAACAATACACTAAAGAAAAGCGCATAATAGGGGTGTTTCCGTGTTCCTTAGTCCCTTAACGTTTAAGACCTTAAGCATATTCGGAGAAACTTTTTGAGGATTACAGTTAGTGATGGGATTTGGAATATCCGTGGTAGGCATCGTGATTGGAGGAGGGGGTTTGATATCTGTTTGGGGCTTATCCTTTGGTCCTATGGTGGATCCCTTGAATTTCTGGGGTTGGCTTTCCAGTGGAACTTCATAGCCGTCTACGGCATGTGACCCTTCGGGTGGAAGCCTTCCCCGGTAATGGTTAAATATTGTTGGGGGGCCGTGAAATGTGAAACCTGTTGGCTTTTGAGCCGCGGGCCGGTGTGGAGGCTGAGGCGGGCAGGGCAGCCCGGAGAGTTGTGCAGATAGGCGTACCGGGCTTTCAGTACTCCTTCGGGGGCCTGCCGGACAGGGCTGTGTACCTGCTCATGGGCGCCTCAGGGACCTTTCACGAGCTGTTCGCCCAGCAGGTCCTCTACGGGCATCTGGTGGAGAGGGGGCGGGTGGCCTACTACACGGTGGAGCAGTCCAGCGAGGATGTGGTGGAGGAGATGAGGCTCTACGGCATGGAGCTGCAGCCCTTCCTGGATGATGGATCCTGGAGGTTCTTCAGGGCCCTGCCCCCGGTCCTGCAGCACCTGGCTGAGGCGATGCCCGAGAACCCCCTGGAGGGGCGGGTGCGGCTGAGCCAGGCGAGCCTCGCAGAGCTTTCGAGGAGCCTGGTGGAGGCTCTGAGGGATGGGCGCTGGGCGGCCCTGGGCCTGGACTACCTGCTCAACCTCTACCGCTACGAGGAGGTGTCGAACATGCTCCTCACATGGGTGGGTGCGGCGAGGAGGTTTGGTGGGCTCCACTTCGCCCTGGTCTCGGAGCACTCCCCCCAGGCCTCGCAGCTGAAGACCCTGATGGACGGGGTTCTCCGGTTCACGGTGAGCGAGACCTATCGGTCAGTGGAGGGGGAGATCGTGGTTGAGAAGGTGAGGGCCATGGTGCCGAGGACGAGGGCCCTTAGGTTCATCCTGGGCTCCGGCGGGCTGGAGATCGAGACCACGGCTAGGATAGGTTAGCCCTCCCCCTGCCTTTCCTGATCTCCTCGACCAGGTAGATGGCGGCGGCCACCAGGGGGTACATGATGGCTAGGTAGGCGGCGAAGAGGATGGGCTGCCTCTGCAAGGCTGAGATGAACACCTCCCTCCAGACGAATAGAGGTGTGAGTATGAGCAGGGTGCCCATGGCCGCCTCCAGCAGCCTGACCCTGTCTCCGACCCTCAGCACCCTGAAGGTCACATACTGGAGGGCGAGGGCAAAGGGGATGGCGGTGAGGGCCACCCAGGGCCCCAGGTGCTCGACCCCACGCCTGAAGAACTCCACGGCCAGTATGGAGCCGAAGTTGTGGAGGGCCACGATGGCTGAAGCCCCGATGAGGCTCAGCAGCAGCGTCTCCACCAGCTCCCGGAACCACCCGATACCCCCATACCTGGCGTCCGCCATGATGGAGGCCACGGCCATGGGTATGAAGCCTGACAGCTTACCGATGAGCAGGCCGCCAAGCCCCAACGCCCGGTAGAGGGCTACGGCGATGGGGTTCGCCTCACCCATTATACCTACGGCTGAGTGGTTTATCAGCCAGTAGGTGGAGAGGACGTCGAACACCACGTAGATGAGGTACCAGAGGAGGAGGGTTACGATTATGTCGGTCCTCACATGCCCCGCTTGAGTTGTCTTCCAAGGAGCGCCTTGCATGACTGCCCTCGGTACCCTGATTCTCTATTTAACGTCCCCGCTGTGGCTTGGCCTATCCGCAGCGCCGGTTCGCCTCCGACAGCCTGCAGAAGGTCACCTGGATCCTGTAGGTGCCTGGGACCGCCCCGTTGTCCACCACGGCGGTAATGGTGGCCTTATTGGCCCCCGGCAGGGCTATGAATGGGTTGGGGATGATGAACCTGATGTCGGTGAGGTTGCCGCCCAAGGGGGCCTCGATGACGGATGCGTTGATGGTGAGGAAGATGACGGTGGGCCCATGGTTGGTGACCGTGAAGTTGAGGCTGAACCTCTGGTTGGGGTAGGCTGAGAGGCTCAGCTGGGGTGGGCTGAGGGTTATGGGCTCAATGATAGAGACAGTGCCCCTGAAGGAGGGATACTGGTAGGCGATGGCCACGCCGGAGATCATGAGGGCGATGGTTAGGATGAGGACGACCTTGCTCTTCACGTGCAACACTTCCATCGGCCCGGTTTCTATTTAAAGCTGAGCATCCGTATCCGGGGTCCGCGTACCAGGTAGGCGGCCTGGTCTTATACGGCCTCCCATCTTCAGGGCACTGCTCTACCCGGTGGGGGTTTCGGTGGGCTCCTCTCCCTCCGCCTCCTCGAGGGCGGCCTCGAGCCTCCTCCTCAGCCTACGCCTGTAGAGTAGGAAGGCGAGGGCTGCCAGCACCGGTACCAGGATGATGGTGAGGATGAGGGCTGGGTTTGAGGTGACGATTTCTATTGGCCCTGTGGGGCCCCTGGCTGGGGGGGTTGGGGGTGGCAGGAAGGTGGAGGATATGGTGAGGGTCCTGTTGATCACGCCGGGCAGGTGGATGTGGGCCCTCGCCTCGAAGGGGCCTGTGCGGGGTGAGAAGATATTGGCGGAAGCCCTCCCTGTAGGGCCTATCGTATTCTCCTGAAATACTATCTGGCCGAAGCTGAGGCTCCACGTGACCGCGGCGCCCGTCAGGGGTCTTCCCTGTAGGGTGGCGGTGACCGTGAGGGTGGCCGTCTGGTTGGCCCTGGGGAGTGATGGCTGTAGGGAGATGGTGATGTTCCGGCTCACCGGGATCACCCTGAGGGTTGTGGTGGCGGACACATAGCCCTGGGCGGCGGCGGTGAGTCTCACGGAGCCCCCGTCCAGGTATGTCCGGAGGCTGGAGGTGCCGAAGGTGGAGCCGGCCTCGATGGTGAGTGTGCCCACAGGGCTTAGGAGGGTTGAGTTGGACGAGACTAGGGTTACGGGCACCGACGCCCTGGCCCGGGCGGGCCTCCCGGCGGAGTCCTGCAGCTGGACCACCACGCTGCCGGGGATGGTGGTGTTTAGGGCGAGGAGGGTGGGGTAGAGGGTGTATATGGCGAGCCTGGATGGTGCGGGCTCCACGGTCTGCTGGGTGGCTACGCCAGCATCGAAGCCCAGGATGGAGGCGGTGATGTTGGTGCTTCCGGGCGCAAGGGTGGTGAGGAAGGGGATGATGGTGTAGCTCCTACCGGCCCTGATGGTGACCTGGGGGGGTGGTGTGCCCACATCGGGCCTGGATGTTGAGAGGAAGACGGCCAGGTCCAGGGGGGCGTTGGCGGGATTGCCCTGCTGGTCGAGCAGCTGGACGTATATGGAGGGGTAGGGGTTGCCGTCGGCGGGCAGGATGGGGAGGGCGGAGCTGATGAGGAGCTTGGTGGGGAGTGAGGCGAAGGTGGTGATGGGCAGGCTGTCAGACTTGAGGCCCTCCGCCGAGACGGTGATGGTCGTGCTACCGGCCTTGTAGGTGGTTGTGAAGGCGCCCAGGGTGTAGGTGGCGCCCCGGGGTATGAGGATTGTGGGCGTGACGGTGCCTATGGTGTTGTCGGAGGAGGCCACCAGGACGGTTGTGTCGGCTGGGGCGAGGGCAGGGTTTCCCCGCGAATCTTGGACCTGGACGTAGATGGCCGTGTGGGTGCGGTTGTCGGGGAGGAGGATGTGGGGGGCCACGTACAGCCTGAGCCTGTCGGGGTTCGTGGATGGGTTCAGCACAACTATACTGGCCCTGCTGGCGGCGTAGCCCTGGGCGGTGGCGATGAGGGTGGCCCTGCCCGCGAACCCCGTGGTGACATCTGTGGTGGCGTAGTGCTCACCGGCCCGGATGATGAGGGGGCTCCTGGGCGAGGCCACGGTCGAGTTGTCGGAGGTGATGTCCACCCGGATGTCGTGGGGGGCCCTGACGGGATGCCCATCCCTGCTCTGCAGCTGGACGGTGAGCACACCCCTGGCGTCGGGGGGGAGGGATGGCGGCGATACCTGTAGCACCAGCTTCTCCCCCACAGGGCCCACCACCCTCACCACGGTGGAGTCGGTGTTGAACCCGGTTGCCGAAGCCGAGATGGTCACGGTGCCGGTGCTGAAGCCGGTGGTTATGGTGGTGCTGGCAAGGGAGGAGCCTTCCGGTATGCTCAGGCTTGTGGAGTGTAGGGAGACGATGCCGGGGGATGCTGATAGGGTCACCTGAACCGGCAGCCTCGCCGGGGCCGGGTTGCCCGCCGCATCCTGCAGCTGGACATAGATGGTTGCATCGCTCCCCCCTGTCTGGAGGAGCTTGGGGGCCGAGAAGACCCTGAGCGTCACGGGGAAGCCGGTGGGGATCACGGTCTGCAGCTCCTGCGTGTCGGGCAGCACGCCCGTGGCCGCGGCGGTGATGAGGGTGCTGCCGGGCGTCGTGGTGGTCTTGAAGGTGGCGATGGCGTGGCTGTGGAGGGCGGGTATCTGGACGGTCTCCTGCACCACCCCCACGTCCAGCCTCGATGATGTCAGGTGGACCGTGATGTTGGATAGGGCTAGGAGGGGCTCGTTTCTATGGTCCACGAGGCTGACCACGATATTCTGATAGGACCTGCCGTCGGCCGGTATCACCGGCGGGTTGAAGGTGAGCCGGAGCCTCGGAGCCCTATCCACAACCTGGGCCTCCCCGAAATACACGG
>Ga0079995_1043971_pt1 | contig 12163 bp, 6 predicted proteins | sample FaiFalFF_MnMetaG_2_FD_69198 | JGI IMG/M metagenome (GOLD analysis project Ga0079995, IMG submission 69198) | Freshwater microbial communities from Yellowstone National Park, Wyoming, USA - Fairy Falls C (FF_Mn_C) (SPADES assembly) (version 4) | ecosystem: Environmental > Aquatic > Freshwater >... | reverse complement strand
TCGGAGATGAGGGCTAGGAGTATGTCTAGGGAGGTGCTATCTGCTAGGAGTGATAGAAGCTCTTTAACACTGTGTAGGTCGTGGTTAACTCTGGAACTGCCCTCAACACGAGGATCTTCCATGACAACCGCCTAACTACTACTATTATCTAATTCTACCGTTTTATGCTTATATCTGGAAGTATATACCTAGGCCCACCGCTCTCACCTTAGGCTATGTGTTTTGGGTTTTACAAAACAGTAAAACCTGGTTTATTTAAGGGTTGTTTTCAGCTTGGCTAGCTTAGATTAGGGTGGTTTTGATATGGGTTTAACATTGGCTTTAAGGGTTTTAGCTCTAACCCTAGTTGCTCTAATAGCATCACAATCAATACTACTAGCATACGCTGAAAGAGCTGTAGATCCATATGAAGCTCTATACAATTGGCTAAAGAAAAACCTCGTGGTAGTAGGTTTAACACCATACAGAGGAGTAAACTACCCAACCATAGGAGAGTATAGAGAACCAAATGTAATAACACAAACAGAATCAGGGGAGACGATTCAAATGAATTACAGAGAGTACCTAAACAAACTCATGGAAGGAAAAATAAACCTCCAAGCCAAAGTACAAGTCTCCAAAGACACCTATAAAAACGTAACAATTAAACTAAACCTAGATCCAGTATTCCTAACATGGGGAACTCTATTCACATCTAGCAAACCTAATAGATACGATGCTTCTGATCCGTCACGCCCTATTCCACCATACCTAAGTCCATCACACATATATAGATACGATGTTTTCAGTGCTTATCTTAGTGATCCATCATACCTATACAGCTATATAACATTTACTAATGGTTCTAAGCTAAAACTACCTAAAGGTGAGAATCTAATCCTAGCACTATCTTTTAAAGACCTCGATGTAAGCAACATAATATCAAAAGCTTTAGGAGGAGGTAGGAGTGTTGGGAAATCCATAGACCTAGAACAAATACTATCAAAAGCACCCATAGACGACCCCTACTTCGGAGTTATCCTTGTTGAGTGGAGTGTTAAGGGGCGATCAGGAAACCTCTACAAGGTTGGAAAGGGCGTATACGAAACTCTAAAACCATACACTCTTAAAGCAACGTATTTCTTGCCCAGAGGAGGAATTGGAGATGTAGAGGTGACGGGAAGCGATGTTATACCCATAGGGATGAGGGAATATGACCCGCGTTTTCAAAGCGAGTTCCACTACATACCGTATAATGTTAACATTTTTAGGCCTATAGGGCCTCCCCTGGATTCGGTGCAAAGCCTTGTTAACCTTAACATAGCTCCTGAAATAGCTTTCCTAGCTAGCTCTGCAATGTACGTTATTAAGCCTGATGTGTATAGTGGTGGTGATAGAGTAGAGGTGGTTCTATCAGATCTAAGAGGTAGATTTAGATTAGCTATAGGTATTGATATAGAAGTTGGAGAGGAGATATTCAAAATAGAGGGTACATACACCTTCACAACATCCAAGGTCTCCCAGAAAGCAGACTGGAAACGATGGGATACCGATATAGTGCGTCTGTTTAAAAACCCTTATGGTGTGATAGACTATGGTCCATTGTGGGTACCACCAATATGGCGAGAGTATAAGGAGTCTCAATCCCATACATGGAGTGTGAGAGTGGAGAAGATAGGCTACGACGAGCACGGCTCCTTAAGGCTAAAGATAAGGGTGAACTACGCGCACATAGGATACGAACAAGCACGTACTAACGACAGTTCAGGTTTCTACATATACCGGGTTAAGAAAAGCATTTTTATGGTAAGCCCGGAGTTCATCCATGCTTATTACTCGCGCGTATACAATAGCGTTGGCGTGTCGGAGATAGAAGTAGCTATAGGTGGCTACACTTTAAACCCAGCACCACCACTCGGCATTATAACAATACCCCAGGCTGAGTTCAAAACATCATATGAGAACCTAATATCGATAAAACCCACCTATAAGGTCCCTATAGACATAGTTTATCATAGAGTAGATGATTCACGGCGTTTCACAGTAACTAATGAAAATGTTACTCTAACGTACATGGGGCACTACGTAGATAGTATCAGCAGGCTAGCGCGCATCCTCATATACAATGATGGAAACAGTCTCCGCGTAGGCCTCTCCCTCTTTGGAGAATACCCCTTTAAAGGTGAAATGAGTAGAGCAACCATTACAAATGAAGACTTGATAGCTAGTTCTACAGGTTTAGTGAATACTCCAAAAGTAACGATAATACGTGAAGTTATATTTAAAACAGTTCAACATGAGATCGTAAATGCAACGCGTAGGCTTGGCCCAGTCCTCTTCGACATCCTAGCTACGAAATCACTTGTAAACTTCGTCATACCAGCGCTCAGCCCAGTAGGACCGACTCCGTTTCATGGGGGTGCCTTTACGTCCTTCTACGAGCACGGCTACACGCCAACATACGCTATCCAGCTATGGAGGAGTTCGGAGAAGGAAGCCCCCGGAGCTGTAGGACCTCTAACCCTCACAGTTAGAGCTTATGAGCCTGAAGACTACATGATCTCAGGTAGGAAGGGTTTGTTAGAAGCTAGACTATACGGTGATAAAGTTGAAGGAGTACAGGTGGAGTTGGAAGCAAAACTCACAATGCTTTTCACAAAGGAGGGGAAGCCTTATAACAAAAGCCTGGAAATAGCAGTAGAGCCTCGGCAGGCTAGAACAGATGGAGATGGGAGAGCTCTATTCATAATAACAATACCATCAATAGATGAGCTGAAAGCAAAACTAGAGCTAAGCGAGGAGGAGCTAAAACAAACACAAATAGCAAACATAGCATTTCTAAAGGTTAAAGCCAAAGCAGGAGATCTAGAAGCATATACAATGATACTAGTAACAATAGCAGGCGTATACGCAAAGATAAACATATGGGATATTGGAATACCAATACCACAAAACCTATGGGGAAATGAGACAATAACAGGGTACATATGGGAGAAGTACATAAAACACTATTATAAGGAGAAAACTACTGAGGTGTTCATAGAAAAATACTTTAGACCAAAAGATTCGGATCTAAAAGTAGAAGTATACATAGAGAGCTTGGATGGAGAAGTTAAAACAACAATAACAGGAACAAAACTACTAAAAGCAGGAAGCGGAGGAGAACTTAAACCAGGGAAAGAGTATAAAGTATCATACAAAATGATATACAAGGGTAAAGTTGTACTGGAAGCAGTTGATGTAGCAAAATTCAAGCTAGGAAATGAAAGCGAGGGATTGGAGGTAGTAGATGTAAACGTATACATACCAGCAAGTCTATACCTTAAATACATAGAGTTAAAACAGATACTAGAGGGCACAGTATACCATAAATACACAATACCACTAGGAGACCCAGCACTAGTCCTAACAATAATACCAATAATGCCGGTAGTGGAAGATATAGCGAGAGAGCTTGGAATAAAAATAACAATAGATGACTGGGCATACCTAAAACCAAAAATAAAAATACCAGACTGGGGAGAAAAAGGAACAGAACTAGAGGTATTCAACAAAATAACGTATGCAGACGAGAAATTCAACCTAACACTAGAAGCACTAGACAACCCGAAAAGCTACTGGAGTAAAATGGCAAAACTAACAATAATAATGGCTGAAACCATTAGAACCTACAGGTACACACTATCAACAACAAAAGCACTAGCAGTAGTAGTATCACTAATAGCATCACTATCAATAACAAAAGAAGGACTATACACGTGGAAGCAGAAAAAGGATGATATGCTAAAAGAAACAGCAAAAAGATGGGGGTCTCTCGTGGAGAAAACACCAGCTCCACTGAAAAAAGAAGTAATAAAGAAGGAGTGGGTTAAATACATAAAGACCGCTAAAGTAACACTACTCGTATCAGAAGCAACCACACTAACACTAAGAGCAGTAATGCCCGTAATACAACCCATAATACAAGACCTACTATCAAAAATAGGTGTAAAAGCTGATGACGAAGCCCTAGTAATATCAGCATACATAGCAGCAATATTCAAGATAACTAGATTCGCATTCGTAGCAGCCCAAGGATTCGGAGATCTAGTAGCTGACACAGGATTCGAAATACTATTCCAGCTACTACTACTAATAATAGCACACACAGTAAACTCCATAACAAACCTCCTAGTACAAGGAGCGATAGACACAGAGGTTAAACCAAAAGAGGGAATGTCGAGATGGGCCTCTAGAGAGGAAGCCCGCGGAGCCCTAAGCGCTTCAGACAACATCTCCGCAGCCGAGAAAGTCTTCTACGACGTAGCCAATGCCTATATACTTGGAGAGACAATAGTACAACTAGCACTCTCAATACTCAGAGGTGCTGACGGGATAAAAGAGATACTAACATCGGGGAAGTCTGAGCTGAAAATCCCAGACTTCATAGCAAAACTCCTCAAAATGCCCATAAATGTGCAGATAAAGGAAGGTGGGAAAGAAAAGGAAATCACGTATAAGACGAAGGATGTAATAACAAAGCTATACCTATCACTAGCAGCAGCACTCATAGTAGATACGCTAGTGAAACCAATATGGCTCTTCGCATTCAAAGCAGCTCTAGTAGGAGATAAGAAATCCCCGATAACACAGATGGGACTAACAGAGTTCGTACCAGTACTAACCGGGATGATACAGGGCATAGCCCCACTCATGGCATTCGTATTAACCGCCACCGAAGTTAATGTTAAAGTCGAAGGCCCAGCCTATAGCGGTGGAAAGACCACAATAAGCCTCTCAACACCCGGAGATGTTGATTTGGATAACCTCAGAGCATCCCTTGGAGCCATAAGAGATTTAAAGCCTAGGGTGGTTGAATCACTACAACTCTCAACATACGATGTGGAAGTCCTAATTAGACTATCCCAATCCATAGACACTGCCTTAAAAACCATAACAAGGCTATCCCATAGAACACAGGACTTAAACATCAAGATGGCATACATAGAACACCAATCAACACTACAAACCCTAACCTCATACCTAGAGGATATGCTATCAACATTCATAGCACAGCCTGGCCTGAGGCCCACGGAGGATCATGTTGAGGCTGTAGGAGATCTAATAGACTTGATAACCTCAACGCTTGAGAGCTCAATAAACACAACAATAACAGCTATGAAGGCGAACGCGCTATCAAACAGGGTAGAGGAGCCCGTTGTATTCATAGAAGGTGTTTCAACAACACCTGAGGGTTGGATTGAGGTTTCAATAGCTAACGTAGGCGATGTCGGTGCAAATGTTAAGCTTAACGTTGTTGAATCAAATGTGCTAAGCTCATACTCATCTGAGGTAGTAGTTGGAGCTAGGAGTGTTGAAACAGCTGTTCTAAAACCACAGGTTAAACGGGATACCAGGATAGCTTCTGTTGTTTTAGAGCTTGTTGTAAACAATGTTTTAAACACATACAACGTTAGCCTCGTATTCGAGCCGAGCGTAAACCTGGAGGTCTACGGTGATAAAGCAGTTGTATACAATGGCCTCGTAGAGTTCTCAGATGGCAAGTTTAGGGTTTCAAATCTAACATTCATATCAATACTCGTCAACAGCTCTAACGGCAGATTCCTCCTATACCTTGACGGCAGCCCCGTTAGAACTGGTCTTATAAGATTTGGTAATGCAACCCTAGTATCAGCTAGCTTCACCAAACCTATAACAGGTGTTTTAGAGATTAAAACTGTTGATTCAAGAACCGAGATCGTTAGAGGTTCTGGTGTTCTAGAAACAAATCTAGGTGTATCAATTGAATCAGATAGCCCTGTAGAGGCTAAAATTGAGATGTTGAAGGACAACCCGTATCCTGAGGCAGGCCTTAGCGGTGGTGGTAACACGGTAGTATACTCGATAGATGTTAGAGGCGATAAGCCTGTGAAGGTAATAGTGAACTTAGATGTTCTAGGTGTTAGTGATGTAAGCAAGGTTAAAATCTACAAATACAGCTCGACTAGAGAGGCGTACGTTGAGATCGAAGACTACACTATAGACTCGAAATCCAGGACTATAACATTCACATTAAAACCCGGGGATCCAGTGATAGCCATTACATCTAAACCCATAACGCCAGGTGGTGAAGGTGCTAAAATAGTTTATGTTGAGGGGAGGGTGGCTCCACCTACTAAGCCTAAGGTGGAGCAGCAAACACCTAAGACTACGACAGCCCAGGATGGTGGGGAGTATGTGAAGACGACGCAGCCCGAGCTTGGTGCTGCTGTGGAAGCTAAGGAGTCTAGGATGTGGCTCTACGTAGCGATAGCTGTTATGGGCTTAGCGGTTGTAGCCTCTATACTGGCTCTTAGGATGAGGAGGAGGATTTAGTAAGCTACCACTCCAACATTTTTCCTCCTCCCACTTTAAATCAAATCCTCTGGTTTTGGCGGTATTAGGGGTTGGGCTCCGCTTCCATATTTCTCGGAGACCTCTTTTATAGCCTCCCTTATCCTCTTCTCTACATCCTCAACTGTTATCTGGGGGTCTACTAAAGCTCCATCATATACTGCTACCTGGTTGTTAACTATGACTAGTTTCGGTTTAACATAGCCGCTCATAACATCCTCTAGGTTCCCGTCGAAGGCTACCATGTCTCCGTCGTATGGTATTTCGTATAACTTGTAACCTCCTATGGTAGCGGTTCTGGCTATAACCTCTAAGGGCTCTTTGAAAACCCTTCTTATCAACCTCAGATGTTTAGGTGTTGTTCCAAGTAGTAGTGGCCAGTCGCTCCCGAAACTCGATATACCTGCTAGGCTCCCTCTAGTTCTACCGTATAGTATGATGTTTGTTGTAGGGCATGAAACGCATTGGAGGCCCACCTCTTGGACATCATCGTCTATGCAGTGGACAGGGATTATCTTAACGGGGTATGGGGGCTCCCCCAATACCCTCTTAAACTCCTCTAGCTCGGAGACCCCCTCACCTAGATGTAAACCTACTATCCCATCACCTCTACTTGCCAAGCTTAAAGACTCCCTGATAGTGGTAACCCCGGCCATGCCCAGGCTATGTATGAAAACACCCATCCTAGCAAACCCATCGCTAACAAGCATGCTAACCCTACTATAATCACTTACAACCTCACCTAGAGACCAGCCAACCCTATCCATAACAGTTGGGAGGAGGACGAGTCGAGGTCTAACTCTAAGCTTAAACCAAGCCCTGACATTAGCTGCAAGCCTACCAGTCAAAGCCAGCAACGTAGTGCCTTCGAGGAGAGCTCTAACCATAGTTAGATATGATAGCTTAGATGCTACACTAAGATCCCTCCTCACCATAACCTCATCAACAACCATATCCCTCTCCCTAATCCACTCATAGGAATTCCTCCACCTAACACCACGCCTAAGACCGCCATCTACAACCTGAGGGTGAGCATGGCCATCACTAAAACCGGGGACTAGGACAACGTCGTAGTAAGCATCCTCCCTAAAGGGGGCCCTAAAACCCTCAACAATCCTACCATGGACAACAGCTATACCAGCCTCAATAACCCCCATGGGGGAACCCTCCCGGGGAGTTGGATGCTTTACCTTAGATGGTGTAGAGAGAACCTATTAACCTTAACTATAAAACGTTAAACCCGCATACAGGCCTAGACTTACAATTCTTTAACTTTAAATATGACAGGAGGGCTATGGGGTGGGCTGTGGAGCGATACGATGTGGTAGTCGTAGGCTCGGGGGTCATGGGCCTCCTTGTAGCATATGAGCTTTCAAAACATGGTGTTAGTGTTGCAGTTGTAGATGAGAACTTGGAGCCAGGCTTCGGTGTCTCTAAAGGCCATGCCGGTGTTATACATGTAATCCAACCCCCATTCTCCTCCTTGAAGAGCGTGTTGGCAGTACATGGTAATAGGCTCTACGATAGGCTTGTTGGAGAGTTGGGGGTTAGGTATAGGAGGTTGAAGGCTTTACTAGTTGCTAGTAACGCTGATGACCCCTCCCCGCCCTAGAGGGTGGGGTTTCGAACCTCTGGGTCTAGGGTGTTAGCCCTTCGGTCGGGGTTTAATGGTTTTACACCGTTATGTGTTACAATGTAACTCTCAATTTTCCTCGTTTTCTTTATCTTGTACCCCTGTCTTCTCGCTATGTTTAGTGCTGCGTTCACATCTGCGTTTATCTTCCTCCCCGTTCTCCTGCAGACATACAAACCCCTGTAGATCCTACCGTTCTCGTGTACCTCTCCGCATACTGAGCATTCTTTGCTTGTGTAGTATTCTGGTACAAGCTCAACCTCTATACCGTACTCTCTGAATACATCCACTATCCATAGTACTATCTTCCTGTACCACCATATGTTTGTGTTATACTCGTTACCGTTATCCTGGCTTAACATTATAGGGTATCCTATGTATAGTTTACGAACACCCCTACTCCATAGTGTTTCAGCTAGAAATCTAATCGATGTCCTGTATAGGTGTCTAAGCCTCTCATCCCTGGTATGCATAGCCTCAAGGTATTTCTCGTGATATGTTATCCATGTTGGGAACCCAGCATTTCTAAGCAGATCCCTTACAGCCTGGTATGTCGATACCTCCCTCTTCCACCAATAATACTCAGACTTAATAACACCACCTTTAACCAATAGCACATAGCCGTTTGTTGTAACAACTGCAAATAAATTGTTTAAACCCATGTCCATGAATGCCTTCTCATCTCCAATAGGATCCCTCTGCCTAATACTCTTAGGGTTAACAATCCTACCCTTCCTATCCCTGTAGTTAGGTCTAACATAGCCCTTCTTATTCGATTTTGGTGGTTCCCTCCCAACCTCTATTGGTAGATAGGCGAACCACTTTCCGTTAACGTATACTATTTCAAGTCTTCCCTGCTTACCCTCCCATCTAATCCTACCAGCATACCGGATCCTCAAACCGAAATCCTCTAGAACGAGGTAGCCTCCGTTCTCATCAATAGGCTCTAGGTGGTATCTATCGTTCCTGATGAATATATGTATTTCCTTCTTACCAGTAAACCTATCCTTCCAATATCCTGGTGGTGAAACCTTACTGATGTGAGGTGGTAGCCTTCCCTGCTTCTTGAGCTTTAACAGTTCGAAGAATGAATTCCAAGCCTCATCATTCTTCTGTATAACAGCTTGAGCGTTAACACCCAAAACCTCGTTATACTTGTAGTAGTACTTCCTATCAATCTCGTACATTTTATCTCTGGTAAGCTCACCCTTGAAGAATGCCTGCCTCTTCTCATAGTTAAGCTCGTTGTATAACCTAACACATGTCAAACCAATACCCATCAAACTCCCATGCTCAACCCCTGTGGGCAGCAGTCTTAGCCTAACATCCCTCCAGTTGCTGTTCAACCTCTCCTCAATCTCCTTTTTGAGGGCTTGGAGGGGGTCGGGGTCTCCATCTGTGAGTACAAATCGGGGAATCGTCCCCCCTTGGGTCATCCTTTCAAGCACTTCACCCACAGATGGAGCCAACCCCAACCCCCTCCGCATACAATACGACAAAGAGGTTTAAAAGCCTTAACGCTCTAAAGCGAGCCCCACCCCGCCTTGAAAGGCGAGGTTTGCTAAGCTTCGATATCACCCCAAGTTTTAATTAGAGTAATATGTGTGAACGTTAAGCATATTAAGCTCTCATGGAGTACGGTATACTAGGGGTTCGTCTTGGTCGATATGGTGACAGTACTATCAATACTAATTCCGGTGCTAGTCTCCATATTGGTAAGTGTAGCTTCTCTAGCATACTGGCTTGGTAGGAGGTTTACTTTAATCGATGAGAGGTTTGAGAGGCTTGAGAAGGAGTTTTCTAGCTTTAGGGATGTCTTAATACAGTATAACGAGATCCTCGTATCACTACTTGAAGCTAAGGGTATGCCATCTAGGGGTGAGGTTTTAGCTCTTAAGGGTTTTCTAGGTTCTCTGAGACCTCAGCCCACCTCTAAGTATTATACTGAGGAGGTTGCTAGGAGGCTTGACGAGCTTCTAGCCAAGGATCCCGAGGAGCTTACATTAGCTGATCTTAGGGAGCTTGATAGGATTGCCGACCTCATATGGAATGAGGGCTACGAATCTGGTAGGATGGATTTGAGAGAGTATGCTATGAAGCTTAAACTATACGTCATGATGGTTAAAGTTGTCTTCATATACCCTAAGCTTAGAAAACTTAGTGAGGAGGGTGTGGTGAAGCCTCAATCTCAGCCTTCACGCTAGGGGTGTCTGATGGCTAGGGTTTCTATGAGTAACCTTGATGTGAATGTGTGGGTTTATAGATCTACTGGTCTTGTAGGTGGTAGAGTTGATAATGTGTATACTCTAGGAGATACTATATACCTTAAGCTTAGGGTAGGTGGTAGCATTAGGTTCTTAGCCTTGGAGGCTGGGGTTAGAGCTCATGTCACCAGTAGGGTTTCTAAGTTGGAGGAGGCGTCTCGCGGGTTCCCCTCTGTTGTTAAAAGGCATCTTAGGGATAGGAAGCTTGATGGCGTCGAGCAACTTGGCTTCGATAGGGTGTTGAAGTTCGCGTTTTCAGGCGGGGTAGAGCTATACGTTGAGCTTCTACCAAGAGGGTTTGCAGTTTTAGTTAACGAGGGTAGGGTGGTTGCAGCTTCTAGGTATGCAGAGCTGAGAGATAGAGTTGTAAAGCCTGGCGTCCAGTACAGGCCCCCGCCACTTCAAACCGTTAACCCGTTCAAGTTAAGCTTAGAGGATCTAGCTTCTAGAGCTAGTGTTGGCGTGGATATTGTTAGAGGCTTAGTTAGAGGTGTTGGGCTGCCCGGTGAGGTTGCAGAGGAGGTTTTATTTAGAGCTAACGTGAGCTTAGAATCAAATCCTAAGACGCTGGGCTTCGATGTTTTCAGGAGGGTGTGGGAGGAGCTCGGGGATCTCTATAGGGAATCCCTTGAGGGTAGGGGTTACCTTTTGCTAAAGGAGGGCTCACCCTTTGAGGCTACGCCCTTCAAGCCTAGGAGGGTTGCTGAGGGCTTTGTTAAAGAGTTTGATAGTTTTGATGACGCTCTAGACGAGCTATTCTCTTCAAGGGTTACCTTTGAGGATCAACATTTGAGAGATGAGATTGCTAAGCTTGAGAAGAGCCTCAGGGAAGCTGAGGATCTTGAGGTTAGGTATAGAGCTGAGGCCGATGCTAGGAGGTTGGAGGCGGAAATTCTAGCTAGGAACTATGGGGTGGTGGAGTCGTTGATTGAGTGTGTTAGGAAGTCTTGGAGGTTGAGGGATGTGAGTAGGTGTGGTAGCGTTGTAGAGGTTGATTTCAATAAAGGCCTCTACTACGTGGATATAGAGGGTGTTAGAGTGAGGCTTAACTATGGAGAGGGGGTTCAGGACGCTATAGTTAGGTTGTACAGGGAGGCTGGAGAGTTGGAGGGGAAGGCTAGGAGGGCTAGGGAGGCTGTAGTGGAGGCTCTGGGGAGGCTTTCAGAGCTAGAGTTGAAGGCTAAAGCTAGAGTTGTAACTCTAAGAGCTAGAGCTAGGAGGATAGCTTGGTTCGAGAGGTTTAGATGGACTTTGACATCCAACGGGTTCCTCGTAATAGGTGGTAGGGATGCTAGCCAGAATGAGAGCTTAGTTAGAAGATACCTGGATGAAAGAGATCTCTTCCTACACGCTGATATACAGGGAGGCTCGGCTGTCATAGTCAAAACACAGGGTAGAGAGCCCTCTAGGGAAGATGTGGAGGACGCAGCTATCATAGCTGCATGCTACAGTAGAGCCTGGAAGGCTGGTTTAGCGAGCGTAGACGTGTACTGGGTTTACGGAAACCAGGTTTCCAAAAGCGCCCCAGCCGGAGAGTACCTGAGGACAGGGGCTTTCATGATCTACGGTGAGCGAAACTACATACGTGGTGTTAGACTCCTGCTAGCTCTAGGACTAGCATTGGATAATGAAGGAAACCCCCTAGCTTTCGTGGGGAGCGAGAGAGTAGTTAGGAGAGCTTCAATAGCATACACCATCCTAGCACCCGGAGATAGCAGATTAGATGAAGCTGGGTTGGTTAAAGACGAGCTTGTTAAAACCTTGGATAGCGAGAGTAAACCCCTAGCCATGGCCTTAGACGTAGAACAGATTAAAACTCTAATACCTGGAAAATTTAGAATCCTTAAAGTTGAAATAGGAGAGGGAGCAGGTCTAGGAGTTCTCTAGGAGCCTAATAGCTTTAGGAGAAGCGGAG
>Ga0079995_1075921_pt1 | contig 12172 bp, 10 predicted proteins | sample FaiFalFF_MnMetaG_2_FD_69198 | JGI IMG/M metagenome (GOLD analysis project Ga0079995, IMG submission 69198) | Freshwater microbial communities from Yellowstone National Park, Wyoming, USA - Fairy Falls C (FF_Mn_C) (SPADES assembly) (version 4) | ecosystem: Environmental > Aquatic > Freshwater >... | reverse complement strand
AACAGCAACGGCATCGAACCAGCCGCAACGCCTGGCCCGACTGGTTACCGTTCCGTATTCCTGGCCGCGCCGCCGAATATACTCCCCCGTCGCGTCAGACAATTCCGTGGGAAACGGCCCAGCCCCGACCCGCGTCGTGTACGCTTTCACCACGCCGACCACACGCTCCAGATACCGTGCCGGAAAGCCTGTTCCGCTCCATAGTCCCGTGGTCGAACTGTTGGAGCTGGTTACATACGGATACGTGCCATGATCCACATCCAGCAGGCTTCCCTGAGCGGCTTCGAAAAGCAATCGTTTACCGGATTCGTAAGCATGGTGGAGCAGCCCGACGGTGTCGCGGATAAACGGACGCAAACGCTGGCCATACTCAGCATACGTTGCCGCTAGCTGCTCCGGATTCCAATCTGTGGCGGCAGTGGTCAGCTCAGGCGAAGCGGCTTCAGGCTTGCTCGATCGCTGCCCGGTGCTCGCCTCACGCAAGGCGGACAAATGTCGCTGTTTGCGAGGCAGAATTTCCCTGAGCCGACGATAGAGATGGTCGGCATCCAGCAGTTCGCCGACGCGAATGCCACTATTGCGACCGACTTTGTCCTGATAACAGGGGCCGATCCCCCGGCCGGTAGTGCCAATCGGCTGACTGGCTCCCGCGTCGTTGAGGCGATCCTCGGCCTGATGGTAAGGGAAAACGACATGAGCACGGTCGCTCAGCACCAGGCGGCTCTCCGCCTCAATCCCCGCCTGACGCAACGATTCCAGTTCCTGCAACAGCTGCGGCGGATAAACCACCACGCCGTTGGCTATCACCCCGAGCACATGCGAATGCAGCAAGCCGGATGGCAACAGCGAGAATTTGAAGTGCTGGCCGTTGCGAACCACGGTGTGCCCAGCATTGGCACCGCCGTTGTAACGGATCACCAGATCGTGTTCCTCGCTGAGCAGGTCGACGATTTTCCCTTTCGCCTCGTCGCCCCACTGCAGACCCACCACACACGTACAGCGACTGGGCCGGAGTAGTTCTGCCATCTTCTCCTTCCGCTCAATTTCTCGACTCACCGATGGAGCGTCCATTGCGGATCGCTGCTGAGGCAAGGTTCAGCGTGGCCGACGCGGTGCCTGTAACGGCGGCCGTTCGCTGAGCTTGACTTTCAACGTATGAAATTTCAGCTCTCCGCTGCGGTGATCCAGCCGTGCGACTTCCACCAGCACTTCCGTCCCCGGCGGGGTATCCATAATCCAGCGGCGAAGTTGCTCGGCACTGGGCACCTCTTTACCGTTGAAACGAACGATAATGTCGCCCCGTTGAACGCCGGCGCGATCGGCAGCTTCATGGGGCACCACTTCCATGACGAAAACTCCGCTGGTCAGCTTGAGCTTGTCGCGCTCTGACTCCGGCAAATCTTCCAAAGCCACTCCCAGAAAACCGCGCTGTACCTTATGGGGCGGTTGAATGAGCGGATCGAGGATTTTTCGAACCGTTTCGACCGGAATAGCCAGACCCACGCCGGCAAACTCGCCCGTGCCGCTCAGGATAGCCGTATTGATCCCGATTACTCGCCCCTGCATGTCGAGCAGTGGACCGCCAGAATTGCCGGGATTGATCGCGGCATCGGTCTGGATCATTTCCACGTCGGACAGCTGGCCGATGCGCGTTCGTCCCACGGCACTCACCACGCCCACAGTCACGCTTTGCCGCAAACCAAACGGACTGCCGATGGCCACCACCCAGTCACCGACGGCATAAGAACCGTCCGGCGCCAGTTCTGCCACTACCAGGTCCGGTACGTCTTTGACTGAAATTTCCACCACTGCCAGATCGGTGGGCGGATCCGTATAAACTTGCTCCTTGTCGGCGTAAAGGCGCTTGCCCGAAGGCAGGATCACCTCGAAGCGATCTCCCTCCTGGACAACGTGGTTGTTGGTGAGCACGAAAGCGACATCGTCCTGTCGGCGAACGATGACACCGGAGCCTTCACCGCGAGGAATCGGAATTGTCTCGATCACACCGGGCCGCAGTCGTTGCTGCGCAACAAATGCCCGCACGGTGACCACAGCCGGTGCCGCTTTCTTGACCACCTCCCGCACGGGTGGACTGACGATGGGGGCAGTTTTGAGCCGTTCGGCAGCCGCTTCCGCTTCGGCTCGCAACTCGGCCTGCCGCTTGCGGTAGGCAATTTCCGCTTCTGCCTCGGCCTGGTGTTTGCGCAATTCCCATTGCCCTTCCACCGTCTGGAGCTTCTGAACCTGATACATCGCCACCACGCTCATGAACAGAGCTCCCACGGCGATCAGCAGAGTCAATACCGCTAGCCAGTTGCCTGGCGATGGATTGCTTTCCGGATGGTAAATGTGCCCGTAATAAGGATCGTTATGGCTCATGGCAGACCTCGCAATGAGAATCCCGGCCCGGCAGCACCAGAAGCTGAGTCGGGCCTGGAAGCCGACACCGCCGCGCTGGCCTGTACACCTTCCGAATCTGCAGAGGACAATTCGGCGAGTGGGCCGAGAGCCACTATCGTCGCTTGCTTCAGATCATATTGTTCCATCAGGGCGACAAGTTGATCGCGATTAACAGCACGCAGCCGGGCCAGCTCCTCTTCCAGACTGCGATACTGCCGCAAATACACCCAGCTATAGCCGAGCGAGCGCATACGGCCATAGGGGCGTTCATTGCCGCGAACCAGCCGCGAGGCGAGTTTGCTCTGCGCCTGGTGAATTTCTTCCTCCTGCACGCCGTCGCGGACGGCCTGAGCGATGGTTTGCATGGCCAGTTCGAGATTGCCGGCAGCATCCTGCGGGTCGCAGCAAAGATAAGTGAAAAACGCTCCGGCATCCTGATATTCGTGATAGCTCATGTCGGCAGCATCGGCCCGGCCGGGATCAATCAAGGCCCAGTAAAGTCGGCTGCCGGTATCATCACCGAGCACGGTAGCCAGAACCTCGGCCGCGTACCGCCACTCCGATGTGGCAGGTGGCGCGGGCAGCAACACAAACATGTGTTCCTGATTCACCTGCGGACGCTGAATCGTTTTTGTCGCGGGAGAAATCTGCGGCTCCAGCAGCTGTCGCGGTGCCTCTCCCGCAGGCCAGTTTCCGCAATACTTTTCCAACCATTCCACCGTCTTCGCCCAATCGAATCGTCCGGCCAGCGCTACCACGATGTTGCCCGCCACATAACGCCGATGATAATACTCTAGCATCTGTTCACGACGCAAGGCGGTGATGCTTTCCACCGTTCCCAGAATGCGGTGTCCCAGAGGATGTTCACCAAAGAACAACGTTACCGCCTGGTCGTAGGCCGACCACATCGGTTGATCCTCGTACATGCGAATCTCTTCGAGGATCACCTGCTTTTCCAGATCGAAATCTTCCTGCCGCAAACTCGGTCGCAGAATGTCGGTGAGGATGTCGAGAGCGTCGGCAAGATACTCCGGCAGAACTGCTGCCCAGAAAAGCGTCGTCTCCTCACCGGTGCAGGCGTTGTAATGGGCCCCGATGGCGTCGAAATCGCGGTTGACATCCAGAGCCGTGCGCCGCTCTGTTCCCTTGAACACCATGTGTTCGAGGAAATGACTGACGCCGGCTTCTTCCGGTCGTTCGTCGCGGGCCCCGGTTTTGACGAAAAAGCCGACCGCCACCGATCGGCTGTGCGGCATGAATTCTCCCAGAATTTCCAGTCCGTTGGGCAGACGCTGGTAGTGGAATTGCACCGCTGAATGACTCCTGCTTGGATGCCTGAGGCGGTTATTTTCGCTGCGTTTCCGAAGTCTATTGCGAGCACCGGATTCACGCGACCGGAATCTGCAACGGTTTGGGACCGAGCGTGACTATCGTGAAGTTCTGCGGGGGATATTGTCGCAAATGTTGCGTCAGGCGTTGCGGTGTGAGCGTATCAATTTCGTGCTGGATTTCATCGAGGCTGCGGACACGCCCCAGATAATACCAATCCGAAGCCAGGCTCGATGCCCGTGCCGAAGCCGATTCCTGCTGCATGATCAGAGCCGACTTGAGTCCCGCCTGCACGCGCCGGATTTCCTCGTCGCTGACCCCTTCGGGAAGTCGGCGGAGCTCGGCCAGAAGTACGTCCAGCGTTTCCTGGGCGCGGTCGGCGGTCGTGCCGGCATAGCAAAACACGGCAGCGCGATCCTTGAAGCTATGGTAACTCGCCCAGACAGCGTAGCACAGACCACGTTTCTCCCGTACTTCCGTAAAGAGCCGGCTGCTCATACCGCCGCTGAGCACGGCCACAGCAGCCCGGGCGGCGTAGTAATCATCCTGGCCAAACGGCACAGCAGCATAGGCGACGCCGATCTGCGTTTGCTGCGTCTCGCGGGGAATGTGGGCATAATGTTGCGGTTCCGGTCCGAGTTTCCAGACTGGTTCCGGTTTGCTCGACCAGGAGCCAAACAGCCGCTCGACCACCTGGCCTATTTCTTCGCCGCGCACTCGTCCCGCCACGCTGAGGATGGTGCCGTTGGGACGAAATGTGCGATTATAAAACTCGCTGATATGCTCGATTGTCAGCCTTTTGACATGCTCCGGATCGCCCCGATAATCGTTGCCCAGCGGAGGCGGGTAATAGTGCCGGGCCAGTTCGACGAGGACTTTTTCGCGCGGCTCATCTTCGAGCGAATCCAGGGCACCCAGAGCCAGCTCTCGCACTGCCGGTAACTCTTTGGCAGGCAAATGCGGAGCTCGCACCACATCGGCAAAAATTTCCAGCGCTGGCACGAGATTGTCGGCAATGGTTACGCCCCAGAAATTCATGTGAAATGAGCCAGCGCTGACACTGTAATCTACGCCCAGGGCATCCAGATCAAGGACGATTTTGCGGCTATCGCGGCTGCCGGCACCGCGCAGGATCAACTCCGACAGCACGTTGGCCGTGCCCAGGCCCTCGGGCGGATCGTAAATGTGCCCGGCCGGAACCAGCATCGTGAAGGCCGCCGTTCTTACCTCCGGCATTTCTTCCACCAGCAAAGTCAAGCCGTTCGGCCAGGTGCGATGGTAAATCTCCGCCAAGCGCTCCTCCTTGTGGCTCGCCAATTCCCGCATATTATACGGCTCGCAAAAGGATTAGCCGCCAGGCCCTACCAGACGCGGCACCAGACACATTTCAGATATCTTCCCTCCGGTACATGGGCGAAAAAAGGGTGATCGGCAGCCGCTCCGCTCAGCCGAAATATCTGCAACTGCCGATTCACCAGCCGCCCGGCATGACGCAGCACGTCCAGAAAACGCTCCTCCGAAACCAGACCAGTACACGAACAGCTCAACAACACGCCTCCAGGAGCAACCACCTGCAGTGCCAGCCGATTCATATCCAGGTAGCGTTGACATGCCGCTGACACATCTTCCCGCGAACGTGTTTGCTTCGAGGGATCCAGCACCACCACATCCCAGCGCTTGCCATAGCGAATGGCGTCCCGCAACCAGGGGAAAATATCGGCCTGGACAAAGCGAACCTGCACCTGATTCAGGGCCGCATTTTCTCGTGCCAGCGCCAGCGCGTTTTCGTCGAGGTCCACACCGGTCACCTCGGCTGCCTGTCCCAGTCTGGCTGCGTAAATCGCAAATCCCCCGGTGTTGCAGCACAGATCGAGTACACGCTTACCCGCACAGTGCTCGGCCAGATGCCGGCGATTGTCTCGCTGATCGAGAAAAAAGCCGGTTTTGTGTTTGCTCCCGGGGGCCACGCGAAAACGCACACCGTATTCCTCGATCACCACCGGCTCCGGAACTTCCGGCTCGCGGCAATCGAACGACTCCTGTTTCTGAATGTGCTCCTCGGCAAACCAGTAAAATCGGGCTTCCGGAAAATGCTCCTTCAGCACTCCACATAGTAGCTCACGAAACCGATACATGCCCGCTGCGAAAAACTCCAGCACCAGTACGTCGCCGAACCGATCCACAACCAGCCCGCTCAACCCATCTCCCTCCGCGTGTACCAGTCGGTACGCATTGGTCACGCGATCCAGGTGCAAACAATCGCGGCGCCAGGCGATCGCCTGAGTCATGCGTCGCTCGAAAAACCCTGCGTCAATCGCCTCCGCTGGATCGCTTGTCAACACTCGCAGACCGATCCGCGAGTGACCGTTATAAAAGCCGCGTCCCACCCAGCGACCATCGCGGTCAATAATGTCCACTACCGTTCCGGGCCGCAGACGCTGCGCCGGTTTTTCGATCATCTTCTGGAAAATCCAGGGATGATCCGAGCGGCGAGCTATGCGTAGTTTGACTATCGGTAACGTCGCAGATGGTTCCGCCTGGTTCGTCGCCTGGACGTTCTCGCTGGCCGCTTTTGTGTCCATGTCCGCTCGTCTCACGTCGGGTGTCACCGAATAGGACACCTTTGGGATACTAAATGCCGACAATGGGACTTATTGCTCCCGCCTGCTCACCGAACTGATGACGTGCGCTTTACCGTGCCAGGAGATTCTACGCGGCAGCCGATTCCGCGGGTCGCAGCAACACCGTTACCGCATCGCATCGTCCTGACCCTGGCCGGTTCGCTTACCGCTGACCACAGCGATTTTACGCTGAGAAACTGGGCCGGTGACCCGTTTTGGCGCTGCTTGGTGGCGCTGATCCGAGGCCAAAAGTGGCGCTCTCAGGGTGCGCCACGGCGCCTCCGTGTGTCAAAAATTTTTCTCACCGAATCCGCGCGAAAACGAGAGCGAACGTGCTCATAAACTCGAAGATTTACGAAAATCTCTTATCGGAGCAAGAAAACTCTTGACGGCTAACCCGTCGCATTCTATCATATTGGTGCGGATTCGTGCAAAATCGGTCAGGATGCGCGGCTGAGCAGCCAGGAAAAACATAGCATGTTAGCTGAGGAAAGGCGACAAAAATTGCTGGAATACGTAAGAGAGCGAGGATTCGTCAGGCTTAGCGATCTCATTGAGGAGCTAGGCTGCTCAGAATCCACAATTCGCCGCGATCTGGATTACTGGCACAATCTGGGAATCATCAAGCGAACCCATGGTGGTGCGGTGTATGCTCAGCATGACACCATGCCCGCTCTCGACGACCGCACCACCGCCATGCTCGCCGAGAAGCAGCAGATCGCCCGCACGGTGGCGTCGTGGATCACGCCGGGCGAGACGGTCTTGCTCGACGGCGGAACGACTACTTTAGAGGTCGCAAAAGCGCTTCTTGGCAAACGCCTCAACGTCGTTACCAACAGTTTGCCAGTGGCTCAGCTTTACGCCAGCCGACCGGAAGTGGATCTGATCCTGTTGGGCGGCTATGTCTTCCCGCGAACCGGTGTGGCTCTGGGGCCGATCACCGTCAAGATGCTCCAGGATATTCACGTTCACATTGCCATTCTCAGTGTCGGCGGGATGACAGCGAAGGGCCTGTTCAACAGCAACCTGCTCCTGGTCGAGACGGAGCGGCAAATGTTACGCTCGGCGGATCAGGTGATCATTGTGGCCGACCACAGCAAAATCGGGAGACAGGCGGTCGCTTTTCTCTGCGATTGGTCGGCCGTGGATGTGCTGGTGGTGGATGCGGGACTGTCGCCGGAACAGCGTCAGTTGCTGGAACGGGCCAAAGTGCGCTACGTCCTGGCCGGTGCAGATTCGCCAGCACCGCCTGTGCGGGTGGAGGCCAGCGCATGAGCCAGACTATTTCCTCTATTGCCGACCGCAATCGTATCGAAAAACTGGTGCGGCAAACTTTGCGGAAGTATCTGACTGCTGCCGAACCGACGGATGGTTACCGCCCAAAACTGGTCGTCAATATCTCAGCCCGGCATGTGCATCTGCGGCCGGAATCAGTGGAGCGACTGTTCGGGCCAGGGGCCAAACTCACACCAATGCGCCCGCTTTATCAGGAAGGGGAATTCGCGGCCGAGCAAACCGTGACCATCATCGGTCCGCGACAACGCATGATCACCAATGTGCGCGTGCTGGGTCCGTGTCGGGATTATGACCAGGTGGAGCTGGCGTTTACCGACGGCATTCTGCTGGGCATTGATTTGCCGGTACGGCGTAGCGGTGATCATCGCGATACGCCGGGCTGCTGGTTGATGGGCCCGGCGGGGATGATCCGTCTGGAGCAGGGCGTGATCCGTGCCGAACGCCATGTCCACATGTCGCCGCGCGACGCCGCCTATTACGGCGTGCAACACGGGGATCGGCTCAAACTGCGTGTCGTCAGCCGCTGCCCCACGGTTCTGGAAGGGCTGCTCTGTCGCGTGGATGAACGCTACAAGCTCGAAGTCCACCTGGACACCGACGAAGGCAACGCCTGCGACTTGCCATCCGCCACCTATGTCGAGCTTTTCAAATAACCTGACTGCCAGTGCGAAACTGGCAGTGACGGCCTGGTGTCAATGGCGAATCGCCATTGCCAGAATCATCCTGGCGACTGACATAGCCATGACAATTTGCGATACAGCAACTCGGCAAACTATCTAAAAGGAGGAGTGCCATGCCGAACCATCCCGGAGTCGAAGCCCTGGGAATGATCGAGACCAAGGGGCTGGTGGCCCTGATCGAGGCCTGCGATGCCATGCTCAAGGCGGCCAATGTGGAACTGATCGGCTGGCAGAAGATCGGTTCCGGTTTTGTGACCGCCTTTGTGCGGGGCGATGTGGCTGCGGTGAAGGCTGCCGTGGATGCCGGTGCAGCTGCGGCTCAGAAAGTCGGCGAGGTCATCAGCACGCAGGTCATTCCTCGACCGCATACCGAAGTGGACACGGTTCTGCCACAAGCGGCCCGCAAGGAAACCGTCGCCGTCAGCTGAACGCCAGCCGCGAAATTTGGCTTGCGTTCTTTCGGCGACCAGCGCGTCGGACCGCATGCGACCTGAACAGGCGAAAGCAATTTGTGCCAAGCAAACTCTCCAATATCGCAAAAAGGAGGAACGCTTATGGCCAGCAACAATTTCTTCAACGGCCCGGCTCTGGGGCTGATCGAGACCAAGGGGCTGATTGCCACCATTGCTGCTACCGATGCGATGCTGAAGGCGGCCAACGTGACCCTGGCCGGTCAGGTGCAGATCGGCGGTGCCTACGTCACGACCCTGGTGCGTGGCGATGTCGGTTCAGTGCGTGCCGCGGTCGAAGCCGGGGCTCAGGCAGCACAGGCCAATGGCGAACTGGTCAGTGCCCACATCATTCCCCGCCCCGAACAGGCCGTCCTGGACGCTTTCCTCAGCAAATGACCAGGGAGCCTGGCCATGAAGGTGCTTGTCGCCAATCTCGGCAGCACCAGCTTCAAGTATCGCCTCTTTGCGATGGACAAAGAGGAGCTTCTGGCTCGCGGAGGCGTGGAGCGCATCGGTTCGAGCCAGGCTCGCTCTTATTGCATCATTGGCGATACACAATGGGAAAAAGCGGGTCCGGTACCCGATCACGCCGCGGCACTGGAATCCTGCTTGCAGCAACTGACCCGTCCCGAGGTGGCGGTGCTCACCAGTGTCGCGGAATTGGCGGCGGTGGGATTCAAAGCGGTGCACGCTCGCGGACTCACCGGTGTCCAGCGCGTGGATGATCGGGTGCTCGCGGCTATGGAGGACTACAACGCCGTCGCCCCGGCTCACAATCCGATTTATGTGCGGGCGATGCGGTTGCTTTTGGAGCGTTTCCCGCAATTGCCGCTTGTCGCCGCCTTCGAGACCGACTTTCACCGTACCATTCCGCCGGCGCAGCGGCTTTACGCGGTGCCTTACGAATGGGCCGAGCGCTACGGCATCCAGCGCTGGGGCTTTCACGGGGCCAGTCATCGCTACATCGCTACCCGCACGGCGCAACTGCTGGGCCGGGAGGATCTCCGCATCATCTCCTGTCATCTGGGTGGCAGCAGTTCGATTTGCGCTATTGCCGATGGGAAAAGTCGTGCCTGTTCTCTCGGCATGAGTCCGCAGTCGGGTTTGCCCCACAACAATCGTGTCGGCGATTTCGATGTCTTTGCCCTACCGGCATTGCTGCGCCAGACCGGTAAATCGCTGGAACAGCTCCTCGAGGATCTGGCCTGTCGCTCCGGGCTTTTAGGATTGAGCGGGCTGAGCAACGACCTGCGCGATCTGGAACAGGCTGCTCAGAACGGTCATCCGCGAGCGCAGCTGGCCCTGGAAGTGTTCGTCGCTTCCATTCGCCACTATCTGGGAGCCTATCTTTTGCTACTTGGCGGAGCGGATGTGATCGTTTTTACCGGCGGGATTGGCGAAAACTCCGCCACCATCCGCGAACGTGTCTGCCAGCAACTCGACTGGTTCGGCATTTTTCTCGATGCACAGCGGAATCGCCAGGCGCGTGGCGAAGCGCCCATCCATGCCGAGTCCAGCCGCGTGCAAATCTGGATCATGCCCACCAACGAGGAATTGATCGTGGCCCGGCAAACGCGCGACCTGCTGCTGGGTCGGCTGCCGACATCCGCTTAGGAGAAGGAGCATGTTCCTGGCTCGTGTGACCGGCAACGTCGTGGCCACGCAAAAAGTCGCCAATCTGACCGGCCGCAAGCTGCTGCTGGTCGAACCCATGCGCCTCGAACCGGGCACGCATCGCCAGCTGATTGGCACGGGCCGAACCTTCGTTTGCGTGGACACCGTCGGCGCCGGGCTGGGCGAGCTTGTCCTTATTGTTCAGGGTTCCAGCGCCCGCATGACTCCCGACTGCGAAAAGCTTCCCGTGGACGCTTCCATCATCGGCATCGTGGACCGCGTCGTCGTCCACGGCGAGACCATTTTCGCCTCTGGCACGGGAACCTCCTGAGCAATCCGATCCCAGCTTGCGGAGACATATTCAGTCTGTGACAACCAGATGACAACACACTGCCCATTCATGGACACACTGCGATCACCATCTGGCGAGGACCTGCCATGACCCTGCGGATTACCGATGCGATTATCAGCCGTGTTGTTCAGGAAGTGCTGGCGGAATTGCGTCAGGGCTCGTCGCCCACGGCTGTTGCCGCCAGCGCTTCGCCATCTGCGAATGGCCAGGTTCGTCCTGGCCGATGGGGCGTGTTCGAGCGCGTGGACGACGCCGTCGCTGCTGCGTCCGAAGCGCAGAAACGCTTTGCCCGACTCGGACCGACCGGCTGGGCCAAAGCTGTCCAGTGCATCCGACGCATCTGCATTGATCAGGCCGAGCCACTCGGACGCGAAGAGTACGAGGAAACCAAAATCGGTCGCCTCGACCACAAAATCGAGAAACTGATCGTCGCAGGCGAACGCACGCCCGGCGTCGAATGGCTGCTCACCCATGCTTATAGCGGAGCTGACGGCGTCGCCCTGGTCGAATACGCGCCCTTCGGCGTCATCGGCGCCATCACGCCAGTCACCCATTCCCTGCCGACGCTCGCTTCCAACGCCATCTCCATGCTCGCTGCTGGGAACGCCGTCGTCTTCAATCCCCACCCGGCCGGCGCTGGAGTAGCCCGGCACGGTGTGCAGCTTTTCAATCAGGCTATCGAACAGGCCATCGGCATTGACAACCTGCTGACACTGGTCGCGGAACCCACTCTCGAAACCGCTCAGGCGATCTTTGAACATCGCGACATCCAGTTGCTCTGCGTCACCGGTGGTGCTGCGGTGGCCCGCGCTGCCTTACGCAGTCCCAAACGCGCTATCGTTGCCGGGCCGGGAAACCCGCCGGTTGTCGTGGACGAAACCGCCGATCTTGCCAACGCTGCTCGCTCGATTATCCGCGGGGCTGCTTATGATAATAACCTGCTCTGTATCGGCGAAAAGGAAGTTTTTGCCGTCGCCTCCATATTCGACGAACTGTTAGAGGAAATGGAAAAGGCCGGGGCAATTCGCTTAGATACTAAACAAATCGAGGCCCTGACTCAGGTAGCCTTCACCACCAATCAGGATAAATCCAGGTACGTTCTCAATAAAGACTTAGTCGGCAAAGACCCGGAAGTGCTGGCGGCAAAGGCGGGATTCCAGCTACCGAGAAAGACCGAACTCCTCTTCGGCGAGACTTCGCCCGATCATCCTTTTGTATTAGAGGAGCAGATGATGCCGTTTGTTCCTTTTGTCAGGTGTCGGGATTTTTATGAGGCGGTCGAACACGCCAAACGTGCCGAACACGGTTTCCGCCACACTGCCATTATCCATTCCCGGAATGTCGAGGCGATTACTTATATGGCTCGGGAACTAAATACCACCTTATTTATTGCCCACGGCCCCTGCGTGGCGGGGGTTGGTATCGGCG
>Ga0079995_1055668_pt1 | contig 12175 bp, 9 predicted proteins | sample FaiFalFF_MnMetaG_2_FD_69198 | JGI IMG/M metagenome (GOLD analysis project Ga0079995, IMG submission 69198) | Freshwater microbial communities from Yellowstone National Park, Wyoming, USA - Fairy Falls C (FF_Mn_C) (SPADES assembly) (version 4) | ecosystem: Environmental > Aquatic > Freshwater >... | reverse complement strand
CATCCTGCCACCAAGCCCCCCCCCCATCATCATGCCGGCAAATCCGCCGGCCCTCATCATGCCGGGGAACCCGCCCGCCATCATCATCCCCCACATCATCATGGGCACGCCCATCTGGAAACCAAAGCCGAAAATCATGGTGGAGAGCTGGAACGGGTTGCCTCCGAATAGCGGGGGCAAAACCAGTTCCGGCACCGGATACACGCGAAGGACCTTTTCAGCAATGGCCTTTTGCGGACTGGTAATTTCGATGGTATCCCGGCGGATTATATAAGTTGCCTGCGGTTCGACACTGGCCAGCGCATCGTGCAAGATCATCCCCAGCGACATATTTCTGACCCGCACGGCCTTTTTGAGCGTCATCTGCTGCGGATCAAAGTTCGCCGCTTCTTCACCGAAGGCCTCAAAGTCTATGCGGATCGGAAGGTTGAGCTTCTTCTCGATGGTTTCCAGAACCAGGTTTAGCGGAGTGTCAGCGGGGAAGTCGCGATCCAGAAGCGGACTTGGTTGCGACAGCATCCGTTCGATTTCCTGAGCACGTTCCGATGGTGCTTCGCCCAGATAGCTGACCAGCCACCGCTTGATACGGTGTCGTGATAATTCATTCCAGTTGCGGAAAATCTTGGTTTCGTAAAAGCTGGCAGGAGCAAACGTGATAGGCGGCTCGTCCGGGAAGGGCACATGCGAGCGTTCGATTTCCAGCATGGCAGCCAGGTACTTTGCCTGCCGTTCCTGAACCAGACGTTGGGATTCACCGAGATACCGCGAAGCCAAGGCCTGACTCGACGTCGCCACACCGATCGACTCGCCCGGGGTCGCTTGCGCGATCTGTAAGCCCTTGCGATATGCTTCCATGAGCCGATTCGCCTGCACCAGGGCATGGAACTGCTGCATCAGTTGCCGCACGCGGGCCTGTTCATCCAGTACCTGTTCCTGACGGCGAGCCAGTTCCTGAGCCTGCATTTCTCGCGCCTGAGCTTCGGCTTCGCGACGACGTTGTTCGTCTAATCGGCGCTCAAGTTGACGCATCGCGGCAGCCAGGCGCTGCAATAATTGTTCTCTGACCTGCGGGCCGATCTGCGTTTCGCGCTGGACGGTTTCGGTCAAAAGTTTCAGCCGCGCCAGCCACTCGTTAGCTTCTGCCGCTGTCAATGGCCGATCCAGCTGCCGTAACGCTTCGTCAATGTCGTTTTTGAGTTGCTGCTCGAGGATGCGAATGATCTGCTCCTGACGGCGCAGTAAATCCTCGGCTTGCGGGTCGGGCTTGGCGTTGGGCTGTGCGGCTGCGGCTCCACCGCCGCCTGCTGGTCCCGCTTGCGCTAAGCCCCGTTCGAGAAGCTCACGCCGCTGGGCTGCATCGGGAGCTTGCTGCAACCGTTCGACCAAACGGACGGCGGCACGGGCTTCCGGGTCGTGAGGCACCAGCTGCTGCGCTTGCTCGAACAGTTGCCGGGCCAGGTCAAGCCGATCCATGCGGATGGCCAAACGTCCTTGAGCCAGCAGTTCTTCGCGTACCATTCGCACCTGATTGTGGGCCATCACCAGCATGCGATCCGCAGGCAACAACGCGGGTGCTTCGCGATCTTTGCGGCCTTGTTCTACCAACGCCTTGAGGAAGAACATACTGACATCCGGCGGAACTACTTTTTCCTCGCCGCTCACCTGCACCGGTTGCTCCTGCACCGTCCCCTTGACTTGCCAGGCGAATTTTTGCGGAAGTTGGCGCAGGCGGCCAACGATCAAGGTTGGCGTGTCCGCACGCAAAGGCGGTAATTTCGTCGGGTAGGCTTCGGCGACTTCCGCTGGCAACTGATATTCGGTCGGATACAGCACGGGCACTTCCAGCTGCGGCAAAAATTGTTTCCACAGTTCCGGCACACTGTAACGGATGTCAACCCGCCATACGGCCCCGCCGGTGCTTCCGGTCATGCCGTGCAAAAATTCAGGGTCGAGGCGGAACCCGATCGGGATGGCATAGAAGGGGACCCGCAGGCGGTTGAAAGTTTCAGCATAACGAAGGCGTTCTTGCCCGCCGATGGGCCGCAAACTGCTCATGCCGTCCCCGATGTACACCACCACCGGCTGACGGCCAGGCTGAATGTCCAGGCTCTCGATTGCCTTGTCGAGAGCGGCTTTCAGATCGGCGGCACCCATCGGCGTGATGTCGGAGAGCTGCTGGAGAGCCTTTTCCAGTGCAGGATCGCCCTTGCGAACGAAACCCGTCGTCAATTCGCCGGGCTGAGTGTTGACAGTGATCACGCGGATGCGATCCTGGTCGCTGATTTGCCGGCAAAGCTCCTTGAGCAGGGCCAGCTGCACCAACCAGCTTTCACCTGCCTGGCTGGCTGTGGTGTCGAACAAAACAACGAAATCTCGCGGCTGGTTGACTGTGTGGTTCAGACGAACGCGCAGTTTCAGCGCAAAGAGGATTTCCTTATCCTGCGTTTCGTAGGTCAACAGCCCCTCTTGGCGCAACTTTTCCTGAGAAAACTGGCCCAGGTCCGTCGGCTGCGGTGAACTTGGGCGTTCATCTTTTCGCACATTGACCGGGTCGCCGTGCAACACGCTCCAGAAGACCAGCGTCGCCGCAAGGGCCGCACCCCGTTGGACTTCTCGCCGTCGCAGCATGCTCCTCTCCTTTTCCAGCAACTTCGGAGGTTGTTTGGCCAGATATGCTCCGCCCGTCTATTTGCGGGAATGGCTGCCTTAAATTAGTGTCGCTTTTCTGGCCAGCGGTTCCGGCAGGTGTTATTCCCGCTTTTGTAGTCTAAGTTACAACCAGCGGTGTGAGAGGGAAAATTCTTATCCCCGGCTGTCCCTTCCATCCTCAACCCGACACACAATCTCCCCACATCCATTGCAATCGTTATAGTCCGCAAAATGCCGTTAGTCCAGACGGGATAATGCGTTAATGGTGGCCCGCTTCACCACCATTCCGACCAGGGCTGCTACTCCTGCGGGCCCGTGCAGGGTCATCCCTGAGAGAAGCACATCCCGTCCGACGCTCCCCAGGGAGTATTCCGGCCCGCCTGGCCAGTATGGTTTTGCATCCGAGCACCAAGCGTTACCCAGTAAACGACTCGGTTTAGCCAACTTGCGCTGCCAACATCGTTCACTGGACAGCATGACACAGCCGTGCCGTCTGCTGGTTTGGCTGGCTTGCGGTAACGTACGCTAAGCCCGCTAGCGGAAACTATATTCCCTGCCGGTTTGCGGAGCCGCACTGCACCGTAGTACGGGAAAACCCTGAAAAATGGCACCGGATTGCCCATGCTGCTCGCCTGGTAGCAAAACGCTAATGCACATTCAGGTTAGACTGTGCCTCTGGCCTTGATACTGGCTTCCTACAGTTAGCAAAACGGTAGTGCAAATTGAGGGTACAACGTGTCGTAATCCGTTACCACGACGTTATGCGGCTTGCCTGTTAGCAAAACGGTAATACACGCTGACTTTCGCCCCTGCTCGACTTGCAGGTCTCGCACCATGCTGCATTACCGTTAGCGAAACGGTAGTGCACCGGTAGCAACTGGCGGTTCACAAATACCTATGCCTGACTGGCAAGCGTCAGGGTATCACCAGTGCCAGCCCAGCCAGGCTCCGAGCCAGAATGCCGCCGAACCGAGCAATAGCAGAATGCCAATCCAACCGAGCACGTTCGAGCCGGTAGGTGTCAGGAACAACCAGCGTAAAGGCTGAGCGAGATTTTCAGAAATCGTCCTGATCCAGCGAAAGCCTGACTGTGACTGGTCAAGCGAGTTTGCTCCGTTGTTGCTTGCGGAAGCGTCTTTGCTGGTGTCAGCGACCGGCCGGTCAGCATCGGCATCGCCCGGACCTGTGTCCTCTCGCAGTAACCAGGCGGGACCTTTCGGGGGTTCGCTGGAAGCCTGCAAAGGCGGTTCGGTGTGAACGGATGCACTGGCCCTGGATTCGGAATCATCCGCGGCAGAACGAATCGCTGGGGCAGCGGAATCGTGTCTTTCGGCGGGCGTAACGGTCGAAGACTCCGGGAGCTTTGGGCCTGCCAGGGTTGGATTGTTGACGGGACGAGTGCCACTGGCGGAGGATTGCGTTGCCGATGCTGTTTTGGTTTCACGCGGCGTGGCGGTCCTGGAAACGACCGACTCCGGTTCGGCAACGCGCTCGACCGATTCCTCGTCCGGAACAGGTCGGCTGGCGATCCGTTTTGCGGATGCACTGATTGTAACAGCAGGGGCCTGCTCAGCCGAATTGGTCGTTTCGTTCCTAGGCTTCATCCCGGCATCTGCGGACGGAGCAGGCTTTGCCTCCGCCAATGCCGATTCTGAAACCGCTGGCGGTTCTGAAGCAGGAGTGGTTCCCCCTGCCGATGCGGCAGCGGAAATGGAGACGCTTTGTGCTAACGCCTCCGCAGGTGGTTTGCTTCGGGCGATGCTGCTGGTTTCCGCTGGTTCGGTAGCGGCAATTTTTGTGTTGTTGGCAGAGCCTGCGTGCGGGGCTGCTGAGACGGATGCCGCAGATGGTTTTTCTGGTGAGACGGTAGATGTTGGGGTCTGCGGATGGTTTTGAACCGAACCTGAGTTGCTCGTCGAGCTCCCCGAGTTGCCTGGCGTTCCTGTTGCGGCCAATTTCTGCGACGAAACTGGAATGCTGGACGAGGGTGGGTCTGAAGATTGTTCTTCTGGCAGGTCGAAGGGCGGCAAGGCCAGCATCCGTTCCAGCAAGGCATCGAGTTCTTCCAGTTGTCGGCGAGTGCGTTCACCGAGGAGCCGCCAGCTGGCCGATTTTTCCTGGCTTTCTGTGCTCATTGTGGGCCCTCCGAAGCGGGCACGTTTTTGCTAACCGCAAAAGCTCCGTTCCTGTTTTACGCCGCCTGACTGATACTCTGACGCCGAGCCGGAGCGTGCAGGAGAATTTCGATGGCCTGAACGAAACGGTCAATCCCACGACCGTCCAGGTAGGCACGACCAAGCCGCGACATCGTGTGCCGCTCCTGGGCATCGCTCAAAAGGTCCTCTATGGCAGCACGCAGGGCGCTTGGGGAGAAATCTTCGGCGTGTCCGAGATAGCGGGCGATTCCCTCTTCCTGCAGGGTCTCCGCTGTGCGTTCCTGGTCGGGATGATCGCTGATGAGGATGGTCGGTACACCGACGTAGGCGAGTTCCAAAGCCCATGGCCCGCTGGCAGCAATGGCGAGATGGCTGCGCATCATGGCCAGCCCCCAGCTCGACGGTTCCGTGGCCAGGGTGATTCGCTCTGGCTCCTTTTCGAGGCAGCTTTGCAAAGCAGTTACGCATGGGTGGTGGGCCCAGGTGAGCACTTCGATGCGAGCGATGGTTTTCATGCCCAGCAGGGTTTTGACCACGGCCTGGCTCAGTTTCGCCTGGTCATCGCCCAGAGCCACGACCACTCGCGTGGGCTCTGGAGGTTCGAGAGAGCGCTGGGGTCGCACTCGTTTGATTTCCGGCCGGACTAAAACATACCGCGGTCCGCATAGCACCTGTCCGTCGCCACACACTTCATACTCCTGACCGGAACGATTGAGCGTCGGGTTGAGCACCAGATGGGCGGGAGAACGAAAACCCGCGCGGGTATCTACACTGACCACCAGAATCCCCGCCGCAGCCAATTCTGCAAGATAATCGGGCCCGATGGCCGCTGCATCCACGATCACCGCTACCGCTTGCAGCCGTCGCAGCTCGCGCAGCAATTGCTCGAGATCGCCGGGCGAACCGGCCGGGTGTTCGGCCGCAAGCCAATCATGGCCGCTGCGCTTCAAGCTCAGAGCCAATCCATTCGGTTCGAGATGCGACAGGAAATAGCAGGGCCTGCGACGCCTCTGCAAGCCGTAGGCCAGAACCTGACAGCGATTCCAGGCATCCCAGCCAAAGCTATAGCCAGCATCCACGCGCAACACGACAGCTTCTCGGCTCATGCCTCTCCTGCCGTTCCGTTGACAAGGCGCTGGGCTTGCCCAAGCATCCAGCGCTGGTTCTCAGGATTCGGCGAGCCAGGCACAGGCGGTCAACAAAGCCGTGGTGCGGATGGGAATCAAAGGGGGTGAGTTGGCTCGAGAGGTGTGCCTCTTCTCTGCCCGGCCCTCCGTGGCCTGGTGGAGCGAAGGTTCCGGTCTCCGTTCCACCGCCGCTGATAATACGCGACTTCCTTCAGCGTGAAAAGATCAGTTTGTGCCTGCTGGCGATGCGGAATTGTCCGAGTCGCACCATTTCGGAGTTTCGTGCTTCGCCTGAGCGTTGCCACGACGCGCTTGCCAGCCTTCGATCAAAAGCGGCATCACGGAGAGCACCACGATCACCGCCAGCACCAGGTAAAGATTCTCACGCACGAACGGCTGCTCTGCTAACCAGTAACCGGGCAACACAAAAGTTATCACCCAGGCGATGGCACCAAGGACATTGTAGAGGGCAAAACGCGGATACGACATCCGGCCGATCCCGGCGACAAACGGAGCAAACGTTCGCACGATGGGAATAAACCGCGCTAGAAAGATAGTTTTGCCCCCGTGCCGTTCGTAAAAGCGTTGCGTCCGCAGCAGGTGCTTTTTGTGAAACAGCCAGGAAGTATCGCTGCAAAACACCTTCGGACCGAGACGGTAACCAATCGCGTAATTGGTGGCGTCTCCCAGCACCGCGGCCGCGATAAGCACCGCTATCACCGCCACAATGTTCATCTCCCCCAGCGATGCCAGCACCCCGCACAGAAACAGCAGGCTGTCCCCAGGCAAAAACGGCATGACAACCAGTCCGGTTTCCACAAAAACTATGGCGAACACAATCGCGTAAATCCACACTCCGTAGGCGGCAATCCACTCCCGGAGGGTCCCTTCCAGGTCAGTGAACAGCCGCAAAAATTCGTTCAGCCATTCGACCATAGTGGTTCCTTTGCATTGTTCCGGTTGTCGCTTGCGAGATTCGCCGCCATGCTTGCGGAGACCTGCTCGCCTGTCCGCCAGGTCCATGCCTGGCCCGACCGCCCGCATAAACGGCTAACGCTTCTGCGCCAAGTGGATTTCAGGTTCCCCGCGGCCCTTGATTTTTCCATTGCCCGGACCGGCAGCGAGGGTGTTTACGAGACCTTTGACCTTTTTACGGATTCCTGCCGCATTCCGCACCTGCAAAGCTCGCGGCGAGTTTTTCCGGGCCAGGTCAGGGCAAATTTTTCCCTCCCCGGAGCACTGCCGCTATCCGAACACGGAGACATAGCCGGTTTGCCTGGACGCAATCGCTAAACTATCTGGGAACGCGGAACCCTGGTCCCGAACCGACCGCGATCGTGAAAGCTGACCACGCTGCTCTTTTACCACTGAGCCAACAACGGGAGGAAAACCATGGCCACACAGGTCACCTGGCTGGGACATGCCTGCGTACAAATTCGCACAGATCGGCACAGCATTCTCATTGACCCGTTCCTGTCGGGACAACCACATCCGCCGGTTTCCCCTGACGCAGTGGCTGCCGATTTTATCCTCCTGACCCACGGGCACGCCGACCATGTTGGCGATACGCTGAGCATTGCCCGACGCACCGGTGCTACCGTCATCAGCAATTACGAAATTATCACCTGGCTGCAAAACCAGGGATGGAACCAGGTTCACCCGATGCACATCGGCGGAAGTCGTGCGTTCCCCTTCGGCCGACTGAAGCTGACACCAGCTTTTCACGGTTCGGGTCTTCCGGACGGCAGCTATGGGGGCAATCCAGCCGGGCTTCTGCTTTATCTGGAAGCGGGCAAGGTCTATCATGCGGGAGATACCGGATTGTTTGGCGACCTGGCTCTGATCGGCGAGGAGGGAATTGACCTGGCGCTTTTGCCCATCGGCGACAATTTCACTATGGGCCCGGAAGACGCGATTCGAGCGGTGAAATTGTTGCGTCCGCGGCGGGTAGTGCCCATTCACTACAACACCTGGGACATCATTCGCCAGGACGCCCACGCCTGGGCTGAGCGAGTCCGCAAAGAAACCGGTGTGGAAGCTACGGTATTGCAAGTGGGCGGTTCCCTGTCTCTCTGAACCGCGGGCGTACCGTATAATGGTGCGAACGCACTTACACTGGCCGATTGGCTGCTACCCCTGGCGCGGGTGAAACCATGACCGAAGCTCTGTTGCAACGTCCTTTACAAACACCGGAAAGCGCGGTGGCTCGGTTCCGGGAATATCTGGCGAGCCGACCGAAACCGCTTCGTTTCACCGAAGCGCAGCGAAAGATGATCCTCTTTATTTTTTCGCGGCACAATCACTTTGACGCCGAGCAGCTTTGCTCGGAACTGGATCGGGCTAACCTCGATATTAGCCGGGCCACCGTTTATCGCACGCTCAATAAGCTGGTCAACGCGGGCTTGTTGCGGCGCGTGCAGCTGGGCAATCGCGTGGCTTATGAGCATGACTACGGATATCCGCAGCATGAGCACCTGGTTTGCGACGACTGCGGCAAGGTGATAGAATTCGAGGCGCCCCAGCTGGAATCGGTCTATGAGTCGGTCTGCCGACAACACGGGTTTCAGCCCAGCCGGCACAATCTGGTCGTGCGTGGCCTGTGTGCAGATTGTGTGCGTTCCCGCAGTAACAAGCGCCGGCTTGACCTGATTTAGCCGGCATGGTCGGGCCTCGGTGTTTTTCAGCGATCACGGCCGGTCACGCTGCCAGGCCAGATGACAGATTTTCCCGGCGTTGGCGACCGGTGAGCGGTAAGCTGTGCATAAAAAGAACCGACGGTCCTGAGCCTGGCTAAACAAAATATCCAGGCCCGCACGATGCCGGGCTTGCGACCAAACTGTCCGAAACCATCAAGCGAGAACCATCCATGCCGTTACCAAAAGTAGCCATCGTCGGCCGACCAAACGTCGGCAAATCTTCGTTATTCAACTGGCTGGCGGGTCGGCAAATTGCCATCGTGGACCCCACCGCGGGAACTACGCGCGATCGGCTCACCGCCACCGTAGAAGTGGACGGTCGGCATTTCGAGATTTGCGACACCGCAGGACTGGGCCTGGACGAACGGGAGCAGCTTCGCGAGCACATTGAGCGGCAGATCGAATATGCCCTGCGGGAAGCCGACCTGATTCTATTTGTCGTGGACGTGCGTGATGGCCTGGTACCGCTGGATCAGCACGTCGCCGAACGGTTGCGGCAACTTGGCAAACCTGTCGTGCTGGTGGCCAACAAGTGCGATACCAGGGCTCTCGAATACCAGGCGGGCGAATTTTGCCGGTTAGGTTTTGGCGAACCGTTGTGCGTCAGTGCCCACCAGAAGCGTGGCGGCGAGAAATTGCTGCAATCCCTGCTGGCTCACTTACCAGCCAGCGCAGAAGCACCGCCGGAGGTAGGACTCAAACTGGCCATTGTCGGTCGCCGCAATGTGGGCAAAAGCACCCTCATCAATCGGCTGGCCCAGCAGGAGCGGGTCATCGTCAGTGAACTCGCCGGTACCACCCGCGACAGTGTGGATGTGCGTTTCGAGCTCGATGGAAAAGTCTTCCTGGCCATTGACACAGCCGGCTTGCGAAAGCGCCGCAGCATTCAGAACAGTATCGAGTTTTACAGCCTGAAGCGTGCCGAACGTGCTATCAAGCGTGCCGATGTGGTTTTGCACCTGTTCGACGCCACCCAGACGGTGAGTCGCGTGGATAAGCAGCTGGCTCACCTGATCGTCGAGCATGAAAAGCCGACCATCTTCGTCGTCAACAAGTGGGACCTGGCTCAGCAGCGCATCCCGACCGATCGGTGGGCGGAATATCTGCAGGCCACTTTTCCCGCCCTCGACTATGTGCCCATTGCCTTCATCAGTGCCAGGACCGGCAAAAATGTGGCAGGGCTCCTGGAACTTGCCGAACTGCTGCACCAGCAGGCGGGTCAGCGTGTGCCCACCAGCGAACTCAATCGGGTCCTGCAATGGGCTGTCCATAGACAATCGCCACCTGTTCGCCAGAATCGCACACCGCGCATTTATTACGGCACCCAGGTAGCCGTTCATCCTCCCACCATTGTGCTCATGACCAACGGCGTGGAGTTATTCGATCCGCCCTACCTGCGCTACTTACTCAAAGTGTTCCGTGAGCAATTGCCGTATAAAGAAGTGCCGATCCGCCTGATTCTCCGCGATAAGGAGGATCAGCGCAAGCGCAAAGCCAGCGAACCGCCAGCCGAAACTTCCGTCGCAGTCCAGGCGGACCAGCGTAAACACGCCGACGAAGAAGAAAGCTCCGCCGACATCTGGCGAGATGTGTAAGCGAAAGCTACGCTCTTGCGCCAGCAGCAAGCGATATCGAAAGGGGGATAACATGGGGCTCGCGCTCAGCCATGCAAATAGTCGGAACCAACCTGCCAGCACCTCCAGCCGCGCCCCGTGGTTCGTGCTGCCTTTGCTGTTCGCGGCGATATTGGGCCTGGAAGTTGCGGTTTGGTCAGCCGCGAAACCGAGCACTGCGACATTGACTCTGGAAGGTCAGGTCGTGAAGCTGGCCGAGCTTTTGAAAGCCGACGATGTGCAGGTGGACGCCGATGCGGTGCCTTTTGTTCTGGCGTTACGCACTCAGGACGGCAAGCTGCTACCGATCGTCAAGACGCTGGGGAGTCGTGCGTTGTTTCAGGATGGACGCTTACTCAACCGACCGTTGCAGGTACGGGGACGACTGGCGGCCGGAGGCAGTGTCCTGGTGATTGACCGCTTTTACACTCTGAAAAACGGCGTACCTCACGAAGTGTACTACTGGTGCGAAACCTGTGCCATTCGCCGGGACTATCCCGAAAAAGGCGTATGCGAATGTTGCGGCGGCCCAATGGAGTTGCGGGAGGTGCCTTTGCCCCGTTGACGGATGAAGGTGGCAGATCACGACGGTCCTACGGGGCATGTTGGGGTTGCGGAAAATCCCGTTGACCCGCTGACGGATGGCCTGGGGCGAACGGAACACAGCCAGCGTCCAGCCGCTACGCATCGGTAACCCGCCGCGCTGGGCATGTTTTAGTAAACGCGGCATTACCAGAAGGTTCAGCGGCCATAGATTCGGTTACCCGGCACGAGTTGAGCGACCTACGAGTGCCAGCTCATCCAAAAAAAGATGGTCTCCTTTTATCCGTACCATGTCTTGCCAGATTGGGCCGTTTGTCAACGGAAGCCGGCAGTGATGGAGCGTTCACCGTCGGCGAATCAACAGGCCACGTTTGGCTCCAAACAGCAGCGATAGTGCAAAAAAGACCGTGCCGCTCAGAATGATGGTCGGGCCGGCCGGTAATTCCGGAATGTGGGTGCTAATCAGCGTGCCGACAACACCCATGCTGGCACCCAGCGTTCCCGCCAGCAGTAAGAGCACATGCAAACGATTCGTCCAGAATCGCGCCGTGGCTGCCGGCAGGATCAGCATGGCCGAGACCATGACCACTCCGACTACGGGCAGTCCGATGACGACGACGAGCACGACTAAGCCCAGCAGCAACACATCCAGGAATTGCACTGGCCAGCCCTGGGCACGGGCAAAAGCGGCGTCGAAAGTCAGCAGCTGGAACTCCTTGTAACACAGAACGACAAGCATCAGGCAAACGCTGGCCAGCACGCTCAGCCAAACGAGATCGCGCTGGAGCATTCCGGCAGGTTTGCCGAAAAGGTAGGCCTCCAGGCCAGCCTGCCCGCCACCCGGTACGTCCTGCACACTTCCCAAAACAGCCATGCCCGTTCCGAAAAATACCCCCAGTACGAGTCCGAGCCGGGCATCGGCTTTAAGTCGCGTCCAGCGGTCGAGTATCCAGACGGTCAGTGCGGCGGCTACACAGGACACGATAGCACCCAGCAGCAGAGCCTCGATTTGCTTGCTCGCAACTACCAGAAAAGCCAGGGCCAGTCCGGGCAATGTGGCATGGGCAAGCACGTCGCCAAGCAAAGCCTGTCGGCGAAGCATGGCCAGAACACCAACAATGCCGGCAGCCAGACCCAGCAGAGCAGTTCCCAAAATGACCAGCAGGGTGTGGCTCATGGTCGGCGTGTCCTGGGCAGAAGTTGGCCGGCTTCCTCCAGAATCATCAGCCGACCGCCATAAGTACGTTGCAGGTTTTCGGGCGTAAAGACTTCCTGCGTCGGGCCACTGGCAATGATTCGCGTGTTCAGGAGCACCACCTGCTCGAAACGTTCGGGAACGCTGCGCAGGTCATGATGGACGACAATAACGGTGCGGTTCTGCTGGCCACGCT
>Ga0079995_1070457_pt1 | contig 12181 bp, 6 predicted proteins | sample FaiFalFF_MnMetaG_2_FD_69198 | JGI IMG/M metagenome (GOLD analysis project Ga0079995, IMG submission 69198) | Freshwater microbial communities from Yellowstone National Park, Wyoming, USA - Fairy Falls C (FF_Mn_C) (SPADES assembly) (version 4) | ecosystem: Environmental > Aquatic > Freshwater >... | reverse complement strand
CCAACCGCTGCGCTTCCAGCAACTTTCCCTCACGACGGAACTTTGCCAACTGCTCCTGCAACTCTTGCTCAATGGACTTGAGCGCTCGTTCCAACCGCTCACGAGTGCAGACATAGTGGCTTGCGGGATAGATGACGACGGCATCCTTGCGCTCCAAAACCTCTCCCGTCAGCGGGTCAATAACGGTGATGCTGTCAACTTCGTCGCCAAAGAACTCAATGCGGTAGACCATTTCCTCGTAAGCGGGGCGAACCTCAAGCACATCTCCCCTCAACCGGAAAGTCCCTCGCTCCAGTTCGTAATCGTTGCGGGCGAAGTAAAGGTCAACGAGTTTATGGAGCACCCACCGCAGGTCGTAAGATTTGCCTCGTTCTAAAGTCAGCGTCATTTCCTGATACAGTTCGGGCGAACCCAGACCGTAAATGCACGAGACTGTCGCAACGACGATAACATCGCGGCGGGTTGAAACGGCTTGAGTCGCAGCGTGGCGCAGCCGGTCAATTTCGTCGTTGATGTCGCAATCCTTCTCAATGTAGGTGTCGGTCTGCGGGATGTAGGCTTCGGGCTGGTAGTAGTCGTAGAAACTGACGAAGTATTCAACGGCGTTGTTTGGGAAGAGTTGGCGCAGTTCGGCGCACAGTTGCGCTGCCAGCGTCTTGTTGTGGCAGATGATGAGGGTCGGTCTGTTCCACTGGGCGATGACATTGGCGATGGTGAAAGTCTTGCCCGAACCTGTCACGCCGACGAGCGTTTGGAAGCGATACCCCCTCCGCAACCCTTCCACAAGTTGCTTAATGGCTTTCGGCTGGTCACCTTTAGGCTTAAGGTCGGTGACAAGTTGGAAGCCAGACATAGCAGATCACCATCAACAAAGTTTAGCGGCGCACTACCCGCAGAGACAATTGGACTTGAGTGCGGGACGAGACCGTTCAGCGAGTTTGTGTCAACCTTTTGATTGGCTGAACGAGGAGGGTGAGGAAAATGAGCGATCCAAACCGTAAAGGCAGGCTGTTCGTCATTTCAGGACCATCCGGTGTCGGCAAAGGAACAGTTGCAGCTGAAGTTATGAGGCGATTGCCGCATCTGCGAAGAGTTGTGACCTACACTACCCGACCTCCACGACAAGGCGAAGTTGATGGCAAGGACTATCACTTCGTCACGAGGGAGGAATTTGAGCGCTTGAAAGAGCAAGGTTTTTTCTTGGAGTGGGCGGAGGTCTATGGCAACTACTACGGTTCGCCTAAGTCGGAAGTTGAGCGACTGCTGTGCGAAGGGCAAGATGTTGTTTTGGTTCTGGATGTCCAAGGTGCCTTGTCGGTCAAGAAGCAAATTCCAGAAGCGATCCTTATCTTCCTTCAGCCGCCGTCATTGGAAGAGTTGAGGCGGCGATTGGAGACCAGGGGCACAGACCCACCTGAAGTCATTGAACGGAGGATGGCTAAAGCGGGTTGGGAAATGGAGCAAGGGGGAAAGTTTGATTACCGCATCCTCAACGACAAACTGGAAGACGCAGTCAACGAAGTCGTGAAACTGATGGAGAAAGAAGGGCAAGCCACATCGAGTTGAAGCAAGCAGGTGGTGATGGTCGATGCTAAAAGACAAAGTTGTCCTCGTTGGCGTTTCAAGCAGCATCGCAATTTTCAAGGCTTGTGAGTTGGTCAGTCAACTGCGGCAGCGTGGTGCGAGGGTTCATGTGTTAATGACTGTCAACGCCGCCAAACTCGTAACGCCCTTAACCTTTCACGCTTTATCCGGCAACCCCGTTGTGGTTGACCTTTTTGAGCCTCAGGAACATTCAATCCAGCACATTGCTTTAGCGGATCAAGCGGACGCTTTCGTGATTGCACCTGCGACAGCCAACATCATAGCGAAATTGGCGAACGGAATCGCGGACGATGCAGTGACAACCACAGCATTAGCGTGCAAAGCCCCACTAATCATCGCCCCTGCGATGGAGACGAAAATGTGGGAACATCCTGCCACCCAGCGCAATGTCCAAATTCTGAAGGAGCGAGGTGCAATCATCGTTGAGCCAGAGGAAGGTTGGTTGGCATCGGGGAAGATGGGCAAGGGACGATTGGCTTCTATAGACAAGATTATCGCTGCTGTTGAGCAAGCCATCGCAGGCTCGCAAGACTTAAAAGGGTGGCGAATTCTCGTGACGGCGGGGGCAACCCGTGAGCCCATTGATGCTATCAGGTTCATTTCAAACCCTTCCTCAGGCAAAATGGGTGTCGCGATTGCTGAAGCGGCAAGGGATCGTGGGGCTGAAGTCGTGTTGGTGGCAGGGCACATAGAGGTTGAGCCCCCTAAAGGCGTTGAAGTTGTGAGGGTTAAAACGGCTCAAGAAATGCTGGAAGCAGTTATCCGTTATGCGGATTGGTTTGATGTCCTCATTTCCGCAGCGGCAATCTCGGACTTTAAGCCCAAGCAAGCGGCTGAAGGCAAAATCAGACGGAGCGAAACTGGGACACTCGTTTTGGAACTTGAGCCAACTCCCGATTTGCTGGCAACGATTAGACAAAAGCGCCCTGATGCCCTTTTAGTTGGGTTTGCTGCAGAGGTGGGAGAACCAATTCGAGGGGCTGTTGAAAAACTGAGCCGTAAAGGGTTGGATTTGATTGTAGCCAACGATGTCACTGAACCTGATTCAGGCTTCGGCGTTGACACCAACAAATGCGTCTTCATCAGCCGTGACGGGCAAATAGAAGCGCTGCCGCTCTTGAAGAAATCTGAAGTTGCCCATCGGCTGTTGGACAAGGTGAAAACGCTTAAGCACAACTGATAACGGGGTGTGTTATCATTTTTGAGGCTGTGAAAATCTTGCGGTAAGGAGGGACGAAGGATGGCAGAGAAAGTCGTAATCATTTACGGAAAGGCGGGCTGACCTTACACTCAGGCGGCCCGTGAGGATTACGCCAAGAAGGGTTACAAGGTTGACTACCGCGATGCAAAAGAGAACCCCGAGTATCTTGAGGAACTGCTCAAGTATTCGGGAGGACAGCGACGCGTTCCTGTCATCGTTGAAGGGGACAAAGTCACTGTAGGCTATGGCGGAACCTGAGGCATTTAGAACTTCGCTTCGGCAGTTCGCCGAAGTGAAAGGTTGGTAAACGAGAAGGGGCAAGTAACTGACTTGCCCCTCTTGCTTTCAAGGTCGCCGCGAGTGTGACATAATAAAGCGTGGACGAAGAGAGCGGGCGTAGCTCAGGGGCAGAGCACCAGCTTCCCGAGCTGGTGGTCGCGGGTTCAAATCCCGTCGCCCGCTCCATTAATTTTTTGCAGGTTTTAGCGAGATTTTAGACGGTTTCTGATGGTGCTGTTGACAGGGCTTTTGAGTGATGTTCAGATATTTCGGCAAACTGCTGTCAAGTTCGATAGCCTGCTGGCTTGATATCACCTGCGCAACTACCTGATTTCCTCAACTCATCCACTGCAACTTGGGTTAGGTTAGCCTACGAACTCTTCTCAAAACTCTTCGGGCAGTGAGGAGACAAGTCTTGAGGACCAGGCGGTGAAGGTGCAATTTTCGTTGCTATGCCAAATGTATGACAACTGGTGAGCAAACGCACTTGAGGTCGCAAAGGAAGTTAAGAGGGACATCGGCGAACTGACGAGGTTAACAAGGTTGTATCATGACTCACTTTACTCGTCCAACTTACCACACTGGTTGCTTGGCAGGGTAAGTTCGTAAGCGAGCGTCCTAAGGAGCAAGATTTGCTTTTGAGGCAAAGATGGATACTTCGGTGGATGGTAAGGATGTAACCCAAATAGTGGCTGCTGTTTTGGCAACTGCGCTCATGTCTGGCATTATGCACAGGTTCATGCTTTCCTCTTTCCAGAAATAGAGAAGCGCATGAGGGAGCAAGCGCTGAGTTTCCAGTGCGATAATGGTAGCATACCGTTTCTCCAGCCAAGACATGGCACTGCTTGCGATGGGCAACTTGGCGAGATACTCGCTGCATACAGGGAACACCTCATGAGCACATCGAAAGATTGGCTGAAGGCACATGTTGTCAGGAGAGCAAAATATTTCGTGACAACTTTAAAGGCATAATCCAACACCCCAAAGGAGATTCACTGACGACAACGATGCTGGCATGCAAATGATAACATAGGTGAAAAGCGTCCGCCCAACCCCTCACACAAGGTATGCGGATGAAGTCATGTCAGGGTTTGAGTATGCTTATCCTTTTTGAGCGACCGTCACCCATAAGGTGGGTGAAAACCGTAATTTTAAAGTAGGGTCGTTCAAACGGAGAAGGAAGGCAATATGGCGCAGGTTTTTGCAATTTCAATTAATGGAGGTTCGCTCATCCCTTCTCAATTTCGCTATGGGCGGTGAAAGCGATGCGCCAAAAGCAACGAACGGAAGACGAAAAAGTCGTTTACCTTTCCTGCCCTTGTTCAGAACTACTGCGGGAAATTAAGGCAGTCTTGCAGCAAGCAGGATTTGTGGTCATTTACGCCTTAGAAACGCCAAGGACAAATGTCGTCGTGCATACCAAGACGGAGAATTTTTGAGAGCCGAAACGCCAATATTTACATGGCGGAGAAAATGTGCTAAAAAGGAAGCAACACTTATGCTCTGGAGGTGTTAGATGATGAAGGCTCAAAGGAAGTGGTTAGTGACTTTATCGGTGTGGTTGGTTGCCACCCTGACTTTGGCGTTACTTGTCCTCTCCCTCTTTGGATGTGGCGGTGGAAAGAGTTCTCCCTTGACATCGCCTTCTGTTTCCAGTCCACCAGAAATTTCTTTTGACCAAAGCATCGCTACTGCTCGTTTCTTCGTTGATGTCAAAACCCGACAAGTAACTGTCACTCCAATCTCTGGAACGAACAAAACAACGAAAGGGAGAACCATCTTCACTGGGACAGCCGTCAACTTCGTCACAAGCACCCTGTTAGACCATCCGGGCAATCCCGGCATAAAGGTTATCAGGGTCGCTCTGGTCAACAGGACAAACATCACTATCGGTCAATTTCCAAACGGTGTTGTCACAGGCGTTCGTGTCCTTTTCAGTCCCATCAACCCTGTCGGCTCTTTCTCTGACCTTCGCCCTCTTGTCACCGTGAGCACTTTCGCTGGCACAGGAAGTGCTGGGACGACGGATGGGCATGTCGGCTCTGCTACTTTCAGCCATCCAAGCGGTGTCGCTGTTGACAGTTCTGGGAACTTGTATGTCGCCGATTATTCCGGTCACAGAATCAGGAAAATTCAAGGTGGCTTCGTTAGCACTTTGGCAGGAAGTGGTGTTGCAGGATACGCAAATGGAGTTGGGACATCCGCTTCCTTCAACGCTCCTTTTGGGATTGCCTTTAATCCTGTGGACAACTCTTTGGTGGTTGCTGAAAACTTAGGTAATCGCATCAGAAGGGTGACATTGGATGGGAGGGTGAGTTTGATTGCAGGGACAGGGACAGCAGGTGATGCTGATGGTGCAGGCGATGTGGCACAGTTTCGCAACCCAGCGGGTGTAGTTGTTGATAGCAACGGTGTCATTTATGTGTCGGAATCTTCTGGGCACAGGATTCGCAAGATTGTCTTTACAGGAAGTGACCCGACAAATCCTTCGCATTACACGGTCAGCACTTTGGCAGGCTCTGGAGTTGCAGGGTTTGCTGATGGAGTTGGGACAGCGGCAAGGTTCAACACCCCTCGTGGTTTGGCAATTTCTGCTGACGGGACAATTTATGTGGCTGATCAAGGTAACTACAGGATTCGCCGTGTCAGCCCAACGGGAGAGGTAGTGACAATAGCAGGGACTGGAGTAAGTGGTGTTGTGGATGGTTCAGGTGACACTGCAAGATTTTCTGCACCTTACGGTATTGTTTGGGTTAACGGTTCGCTTATCGTCAGTGAAGTGGTGCATGTTTTAAGGCAAGTTCGTTTGAAGGAGCCGAACGCTGCAGAAGGAAGGGCAAGCAGTTGGTTGGTTCAGACGATTGCAGGTTCGTCTGGAGTTTCTGGGAGTGCAGATGGTTCAGGTGTTGATGCTCGTTTCAATGTTCCTCGTTTGCTGGCTGTTGACAGGAGTGGGAACATTTATGTTGCAGATACTTACAACCACAAGATTCGTAAGTTGACGCCAAACAGTGGTTTCTTCCCAGTCGGTTTGGCAACGGGGAGCACTTCAACTGAGCCAGTCCAATTGGCTAACGCTGAAGGTGTCATTCCAAGTTCAGATTTCGGTGCGAACCTGCCATTTATCACCTACGATGAAGTTTTGCCGCCCGATGGAGTAAGCAGTTCTAAGGAGTGGTGGTTCGTCGTTCCTGAAGGTGTCACAGCCTTTGAGTTCACTGTTCGTGTAGAAACAGCGACACCAGGTTTAATCCCACCGTCTTCAGCAACTGGTGCAGGCTCATCGCTTTCCCTTGTTAGAACCTTTGCAGGCGCTGCAGGCTTTATTGGGTTCGCCAACGGAATGCCTTCCCAAGCACGGTTTAACGGAATTTCAGGGATTGCTGTGGATGCGAGGGGCAACATCTACTTGGCTGATACAGCAAACCACGCCATTCGCATCATCACAGTATCAGGGATTGTTGGCACAATCGCAGGAAATGTTGGGGCGCCAGAATCTGGAGATGTTGATGGGCTTGGTTCAAGTGCCCGCTTTAACTCACCTAAAGGGATTGCTGTAACACCTGATGGTCTGGCACTTTATGTTGCCGACTCAGGAAACCACAAAATCAAGCGGATAGAGACTTGGTTTGGTGCTGACCCAACCAATCCCGATAACTGGACAGTCAGCACAATCGCAGGGACAGGAACGGCAGGAAAGGACGATGGAACTGGGAATGTTGCTACCTTCAATGAACCTTACGGAGTGACTTTAGACCAAGCAGGCAATGTCTATGTGACCGAACGGTCAGGAAACAGGGTCAGGAGGTTGCAGTTTAAGGGTGGAAACCCTAACCTTCCAACGAGTTGGCAAGTCAATTTGGTTGCAGGAGATAACAGCGCTACCAATGGCGCAAGCGGGAATACTGATGGGACAGGGAATGCAGCGAGGTTCAACAGTCCTGCTGGCATAACTGTTGACCTTTCTGGCAACCTTTATGTTGCAGATAGCGGCAACCACAGAATTCGCAAAATCGCTAACCCGCTTGGTGCTTCAGGAGGGACTGTTTCCACTTTCGCAGGTTCAACGCAAGGCTATGCCGATGGGACTGGGACTTCTGCTCAATTCAATGCGCCGTTAGGCATCGCTGTTGACAGCGCTGGTTACTTGTATGTTGCCGATACAGGGAACAACCGAATTAGGCAAATTAGCCCTACAGGTGCAGTTAAGACAGTTGCAGGGAATGGGACAGCGGGAATTGTTGATGGGACAGGTAATCAGGCTCGCTTCAACTCGCCTCGCTCCGTAACTATAGACCCTGCTGGCAACCTTTATGTTACTGACGGTGCTAATGGAGAAGTTGTCCGCATCATCCAAAGAATCATCAACACTGGCAACCCGTAGGAAAGCAGTTTTTACGCATCACGCCAAAAGTCTGGAGGGCGAGGCTCCTGCCGAGCCAAAACTTATCGGCAAATCGTGAAATGGGCAAATCGGCAGGTCGGGAACAACGGCGAATGGAAAATGGCGAATAATTTTTCTGGAGGGCAGTGCTCCTGCACTGCCGAAAATTTTGAACGCAAGGAGAGGTTCGGAGGGTTGGGTTATTGCCCAACCGAAATTTGGCACAAATAATCGTCACTATTCGCCAGTCGCCAGTCACTGGCGAAAGGAGGGAGTGATGATGTTGGGTTGGAAGCGAAATGATGGGTGGAAAAAGAATTTGCTTGGTTTGGTGATGTTAGTTTTGTCAGCATGTTTTCTTTTCGGCGTGATGGGAGCGCAACAGGGAAGCAGGATAGAAAGGGAAAGGGTTGGGCAAAGGGAAGGGAGAGGTCGTTTCCCTGAATTGATGGAACGCTTCGGTCAGAGATTTCCTTCTGAACCTTCCTTCTTCCCACCTAACTCACGCCAAAGACTTTCTGGTCTCGGATTTCGTTCAAGACAATCAAGACAGCAAAGCGTGGAATTGGTCGGGTTCACAGGTGGGGCAATTTATGATGTCTTTGTCAAGAACAATTATGCTTATTGTGCTTCAGGTTCAGGCTTGCTTATTTTCAATGTCTCTAACCCTTCAAATCCACAGTTAGTGGGGAAATTATTACTGCCTGATTTTGCACTGGGTGTATATGTTTCAGGGAATTATGCATATGTGGCTGATGAAGGTGCAGGTTTAAGAGTAATAGATGTAAGCAATCCAACAAATCCAAGAGAAATCGGTTTCTTTGATACTCCAGGCAACGCACGGGGAGTTTATGTTTCAGGGAATTATGCATATGTGGCTGATGGGCGGTCAGGTTTAAGGGTGATAGATGTAAGCAACCCAACAAATCCAAGAGAAGTCGGATACTTTGATACTCCAGGCTATGCATATGATGTTTATGTTTCAGGGAATTATGCATATGTGGCGGCTGAGCGGGCAGGGTTATTTATCCTTCGCTTTACAGGTGCACAACCTGTCAATCATCCTCCATCCATTCCTGTTTTACTTTCACCTGCCAATAATGCAACTGTTTCTCCTGTCCCTACTTTCAAACTCAAAAGCGATGACCCAGACAATGACCAAGTTATGTTCATCATGGAAGTGAAACAAGGAAGCATTTTGAAGTCTTTTCAGACTGGCTTCTATTCAAGTGGAGTTGAAGTGACATATTCGGACTCAAGGCAACCACTTAGCGACGGTCAGTGGCAATGGCGTGCGAAAGCAAGGGATAAAAGGGGCGCTGAAAGTGGATGGAGCGAATGGAAAACTTTCACTGTCCAAAGCAACCTTCCCGATTTAGTTCCGATAGATTTGAAAGTGACACCAGATACAGTGAGACTTGGAAATAAGGTCACCGTCAGTTTCAAGGTTCTCAATCAAGGCAGGAAAAGGGCGAACGCATCAAAGACGAGGATTATTTTGAGCAAATCTGCGAGCGAACCGAGTTCAAGTGACCCACTTTTGAAGGAACTAAGCACACCAGCCCTTGACCCAAACAAGTCTCAAGATTACAGCGAAAGTGTAGTCATTCCAGCCGACATTCAAACAGGGGACTACTATGTCTGGGTTGTAGTTGATGTTGACAAGACATCAGGTCAAGGGGATGATACAAACGATAAGGCAAAGTTTCCGATAAAGGTTCAAGAGAAGTTGGATTATGATGTCTTGGTGGTTGAAGAGGTGGTTAGGAAGGAAGGCGGTAAAGAGATAATTGAGGAGAAACCTGTTGCAGGGGCAAGGATTATTGTTTTTGATGAAAATCATAATATTATCACTGAAGGCACAACTAACAGAGAAGGGAAGGCAAAAATACCTGCTTTGAAAGTAGGACATTACATTCGTGTCGAAAAATATATCACAACTTTTTATTTGAACGATAGAAATGAGGCAATAGAGCAAAAAACAAATAGGAAGTTTTATGATGTATATCTCACAAGTGATGAAGTTGAAAATAGTGGGTTTATATTCAATGAAGTGAAGGCTTTGCCTGTTAAATTAGTGATTCGCAAGCACAATGCTCTCATCAAGTTTCACTTGGAGTTAGCCTTTGAGTGGGACGCAGATGCAAAAACGAGGGATTTTTGGATTGCTGCCCTAAGGCACGCATCAAACTTGCTTTATGACGCTACGGATGGGCATGTCTGCATTGGCTCAGTCAAGGTGCTAAACAACTATCGCTACCCGACGCCTTATGGGGAACCTACAGGTGTTCCAAGAAATGCAATTCAAGTTTTTGCTGACAATGATGTTCACCCACATGTGTGGGGGCTGGGGATGTATGGTGTCCATATAGGTCGGATGTGGATAGGAAGTAAGATAGGAGATTGGAGAACAATTCAACCAGAATCTTTAGGTTCTACATTAGCCCATGAATTTGGACATTGTTTGCTTTTGCTTCCTGATGAATATGACTACGAGACTAAGGATCCAAAATGTGTAGAACCAGAAATTAATCAAAAAGATGAATATGGACATCCTAATGACCCTGAAAGCAAAATTGCATGTCTTATGGCAGGACCTTGGGATGTAGATAAGAATCGAAAAGTGAGTTCATATTCTCTTGGTGGGGTTTTATTTGGGGAAGGATGGCGGAAAGCGAGTGAATTATGTCATAAAAACAGACATACTTATGAAGGTTTAGATTGTTGGTCAATTTTTAAAAATTACTTTCTTGATAGAACAGGAAAAGAAAGATGGATTTTGCGTTCTCCTGTCGACAGAGGGGTTGAATATGTTCCTGGTCCTGTTTTTGTCAAAAGTTATACAGAAAGTGGCAAAGGAAGGTTAATTGATATTAGAAATCAAAAAGACAATATTGGAAAGGAAATGGAAGTAATATTCAATCCTTCAGAATGGAAATTTGCGACGAAAAATAGTAGAATTTTACATATTAAAGAACCATTTAGAATATCCCAAAGAAGAATGAGAGTAGGGGTTTATTCTCAAGGAAAATTTATCTATCAAGGTCATACTTATAATCCGTCAACTTCAATTACAGGAATATTAGGGGAAATTATTGAAATAGAAGGATGGCATGAAAGAGACATAATAGAAGTATTTTCCGCAAATAGTTACTATTTTGGACCATGGCCTCCAGATGATAAAATTGTTTCTTTGCCACGCAAGTATCAAGATGAGTATAATGTAAGGATAAGAGTGAATGAAGTAAACAAAAGCTTAATGGTTGAATTTTATGCTAAAGATTCTAATCCAAATTTAGATTTAAGAGTGCAGTTAATAGTTCAAAATGGCATAGTATTAGATATTCGTGATTTGAAATTAGCATCAAAAGGAGAAGGAAAATGGGAAGGAGTAATATCACTTAATCCTAATGAGCCTACAAGAGGATATTTCCGAATAAGCCTAAAAGATGAAAAATATAAAATAGATAATGTTGTCGCATGGACACATTTTGGTGACTATAATGTGAATAAGCCACCATTCCCTATAGTTGGTGGGTCTGGCAGGCTTAGGTTAATGAACGGTTTTAGCTTCCTTGAAGCACCTAATGCTACTTCCGATGCGAAAATCTTCTTCGTCGTCACACCTCCTTTCGTCTTTAACCAATCAGATTTGATACCGAGAAGTTACGCTTACGACTTCAAAGTCCTTTCTGGAAACTTGGGGAATGATTCAAGACTGGAACTTGTCTTTGAACCAATAGAAGCCACCAATCCAAAGCGTTTGGGTGTTTACCAGTTTTCCGAGGAGAAACAGGAGTGGGAGCCAATAGATGCAGAGATTGACTTGGAGGAAGGAATCATCGTCATTTCTCCTGCCCGTTCTGGGACTTTCGCATTGATGGAGGTGGCAGAAAAGCCTCCTTCATTCACATTCCCTTCAGGATTGCAGATGATTGGCATTCCATTCAGACCTTCAAGGTCAGCACCTTCAGAAGTTCTCAATTTGGGTTCAGGCGAAATAAAACTTGCGAGATGGAAGCCAAAGGAAGGCAGATATGCTTTCTACAGACCTAATGAACAGGAACAAGATGAGGAAGTGGCGAAGGTAGTGCCTGGTAAGGGCTACTGGGTGCTGTTTGATAAACCAGTTTCCATAGTGCAGCAGGGAGGTTTAATTCCAGAGGAAGGCGTAACAATTCCATTGGTTGCAGGATGGAATCAGATTTCAAATCCGTTCATAAAGCCGATAGAATGGTCGCTGTCTGAGTTTTATGTGAGTAAGGATGGGGAAGTTAAGTCTCTTGAGGAGGCGAGGCAGGCAGGATGGATTGAGGATTATGCTTGGGGATGGGAACAAGATGCCAATAATCCCAATACAGGGCGATATGTTTTGGTCTATGACACAAGCATCATCCCAGGCGTCAAAGGGCAACTTGAGCCTTGGAAAGGCTATTGGGTCTATGCCCACACTGATTGCGAACTCATTCTGCCACCACCAAGCCAAAACAAGGGACGAGGGACAAGGGGCGAGGGACGAGGGGCAAAAGGCAACGGATGGAGTATGAGGTTGCAGGCGTCAGTGAATGGAAGCGTTGGAGAGGCAGTGATGGGAATTGCCAATGGGACGAGAGGTTTGGCAGTTGGGCTTCCTCCTGAACCACCAACAGGAAACAATGGCGTCCAAGTCATCTTGCTCAAAAACAACACTCCTTTGGCTGTTGATGTGAGAA
>Ga0079995_1055374_pt1 | contig 12187 bp, 10 predicted proteins | sample FaiFalFF_MnMetaG_2_FD_69198 | JGI IMG/M metagenome (GOLD analysis project Ga0079995, IMG submission 69198) | Freshwater microbial communities from Yellowstone National Park, Wyoming, USA - Fairy Falls C (FF_Mn_C) (SPADES assembly) (version 4) | ecosystem: Environmental > Aquatic > Freshwater >... | reverse complement strand
GGGAACGTCTACGGGCCCCGCCAGCCGGCGGTGGGAGAGGCAGGGGTGATCGCCCGTTTTCTGACGGCCCTGGCCGACGGGAGACGGCCGGTCATCCATGGGGACGGGCGGCAGATCCGGGATTTCGTTTACGTCGCGGATGTGGTGGCGGCGCATCGGCAGGCCATGGCGCGCGGGGAGGGTGGGATCTATAACATCGGCACGGGGCGGGCGATTTCCATCCGAGGGCTGTATCGGCTGGCTCAAGCGGTGACCGGGATGGAAGGGGAGCCGGACTACGGGCCGCCGCGCCCGGGAGACATCCGGCGGATGATCCTGGACGTCCGGCGGGCCCAGGCGGAGCTGGGGTGGAGGCCGCAGGTGGCGTTGCCGGAGGGCCTGGCCCGGACGTGGGCGTGGTGGAAGGCTCAAGCTGGCCGGAGCTCGGGGGGCTGAGGAATGGGCCGCGGTTTGGGAAAGGAGTTTGCGGGCCTGGTGGTAGGGCTGGCCGGGATAGCCGGGATGCTCTGGATCCGGCCCTGGTTGATGGCGATTTATCATACGGAGATCGGGGCCCGCGAGATCGAAGCCGCCCTGCGGCCGGTCTTCCCGGACCGCCTGGCCCCCGAGTTGGTTCAGGATCCCACGCGTCTGGCCCGGGGCCTCGCGCATCTTCAGGCGGCCCTGGCCTGGGATCCCCGCCATCTGGCCGCCCGGCGGTTGCTCGCCCGGGCCTACGCCGCTCAGGATCGGCCCGCGGAGGCGGAGGCGGTCCTGCGGCCCGCCCTTGAGGCCTTTCCAGGACATCCCATGGTAGCGCTGGAGCTGGGGGACGTGGCCGATATGCGAGGAGACGCGGAGACGGCGGTCCGGTTCTACGAGCAGGGGCGGGTGGGCAACCGCGGGATCCCCCTGGCGGTGAACTACCTCAAGCGGGCCGAGGCGGTCCAGGATAGGAACCTGGACCTCGCCGCTCGGTTCTGGGAGCGAGCCCTGGTGGTAGATCCCGGGAACCTGTTCGCCGCCTACCAGCTGTGGCGGTTCCACCGGCATCTCGGCGATGTCACGGGCGCAGAGGAGATCGCCGCACGGCTGCGGCGGTTCGGGCCCGAGGCGGTGGCCGTGCGGGCGGACCTGGACTTCCGGCGGCCGCGGTATCAAGCCCAGGCCATGGCCCGCCTGGTGGAGGAGGGGCTTTGGACGCCGGGAATGCTGGAGCGGGTGGTGGCGGATCAGGTAGCCCGGTTCGCGGAGGGGCTGGAGGGCCTCATGGTCGAGCAGCTCCTTCGGGAGCTGGCCGCCCGCCGGCCCGGTCTGTTGCCGTGGGACTTCTACCTCGCCGAGCTGGCGCAACGGCGTGGGGAATGGCTGCGGGCCGAGGCCGGCTACCGCGCCGCCCTCTCGGAGGACCCCTCACGATCGAACGCCTACCTGCGCCTGGGGATGGTCCAGGAGGCCCAAGGATCCCCGGAAGCGGCGGCGCTCTATCGGGAATATACCCGGCGGAACCCCGAGGATCTCCTGGGACTGCAACGGTGGACGGCGGCCTGTGAGGGGAAGGGAGGACCGGGGTGCGCAGAGGCAGAGAAAGCCCAACGCGCTCTGGCGGAGCGGACGGACGACCGGCGGATCGCGGCCGAGCTGCTCGGGTTGCCGGTGGAGGCGGTGGCCCTGGGGAAGAACCTCCTCCCGAACGGCGGCTTCGAGGATTGGCAAGGATCCAGCCCGACCGGATGGGTATGGTCGGATATGTCCAGCACGCCTCCCTGGAGCCCTGCTTGCTTCCTTGGCCTTCCGGAGACCCTGGACCCATGGGAGGGGCGCCGGGCCGCCCGGGTAGACGGGCTATGGGCGGAGCAGGGAGCGGAGCAGGAGGGCGCGCGGGCCGGCTACTGGCTACGGGAGTCGATCCCCTTAGCGCCGGGCTTTTATGTGCTGTCGTTTTTCTATCGAGCCCGCCTCGCCGAAGGAGGATGGGTCGGAGTGTGGGTGTCCGAGCGGCCGCAGGTCCTCTTCGCTGGGGATCAGGCGTTGCCTGATACCGGTGGAGCGTGGCGGAAGGTAGTCATCGTGGCCTGGAACGGGGAGGCGGGGGGTGCGGTGCGGCCGCTCCTGCGCCTCTGGGGGGCCGGGGAGGCCGCCTTCGACGCGGTCGCCCTGCTGCCGCTGCAGCTCGACCGGCCGCTTCCGCCGGAGGGCCTTCCGAAGATCGCCATCCGCTAAGGCCATTTGAAACGAGGCATTCATGGCATTGGGGAGAGCGCAAACGGACCGTCGACCGTGGCTGATGCTGTTCATCGGGCTGGCCCTGGCCCGGGGCCTGCTGTATGCGGCTCTGACCCCGCCCTGGCAGGCACCCGACGAGACCGGGCACTTCGAATATGCCTGGCATATCGCCCGGCTGGGTCGCCTCCCGGGTCCTGCTGACGCTCGCCCGGAGTTCGAGCAGGAGCTGATCGCCTCCCTTTATGCGTGGCGGTATGGGGACTTCCTCGGCCGTCCGCTCCCGGATCGGATGCCCGACCGGATGGAGGCGTTACCGGATGGGATCTTCGCTCGGAATTCCCGCACCCTGATCTTTAACCGGTTCTCCCTGGCCTACGTTTGGCAGGCGTTGTTCCTCTTCCCGGCCTCCCATGAGGATCTGGCGACCACCCTTTACCTGGCGCGGGTGTCCTCGGTGCTCCTGAACGCTCTCTTGGTAGGGACGGCGTGGGAGATCTTCCGGGAGATGGGCCTGCCGGAGGGCTGGGCAGCCGCCGCGACGGCCTTCTTGGTCTTCTGGCCCCAGCATACCTACATCAATGCCATGGTCAACGAAGGGCCGCTGGCGGAGCTCTGCGCGGCCTTCGTCCTTTGGGGTTGGGCTCGGTTGCTCCGCCGGGGCCTTTCGGTGGAGGGATCCACTGCCGTGGTAGGAGGGACGCTGCTCGGGCTGTGGACCAAGAACACGGCGGCTGTGCTGGTGCCGTTGAGCATCCTTTTGGCGATCGGATGGGGGGGCTATGGGGCGCTTCGACGCCGCCGAACTTCGGAGCGGCTGGCCTATCTGGGAGGTGCCCTTCTCGTGCTTCTGGCCCTGACCGCTCTCACGGGATGGACGCCTGTGGGGCGCTGGATGGCCGATCGAATGGAGGCGATGGTCGAGCCCCCCGCATCCATGCCTCAGGACGTCCCCTCGGTTGTGGAGACGTTAACGCTCACAGCGGAGAGCCTGTGGGGCCGCTTCGGCTGGATGAACGTGCGGATAGGGGATTTGTGGTATTTGATCGTGGGGGTGCTTTTGCTGATCGCGCTGGAGGGTTGGCTGCTCCCCCGCTCCCGGGCCTGGGCCGCGCCGCGCAGGATGGTGATCCTGATGGCCCTGTTCGTCGCGGCCGTTGTCGCGGGTTGGGCGGGGTTCGCCTTTGGTACGCCGAGCGGTCGTTTCTACGCCCAGGGCCGCTATCTTTTTCCGGCGGCGATCCCCCTCGCTGGTCTTGTGGCTGGAGGTTGGGGACGATGGGCCCCAGGCCGCACGGGGGTGGCTCTGCTCCTCCTGGCCTGGATCTTCCTCGATGGCGTCGCCATGGTCCGTTTGATCCACTTCTTTTGCGGGAGCTGAGATGAGCGCACGACGCTGGGGGATCGCTTTTCTTGTCTTGATAGGGGTTCTTGCGGGCAGGGATGCCTCGCCGCTGCTCTTGACAGCCCGGGCCCAGGAAGCGTCCCGCCTCTACTTGCCCGCGGTCTTTCGGAATCACGATCCCTCTTACATCCCTCCTTTTGGGATCACGATGTATGGAAACGTTGATGAAGCGGCCGGCCTGCCTCAGATGCAGGCGGCGGGATCCCGGTGGGTGGTCACCGTCCTGGGCTGGGCGGCGGTGGAGCCTCAGCGGGGCGTTCGGGATTGGAGCGCCTTCGACGCCAAGGTGCGCAACGCCCAAGAGGCAGGGATGCGGGTTTTCGTCCTCTTCCACGATAACCCGCTATGGGCCGCCCCCTATCCGGACGGGCCGGTCACTAACACCCAAGACTTGACCGATTTTCTCACCGCGGCCGCCGAGCGCTACGACGGGGATGGGGTGGACGATGCCCCCGGCTCGCCTCGGGTGAGCGCCTGGTCCTTCTACGCAGAGCCCGATGCAGGGGATCCGGTGCGCTATCCCTGGAAGGGTCACTGGGGGAAGCAGCCGGAGAAATACGCGGAGATGCTACGGGCGGCAGCCGAGGCCATCCGCGCTCGCGACCCCGGCGTCTGGGTGGTGAACGGGGGGCTCGCCTACGATTGGTTCGAGGAGGAGGGAGGTCCCTTCGTGCGAACTTTCCTCACAGACACCCTGCGGACCCTCAACACGCTGGGCGGCGGATACGGGCAGGCTCGCCGCTTCTTGAACGCGGTGGCCTTTCATTATTATCCGATCTCCACCCAACGGTGGCCGACGATCCGGGAGAAGGCGACGGAGATCCGGGCGATCATGGTGAATCACGGAGTAGGGGATCTGCCCGTGGTGGTGCCGGAGATGGGGTATTGGAGCGATCCGGAGGCAGGCAGCAGCGAGGCACAGCAGGCCCGGGAGCTGGCCCGGATGTTCGTGCGGGGCCTCGCGGCCGACCTGCGGCTGATGGCCTGGTTTGAGGTGTTCGACGCGGGCCAGGGGACGGAGACCCACGGGCTGTTCCGGGGTCGAGATTTGAACAATCCCAAGCCGGCCTACTTTGCCTATCAAGCCGCGGCACGCGAGCTCACCGGGGCGCGCTATGAGGATCGCTTCCAGGCCTCGGGAGTAGAAGGCTATGTCTTCCGCATGCCGGATGGAATGAAAAAGATAGTTCTGTGGGCTGTGGGTATGAACACCACTGTCGACTTCCCTGCCTCCTGTCTGCGACTGGTGGATCTGGAGGGACGCGTTTTCGACCCGGTTCGGGACGGAGACCCCAGCTGGGATCAGGATGGTCAGCCGAACGGCGTGATCCGGCTGGGTATCTACACCGACCAGGTTTTTTATGTGAACCCGAAGCCATGTCCGTGAGCAGGCTTGTGCGTTTCCGGTGGCGAGAGCTCCTCCTATCGGCCCTGGGGCCGTTGGCGTTCGTGGGCCTGGCGCTTGGGGCGGCGGAGGGGACGATCTCAGGGGTGAACCCATCCATGCCTGCAGCGGTCGTTCCTATTGGGGAGCTGGTCCAGGGCCGGGTGGTCTGTCAAACTTTTCGCGCACGCTATCCGAACCTAACCGAGGTGAGGGTGCACCTGAGCGCAGACCGTCCCACCGGGCGGCTGACGTTGCGGCTATGGGGGGAAGGGGAGCTCTCCCCCACTCGGGTGGTGACGGTGGCGCTGTCCTCCGGGCCGCAGGAGTGGGACCAAGCCTTCCGCTTTGCCCCGATCGCCAAAGCGGAAGGCCGTTGGTGGCGCTTCTGCCTGGAAGCTCCGGACTCCGGGGCCGGCCATGGGGTGGTGGTGTGGGCGGCAGAGGGAGCTGGAGGTGAGGGGGAGCTGGAGCTCCGCGGCTTTGAGGGAGTGGGAGCGCCATCGGGAAGGATCCTGGCTTTTGAGGCCCGGTTCTCCCTCTCCCCTTTTGAGAAGATCATACGGCTGATCCAGCGGCTGGGTGCCGGCAAGCCTGGTCCATGGGGAGACCCATGGGGGTATATCGGCCTCTTTTTCGCGTATGGGCTGCTGGCTTCTCTTTTTTGCCGCTGGATCCACGGAAGAGGGTCAACCGAATGATCTGGATCCCGCAGATCCTACGAGGATGGATCGTGCTGGCTCTCGCGGGGGCATTAAGTGATGGCCACTGGGTGGATGCCGATCAGCCCCTTCACTCCCCCGCTCTTTCAATCCCCTTGGAGCCGGAACGGTCTGTCGCTCAGACAATCGTGGCCCGCCACGCCGGGTTGGAGGAGGTGCTGAGAGGCTTTCGGGCGAAGAAGGGCGGGAGGGGGCGAGCGCGGACGCGGCCGGGGGTGGTCTATGGGAATGCGGCTGATGATGCGCAGGCGATTCGGGAGGGGTTGCGGCGGCAGGGGATTCGGGCCGGCATTGCTGTCTATTCCCCTAAAGGGGAAAGTGATCCGGTGAGGAAGGCTGACTTTGATAGACCAAAAAGCCTATCTTAAGATTCGAAGTAATTGCCAAGCGGCTCTTTATATGTCGAAATGTTTTAGGATGGATTCGATATTCGCCGGAGTGTGATAACAATGCAGAACTTGAGAGTGCTAGTTCTTACATACGAATATCCACCTATTGGTGGTGGAGGTGGGCGGGTTGCACGAGAGCTAGTCCAGCGTTTAAGTTCTCGAGGAATCGAATTTCATATTCTGACTGCTCATTGGGGAGCATTGCCAATTTCAGAGAATCATGGAAAAATCCATATTTATCGAGTTATTTCTGGAAGAAAACATCCAGATCGGTGCACGATCTTAGAGATGTTTTTCTATCTTATATCGGGCACCATATTTGCGTTTCGGAATCTTAAAAAAATTCGTCCACATATTGTCCATGTTCATTTTGCTGTTCCCTCTGGTCCGATTGCGTATTTAATTAAGAAATTCTATGGAGCGCCTTATATTATAACTTTACATGGTGGTGATGTGCCTGGTTTCCTACCCAAAGAGACCGATTGGATCTATCGAATCATTTATCCATTTACGATTCCAATCTGGCGAGAGGCCGAGCGAGTGATTGCAGTTAGCGAAAGCTTGAGAGATCTGGCGCAACAAGCGTATCCTGATGTTCCGGTTTACGTTATTCCAAATGGTGTGGAGATCCAACAAAATCTCGCTCGACGAATCACCTATGATGGAAAGGTGCGAATTGTGTTTGTGGGCCGATTCTCGCGTCAGAAAAATCCGTTGATGTTTTTAAAATCTATAAAAAATCTTATCGATTTTGACAGTGAATTAATAAACAAAATTGAAGTTTTGATGATTGGAGATGGTGATATGCGTAAATCGATCGAGGAATATATAATCAAAAATAAGTTGGCTGGCGTAATTCGTTTGCTTGGATGGATAGATCAAGAAGAAGTTAATAAAATACTAATTAATTCCGATATTTATGTAAATACTTCAATAATAGAAGGATTTTCTTTAACTGTTCTTCAGGCAATGGCTGCTGGGATCGCTGTAATTGCTACTGCAGTTCCAGGAAATCGTGAACTTATTGATCATCAGGTAAATGGTTGGTTGGTTTCACCCGAGTCGGTCTACGAATTATCTTTAGCGCTCTATAACTTAATCAACAATCACTCATTTAGGGATATTTTGGGCAAAAACGCATTAATTAAGATAAAAAACTATCGATGGGAGAGTATTTGCGAGGAATATTTTAGAATTTACAATGAAATTTATGAGCATAAGTATTGTGGAAAAATACAGGCTATCAGAAGGGATTAGCCCGAAAGAGGTATTGCCAGGCGAGCCAGGATCCTATTAAACTCTGGTCGAGATCCATAAACTGAGGAGGAGTTGCCATGAACACGAGGATGATTCTAGTCGTCTTGCTAATTGGAGCAATTTCCATAGGACTAGCAGGAATGGCTCAAGCCCAATCGGCCACAAATCAAGTATGGACCTCCTCGATCACATATTACACTCCTAGTGATACGTCAGGCACTTTGATGATTTCGTTCTATCCGGAGGGAAGCGGCACACCGATCACCCTACCCCCTATTACCTTGGCACCTCATAAAGCTGGTTCCTTATTTGTTGGTGGGGTCTCAGAATTGGGGTCATTTACGCGGGGAAGTGCGATCCTTAGTTCGGATGTCCCGGTCGTAGCGACCTATGTTCAGTTTGCTGCGCCTCCTGAGACAAACAACTATGGACGTCTGATTTATAGCGGATTCGACAACGGAGCCTCCACTTTCTATATTCCCACGTTCTTAAAGAGGCAATTTGGCAGCACATCTCTTATGGGGATCCAGAATTTAGAAAATTTTGATGCCGAAATTCGAGTTCGATTCTATGCTGTTGGAAGTTCGACGCCTACGGATGATCGAGTGTATATTGTCCCTGGTGGATCCTCGATTATCATTCCAGCAAATGATATAAGTAGGGTTAATCTGCCTGATGGCTTTAATGGTTCGGTAGTGATTCAAGCGAATCGCCAGGGGGACAGCAGCACTCCCGCTCGTGTCGTGGCCAGCGCTCAGGAAACTGATGACAATGGACGAGGAGCCTATGCTTTTGAAGGAGTGGCCTCAGGCGCTAATCAAATTTATATGGCCACGATGCTGTGTAATGCTTTCGGAACCGGTCAAACATCTTATTATGCTATTCAGAACATCTCTTTGAGCAGTTCGGCTAGTGTTCGTGTCTTCTTTTACGACACAAGCGGGAATCTAATCGGCCAAACTCCGGTGCAGCCGGTGGGTCCTGGGAACAAATGGAGTGTGAATCCTTGCAATTACATTAGCCCGGGTGTCTCTGGCTCTGCGGTGATCTCTGCTACTGGTGCTCCGGTGGTGGCCATTGGCAAGGTCAAGGATAACATTGGTATGGCGACTGCTTTTGTTGGCCAAGCGGTTGGAGGCACAAAGGTAGTTGCCCCTTATATCCGCTGGGCGGCTACACCCACCAGTGAATGGCGCACCTATGTGGCGATCATGAACGTGGGAACGGGAAATGCCACAAATATTAGGGTGCTTTATTATGATGGCAATGGGACATTGCGAGCGCAGCATACAGTAGCCTCTGTGGACAATCCGCTTCCTCCTTTCATTAAGCGGAACACGAATCCTCAGGTTGCGGGGGCGTTAGATGGGAGTGGTACTTTTGGCTTCGCGCCGCCAGGTGGTGCGATCGAGGTGCTCAGTGACCAGCCGGTTGTGGTCATCGTACGGGCTCAACGGGATCTAAGTCCACCTCTGGGATCCGTGCAGCGATTCGCTGAGGACTACAATGGGACAATTATCAATCCCTAAATCTCTTTATGAACTAAACCATCTAAGCGATCGGTGGGAGGCCAAAAAGACCTCCCACCGATCGTTAAGAATGTTGCTGATCTTGGCTTTGATTGGTCTCGGTGGAAATGCTTGTCGTGGTCTCGGGTCGCGGGAACATTCTCCTCAAAGTCTCCCTCCTACTCCTACTCCCGGAACGTTCATTCAAACTCTTCCTTCTAAGCGGGGGGGTCTTCGCGGACAAATCTTGATTCCATCTGGTACGTCAATTCGCCTCTTTGTTTATCTCGCTCGGATCACGTGGGATTCCAAAGGTGGTCAGGGGGCTTATTTGCTTGATCCATCTATAAGCCCATGGACAGAGATTGGGCCAGATGGACGTTTTCATTTGCTGACGGTGGAGCCAGGTGATTATATTATCCTCGTGGGCTCCTCCCCGGAAGGAGCTATCCCCCTGCAAGTAGGGCCTGGCCGAGCATATATCGTTCGGGTTCGGGCAGGAGAAGTGTTAGATATCGGCGTTTGGCCATCACCAATTCGGTAATTGCTATGGATAAACTCATGATCCGAACACACAAGATGAATTCCACTCTTCTGCTGGCGATTTGCTCAAGCTTTATCTTTGCAATCTGGTCATGGTTGGTTCCTTTTGATGGAGGGCCAGATGAAATACATCATTATGAGATAGTTCGCTTCATTGCACACTACTTTCGCTGGCCTGTTTTCGGACCAGATCGTGATCTCTACATGCGGGTTGTCCCAGGCACGCGGGATGGGTGGGTATTTGGATTCTATGCTCTCTATCCAACATATCCATATCTGATTCCTGCTTTGTTGATGCGGCTATCTCCTCTCAAAAATTTGGAATTGCATTTTGCTCGTTTTGCCTCTGTTGGATATGGGGTGTTAACAGTTATAGCTCTTTATCGTGCAACTCTCTTGATTTTTCCCAAATCAGTGTCCGTTCAGCGTTTGGTTCCTGCTTTGTCGATTTTAATACCACAATCAGCGTATTTGTTCTCTTATATTAACCAAGATTCTTTTGGAATTATGGCTATTAGTATTCTATTTTGGGCATTATCTGTTATTAAAAACACAAATAAACCGAGTTTGTGGAATTGGTTGGCAGTGGCAGTAGCATGGGGATTGACAACCATGACGCGTCAGCATATCTGGGTTTTTGGAACATTGATGGTGATCTCGTTTTGGCAATGGTTAAGTCCAAGTCATTATCGGAATTTTACTAAATTAATTGGAATTGCTGTCGTTCCAGCCTTTGTTCTATTATGTTGGTTTTTGAGAAATTATTTGGTCTATTCAGATCCAATTCTCTATAAAACTGCTCGTGCCGCATGGATAACTTGGTTGCGAGTCGTTGGGTTTCCAGTTTTTCCATCATTCTCAGAACAAGGATATTCTTGGGCCCAATTTCTTTTTTACACATCATGGGCATGGGAAACATTTAAGAGTTTTTGGGCTAAATTTGGTTATATGAATGTGGAGATTCCAGGAAAATTATACTTAATATATGGAATATTTTTGTTAGTCTCGCTAATTTGTTTCGTCTATTATATGATAAATCGTCGCGATATGTTTTTCGCGCAGTTTTTGTCGTTGGTGATTGTTCTTGTCTTGCTCCATGCTTATAAAAATTATACAGGAGATTTTCAGCCACAAGGCCGCTATCTAATGATTGCACAACCCGTTATTTTCTCGATTATTTCGATCGGTTTATATCAATTAAAACAAAACTCGCGTTTTGCTTTTATCTTAATTATATTTTTAATTGTGTTAATTCATTTGTCGATATTGATTTCTTGTGTTCCCAAAATTCCGGGTCTAGATATTAAGTGAGGGGGTGGAGAGCATGCGAATCGGGTTAATCGGTTGCTGGCATGATGATAATCGAGGAGATGGAGCTATCGTAGCTGGTCTTATAAGCGATCTCTTTAAAATCGAAAAAGATTTAGATATACATATCTTCAGCATGTTTTCTACGAATAATCGTTTCTTATTTCATTCGTTTAGGCATTTAAAAAATTTATTTCCAGGTATTAGCATCCATCCATCGCCAATCCCAAGTATTTATGATCCAAATCTTTCTCTTTCTGGACGTTTTTTGCGTTCTATAAATCTATTTTGCCTTAATTTTATAGACTTTTGCAATTTTCATGAGGCTATAATACCTCTTTTGCGTTCAGATTTGATTATTAGTGTAGGAGGCTATCGCCTCAAAAGTAAGCAGGGAGGGGTTGTAGATTTAGTGCGTATATTGTTTCACTCTTTCCCGCTTTTAATGGCACGACGTTATGGAAAAAATTATGTCATTGATGCACAATCCATCGGGCCAATTCGAGGAATCATTCACACAAAAATAGTTCGTCGAGTTTTAAGTCATGCTACTATTGTAGGAATTCGGGAACCTTTTTCGCTACAAATTGTGCGAAAACTTAAAATATCCGCCCCTGTGCGTTTGGTGCCTGACGCTGCTATTTCTGTTATCCCTCAGTATTCTAGTCGTGTCATGGAGTTTTTGCGAAATTTTGGATTGAACAATGGTAATTTTATCGTTTTAGCTCCTAGACAATGGTTTTTTGGCAATTATACACTTTATGCAGATTATTTAAAACAATTGGCTGAATTTATCGAGAATTTAGAGTATAATTTGGTATTAGTTTCCCATTCAATAGGCCCAATTTCTATCGAAGATGATAGAATCGCTTGTTACGATCTATTGAAATATATAAACAAGGTTCGGCCAATATTGGTTCAAGAGGACTGGTCGCCTGCCGAATTGGCTGCTTTCTACGGTTATGCTTTAGCATTAATAGGGGTTAGATTTCACTCTGTACTTCTGTCTCTAATCGCAGGCACACCTGCTATCGCAATAGCCTATGAAGGAACAAAAGCCCAGGGGATAATGAGTTATTTTGAGTTAGATGATTTTGTTTTAGATATCAATAAATTAAAGGCGACAGATTTAATGAGTAAATTTAATAAACTGATCGATAATAGAGTCCGTGTTATTTCCAAAGCTCTTGATTCGCTAGAACAAATGCGAAAAGAGCGACTACAGTTTGTTCAAGAGATATTGGAATCTACGTATAAATAATTTGAAATATGAAAAATGGTTGCATTTTAAAATATATAGAACAAAAAATTGAGTTAACAATCCTGTTGATTGTTTTTATGTTTGGTCTTCATGTTCCTTCCCTCTGGTTCGACGAGGGGTGGTCCTGGCATCTGGCCCGGATGCCGATCCCCGCGATGTTACAGGCCACGGCGGCCGACCGCAGCCCCTTTCTCTATTACTTGCTTCT
>Ga0079995_1068092_pt1 | contig 12244 bp, 10 predicted proteins | sample FaiFalFF_MnMetaG_2_FD_69198 | JGI IMG/M metagenome (GOLD analysis project Ga0079995, IMG submission 69198) | Freshwater microbial communities from Yellowstone National Park, Wyoming, USA - Fairy Falls C (FF_Mn_C) (SPADES assembly) (version 4) | ecosystem: Environmental > Aquatic > Freshwater >... | reverse complement strand
CCAAGAAATGTTAAAATCGGCAACAGGGTAGCAAAGTCTACTGATGGATATGGAAGACTGTATGCCAGCAGAATGCCAAGCACAAACATACCAAGAAAGAACATCCCTATTACAAAGACAACCAGCATCGAGATAAAGGCTCTGAAGAGAGCTTTAGTCTCCCTATTCTCTAAGCAACCGCCACGGAAAAGGGCCTCACCCATAACCCATCTCCCAAAACAGATTACTCATTCAAATTAAGGCTTTGCTAACCTATTAACATGTATAAACAACATGGTTCGAGAAATCTAAGCACTGCCAACCATTCATCCATCCTTCATCCAAGGGAGGGGTCAGCGACCTCAATCAGTTGCTCCTTTGTGCCCTTGACGTGTTACGCGGTGCTGGTATACGTTTTTGACCCCTTAACTGGTCAAGCGCTTTTTCAAGGGATCTGTTGACTTTCGCTAGCTCGCCAAGCTTAATTATCGCATCTAAGTCTCCATAAAAGTATGAGTAGGAGATTATTCTATTAACCAGCTCATCTGATCCGTACTTCTCTATGTTCTGCAAGCTTCTGCAAATGTCCTCCACGTATTCCATTTCGCCCTGTCTCCTCAATTCTGTTAGCAACCTAGCCACAATTAGACCCGTCTTCATATTTGTTAGCCTTCTGAAACTGAGCGGTATTATAAAGTATACTAACAATTCTTCGGGCATTGAATTACGATGCTTATTCCAACGGTATAGACCAATTTCATTTAGTATTTCCTTGCCGTTAAGACCGCTCTTGGTGACATGCGCAAACAAGAACATGAAGACTGCGAAGCTTTTGCTAAAATCTATTTGATAAACATCAAGATATCCCTCTCTAACTAAAGATTCTATGTATCTAACAATCTCCGGAGTCTTTACAGGCTTAAGGTCCAGTAAGTTTATGAGACGGCCCATGGGTAGGTCTGCAGGTTCATGGTCACGTTCGAGCAAGTTGAAGAACTCGCTAAGCACTTTATATCGATGGCGCATTTCTCTGATAAGCGTCATACCTGTTAACTCATTGAACGCCTCACTTATCCCACCAATCCTAACGACTTGCTCTGAGACATGATTTAGAAGAGAAAGTTTCTGGCGAGATTTATATGCATCGTTCAAAACATTCCAAACATCTTCGTTGTCTAAAGCATCAAGTCGCACACTGTCTTTATATGTTTCCTTTATAGATTGTTTGATAATTTCCGGATTTTTTGTCTCCCCCATTAAAAAAACTAAAACATCTGACAACTCTATCTCAATGCCCTTACTCTTAAGATACCCGAGTTTTTCGTCTAATTTAGACTGCTCTTTCTCCTTTTCTATATTGATTTTGCTTATGATATCATGTATTGTCGCCTTTCCAGTAGACAATTCGAGGTAGTTCGGGAAAAGCTGTTCGAAAGAATATAGTAATTCAAAGGCTAATCGGAAATCTTCATCTTTAATGGCTAGTCGCACCATAACACACCAACTGCCGGAATTTTTTGCACCAGCCTCATATAAGGCTTAACGTCCCTTAAGGCTAGCTCGGTGGGAGGGTCTATAAATAACATCCTTGTGAGGGTTATTGGGTCAGGGTCGACCGCGGGAATTCCTGAAAACATCTTTACAAGCTTCATGAAAATAGCTTCAGCGGAGACATTCAACAGACCTTCTTGAGGTGCGTAAATGCGGTTGAAGTAGCTGTAGGGAACAGGCCGGCTAAGGGTGGAAAATAAAGGGACGCACCTTTTTTCATCTTCTTTAACTGGGAGTTCCCTTATAATAGAACCGAAAAGTCGCAGGCGGCCTTCAGCGCAAGACCTTAAGGCTACATACTCGCTAAAGGGCTCATCAAACCTCACCTTGTCCGGTAGGCGGGTCAGGAGCGGGCGGAAACCAAGATAGTCAAGAGCATAATGCACGAATTCGTGTAGCAAGACATAGAGTATAAACATCCTTGCACAGCTTACGTCTAGTTTGTAAGCATTAATGGCTTTATTAAGATGCCTGCTGCAAACGAATACCTCTTTCGTACCCGGGTCGTAGTATGCCAGTATATCTACTACAAGCCGCTCATCGGGCACATCCAGACATTTGCACCTACACCTAAACCTTACACCACGGAAAATAAAAAGCCCTCCTAGCTCGCTGATTAGGCTTTTGAAAAAATGGAATACCTGTTCTTTTTCAAATCCTGTTAGACCCATTCTCGATATTTTTGATTTACTTTTATTTATGTCTAGTCCCCATACATTAGATGCTTCTCCATTCTCAAAAAATGCTCTTTGATACTTGGGATAGAGTACCCTGCCAGGTGTGAGTCACAGCAGCTCTATACTAAGAGCTGTAAGCCACAGCAGGGGTAGGATAAAGGTAGACTTGTGCTAGGCCTTTAAAGCACGACTAGGGGTTGGGACACCCGATGGATGCTGTAAGTCGCTAACGCAACTTTCATGGTTTTAATTTTTTAAATAATGGTGTCAAACAGCTTCGGTGACCGCATCATGCGCGGAATACAGGGAAATATTGCTTCGCTCTTCTGCGGGGCTGGCGGGCTGGACCTCGGGTTCATTCAAGCTGGGTTCAAAATTTCCTACGCCGTGGATTCCGACTGGTTTGCGTGCGTCACCTACGCTGTTAACCACGGGTTGCGGCCGGAGTGGCGGGATATCTCGTACGCGTACCGTAGACCGGGGAGGCTGGAGTACGATGTGGTCATAGGCGGCCCCCCTTGTCAGGGCGTATCCAACTACCGGGGGCGGAGTCGTCGGGACCCTTCCGCCATGTCAGGCTTCGCCCATTTCTTCAAATTCGTCAGGAAAACTCGGCCCCTCTGCTTCGTCATGGAGAACGTGAGGGGGCTTGCGACGATGTATGGCGGCCGCTACCTCAGCTTCTGCCTAGACCAAGCGCTCGCATCGGGTTACAACGCCGTATACTTCACGCTAAACGCCGCGTGCTTTGGGGTCGCGCAGAGCAGGACGCGTATATTCATTGTGGGGTTCCGCCATGACGTGGACGCCCGGTTTGCAATACCCTCCCCCACGCACGGCCCTAGAGCTAGCAGGCCATACCGCACCATAAGGGACGCGCTGCGCAGGGTGGACGAACCCGAAACCAATGACACGTGTAAGGAGGGGTTCGGCCCTGTCTACTTAAGCAGGAACAGGAGACGGGGCTGGGGGGAGCTGAGCTGGGTCATCCCGGCATGCTGCAAGGATGTCCCGCTACACCCCGACTCTCCCCCGCTCATCAAGGTCGGGACCTACCGCTGGGCTCTATCGGCCCCAGCTAGCAAATACAGGAGGTTTAGCTGGCAGGAGTGCGCTGCGCTACAGGGCTTCCCTAGGCGCTACGTGTTTGTAGGCAGCCTGAGATCAAGGTATAGGCTGGTTGGCAACGCGGTACCGCCCCCTCTCGCAGAAGCTGTTGCGCGCTCTCTCAGGGATGCTAAGGTTACGGAGCTCAGGCAGCCCTACGGGTTGCTTGAGGTGGAGGCCGGGGCTAGGCCGTGGCGGGTTGGGGGCGTTGGGGCCGTCGAGTTCAACTACAGGCAGTGTTGAGCTACCGGCGGGACTCGGTATTTGCGACCCGCGTAATTGTTAATAATAGAGCCGCGCTAAACGGTTTAGATTTGGGTGTCTACTCGGGCGTGGAGGTTTTCAGGAGGCTGGCCGCGGCGGTCCTTAGCTGGCACCAGGCAAACTCTAGGAGCTTTCCTTGGAGGAATGTTAGCGATGTGTACAAAATCCTAGTGGCGGAGAAGCTTCTCCAGCAGACGAGGGCAGAGCAGGCAGAGCGCGCCTACTCCGAGATAGTTTCCAGGTGGCCGGACCCTTGTTCCCTCTCAAGGGCTAGCCCGAGGGAACTCCAGAGGGTTCTAAGGCCTCTCGGCTTCTACAGGTTCAGGGCGAGGGAGCTGGTGTACATCGCGCGGGCGCTGTGCCGGGGCGGGGTGAGCGAGGATGGCATCCGCTTGCTCAAGGGTGTTGGCGATTATGTCCACGCTGCCGTACTCGCTAGCTGCTTCGGGAAGCCCGTGCTAGCTATTGACACAAACGTGTCGAGGGTGCTTGCGCGCGTTCTCCATGGAAGAGAGTCGCTGGTTAGGCGGGAAGCAAGGCACTACTCCACCGCATTCTCGCCAGCCCTGGAGGAGCTCGGCCCCAGGCGGGTCCTTTACGCCTTGCTCGATTTCGGCTACGCGGTATGTAAGCGCCTCAACCCTGAATGCGGCAGGTGTCCCGCGTCTGGTTTTTGCAGCTACTATCAGCTTAGGGCCCTTGCCGCAGCCTCCTCCAGAACCCGATAAGCTCTTCCATCGGCAGCTTATCTAACGGGGTGCCCGAACTCCCTTGAACAGCTCGCTCGATGACGTTGGTTGCGCTCTTTTTCAAAGCGGGGTTTGAGGCCATGGCGGTATAGATTTCAGGCTTGGATTTACTCATAAGCAAAGCTTCTGCGGCTAGCTCCAACGCTTCGTTTGGATCACCCTCAGCTAGCTCGCACAGCTTCTCTAAAACGCGCGCCCATTGCTCAGTGGTAATAAGGGAGAAGCCATAAGTCCTAATCATTTTTAATGTGTAGAGGGTGCCGTCGGGCGTGAAAAGGTGGTGTACGGGTACCAGCACAGCCCTCTCGCCGCTGATCAGATGGCTTGATAAGTGCTTGGCCGAGTTCGCTAGGTAGATCCTTATAGGGCCACCTTCACGCTCAACCTCAAGGTATTGGTCACGATACTTCACTGTGTAGCCAATAGTGCCTAAAACTTCTGAAAGCAGGCCAGCCTCCTTTGGGGCAACGCGAGGGGAAATAACCGGAACTTCTTTTTCCCCAAGCTTTTGGGCCAGCCGAACGATCCCGGTGGCAATGATGGGGCTAAGCTTCGCCAGCCGCAGGACGCTGAAGACCGTATCTAAGTCAGCACGGTAAAACATCATCACCGAGGCCCCTTTACGCAGGGCAGGCTGTAACCTGACGAGGGTAAAGAAGACCGATTCGGGCAGATCCCCAATATGGCCTAACTTAACCCCAATGAAGGTCCCGCTTTCATCCATTATTACGGTGATGCTTTTTTCGCGGTAAAGGTATAGCAACGCAAAAAGGTAGGCATCTTCCTTCGAAACCTTAAAAATTTTGTAGTACTGTGCAATGTAGAAGTTGGATGAATCGCATAAAACAGCATGGCCGGTCTTATCAACATCATCCAATCTAGACGGCTTCCACCTCCTAGTTAATGGATCGAGCACCATGATCGGCGTTTCCGGGTGGGCTATTTCGGTCAGGCCCGTGGCTGTCTTGAAGTATTCTTTCTTTGTTTGAAGGTAGGAGGCAAGCATCTCGACATGCGTCTTTAACGTATGCACCTCAACGCCCATCCTGCTTGCCGCTGCTGCGAAACCGTCGGCTTCTCTGACTTCATTAAAATAGAATTCATTTCTCTCGCATTTCCCGCCTGCATCAAAGCAGGCAGATTGCAAACGCCTCAATATTTTGGGGGTTGCTTTCCCAACGAACACGAACTCGCCGCGTTTAACCTCAACTAACGCGCCAGAGGCCCCAGCAATGCAGTTCTCCTGGCAAAATTTGTACAGACTCATTTCACATCATCTGCGGACATAACATTTTCGATAAAGGTCGCTGCATTCCTTGGTTCGATGTACCGCACCAGACTATTGGACAGGAGGACGTCTAAGAGAAGCTTCCCGAAGGGCGAAATGGTATAAGACGCGGGTTTTTTAAAGCTAACGAGGCAATAACTTGCCGCACAACGCAATACAGCCATAACTGTCTTTCTTAAAGAGTCTGCCGAGCCGTATTCAGGATAGCCTAAAACTTCTTCGATGACCTTTGCAATCTTGTATGGGCTGTGGGCCTTATTCGAGTAAATGGAAACAAGCGACATCAGCAATATGTCACGGTAATCCCTTCCCTTTCTCATAATAATATCCGAGGCGCTTGGATGCGACGGGCACTCAATAAAACCGCCGCTAAAATGCACTACGCGTCTCATGAAAAGCGGGTTAAATCCTGTAAAAAGCAGGACCCAATAAACCAACTCTAATGGCTCCATGAACATACTTGACCTGCTATCAACATAATACCACAACCCCATCCTCACATCCTTCCTTACAAGCATCGAAGCAACCGCATCCTCCAGCCCGGCACCGAATAGTTCTGCCCACCCCCTGCCCAGCGCTGCCTTACCCGCTGCTGGCAGAACTAAAGTGGAGATAAGCCTAATCCTTGGGCCCAGATGGTCCTGGTAATAGCCTGGGTTAGAGGCGAGCTGCCTATTCCTAGTAAGCGTTAATCCAAATATTTGGGTTTCATATTTTGCCGTCAGCTCGCTTATGAACTGTTTAAACTCGGATAGGGCATCGCCCTCGTCCAGGAAAATGTGGTCGTCGATGAGGAGAATGCCGCACTGAACCAAGGTTTGAGGCATGGGATTTAGCGAATTTTACTGTTGAGCGAGGTGTTTTAAGCTTTACCAAGCAAATATTATGGTTTGGAAGGATATTATTCCAAACTTCCAAACCGTTTATAAGCCATTACAAAAACTATTCTCACGGCATGCCTGATACGTGGTTACCGGGCTATGAGCATGTCGAGGAGATTGCCAGACAGGTTATCAACCACTCGCTTGATGCGCCACTTTACGAACAGCCCATAGGCGCGCTAACATTTAAAATGGTCTCAACAGCCCTTTTCAACCCACTCAACCTTGAGAGGGACTGCGCACTAACTGGAAGGCTTTACCCCATGGATGTTTCGCTAAAGCTGTCTGAAGAGGAGAGGTTGGGTTACACCGCCCCATGGTTCATGCAATCAGAGTTCTTAGTGGATGGAGAGTTGGAGGGGTTAAAGGTCAAGGCTTTGTTCCTAACCCCTGAGGCCATTACGGACCTTGTGTCACCATCTATATTGGCGCTGCAAAAGTCAGAAATAATGATAGAGCTTCAGGCTACTGAGGAAGCAAAACTACAGGAGGAAAAGGAAATAATTGTAAAAAATAAAGAGGGCAAGCCAATTATTTTCCCTACTGCAAGGTTACAACTTAGCGTCGAACGCGATGGCGATTTACATCATGTGAGAATCCGCCTTGAGAATGTAAGTAAGGTGCGTTCGCTACGCAGGGCCGTAATTCAAAGTGCCTACCGATCGGCCTATGCGTTTTATGCCCCTCTAATAGTGGTTGATGTACTAGGAAACGTTAACCGCATCATAACCCAAGACGATCCATACTCGGAGCGGAAAACGCTTATGAACTGCAACTGCTTTACGCGTAGGTCGAAACAAGACGGCAGAACCGTTTTCGCATCGCCCCTCATAGTTATCGATAGACTCGTCAAGAGGCCTGAGCTAGCGGAATCCGTAAAGGGCGCGGAAGGCAATGACCCAGACATGGAAGTGGTGTTGCGCGTAACCGCTAGGCGGGAGGGCATTGAGCGTCTGTTTAAGCATCAGCTTGACTCGCTGAGGATTTTTTCAGATCAGCTAAGCAGTGACTCAGGATCAAAATGCATCGTTAGCGTTGTTCCGACAGCGTTTGGAAAGACGCTTACGGCATGCACCATGGCGCTTTATTCAGCCATGAAAGGGGGCGGGCCGGGAACGAAAGCGCTCCTGCTATTCCCCACCAGGGTTCTTACGATACAGCAGCTAACAGCGCTGGCAAAATACATTTATGATATAAACGCTAGCGCCGGGCGAAGGATAACCTTAGGACTGTACATCGGCAGGGGGTATGGCGAGGATAGCGCTTTCGCCCCTGTTCAGCTCATAACAGAGTGTCCAGCGTGCGGCCAGGGACCGTTAACACAGTTTGAGATTGATGGGAGACTATCTCCGCGCTGCCTAAACTGCGATAGTGTTCTGGATTACATACTTCTTGATGACCGCGACACACTAAAGTTCTGCCCCGATATTGTGGTCGCTACTCCGGACAAGCTGGCGTATGAACTACAGAGGGACGTTTCGTCCCACGTTCTAATCGGGGCTCCAATGTACGTATGCAGGGCGTGCGGTCGGGCTAACCCTAGACTCGGCGGCCAGCAAGCGTGTGCTGGATGCGGTTCCTCTTTGGAGGGAGAGGAGGTCAGCAAGTCAGACATACGTTTTGTGTTCTATGATGAGTTCACCCTGCTCTCGGGTATGGCTAGCAGCAGGCTATCCCACTTCATGCGGATGCTTAGGAGGCTGAAACAGGTCTACGGGCTGAATGACGACATAATTTTCTTCCTCGCCTGCGCGACAGCCTACAACCCAATCGAGTTTGCTAGCAAATTCACCGGGGTTGATGCGGAAAGAGTGGTTCTGCTGCGGGCTGAGGATTATTTCTTAGAGGAGCGCAGACCGTGGCAACGGGTGATCGTGCTCTACCCGTGGGATTTATCCACGCTTGGAAGCGTGTCCTGGGGCTGCTTAGCGATCGCGAGAGCGCTGGATGGAGTCACTAGCGATCAACGGCCGGACTACAGCAAGCAGCTCGTATACGTACAGAGGCGGGACGATGGGCACAACCTTTACGATTACATTCAACGGTTAGGGGAGGAAGTCGGGGTTAGAATAGGCGACGTGTTCTTCTTCCATGGAGATTTGAAAGCCGACGAGCTTGCGAGGGATAAGGGCGAGGCGCAACGCGCTGAGAGGGCTGTCCTAATAGGGACTAGCACTTTGGGCTGGGGGGTGCACATGCCGTGGCTCAACGTGGCGCATGTATGGGGGGCCCCGAATAGCACAGGCGAGTTTTTCCAAGTTATCGGGCGCGTTGGGCGCGAGGTTGTTAGGTTTCAGGAGAACCCCGCCCTTGTGGTTCTTCACCTGTATCCAGGCAACCCGAGGGATGTTTGGCTGTATGATAACTTCATCAGTTGGTTCAGTGACCCGTCTTTCGAGCCAGAAGTTATAGACCCACACAACGTATCTGTAGTTAGGTCAACCATTCCGGCATGCTTTGTTTCATTGCTTATATCTAGGATATATACAAAGTACTACAGCGCTTACGACCCGCGCTCCTCGGTCAAGCGCTCCCAAGCCATAGTGCAGTGCTTGCGCAGCGATGCGATGCAAATCGCCGAAGAGGTGATGCGTTGGGTGTTTCTAAGAGGTTTAGATGTCGCGGGGAATGCCGGCAAGCGCCTGAAGCGCAGTTTTCTTTCCTCGCTACTCGAATACATCCAGATTGCACAGTCAAGACTCAGCTTCAGGAACATAGCGGAGGCTTTCCCGGAGATTATTGATTTCTCCCTGAGAGGGAAGGAAGCCACCGTTAACTACACCAGCTCAGGGCCTTTGTTGGGAATGTTGCCTAGGTTAAAAGGCTTAGCTGTAGAACCCGCAGAGGCGTTAGAAGCTGATGCTAAAGCTAAAGGAGATGATCGTGAATGAGTAGCGCGCGGATGACGCAATCTGCTATCCGCTCAGTTATAAGGTATTTCCCCAACGCCGTGCTTCCCCTGAGGGGCTGCTCGTGGCGCGTTGAAAAACTATACGGCAATCAGCTGCCTGCTGTTTACTCAGACGACTTGAGAGCGGCAATAGCAGATGCTATAAGGCGGCAATACGCCATGCATGCTGATTCGCAAGCTTCAGCCTTGCGCGAGATCTATGAAAAGTTTGGTTTACAGGCCCCCTCACTCGGCATAGTTGATGCCAGCAGGGTTGATATAATAGAGCCTGGAACGGGCATCCTATACCTATGGCCCCCAACGTTCATATGTTCAAAATGCGGAACGTTTTACAGTGTTCGTGACGAACCCTTAACACGTTGTATTGAGTGCGGTAACCGCGAGTTCACACAACCAGTTTTAATTCATGTATGCCGCCAATGTAGTCGCTATGAGCAATTAGTGCCGCCGAGGCATTTGGCTCGCCCGGACAGCCGGGGTTTCTTTATCTGCGAAAAATGCGGAAAAGGTAGGCTGCGCCTTTTTGTCATGCGAAGGAAGATCTCGGAATCGAGGTGGCGGTGTAATGTTTGCGGCGCGGAAGATAGGTTATGGGCATCTTGCCAGCATGCATATGCTAGCCAGCAGCAGTTGCAGAAGATGGACCTAGCCCTAACTACGCAGGAACCAATTAAGCCAGCTATCATAAGCAGGGTATACGTCGGGGATACGCGCATCGAGGATGCTATTAGTGGGGGCGAACTAACCCCCTACGAGCTCGCCGAACACGTGCTTAACAGAGATGAGCTTACGTACCTTGAAGATGTTTTCCATATTGACGTGCAAAACCTGCTGCTGCTCAATGATGTTACGGCCGTTATCTGCACATATGGGTACTCAACTGGTAGCGATGCGGTTGTTAAGCCCTTCGAGGAGTATGCAGCTAGGGGCAGAAGGTACAAGGCTTATGCTGCAAGGAACGAAGGGAGCGCTATACTCATAAAGGTCAAATCCTACGAAGGCGATAGGTTCACTTTTCTGCACACGGTGGAGCACGCGCTCACCAAAGCCTGCCACCTGCTGGCGGGGGTTCAGGAGGGCGCTTTCATGGGAAAGGTCCTAAAAGATAACAATATGATAGTGATTTATGAAGCATCCGGTTCTGAGCAGGGCGGGCTGGAACATGTATTCAAGCATAGGCTTTCACAGTTGTTTCCTGAGGCGCTTAGGATCATGTTTACATGCAAGTATGATTGCGGAAATGCTTGCCCGGGCTGCGTTTACGTGCGTGATCCGCTGTGCCATCCGGTCCAAGGCTTCTTCATACCCAATAGTGATCTCAACAGGAAATTGGTGCTAAGTAAATGGACGAACAGCAGATAAAGGCGGTAGTGTCTGAGAGGGGGCCCATAAGACTCTCCGATCTCCTAGCCCTTGCGAGTCCCAGCGAAAGGCCCCTCGTCCAGCTTAAAGTCCTGCATATGGTGAAGAAGGGAATTCTACGGGTTGAGCGAGCTAAGAAGGACATGCTGCTCTTGGCAGGTCCATCGGAGGAGGAAAAGACCGAGGCAAGCCCATTTACAAACTCAGAGGTGGCGATTGTCGCAACGCTTCCGTTAGGGACGCAACATACTCGTGCGGGGCTAAAGAAATGCATCGACATGCTGGATGCCTTGAACATGCTTATATCTGGGGCTAAGCGGGAGCTCCGCATAAGCTCACCTTTCGCGGATCCTGAGACGGTGGCGCTGTTCTACCCGAGCTTCAGGAAGGCTGCGGGGAGCGGCGTAGGCATCAAATTTTTGATCCGATCTGCTAGAGACCGCCAACTGCTTACCGCGTTAAAAAACCTAGGCGATATTTACGCTAGGCTTGGCATACCTAACAAGTTTTCGGTAAAACGCTATGAGGTAAACGTAGCCGGCCTGTTAGTTGAAGCGGTTCACGCCAAAGTTGTAATATCGGACCACGATGTGGCATACATAGGTTCTGGGGAGCTTAGGAAGCACTCGCTAACCGCAGATGTAGAGATCGGGGTGCTTGTACGAGGCGCCGTAGTCGAGCAACTGGCTGATCTTTTCGACGCTGTTTGGGATAGGGCCACAGACATCAGCCTCACGCCAGCCTAGCTCTTTTATTTATAGCGCGCTTTTTAGTTAGTTAGGTCGCTGATGGGATGGCAGTGTAGGTTTACCTACATGACACAACATTGAAATAGCCGAGTTCGAGATCCTCGTAGAGCTTGCTAAGCGGTATCATTACAAAGGGTGAAATAAAGGATCGCATATAACCGTTTAGATTAAAACTCGACAGCCGTCCAACAGTGGTACTGTCAAGTTGGTATTACCTCCTCTCCTCCAGCCCTGATGATGTTGTGCATCATTGCAATTGCAGTTACCAATTCTTCTATGCTCTTCAACTTCTTCGAGTTTATGTTGTTGTAGAACCTTTTAGTCCTGTCCTTAATTTCCCTGAACCACCTTACTATGTTTTCTATGTTTCTTGACATGGTGTTTTCTCCGTATAGTCTTTTGTATGTTGAGAATGCTGTCTCTACAGACCATCTCCTACCATAGCCCATAACCATACTCCACCCTCCCTCACCAAACATCTTGAGTATAGCTGCTGACGTTCTCCTCTCTGGAGGACCCCTATCCGTCCTAGCATTAGCCCTAGGCTTTATAACAGGTACATACAAAAAAGGAATACTATAGCAGTTAGGCCGGGTTTCAGACCATGCCTAATGTATCCTCTTTTATCTCTCTGCCGAGGATTAGTCTGATGCCGTTTCTGGCGGCGAGGGATTTGAGTGTGTCAGCGGCCTCGGGGTAAAGGTTGGCAGAGAGATAAAAGAGGAT
>Ga0079995_1078923_pt1 | contig 12254 bp, 7 predicted proteins | sample FaiFalFF_MnMetaG_2_FD_69198 | JGI IMG/M metagenome (GOLD analysis project Ga0079995, IMG submission 69198) | Freshwater microbial communities from Yellowstone National Park, Wyoming, USA - Fairy Falls C (FF_Mn_C) (SPADES assembly) (version 4) | ecosystem: Environmental > Aquatic > Freshwater >... | reverse complement strand
ACCCGCAAACGAGCATTAGGGATAGGTTTGCCATTTTCGTCCACTACGACACCGCTGACGGGCACACCTTTACGAACGACGATGCGAACCGAATTATCTTCGGGCTTGACTTCAGTTTGCCCAAACATTCTCAGGTCAGGCGTCGCTGCCCAAACAGGGCGAACAATGGGGTCCAAAAGGGCTTGCCCGTTCTTATCGGCTTGAACCGTTCTCCATTCGTTGGTCACTATTGCGTTTGGGACAGGCTTTCCCTTCTCGTCCACGACTTGCACCAGCAACTTCTGTGGCGGCTTCAGCAGAAACTCAACTTCCGTCGGCTTGTCACTAACGAGTTCCACTCCCTTGCTGTCACTGGCAAAGTGGTCAGGTGCGTAAGACGCCCATGCATTCAACGACCATTTGCCCGGGAGAAGGAACAACTGAAACTCGCCCTGCTCATTTGCCTTCACTGGGTCTGGTCGCAACCAATCTTGGAAACCTTCTTCGTCGCGAATTTCACGGTAGGCGTTGACCTCAGCGAAAGGAACAGGGTTTTTCGTCTCACCATCCCGAACGACTCCACGAACTTCAACGGCTTTGAGAAGTTCCAGAGTAAGAGAGAATTTCGCGCCGGGGACAATCCTGATGAGTTGCGTTTCGCTTTGCCATTGCCCATCTTCAGCAACTGCCCAAACTCGCCACTGCCCAGAAGTCAAGACGACCTCAAATTTGCCATCTTCATTCGCCGTGATGCGCTCGTCTGGTTGACCGTAGAAACGAGATTGGCAAACAACTTGTGCTCCCGCAACAGGTTTCCCGTCCCTAAGAACTTGCCCAGACAAAATTCCCTTCAGCTCCATCACCAAAACGATGTCAACCGTGCCTGTGCGAAGGAGAAAAGAGCGTTCTGGGTGCGGCAACTTGCTTGGGGCAAAATCGGGATGATGGGCTATGAGTCTAACATCTGCCTCTGCGGGCAAGTTGTTCAAGACGAAGCGTCCGTTTTCGTCGGTGACTGTCCAAAAAGGCGTAACTTCTTCTGGGATGTTGCTAATGCTAAACTCGATTTTCCCAACCTCAAACGCCAATCGTGGGCTAATGCTTTCAACTGACCAGACTTGGATTTTCGCATTGGCGAGTGCTTTGCCTTCGGGAGTTATAACGATGCCAGCCAACGGTGCAGGTTGGTTTAGCCGAACAGTCAAAGGCTTCAAATCGCGCGGGTCAAAACTTTGCCAGCCGACAGCGAAATTAGGGTGAAAGGCGATTGTATAGGCGCTGTAAACTCGCAGCGGCGGTCTGAAAGGCAGACGGAAGTTGCCTTGGGTATCCGTCACGGCGGACGATTCAACGGTTGGCTTTCCTACCTCCCATCGGTTAACGACAAGCCAAACTTTCGCACCGCTAACGGGTTTACCGTCGGGGGACAAAACTTTCCCGACCACAGCGGAAGGCTCTCCTTGCGGAGCGCCTAAAGTCGTCACCGCCAGCACTGCCAGAAGAAACGACGCCACCAGACCCATCTCGGTTCACCTCCCGCCACCAATTGTGTTGCTTCAAATTGTTGCCGTAAATACAGATGCAGGGTGAAGAGCCATGAAGTGTAGCGAAGGGATAACAAAGAAAGGAAGGGGTAGGTGCTTTCCCTTTTGGCTCTTGGCGCTGTGGTTCTTTGCCGGCGCCCTAAATAATGGGCGCTGCAATATCGCAGGGGCATAACCCGAACCTGCCTTGCGACGCCACATTCCTGTCAATACCCATCCGACAAATCACCTCCTCCGAGAGACTATAAATTGTCAAGGGAATTCAAAGGAGGCTGATCATCACTGAAGCCCATTAATTGTCAAGTTCTCAAAATCACCCCAAATCCCGCTGAAATACCAAAAAAATAATGGAGCGGGCGACGGGATTTGAACCCGCGACCCTCGGCTCGGAAGGCCGATGCTCTGCCCCTGAGCTACGCCCGCTCCTTTTTGGTCGGGGCGCCCGGATTTGAACCGGGGACCTCGTGATCCCAATTCACGCGCGCTAACCAAGCTGCGCTACGCCCCGTCCTTCACGCTAAACTCATTATGACACAACCGCTCCTATTCGGTCTTGACAGTTTTCACAGAATTGTTGCGGGTGATAGGAAATGGTTCATTACACGACGACATTGTGGGCACTGCTTGCACTGGCAATCTTTCTCTGCTTCTGGGGAAACGACAAAACGCCCCTCTTTGACACCGATGAACCCCGCTACGCTCAGGCTGCTAAGGAAATGATGCTGCGAGGCGATTGGGTTTTACCGACTTTTAACGGTCAACCTCGCTACGCCAAACCTGTTATGTTCTACTGGCTTCTCATTGCCGCTTACAAAGTTTTTGGCGTCAATGAATTCGCTGCTCGTTTTTGGTCAGGTGTGGCTGCTATGGTCATTGCTTTGCTCCTTTATTTCGCCCTCAGAACAATTTTTGGGCAGGAGTCAGCCCTTGCCGCATCCCTTTGCTGGCTCACATCCATCGCAGCCCTGATTTTCGCCCATGCCGCTATAACTGACATGGTTCTTGTCGTTTTCATGACCAGTGCAATCATTGCTCTCTGGGTTGGCTTAGTGACAAACTGCACATTTTGGTTCCTTCTCGCCTCTGTCTCAATGGGGTTTGCAGTGCTCACGAAAGGACCGGTCGGGGTAGTCTTGCCTTTAATGGTCTTTGCCGTGTCGGCTATAATTCACCGACCCACAGTTTCCGTTCCTTTACGACACTTGGTTGCTATTAGCGTTGGTTGCCTTATCCTTTTCCTCGCAACTGTTTTGCCTTGGTATGTGGCGGTAAGCATCCGAACCAACGGTGAGTTTCTGCGACAGTTTTTGCTCGTTGAGAATGTCAGTCGTTATGCTCAAGGCGCAAAACTGCCGTTGTGGGTTCACCTCGTCTATTTCCCTGCAACCGCTTTTGTTCTGGCATTTCCGTGGTCTGCTTTCGGTATCTGGATGCTTAGTTCGCTTTCGGGTTTAACGGACGAGCAGAAACAATGGCTGACACTCTTGAAAGTCTGGGCAATTCTGCCAGTCCTCGTTTTTTCCTTTTCGCAAACCAAGAACCCCCAGTATGTGCTGCTTGCAGTTCCCGCTCTGACAAGTCTGGGAGCGTTGTTGCTGAAATTGCCAATCCCCAGTGAAGCAAGCCGCGAACTTTGGCTTCTTAAGAGGCGATTTGCTTTGCTGACATGGTTCTCGCTAACGCTTGTAGCCGCAGCCCTCATTATCTCCTCTCAACCTTTGATTAACTCGGTTCCAAACTGGCGTGTGAGGTTGGCAGGCGACGGGTTTGTAGACTTCGGCTGGAGTAGGTGGGCTGTGTCAGGGTTTGTCTTAGTGATGTGCATTGCAGGCTTATCGGCACTCCTCAAAATTCGCGCGTTTTCGCTTCGTCACTTCTTTCCCATCAGCGTTGCTTCAATGTTGGCTATTCACGCAGTCGCTCTTGGGGCTTTCGTGCCCAAAGTGGGCTATTACCGTCAAGAGCCGTTGAAGCATTTCGCTGAGACAGCGTCATCTCAACTCAAGCGGGACGACTTGCTGGTTGTTTATCGGCGCGACCTTTCCAGCGTGGTGTTTTACAGCAACCGACGAGTGTTGAGGGTTGATGACCCAAGCCACTTAATTCGGTTACTTCGCCAGAACCGCCGCGTCGATGTTCTCACACATGTTAGGTTTTCGTCGGACTTAGAAAGGTTGAAAGGCGTCAAGTTGCATTTAGTTGAGCGGTGCGGGGCATTCCTTTGGCTAAGCAACAGGGACGCAAGTTGCCCAATTCACCGTTGAACCGACTTCACACATCCACTTTGAGCCTTTTTGCTAAAGCCCGATATTCATCCCACAATTCACCCGGAAGCCTTTCGCCGAATTGCTCAAAGAATTTGCGGATGTCCGCAAGTTCAGCCTGCCATTCGTCTCGCCCAATGGCAAAAAGTTTCTCCAACTGCTCACTGGAAATATTCAAGCCGCTAAGTTCAAGGTCTTCAAACTTTGGGACGAGCCCGATGGGAGTTTCGCGAGCGTCGACTTTCCCTTTCACCCTGTCAACTATCCACTTCAGCACCCTCATGTTCTCGCCGAAACCTGGCCACAGAAAGTTCCCATTTTCGTCCTTGCGGAACCAATTGACGAAGAAGATTTTCGGTGGGTTCGGTATCCTTTGCCCCATTTCAAGCCAGTGCCTAAAGTAGTCAGCCATGTTGTAGCCACAAAATGGCAACATCGCCATTGGATCTCGCCTCAGGACACCGACTTGGTGGATCGCAGCAGGGGTCGTTTCGGAAGCCATGCTTGCCCCACAAAAAACACCGTGCTGCCAACTGAAACTCTCATAGACGAGTGGGACCGTCGTTGAACGCCTGCCGCCGAAAATGATCGCCGAAATGGGAACTCCTTTAGGGTTGTCAAATTCCGATGACAAGGTTGGACACTGGTAAATGGAGACAGTGAAGCGGGCATTAGGGTGAGCAGCCTTCTCGCCCGAAGATGGATTCCAAGGTCGCCCTTGCCAATCCAGCAGTCGCTCTGGCACTGACTCGTCCATTCCCTCCCACCAAGGCTCATTGGTGTCCAAGTTGAGCGCCGTGTTGGTGAATAGGATGGGGAAGAATGTCCCCGCTTTCAGCGTCCGCATCATATTGGGATTGCTTCTCCAAGAAGTGCCTGGCGCCACGCCAAAGAATCCAGTCTCTGGGTTGATTGCGTAAAGTCTTCCATCTGGACCGATGTTGAGCCACGCAATGTCATCTCCAAGCGTCCAAACCTTGTAGCCGGGGATGGATGATTCCATCATCGCCAAATTCGTTTTGCCGCAAGCAGATGGGAGAGCAGCGATAACATATGTGATGTCACCGTCAGGGTCTTCTATCCCGATGATGATCATGTGTTCAGCCAACCAACCTTGATGGTAACCGAGCCAAGAAGCGATTCGCAAGGAAAAACATTTCTTGCCCAACAAAGCATTCCCACCATAGCCTGAGCCGATACTCCAAACAAAGTTCTCGTGGGGGAAGTGCATGATGAAGCGACGGTTAGGGTCAAGGTCTCCGATGGAATGAAGCCCACGCACGAAATCCTCGCTATTGCCGATGCGTTCCAACGCTTGCTTGCCCATCCTCGTCATGATTCGCATGCTGACCGCGACATAAACCGAGTCAGTCAATTGAACGCACGCGCGAGCGTAAGGGGAATCAGGATGTCCCATCATGTATGGCAGAACATACATCGTCCGACCACGCATGCAAACTTTCGTCAAACTTGTCAGCATCTCTTTCGCTTCCTTTGGGTCCATCCAGTTGTTCGTCGGACCTGCTGCCTCCCTGTCTGGGTGACAAACGAAAGTCAGATGCTCAGTCCGAGCCACATCTGTCGGATGACTACGGTGCAAGTATGCGTTGGGCCAGAGTTTCTGGTTGAGTTCGTAGAACACTGGACGATCGCAAATTTTTTCCTCCTTCCAGCCGATCTCAATGAGCCTATGGGCTTCCTCTTCCGAACCGTCGCACCAATAAATTCGGTCGGGTTGAGTTAGCCTCGCTTGTTCCTCTACCCATTCTTCCAACGGTGTAGCCACTTCCCTTCGTCACCTCTTTCGTCGGTATGTAGTTTCCTTGTAGCGCCGTTTCTGTGGCTGGTGCTGCGGGCTTTTGACTGAGGTTTTTCATTCTCCTCTTGCGCCAAAATTGTGAGGCAAACATCCACTCAATGCAAGAGTAAGGGGTGTTCAGGTAAATGGAAAGAAGGCTCGTTTTGGCTCACAGTCCCGATGCTGACGACGCTTTCATGTTTTACGCACTAACGCAAGGCAAAATTGACACATCGCCGATCTGTTACGAACATGTCTTGCACGACATTCAGACGCTGAACGAGTTGTTGATACAAGGCAAACTGGAGATCAGCGCCGCTTCAGTGCACGCTTGCGCATATTTGGCTCGCAGATACGCCATTTTAACCAGTGGAGCGAGCATGGGCGAAGGTTACGGTCCCATTGTTGTGGCTAAGCGAAAATCCCGAGTTGAAGACTTAACCCGCTACCCAGTTGCTGTCCCCGGAACTTTGACGACAGCCTTTCTGGCACTTCGGCTTCGTTTGGGATTGTTCCCCTTCAAGGTGATGCCTTTTGACCAAATCATGGATGCCGTCATAAACGGTGAAGTCCCTTTCGGTCTTCTCATTCACGAAGGGCAGTTGACCTACTCGGACGCAAAACTCGTGAAGGTTTTGGACTTGGGAGAATGGTGGTTGCAAGAAACTGGTTTGCCCCTGCCTTTGGGCGTCAATGTTATCCGCAAGGACTTGCCGGAAGAGATAAAAAAGTTGGTCGCACAACATATCCGAGCCAGCATAACTTACGCCTTGACTCACAAAGATGAGGCGCTAACTTACGCCATCCGATTTGGGCGAGGGCTTGATCCTCAAAGAGGGGCTCAGTTCGTCGGAATGTATGTCAACGAATTGACAGTGGACATGGGCGAAAGGGGCAAAGAAGCCATAACGGTTTTGCTTGAACGAGCGGCGCTTTTAGGGCTTGTCCCTCATTGTGAAGTTGAGTTTGTTGGGGCGTAATTCGTGATGCGTAAAGCATGAAAAACTACAAAGTCACTTTCATGAGTTACGCATTATGCTTTGCGCACCCATGCGTCACGCATCAAGCAATACATCGGCGTTACAATTTTGTTTGGTGATTCGAATGGAGGCTCAGCCCGCTTCAAAGGTTTGGGTGCCAGAGGCTCTACCAACAAATCGCTATTGGCGGTGGTTTTACCAAACGGTGCCCTTCGCATCCCGTTTGGACAGATACTTTTTGCGCGAGATGGTTGCCCCGTTCGTCATGGGTGTGCTTTTCTTCGTAGTCGTGTTGACCGGGCATTACTTTTACTGGGCAATCAAGTCCATCGTCGGGCAAAGGGCGCCAGCAAAGGATTTGCTTCTGATGGTCGTTTACTTGATGCCCCAAGCGGCGGCTCTGGCAATTCCTATCGGCATGATTTTGTGCACCTGCATCGTCCTGAACCGAATGGGGCGGGAGATGGAGTTGATGGCATTGCGAGCCAGCGGCGTCAGCGTCCAGCGAATGATGATGCCTTTCGTTGTCGTTGCCATCTTCGTCACCATTGGCGACTTCTTCCTCAACGATAGGGTTGTCCCAGAAAGCAACCGGCGAGCCAACCAAATCCTTTACCGGCTCGCCTTCATCAACCCGACACCGTTGATTGAGACCGACAAGGTTTTCAAAGTCAGCGACGACCTTTGGTTCTATGTCCGATTGGTCAACTATCAGGAAAACCGCTTGGAAGGTGTCATGGTCTTTCAACGAGACCCGAGGCAATGGCATTTCCCGCAAGCCATTCTCGCCAAGTGGGCACAAAAGGAGCCAGACGAAAACAAGTGGGTTCTGCACGAAGGTATCATCTACAAGTTCAACGAAAGACACGACCTCATCGCGCAAATTCCGTTCCGTCAGCAGATTATCAACTTGCCTCCCGATTTGCCTTTGCTTATCAACGACAACAGACGCCCCCAAGAATTGTCAACGAGCGAGTTGCGGCAGAAAATTGAGGTTTTGGACAAAACAGGGCAATCGTCCTACGAGTTGCAAGTCGCTTATCACTTCAAATTTTCCGTCCCCGCCGCCACATTGGTGATGACTTTGTGGGCAGCGCCGCTGAGCATTCGGTTCGCCCGCACCGGAGGTTTCGCTGGACTGTTCATCGCGATTTTGGGCATCTTCCTCTATCAAGGCGCGATGGGCTGGGCAGAAGCGATTGGTCAGCGCTACCTTTTACCGCCCTTCTGGGTCGCTTGGTCGCAAAACTTTCTTTTCGGGGTGATGGGATTGTGGCTGCTATGGCGGGAAAGGTAGAGGGAAAGGAGAAACGGAGAAGCGGAGAAACGGAGCATCGGAGAAAATTAGCGTGTTGCAAGCCAGAAGGCAATCAAGGGTCGGTTAGGAAATTTTTTGCACTCTCGTTCGCTTTGATGGTAGCACTTCTTGCCCTCTCGGTTAGTTTCTCGTTCCCACAGCAAAACTTAACTGTGCCACCTGCTCCCTCCGAAAATTTGCTTCAAGTTGAAAGCGACTTGCCCATCCGATACTTTCCCGAGGAACGGGAATGGCGAACCCTTGACGGGACTGGGACGATAAAGATTAGGTTCCGCGAACTGACGATTTTCGCCCGGAAAGCCCGTTACAGCGAACGGGAGCAAATTCTGGAGGCTCAGGAAGGGTTGAGGGCAATTTGGCAGGACGGTGTTGAGTTTGAGGGTGGGAGGGCGAGGTATTTCGTCAACGAACGAAGGTGGATTGTTGAAGGCGGCAAAGCGACTTTTGACCCAAGTTATTTCGGCGAGGGTGTCGCTGCGCCTCTTTACCTCACCTTGCAAAGCATGGGAGGGACGGACGAAAGGTTGACGGCTGAGCGAGGGGCTTTCTCATCTTGCGACCGACCTCACCCCCACTACAGTTTGAGGGCTCAATCTGCGGAAGCGATGCCAGGTGACAGGCTCATTTTGAGGCGGGTCGGAATTTACATCGGCGAGACAAAGTTGCTCGGAATCGGTCGCTTCACCATTTCCCTTAAACCCCGCATGCGTCAAAACCGACTGCCAATCACGCCCGATGTGGGCAGTGACCGATACAGCGGCTTTTTCTTGAGAACGAGTGTTAGCCTCTTTGACACCAAAACCCAAAGCGCCGATTTTGTATTTGACTGGTCCGAGCGGAGGGGAATTGGCTACGGAATTGAGCACGACTATTCAACGCGCCACCTTCGAGGTGGCATCAACTTCTTCATCCAACGCTCTCCCTTCGCCGGCACAGAGCAAACTCTCTCGTGGCGTCATCAGCATCAATTGCTCCCAGGTTTGCTTTTTACTGCTTTCTGGGACGAGCGGAGAAACACTCCTTTCGGAGGGCGAAGTTACACCAGTTCGTCCAAACAATTTTCCCTTCGGCAAAGTTGGCGGCGAGGTTCAACTGAGTTGGCTTTGAGAATGCTCGGCTACGGAGGCTACGGCAATGACCGAACATGGACTTTGACCCACTCGTTCAGCACCGGCAGCCAGTGGCTCAACTTCTTCCTGACGATGCGGGAAACTTCCAGACCCGGACAACCTACCGACAAGGAATTGAACGAGCGCATTGAGGTTCGCCGTCGCATTTCCGACGAATGGGACATGGCTTTAAGGTTTGAGCAGCGAGTTGACCTTGACAAGGACAAATACACTGGCGACAACTTCTACTACGCTTTGGACAGGACACCCGAAATGCTCTTCACCTTCAGACCTCGCTCGTCGGGTTTCCTTCGCCCCAACATCGCTATTGGCTTGGCTCGCTGGAGTGAGCCTCAATTTGTCGGGATGGGTCAGCCGGCTCAAAGTTTCACCACTGAGAGGCTTCACCTTCGGCTTGACACTCCTTACCGAACCCACAAACTCACGGGCAACCTTTCCTACAGCCACAACGCTGTTTTTGAGCAGTTCCTTTATGGAAACGACACCGCCCAATACTTCTACTCCTACCGCAGCACGCTGACATGGAGGTTTGGCGGAAACAGTCAGATGGATTTGAGTTACTGGCTGCAGAAGCATCGTGGCTACACTCCCTTCCGCTCCGACACTTTGACCAATTACGAGAACTTGGACTGGCGACTTCAAATTTCGCCTTCGCCCAAATTTTTCCTTTCAGCCACGACGGGTCTTGACTTGGAGCGGGACTTTTTCAGGGACTTGCTTTTGAACCTCCGTTGGCAACCATCGCAAGGGATGGCTTTAGACTTGTCAACGGGATACAGTTTGGAGCGGGGGAAATGGCAAGACATTTTGGGGCGAATTTTGCTGAGCAAACCGGGCGGTTTGGGATTGCCCGCATATGGCACCTTCGTGAGTTACTACGGCTTGCAGCCAACGCCCTTTGCCGAAGAGCGACCGGCACCGCCGCCCGGCGGCTTTCGCTCCGAACTGACATTCCGCTACTCCCCAACTCAAGGTCAGTGGACACGGGTTCGTCTGTTCCTTGACTGGAGCGTCACCAAAAGCATCAGGCTTGAGACTTTGCTGGGCTACAGCGGCGTTTTGCGAAAAATGGACATAACTCAGTTCAGGCTCACCAAAGATTTTCACTGCTACCAAATCTGGGCGATTTACAACCGCGAGCGAAGGGAGTTTCGCATCTTTTTCGTCATCAAAGCCTTCCCGCTCTTCCAACAATTCTTCGGCACTTCCGACCAAGGTGCGTTCCTTGACACCAGTCTGGGGCAGGTGTATTGACGGGTATGGTTTTGGGGCAACCGCAATTCTTGCCGTTCTTAGCCCTCGCATCGCTGCCGTTGCTAATTCACCTGCTCGCTCGCAGGCAGAGAAGGGTTGTTCCCTTCAGCATGACCAAGTTTCTGCGGGAAGTTGCCCAACAAACCCAAGGGCGGCGATGGCTTCGCGAACTTTTGCTTTTGCTGTTAAGGACAGGCGCTGTCTTTTTCGCTCTCATGGCTTTGGTTCGCCCATATGCTCCTGTCCCGCTGCCCTTACCGCCAGCACCGACCGCCTTTGCTTTGGTCATTGACAACTCTTTGAGCATGCAAAGTCGTTTAACTTCACGCTCACAAGGTCACGAGACTTGGTTTGACCGTTCGTTGAAATCGTGCGAACGAGTTTTGAAAGAAGTGGGAGCGGAAGTTGTTTTGCTCGCTGCCGATAATCCATCAGAACCGGTTTGCGATTTCACTTCCGAACCGTCACGAAGTTTGAACGCCCTTCGCCAAATCCGACCGACCTTTAGGGCACTTGACCTATCGCCTGCACTCCAAACGGCTGATTCGTTGTTGGCTCAACACTCAGCAGCGGTCAAGCGGATTTTGGTCTTCACCGACTTACAAAGTGAGCCGTTCAGGTCATTAGCGTTGCCAAGCCTGAAAAACCAACTCGTAATCGTTGACGCCAAGCCAAACGAACCTGTTGGGAATGCTCGCTTGGTTGCAAAACTTCGTTTGCCTTTAGACCCGAACACCAATGGCTCTGCCGTCACTGAACTGAAGAACATGAGCAATTTGCCCCTGAACGGAAGCGTCGTTGCGTTGGTGGCAAAGAAAAGTTTCGCCCGTTTGAAAGTCTCGCTCTCACCGAAAGAGCAAAAGATTATCATTCTGCCACTGCCATTTTGGGTTCTCGACGCTGCAGACCGGCAAGGTCTTGTTGAAATCGAAATTCGCTGGGAAAGCGAACTTGACGCCCTTGCGTGGGACGATTTCGTGAAGTTTGCGTTCAAGTCGCCGAAGAATTTGGTTGTAACCAACGCTGTCCGTGAAGGTCGCCAGTTCGTTGACACCGTTTTGAAAGTAACGGACATCACGCATCACGAATCACGCATCACGCTTGACGCTGACGCTATCATCGCTTCTGCCCCAACCGATTCCGAAATGGCGCGTCAGTTGGTTGATTGGTTGCGGCAAGGCAAGAAGGCGCTTATCGTTGCCGACAATTTAAACTCGCCCATCTGGTCAATGTTCAACATTTCGGTCAAACCCAGCAAGAGCGGGCAAAAGAGGCGAGTTCAATGGGTTGATGAGAGTCACCCGATTTTGCAAGGCTTGGGCAACTCTTTGCAGTCAGTGACCGCTCAGCCTTTCGTTGAAGTGAGCGGTTCAAGTCTTAAGGCTCTCGCGACTTTGGATGACGGGACAGCCTTTTTGGCTGAATTGTCTGTTGGGGCTGGTCAATGTTTGCTGCTGACGGTTCCGCTAAACCCGCAGCGGAGTGACTTGGTTTACTCGCCCGTTTTCGTTCCGCTGGTTCACAGATTTGTCCGATTTGCATCCTATGGGCATGAGTTGAGCCCGCAGGAGAGGGAAACCAAACCGCAAGTAGGTTGGGGAAAATCGACAATCGTTCCCGAAAGCGAAAGCAATTTCATCTTGCCGCCACAAAATGAGTTCGCAATCAGGTTGCGAAAATTCGGTGCAATGCTCGTCACTGCCGACCAACTGCCCGCAGCATTGCTCTCCGAGACAAAACTTCGTGACTTGACAAGTCTGTGCTTGGCTTTGTCGCTCCTTTGCCTTCTGACCGAAAGCATCTTCACCCTCATTTTGTGGAAACGGGCAAGGTAGCGAGTTTAGCAAGCAGGTGCACGACTCGCCTTCAACATCGGACGCCCAACGCTCAACCTTTCCAGAGATTTGGGCGCGTGGCATAAAAGAGGTTGGTGAGGGCTCATGAAGGAACGAACCGTTAGGCTCATCTTTGTTTCCATACCCGCTTC
>Ga0079995_1051098_pt1 | contig 12264 bp, 11 predicted proteins | sample FaiFalFF_MnMetaG_2_FD_69198 | JGI IMG/M metagenome (GOLD analysis project Ga0079995, IMG submission 69198) | Freshwater microbial communities from Yellowstone National Park, Wyoming, USA - Fairy Falls C (FF_Mn_C) (SPADES assembly) (version 4) | ecosystem: Environmental > Aquatic > Freshwater >... | reverse complement strand
AGTTACCGACCCGGACAACCGACCAACGGTGCAGGGAGCGCAGTGACTATCGCCGTTTACAATCAGAGCGTCGTCCCGTCGTATGTGCAAAAGGTTGATGCCCTTGCCCAAGTCTTGCTGCGCAAAATCGGTCAATTCGGTAACCTGTTTTTGAACTTGAGGCGTCAAACCCAAACCTTCAGCGAGACAATTTACCGCGACCTGTATCACTACTGCAAGTTGCTGGTTGAGAATGTGAACGACGCCGAAGTCAGGCAAGCAGCGCAAGCGGTGATGGATTTGCACGGACCAGGACCGAACAAAGCGTTGCTGTATGAAGCCCACGCAAGCGGTTATGACATGGATGTCAGCAACGCTTACGGGATTGCCATTTACTTCCCCGACCCAAGCCAGTTTGACGACCGTTATCTGAATGCCAACGATTTTGCGAGGACGACTAAGTGGGGTCAATTTCTGAGGGCGCTGCAAGTTGACACGAGCCCGCCAATCGTCCAAATGCTTTTCCCGGCTCAAGATCAACCCGTTTTAGTTGCCCGCCCCGTCTTGTTGCTCAAGGTTGAAGACCAAGGTGCTTCCGGCTTGGACTCAAATTCCGTCAGGCGAGTTTTCCTTGACGGCGCACCCTTGACGAGTTTTGAGTTTGATGAAGTAACGGGACGGCTGAAAATCAATGCACCGCAACTGAGCGAGGGAAGCCACACCCTCTCCGTGACCGTAGCAGATAGGGCAGGAAACTCGCAAACCTACACTTTCGTCTTTCAAGTTGCCTTTCCGACCGCTGCCGCTGGTGTTCGGACTTTCAGTATCCCGTTGTGGCTGTCAAGTGCGGAACAGCGACAGTCTTGGCAGGTTCTGCCAGAAAAGGTCGCACGATGGGTGGGTGTCTGGGCTGTTTTCAACCGAGATGGCACGGGTGACCAGAGGGCTTCCTTTTACCCGCTCAATTCAGGCGTTCCGACCCCGCCCGCAGGTCTGGGTTACTTCGCCAGATTTGACCGAGAAACGAAACTGAACGGCGACGGGATTTCTTTAGACCCCGACTCCACTTACGCCGTGACCTTGCAAAACGGTTGGAACTTGATTGCCAATCCCTTCCCCGCCCCAATCCTTTGGAACTCAGTGCAAGTTCAAGTCGGAAGCCAAACATATCGTCTGGCGGAAGCGATTGCGGGAGGCTATATTCTGTCGCCACCCATTGGCTACATCTCCAACCCGACACAACCTTTCAAGTTCGGCAGTTACTATTTGCTGACGGGAGACAAAGTTTGGCTGCAACCTTTTGAAGCCTACTGGTTGAGGGTTGACACGCAAGGGAGGACGGTCAAGTTGATTCTCCCGCCGCCAGTCAGTGTTCAGTCAACGAGTAAGTTGGCATCGCCCCAAAAACTTTGGTCAGTTCGCCTTCAAGTCCTGACGGGAGACAGAAGCCTCGCTGCGGGCAGCGAGTTGCTGGAGTTCGGAGTCGCAAATGACGCTCAAAAGGGATGGGACGCAAGCGACATTCCAATGCCGCCCTTGCCGATGAACGCTTCGGTTCGGGCATACTTTGTGACCGAAAACTGGCGAAAGAAATCGCCAGAAGTTCTCGCTGTGGACATGAGACCCGTTAGCGAACGAGTTATGTGGGAGTTGGTCATTGAGACTGACGAACCTAATGGGCAAGAGTTGACTTTGACATGGAGCAACTTGCATTCTGTCCCGTCATCGGTCAGGCTGTGGCTGGTTGATGTGGCTACAGGTCAAATCCTCTCCCTTCGCTCGGTCAGCGCTTATCGGTTCAAGATGGACGCACCTCAGAGGAAGTTCAGGTTGATTGCCGAAACATCCCGTTCACCGCTCCGGTTAGTCGGCGTCCATGCGCTTCCGCTGAGAGGCTCAAAGGGAGCGCTCATTCAAGGCACCTTGACTGCTCCCTCAAACTTGACCGTGACCATCCGCTCGCTGACTGGGCGTGTCGTTAGAGTGATTGCGAAAGACCAACCGATGCAATCTGGGCGATGGCAAATCCTTTGGGACGGGCGAAGTCAGGACGGCTTGCCACTGCCTGCAGGCACTTACCTTTGCGAGTTAGTCGCAAAAGACGAGACGGGAACTCAAGTCCGCAATGTCGTCACTTTGACGATTAGCCCATGAACTGTCCGGACTTAAGCCGCTTCCTTGGCACCGCTCTTCGGGAACTATCGCTGAATTGCCAAGAGCGTTCCACTCTGCGTTGTGGTATGGTTTGACAGGAAGAGGTGAAAGGAATGAAGCGTCGTGAGTTTTTAGGAGGGTTGGCAGGGATGGCTATTTGGGCAATTACTGGCGGTGAGATGGGGAACGCTAATGCGCCAAAATCTCCTTTCAAAGGACCGCTTAGAGTCCACCCGAGAAATCCTCGCTATTTCACTGACGATGGCAAGCGGGCGATTTACCTGACAGGTTCGCACACTTGGACGAACTTGCAAGATGGCTTTGCGGGCAAAACTTTCGATTTCAACGCCTACCTTGACTTTCTCGCCCAACACAACCACAACTTTATCCGAATGTGGTCATGGCAATCAACGAGTGCTTGGATTTTTGACGAAATTCGCCCACACCCTTGGCTGCGCACGGGTCCCGGATTGGCTCGTGATGGTAAGCCAAAATTTGACCTGACAAAGTTCAACGGTGCTTACTTCAAGCGACTTCGTGAGAGGGTTGAAGCGGCAGCGAAAAGAGGCATTTATGTCTCAGTGATGTTCTTTGTCGGCGGCAACTTCGATGTCCCGAGCGAATGGGAGCGAAATCCCTTCCACCGCGATAACAACATCAACGACATAGATGGAGACGCAGACGGCGACGGTAAAGGGACTGACCTCATGACAATGAGCGACCACCCAAAGGTCACCACTGCCCGGAAGTTGTTGCTGGCTTACATCAGGAAAGTCATTGACACCTTGAATGACCTTGACAATGTTCTGTTTGAGGTCGTAAACGAGGGTGGGACTAAGGAATGGGATTGGTTCATCGTTCGGTTCGTCAAGGAATATGAAAGCACAAAACCGAAGCAGCATCCGATCGGTTTGACCGGTCACGGTCGCGAGACGAACGAAGAAATGCTTGCGAGCCCAGCGGATTGGTTTTCTCCCGGTTCGCGGGAGTGGCAGGAATTAAAGTCTGACCCTCGCCCCGTTGAAGCGAGTTGGCGCAAGGTCTCCATCCTTGATACCGACCACATTTGGGGCGAAGGCGGAGACGAGCGATGGGTCTGGAAAAGTTTCACACGCGGGCATAACCCAATTTTCATGGACAGAATCGCTCACTTGACAAGCGACAAGCGCGGGGATATTCCTGGGTCGGAGAAAATCCGCAAGGCGATGGGAGTGGCGAGAAACATCGCTGAGAAAATCAACTTGGCTGAAATGCAACCACTACCCGACATTGCATCCACGAGATACTGCCTCGCGAATCCCGGCAGGGAATATGTCGTCTATTTGCCAGAGGGGAACGAGGTGACGGTTGATTTGTCGCCCGCAAAAGGGACGCTGAAAGTTACATGGATTCACCCGGTTGACGGGACAATTGTGGATGGTGGAAAGGTCAATGGCGGCTCCAAGCGAACCCTCATAGCACCCTTCAGCGACCATGCTGCTTTGTGGCTTGTAAGGGTGTGACAGCGAACTAAAAAGTCTTTCGGGGGGACGATGGGATGTGGCTCAGCAACGCTTTGATGATTGCGGTGACAGCGCTTTTGTTTGGGCTTGCGGTCTGGAAGACAAAGGGCATCCCCGTTGATGCCCTGAAAAGTAGCGGCAAAACGCTTTTGACCGTGTTGCCCCTCATCCTTTGCGCCTTCTTGTGCGAGGGGCTCATCAAAACCCTTGTGCCAGCATCGTGGATTCAAAAGTGGCTTGCTGCCGAGTCGGGTTGGCGCGGAATTGCTATCGGCTGCGTTGCCGGCGCATTGACGCCCGGCGGTCCATACACCAGTTTCCCCATCGCCATGCTCCTTTTGAGGTCAGGTGCGGGGCTTGGCACTGTTGTCGCTTACTTGACGGCATGGCAACTTTGGTCGCTGACTCGCTACCCGATGGAAATAGCCTTTGTCGGGTTGAATGTCACGCTCCTCCGTTTTGTCGTCACATGTTTTGTCCCGCCGCTTGCGGGCTTCTTGGCTCACTTGGCAACTACAACAGGCATTTGGCGGTGAAGCGTCCCCTTCCGCCTAAACCCGAGAGACCCACAAAAGTGCACTGCCACCAGTTTCGCTTATGACGATTGTCAGCCCCTCTCGCATCAACTGCTCTCCCGATTTGACGACAATTTCGCCGGTGTCTGCGTTTTCCAGTTCATATCGCGTTTCGGGCTTAAGCCCTTTGAGCCTGACCGTTAACTTTTCGTTCGGTGATTGTTCTCGGAACGCCAAAATTGCTCCGTTATCGTTGTCCGGGTCGTGAAACTGCCAGACTGTCCAGTCTTGCAGCGATTTTGCCTGCGGCGTTAACAGGAACCTTCGCTTGAGCACAAAAGGTCTCAGTCGCTTGTATTCGGCTATGCATTTCTTCGCTCGCGCTTTTGTCTCCTCGTCCCATTCAGCGAGTTTCGGCGAGATGCCGAAGGCGCCGCCCATTCGGCTGCGGAAGTCAGCGACCGTCGTCCCTTCGTGAACGACCCAAGTGTTCAAGTAACGAGGCGGCAACGCAAACCAAGCGCCCGTCAAATGAAACCGAACATTGGCGGCGCGATGGGTGAAATCGCTGAGCCAATAAGTGTGGACATGGCGCAATATCCCAAAGTCAATCCTGTTGCCCCCGCTCGCACAACCTTCCAGAACGAGGTGCGGAAACTTCTCCCGCAAAAACGCCTTGACAGCGTAAACGCCTTGCGTGTGGGCGTAAGTGCCGTCACCGCCTTGATGACCGTGCGTTGGGTCGTTGCAACCCAAGCCGTAGGCAATGTTGTAGTCCCATTTGAGCCAATCAACGCCGTAGTCGGAGATGACTTTAGCGAGGCGCTCTTTGAACCACTCAACCACTTGCGGGTTACCGAAGCAAAGGTGAGCGTAGCGACCGCCGCCGATGATTCGTCCGTCCCGTTTAGCAAGCCAGTCAGGATGCTGCTTCGCTATCTCGGTTTCAAGGTCAATGCGTTCGGGTTCAACCCACAAACCGAACTTCATGCCTTTGCTGTGGACATAATCGGACAAGGCTTTCAATCCGTTTGGGAATTTGCCTTTGTGCTCAACCCAATTGCCCAGCCCGTGTCCGAAATCGCCGGTGCCGCAACCTTCATACCAGCCAGCGTCAACGACGAAAACCTCGCAACCCAAATCGGCAGAGAAGTCAACTTCGCGTTTCAAAATCGCTTCGTTGATGTTTGTCGTCCAACCGAACCAAGAGTTGAACTGCACCCACGGGAAGTTTTGAGGGGCGGCTGGACACAAAAATTTTTCCTGCCACTGATGCAATTGCCAACCTGCATCATCCCAATCGCCAGTGAAGAGCAACAAGAAGGCTGAGGGGGAGCGAATTTCGGAGTTGGGTGAAAGTCGGTGAACCACCTCAGTTGCTCCCATTTGAACCGTCACGGTGTTGCCTTGCTTTTGAATCAAGCCCCGCCATCGCCCGCTCCATTCCAACCCGCCCACGACGCCTTCAAGGATTTCGCCCGTTTCCGCAGCCAAACCCAAAGCGAACCAAGGAATGTCTTTCGCTGACGAACGCCCTTCGTCGCCGCAGGAAATCTTAACCGGTGCTCCATCTTGAAGGGTTTGCTCGGTCAAAGCGAAACTGCTTGGCGGGAACTTGTCATCATAGCGACCGCCCGTTAAAGTGAGTAAACGAACTTGCTGGTTCGGGTGCAGTGTCAAGGTCAGCGGGTCAAGCCCGTTAACTTCAATGGGTTCTGAACTTTCGTTGCGCAAGACAAAGCCCATTTCTAATGCAGCCGAGTTGTCAAAAGTTCTGAGCCAGAGAATGGCATCAAGGGCAAGCCGTTGGTGCTTCAGGCGAAATTGCAACTCCGTCAAATTCCCCTGCTTGCGCTGCTGGGCATCAGCGAAAACGAATGCCCCACTATCGTTTTGCGGGGAAAGTGAAGTGACTTGGATGCCGTTAATTGTTGCGCTGAAACCGAAAACAGGGACAGGCACTTTTACCCAATCGGTTCGGGTCAAAGCGTTCTGCCACGACAAAATGGCTAACTGCCGCCGCTCCGTCAGCCCGATGGTTAGGGTGAAAAGCGGGGACGAAATTTGCCATCGTTCCTGAACGGCATCATAAGTGACCTCAACGCCTCCAGCCATCGTTCCCACCTCGTTTTGAACCGTTTGAAAATTCGCCGACTAAAGTTGGCGCTCCAGTTTCTCCGTCATCAACTACGATCCTGCGTGCAAGCGTGCGTAAAAACAGTGCGGAGTGCGTGGTGCTGGGTGCGGTGTTCAGATTTTTCGCCTGAAATTTTGCGGTCGGGCAGGAGCCCGACCCTCCAAACCACTATTCGCCACTCGCTATTCGCCATTCGCCTCCGTTTTGTCCCATGTCCCTTGTCCCATGTCCCGCTTTTCGTTTTCAACAGGCAGCCGTCGGGAATTTCTCCTTCCACTTCTCGCGCAGCAACTTGTGGAGGCGTTCTTTGACCTCGTAGGGGAGTTCGTAAAGTTCGGTGCCTTTGTAGAGCAGAATCGTTTTCCGAACGGTGTCAACGACGACCTTGCACGGGTCGCAGTCGCGCAAGTGTTTCTCAAGTTCCTCGCAAATGCTTGGGTCAATTTCGCCGTCAATGTAGTCGGAAATCGCTTTCAGCAAATCCTCGCACTTCACTTCAACCTTCCTCCTTCTTCGCCTCCAAAACTTGGGCGAGGGTGCGTTGGAGCAACTCCCAAGCCAAAGTCGCACATTTGACCCGAACGGGAAATTCGCGAACGCCCCTCAATGCATCCAAGTCCTCAAGTTCGCCCTCAGGAGGGAAAGGCTTTTCGCCCCGCATCATCTGTCTGAAATCCTCCGCGAACTTCAATGCCTCTTCAAGCCTTATGCCCTTGACTTTCTCCGTCATCATGGAGGCGGATGCTTGGCTGATGGCGCAACCTCGTCCCGAGAAGCGGATTTCAGAGATGCGCTCGCCGTCCGTTTTCAAATGCACGACGATGCGGTCACCGCAGTATGGGTTCTCCTCTTCAGCGACCGCATCGGCGTTCTCAAGGGTGCCAAAATTGCGCGGTCGCTTGTAGTGGTCAAGGATGATTTCTTGGTAAAGCCAATCCAGCGCCACAATCTCCTTGTCTGTTGCGCTCATGGCAGCATCGCTCCTTTGGCGAAATTAACTGCACATTTCCGACCACGAAACTTTGTGCCCTCGGCTAAATTATAGACCGCAACACAGAACTTGCACGCATGCAAATTCTCATCTCGGCTCAATTTGACAGCGTAGCCTCATGCCTTCCATCACAGAAATTTTCGGCAATTTGCGGCATAACGAAATCAAACCCTGCAGTCGCAGGACGGTGAGACGAAGATGGAGCGGAAAAGGTCTCGCGGAACATCTTTGGTCCTGACAGCCCTTGCCATGTTCGCGTTGCTGGCGACGGCTGCGTTGGCGATAGACTGGGGTTTGGTTTACTTGACCAGGCATCAGTTGCAAAACTTCGTTGACGCAGCGGCTTTGGCAGGTGCTCAGGAGTTGCCGAGTGAACCTCAGGCGAAACAAGCCGCTGCCGAAAACTCTCTACAACGAAAACGGTCGGATTGAAGTTCAGGGCAACGGTGAACTCAGGTTGTCAGCGCCGACAAGCGGAACCTATCAAGGCATCACCATCTTCCAGTCACGCAGCAACACCGAGCCACTTTGGTTTTCGGGCAACGCGAGTTTGCGGATAAGTGGGACGATTTACGCGCCAAAAGGCTTAGTCCACTTTAGAGGCAATGCCGACCTTCAAGACAGCATGGTCATCGCTTGGCGGGTTAAACTTCAAGGTAACCCTCAGGTAACCATTAGGGCGAAGGAACCGCCTTTCGCTGCTGGCGAGGAAGTGGCAATTGGTTTGGTTGAGTGATACGAGTTCAAATTTTTGCGTCAAACTTGATGGTGGCGTGAGCGGCGGCAGTGCAGAAACCGCTGAGGAAAAGGCGGTGACCAGCCATGAGACTGTGGCGATTTCTGACGGTTGCCCTGCTTTTAGGGACAACAATTGCCTTCGCCGACCCTGACCCAAGCCGTTGCATCATCGTTGTGCCACCGTTGTCGTTTGGCAGTCCATCTTCGGGCAACATCGTCATTGTCCCCGGCTTAAGCGGGATCGTCTCGCCCGGTGTTATCATCACTTCCCGACCAATCATCTCCTCCCGACCGACCGTGGTTGTTCCCGGCGGATACTTCCTCGTGCAGTTCCAAAGCGGCAACTGGACATTTGTTTGGGTTGAGCCGCTGAAGACCAATGTGGTGATTCTCGGTCGCCCATACATTCGCCCCATCCGACCATCACCTCTGATTGTGCCGCCTCATTACTTCCTCTACGACCCATCCGTAACCTATGGGATGCCTCAGGTCTGGCAAAGCCCGCTTTTGCAGCCGGGAGTTTTGGTCTTCAGGTTGAAGCATCGTTCGGCAGAGGAAGTTGCGAAATTGTTGAACGAAGCAAGGGTCGTCCCTGACGGTCAATTCTCTGGGATGGGCAACATTTTGATTGTCAGCGCACCCAGTCTGGCTACCAGCGGGGTTCAACAGTCTCGCATCAAGGGGTGATGGGCGATGATTCTGACCACTTTGCCTGAAGTGCCGGGACATCGCATCGTGAAGGTTTTGGGCGTCGTCAAGGGGAGCACCGTCAGGTCAAAGCACATCGGCAAAGACATTTTGGCTGGGCTAAGGCAAATCGTTGGTGGCGAAATCAAAGAATACACTGAGATGCTGTCTGAAGCAAGGGCGGAAGCGGAACGGAGGATGATTGAGGAAGCGGAGAAACTTGGCGCAAACGCAATCGTCAACATCCGCTACACAACAAGCAGCGTAATGGCAAACGCAGCGGAAATCCTCGCCTACGGGACGGCTGTTTTGGTTGAGCCAGAAGTTTGAACTGTGCTTTCACTCTGATGGCTCAATCAGGATCGGCGTGACCAAGATGGCAAGTTCGGTTTCACCCTGCTGGAACTTTCGGCTCGTGAACAGTTCGCCCAAAATCGGGATTTTGCTCAGGAACGGGACTTTGTTGACAATCTCCTGTTGAACCCGTTGCACCAGACCGCTCATGACGAGGGTTTCACCCGAAGCCAATTCAACCTGAGTGCTCGCCTTGCGGATTCTCGTTCCCGGGATAATAGCGCCACCGATGTTAACGACTATGGTCCTGTCAAGTTCGCTCACTTCCGTGCTCACCTTCAAAGCGATTTTCCCGTTGGGTTCAACGGTGGGGATGACGCTCAAAACTAACCCGAAGGGTCGGAACTCAACGGCTGTCGTTGTCCCAACTCCCGGTGCAATTGTAGCGACGGGGATAGGAATTTCTCCACCGACATTGAACCTTGCCTCCTGACCGCTCAAAACCACAGCGCTCGGTGCAGACAAAGTTCGGGCAAGGTTCTTCTGTTCCATCGCCTGCAAAACCGCCTTTATCGGCGTCCGTTGAGCGAAACCTGTAACGCCTCCTGTTTGTGGGTTTTCAATCTGACCAAAGACAATGCCCGGTGCTTGCAATGGGTCAGGGTTGCTCAACGCGGGATACTCAATCCCCAAGTGTTTCAGTGCCGTCCTGTTGATTTCAACCACCTGCAACTCAACACGAATTTGCTTGCCGCCCTTGACTTCAATCAGGTCAAGGATTTGGGGTTGCTGCTGGGTAGGTGCAGTCGGTGTCACAGTGACGGGATTGACTCCTGCAACTCCTGCGCCAGTGAGTGGAGTGGTCATCGTGGTTATCCCGAAAGATGGGGCTGCAGGTGCAGGAGTTGGAGTCGGGACAGGCGGCAGTCCAAGCATGAACCGGGCGATCCTCAATGCTCGTTCCTTCTCCGCTTGAGATGAGACAGTGCCCATCAGCACCAAACCTTTCTCATCGCCCTTGACATCAATGGTGGGAATTCCGATGGCTTCCTTCACCCGCTCAGCGAAACTTGGCGGAGGCGGTGTCGGCGGTGGGGGCGGAGGAGCAGCGACCTTGACCCAATTGATGACCTTGCCGCGAACTTGGGCAAGTATCTCGTTGAGCCTCTGAAGTTCCTCAGCCGAAGAGACCTCTCCTTCCACGATGATGGCTTCCGGCGTTGACCGGACCTTAACGGTTGGAATCGCAATCAGAGACTGAACCTCTTCAGCAGTCATGGGTCTCACTTGTAGCAAGTTCACCACTTTCGGCGCCAACAAGACAGCAATTTTCTCGGCACGGGCAGCATCATCGGGCGAATTCACGACGCCTTCCAGAACGATGCTATCTCCCACAACCCTGACTTTCACGCCTTCAATCCCGATGCCTCGCTCAATCTCTTGCGGAGAAGGCAAAGCAGGTTTGACCTCTTCTGGAGGCTTAGCCTCTTCAACTTTGAGCAAATCCAACACAGTGGCAGCAAACAATCTGGCGAGAGCGGCAACTCGCTCCTTGTCTTGCTGGGTCGGGACAGTGCCCGAAAGGACAATTGCGCCCTTGACAACCTCAACTTGGACTGTCGGGATGTTGATGAGAGCCATCAGCCGTTCCCGCAAAAACGGTTCAGGGACAACTTGGACATCAAGGGTGAATGTCCGTCCATCAGCGATGACGATGAGGCTCGTGCTCCCGACACTCTTGCCGAGAACGCCCAAGTGGTCGGGACCTAAAACTTGGACATCAGCAACTTCAGGGTTCGCAACGCTCACCGACCTCAAGTTCCGAATTGTCAAAACCACAGCCTTACCGACCTGAACCTGTAGGACTTGCAAGCGTGTTGGTGGAAGGGAAGGCACCGGTTTCTTCTGCGCCACTTCTCTGCTTGGCTGCGGACTCGGTTTGGCAGTTGGGGTAGCGACTTTTGCGGGCACTCTGATTTTCTCGCCCACCTTCAATGGGCGGGGGGCTTTCCAGCCGTTCAGTTGGACAATTTGGTTGACCGTCGTCTGATATTGTCGCGCCAAGCCATACAAAGTTTCGCCTTTTTGAACTGTGTGCCACTGCCATTCCTGAGTTTGCGCCCAAGACAGGCTCAAAAGAAACGCCACAACTAAAACAGCGCCAGAACAACAGTTTGCTCTCATGCAAAAGGCACCTCCCCACTGACCCAGAGCGCGGTAACTTGCCCCCTCGCCCTCACCAAGTTTGACACATCAATGCCTTTACCGTTGTGACCTACCGTCAACGGATGGGGAACTCAACTCACGCCAGAGCGCTCGGTAATAGCGAAGCAACTTAACTGCGTCATCAACCGTGCTCATGGAGTAGGGCAACTCAATCATGGTGAACCTGTCGTAGTTCGCTTCCCTCAGCAAAGCGAAAAGTTCGCGCCAAGGGTAATCGTCGCGCCAAAGGTCAGTGATGTGGACATGGCGAACCCAATTGCGAACCAACGAAAAAGTTGGCTTGACCGAGCCGTTAACGACATCTTCACGGTTTGAGTTCCAACAAACCCAAACTTGCGGGTGGTTCGCAATTTCCATGATTGCCTTGATGACTTCAAGGTTGCTTGTCCCGCGCCCGTGAACTTCCAGCCAGACTTCCACGCCGTTCTCTTGAGCGAACTCTCCGACTTCACGCAATGACTCGCCAATTTGGCGGATTGTTTTCTCCTTCGGGACATTGGGCGGCAAATCGTTGGGTCGCACCTTCACTCCGATTGCGCCGATGTCTTTTGCGAGGACGATGAACCTTTTGGCTTCTTCAATGTTGCGCCTGACTTCGTTTAGGTCAGGCGAGTGGAACTCGCAAACCGTCCCCAACCCGACAAGTTTCACTTTTGTCTGCTCAAACCTCTTGCGAACCTGCTCCCGCTCCTGGGGCGAGAGCGTTGGTTCAACACCGTGCTTGTGCGTTGTCCGCAACTCCACGCCGTCAAGCCCAACTGTCTCGCAGACGCGGATGAGCGTCTCCAAATCCCAATCCCGAGCCAAGTTGTAAGTCACCAAGCCCAACTTCACTTTCGTCACCCCCTCAGATGGTCAAAGTTCCGCCCGACCGCTTTAGGGCAACTTTAGCCTGCCCGAAAATTTTGCCCGCTCTAAGCCTTGAAGACTGCGGAGGAACGAACTTGCAAGCAGTGCCGCAAGGCAAAAAACTCCAACGCAACTCAGGAAGGCGCCGACAGCAAAACTTGACTGGAAGTAAACCCAAACGACTTCCCCACT
>Ga0079995_1105956_pt1 | contig 12273 bp, 10 predicted proteins | sample FaiFalFF_MnMetaG_2_FD_69198 | JGI IMG/M metagenome (GOLD analysis project Ga0079995, IMG submission 69198) | Freshwater microbial communities from Yellowstone National Park, Wyoming, USA - Fairy Falls C (FF_Mn_C) (SPADES assembly) (version 4) | ecosystem: Environmental > Aquatic > Freshwater >... | reverse complement strand
CATATAGCCTCTCCTCTTCCGGGGCTGGCCCTGGCCGTCCACGGGGTTTATCTCCAGCGCGAGCTCCGCGCCCCTCGGGCCCCGGCCCGGAAGCTTGACGACGAATACTCCTGGGATGCTTGTCCTGGACCTCTCCCAGTCCCCACCGCTCCTCAGGAAGTCCCTCAGCCTCTGCTCAAGGCTCGCATCTCTAGATGGCGCTGTCTGGGGCCTCTGCGGCCCACCCTCCCAAACCCTAGCAACGCTCACAGAGCCAGACTTACTCTCCTCGGTATTAAGTAGTGGTGGCCCCTCTACGTTTGGTGGCTATCCTGCCGTGGATGGCTCTGGCTAGGGCCGAAGAGGCTCCAGCCGCCAGCGCAACCCAATACTCCTGGGTTAGTGTCGCCTCTACGGGCGTCTCCGCCGATACCCTTAACCCGCCGTAGCTTGTCGTGAACTCTATGATCGACCCTCCGATTAGTGGTAGGCTTACTCCTGCAAGCGTCTTGGCCAGATTCAGCGTGATGGAGAGGCCGGCTAGGAAGAGTACCGGCAGCACGAGTCCCCTCAGGCTTATGAGTGGTTTCGACCATTGTTTATCGGCTAGTAGGGAGCCTACGAGAGTCGTTACGGCTGCCAGTAGTATGTTGATTCTGGCCGCCATGTTCAGGTAGAAGAGTATCGGTATCGTCACCGGCTTCCCTAGGACTTCCACCGCTATGCTGAATGGGGAGACCTCGGCTGAGAAGGTGTGTTCGCCCCCCACTCCCCCGGCTATCCTCCACCAAGGACTGTTGGATAGGGCCGTGTAGAGGAGTAGGATGGACGATGCAAGACCCGGCGTGTTGAGCCTGTAGTTTAGCGTGAGGAGCCTCGTGACCTTCAAGGCCCCGACACCGGGCCTTGCTGGAGGGCGTCCCTCAAGCCGAGCTCGTATGATGCCGATAGTGGTGCCGTGACCCTTGACCCGAAGACGCGTATCCTGGCCTCTCCCCTTACCTCAACCTTTATCCTATCCATCCCCTCCGCCGCATAGGATGCCAGTCTGTTTAGGGCGGCCTCATCGACCTCCAGCCTCATGGTTAGGGTCTCTGTGGATCCCGGTAGCGAGGCAACGGCTCTATCCAGCTTTGTGGGAGCCAGGGCCCTCCCGTCGGGGCCGTATAGCTCAGCGCTCAACCCCTCAAACACCACCCCAACCTCCCCCATGTTCGTGATCTTGAGCTCCGCGTAGAGCCTCCCACGCTCCAGCTTGAGGCCCGATGGCTCCAGCCTAAAGTCGATCCTAGGGGGGCTGTATATGGGTGTGATCACGGCCCACATGTTCCAGCCGTAAACGCTCAGCCCGTAAACAACCGGCAGCAATAATGTGGAGGCTGAGAGCAGTAGAGTTAGTGCTTTGGCGAGGGACGCTTTATTCATCGCCCTCTCCTCCCGTTGTCGTAGAGGGCCGCCTTATTTCAAGTTTAGGGCCATAGTCAACGACCAAGCCCAACACCTACAAGTCCAGCTAACCACTCTCTTGAAATTAGTGGTGGTGCCTCCTCTATAGCGCTAAAATAATGTTGGGTTGTTGGGGCTTTTGTGGTGGCTCGGAGGGATATGTATGGGGGCTTGGTGAGGCACCTCCTCAGCCCTGCGCCGAGGTGGATAGCCGCCCTATTCATACTGGCCTACACCCTCTCTCTGGCCTTCAGGGTCATGGGTTTCTATTCGAGGTCTATGTCCGACCCTCTCTGGGGAGTCTCTAGGGGCCTCCAGCTAATGTTCTCCCAGCCCACGACAGTGGTGGTGGCTAAGGCCGTAGCCTTCGCGGCCCTACTCTTCCTGGCCTCGGCCTACGCGGCCGTCCAGCTCCTGAAGCTCTTCGCGGGGCTAGGGCTCTTCGCGGCCCTGCTTTCTGGGATGGTGTATGGTGCCGCCAGGTTCCTGGGCCGCGGCATCGGGCTTGAGCCCTACCTCTCAGTGCTCCCCTCTACGGGTAATTTGATAGTGGATTTCCTCGTATCCGCACTGCTGCCCGTCGCTAACCTTCTGTCCCTCCTATTCGACCACGCCGCCAGGACCGTGCATGCGACGATGCCTGCTGTCCCGGCCATGATGCTGGCAAGCTCCGCCCTAGGCTTCCTAGCCATGAGGATAGATAAGGCCCAGGCCGCTAGGGAGGGGTGGAGGCTGAGCGAGAGGAGCATCCTCTGGTACTCGGTGACGGGCGGAGGACCCGGAGTAATCTCGGCGGCCCTTATCTATAGGCACAAGACGCTCCACAAGGCTCTCCTCGCACAGGCCGCTCTAGCGACCGTTCTCGTCTACTCCGTGGTTATTGCTGGCTTCTCTACTACTATCTGAGCCTTTTCCTCCTGCTATATTTCCGCGGGCCCCGCCTGAGGGTGTGGCCGCACCTCGGGCACCTCGCCCCGGCATCGCGTATCCATTCGCAGCAGTGGCCGCAGTACCTCTGCCCCTAGAGTATCTTGGAGGCGCGGGCATGCTACTCCTCCCTCATCGATTCCGGAGCACCCTCCCCCAGAGCCTCCCTCACAGCCCTGGCGAAGGCCTTGAGGCCGTCCATCTTGAGCCTGAACCTCCTCTCACTGCCATCGACCGTCAGGACGCTCACGGTGGCGACCTCCTCATACCTCCAAGGAATGTTATAGGATCCCAGGACCGTCGCCTCGGTAGCTGTCGTGTAGTCTATATCCCTAACCGCTCCCCACGGAATATACTCAGTCCCCACGATCAGCCCATGCCTATGGACCTCAATCCACTTCCTAGTCAATCCGTTGTGGAAGAACCTTAGGTAGATCCCTCCAGCTATACCCAGTATGTAGGGAGCTATCGTTAGGATGAATTGGGTGTCTCTGTCATAATGTCTTGTGAACAGCCAGAGCGCCATGCCGAGGATCATAGGTATGACTAGTGGCAGTAACAGGACCTCTAGGTAGAGCTGCCACATGGCCCTGAAGCTCCTTATCCTCAGGATCGGCCCACCACCGGACATACCATCCACCAGAATCCACCGGGATCCGAACGATACTTAAGCAATAGTGGCCCTGCTTGTGGGTCTCCCTAAAGCCCGTTGAGAGGCCGCCCAACGCCATAGCTGCCTATCGCCCTACGTGGTGTAGCCTTCTGCGCCACCGATTGGCGCTAGGACGAGGGCGATGTCTTCGAGCATCACCAAGCCGACACGCAGACCATACGCTCTTCGTTGTAGGCCTCGAAGACTATTAGGGTACGTTATCGTTCAGCCCTCTATTGACGTAGGAGGCATAAGTGTGTGGATGGAAATTCTGGCCGTAGCCGCAAGTCCCACACAGTGTCCATTTGATCGTTCCATCGCTCCTCCTTATCGCAACCAGTGAGGAGCGATAAATTGAGTCAATATTTGACCTTCTATCAGTGCGTACTCAAAGTGGGTTTGACCCCTTGTTTTGGGGTGGGGGGTAATTATTCATTTAATTGAACTTAAGTTTAAATAGAAGCTACGTGGAGGTTTATATTAGTATGGGTGAAGTGGGCGAGGAGGTTGGAAGGATAGTAAGTTATAAAGAGACCCCGTCTTATTCCGAGTGCTACGTTCTGTTAAGTCCTGGCCAAAGGGTGAGACCCGGAGAGCTTCTACTTGTGGAAGTCGAGGAGGGTAGGCATTATGTCATCGGCCGGGTGGAGGAGGGTATGGAAGTGAACTTATACGAGTCTCCGGAGCTGGCCCACACTCGGAGTCTACTAGGAATAGAATCAGTCTCCAACCGAGAGAACCTACCTAACAAGTACAGATTACTAAGGCTGGACCTGCTGGAAGAGATAGTTGGAGGTACTCAAGTTAAGCCGACAATTAGAGAAGTTCAAACTCTAGTATCCGCTGGTAGCAGAGTCTTCAGGGCCCCACCCGACTGGGCTGCACCCGCGCTAGGCCTCATTCCGCCAGGTGGAGGCGCCGATGGTGATGGAATGTACATAGGCACGACGGTTGGTGAGGCCTCCATACCGGTAATTTTAAGCGCTAATGCGGTTCTACCCAGACACATACTCATCGTAGGCAGCACCGGCACCGGTAAGAGCTGGTTACGTGGTGTAATTGCCGAGGAGGTCTGGAAGCTAGACATCCCACAAGTAAACATAGATGTTCACGGCGAGTTCGTAAAAGCCGCAATAGAGTTAGGTGGAGAAAACTTAGTCCCCGGCCAATCCCTAACAGTTCCGCTGTCTTCCCTATCGGAACCGGAGGTGATTGGTTTAATACCCTATCTGACCGAGTTGCAAGGAGAGATCGTGCGTCGCGCTTTTCTGAATCTAAAGAAGAGGGGGAGGGTATTCGGCGTACCCGACTTCGTGAACGAGGTAAGAAGGGTCGGAATAGAACTGAACGCGAGAGAGCAAACGATAGAAATCGCGGCTGACAGGGTCGAAGCCTTGAGCTCTATAAGGATTATTGGGAATGGAATTGACTGGGGTCAGAAACTCGCGACCAAAAAGTTCGTCAACATAGATTGCAGGGGTCTGGCTCACTCGGAGCTTCAAGCGGTGGCGGGGGCGGTGGCGAGGGAATTACTAAGCCTAAGGATGCGAGGCAAAATACCGCCCGTCGTGTTTTCCATCGACGAGGCGCACTTGTTTGTGCCACACTCAGCTTCCGGTGAGGAGACTACATCTGGTCAGATCATACGAGAAGTTATCAGGTTCGGCAGGCACTACGGGCTATGCTTGATCTTAGTAACGCCTGCCCCCTCCGATATAGATAGGAGGATAGCGAGGATCACGAACACTAGATTTATCTTCGCCACCGAGCCTGACCAGCTCGACTACTTGAAAGGGGTGTTCGCCGACGCGCCCGAAGACATAATCAAGCGCTTACCAAAGCTGGAGCAGGGGGTGTGTTTGCTGACCGGGAGCAGGGAAACGGTGCGGCACGCACTACTGGTTAAAGTTAGGAGGAGAAAAACGACCCACGGCGGAGACACGCCGAACATCGTCGAGGAGGTAAAACGTTTTGGTGAGAGGAATGGCGAGCGGAGGCCCGGGCGTATTGACAGTTTCTTTTAAAGGGGGAATTAGGTGAAAGACGCAAACAACGTACTGGAAAAAGAGGTCAGGAAAATATTACGGGAACGGGGTAGCGCCACCATCCCAGAAATAATGAGTGGACTCCAGTTGAAGACCTCCTATCAAGCCGTCAAAAAGACGTTAGAACGCCTGATTTCAAAAGGAGAGGTCATTAGGCCACTCTTAGAAGGCTCAAGAGAGGCACGATATTACTACGCGCACATCCCTATAACCAAATGGTTGGAGGTCTCGACCACTCACGGTGGTTCTGAGGGGGAAGGACCTCGTGAAACACCCGCTGTAGTAAGATCATTCTACGATGTCGAAGAGGACACCCATAGACGAAAGCGCGAGAAGGATGGGGGGTTAATCCTCGAAATAATTGAAAGGATGGTGATCGACCTTGACACAAAGAGACTGGAATCTATTTTTAGAGAAACTGCGAAGTGTCTACTGGACGAAGACCCGCGAGAGCTCTTCCTAAGGTTCGCAAGATGGCTGTTCGACGAGTTCCAAAAAGCCGTTGACATTTACGTAAGGTCAACTACGAGGGGTCTCTTGGATGAAGCCGACAACGCACGTAGACGGATCGGATCCTTACGCGAGTTAGCCTACGTTATTTACGTTAGACAGTTTGGTGTTCCGAATAAAAGAGGTGAGGGACCATTCAGGCTCGACTTCGATTTTAGGAAGATGGTTAACACCTCCCAGTTTAACGAGACGGAACTTGAGAAGTACCTAAGACTTGCCGTTTTTGGAAATACGTTTCTAGAAAAAATTAAGATTAAGGGACTCTCTAAACCGTTCCACATAGTGGGTACCGACGCCTCACAATATGTCTTTACTCCTAGTGCGGTACTCCCTGCGTTCTTTGAGAGGTTACCCATGGCTATAATAACGGCCGTCGCCTGTCGTTACGACTTGTATAATAAAGAAGTAATCGGTCTTGATTATAACCCAACACCTAAGACATGGCTGACCTACACTACTCAAGAAGCCGTAGATAAGGGTCTCCTAATACCACCTGAGGCAAAGCTTCAACTCGGTGATGGGTTACTGTGGGAGAGAACTCTGAGCGCCGCTATGAACCTGAGACAGTATAAAAAGGACATTGAGTCTTTCACGGTGGGGGCTTACGGCACAGCAACCGATGTGGTGTTCAGGGATGGGCGTCTCTTCCCACTCGAACACCAATTCTCCGACTACATTCAAGGAAGAATACACGGCCACATGGTGAGGGCTAGCCTTGATGCTTTCAGAGACCTAGTGTCGCGAGTGGCGTCTTCTGATAGGACGCTCTACTGCGGTGTCGTTAAGAGGCCTTCCGTGGAAGTAATAGCTCCGCTGGTATTCTGGTACATGAAGTACGGGTCGGTTGAAAAATTGGGAAGACCTATCTGGCCCGACATGGACGAGGAGAGATTCCTTTTCGGTTACAGAATGTCCGACGAGCTAGTCGTCATGAACCTTTTTTTAGCCTTGGCGAGGGATTTAGCCCCAAACGAACACCTCGTTACGTGCCGTTTCCTCAGGAGATTTTACTACATGATAGAACCACACCTACTCAAGAGGATTTTTGAAGAGAACCCTCGGACGGACGACGAGTGGAAAGCTTTCTTCGAAAGAAGAATAGAAGAGGCGGACAGTTACGTTAAGCCCGACCCAGATTTATACGCCACGCTTTGTGCCAAGGCGGCGGTGTTGAGTTTTTACTGTAGCGTCAAGGGTGCCGGGATGGAGACACAGCTTAGTGTAGTAAGTCACGCGATCCCGAGATACGAGGTTTTGGTACCATTTACGCTGTTAAACGACACCAGTCAGCTTCAGAAAAAAGAGAAGGAGTACGTAATGCGTGTCGCAACTGCTTTGGCAGATCCCGTTACATTGGATGTTTATCTTGAGAGAACTAGGGGGGACGCCAGGCCCATACTGCCCCAAGCCATTTGTAGGGCACATGAGTATGCTAAGAACATAGGTAGACTTTATGTGGAGGAATTCGCCGGCGAACTCTTAAGTCTCGCATTTAGATTGTTTAAGGACAGAAGGTCGGGTGGATAACCGTGTCTGTTTCCAAGCCCAGGCTTGAGATGAAAATTGACTTGAATGTCATAGATCATCTAGGTTTGAAGATGTACACCAGCCTTCCGGCCGTGATTGCCGAGTATGTGGCTAACGCTTGGGACGCGGGGGCCACGGAGGTGGACATCGATGTTCCGACCGATGGGGGTATGGAAGATTACGCGATCTCGATAAGCGACAACGGTTATGGAATGAGCGTCAACGAGGTAAACGAAAAGTTCTTGGTCGTTGGAAGAAATAGGAGGGAAGAGGAACGTACCGACGAAATAGTGGCCAAGAGTGGTAAGAAACGCAAAGTGATGGGGCGAAAGGGTCTCGGAAAACTAGCTGGCTTCGGAGTCGCGCGCGTAGTTAGGATTAGGACTGTGAAGGCTGGAGAGTTTCTAGAGTTCGAGATGGACTACGACGAAATGAGGAGAAGGGTAGAAGAAGAGGGCAAATACGTAAAAACGAGTTACTTACCTCGGGTCGTGGATTTTGGCGAGACTAACGATCCTGACGGCACCCGCGTGGTGCTCCTCCATTTAAACCGCAGGCGCCCACCCGATATAGATAACATCCGTCGCAACCTAGCTAGACACTTTAGCGTCTTGGGCGAAGACTTCTTGGTTAGGTTGAATGGTGTGGCGATAACACCCGCCGAACGAGATCTTAGAAGAAAATGCCAGTTTGTCTGGACTATAGATGATTTCATAGATGAGGAGCGAACTCTCAAAGTAACCGGGTGGATAGGCACAATGGAAACAACTGTCCCTCCCGATACAGAGCGCGGCATCGTCGTCATGGCGAGGGGCAAGCTAGTCCAGACTCCTACCTTCTTCGACATAGGGGGGACAGGATTCACCGGGATGCACGCACTATCCTACATGGTCGGAGAAATACACGCTGAATTCCTCGACGACGTAGAAGACCTCGTTGGGACGGGTAGGAGGAGCGTTGTCTGGGAGAGGGAAGAGGCCCAAAAACTCAGGAGATGGGCAAACGATAAAATTAAGACCATTTGTGGAGAGTGGGTCAGGAAGAGGGCAGAACAAAAACTGCAGCGTTTGAAGCAGACCCGCGTCTACAGAGTGATAGAGTCGCGTCCATCACAGGAGAGTAGGATCATAAAATCTTTCTTGGAGAGGCTAGCTGGGCGTGAGAATGTGGACGAGGACATTCTCGAGAGAGTTGCGGAGGTGATGGTGTCAGGTGTCGAATACAAGGCCTTTCTCGAATTGGTCGAGGAATTGGATAGATTGGATGTCACGGACCCAGAACTACTGGTCAAATTCTTCAGGGAGTGGGAACTAATAGACGCCATAGAGCTCGGGAGAGTATGCGAGGGAAGATTACATGTCATTCAAAAGTTTCAAGAGTTACTGGAGCAAGATGTCAGGGAAGTCCCCGACTTACACAATTTTCTGAGGGACAATCCTTGGTTACTGGACCCACGGTGGGACTACGTACAGGACGAGGTCAATCTTTCTAGGTTAGTGACGAGCCAAGCTGGTGAAAACTCAGGCGGCAGGGTGGATTTTCTCTGTCTAGGACACGGTAGAACGTTGAACTTAATAGAACTTAAAAGACCGGGTCACTCGGGGAAGAGAGAGGACCTGGAACAGATAGAGCGGTACGTCGACTTCGCGCGCTTCCATATTGGTAACGACCCGCAGGCCAGCTACAGCGATGTCGTCGGTTACCTGATAGTTGGTAAGCTGTCTGACGATGGGAAGACGAAAGAGAAGGCGAAAAGATTGGCTGGCGACAGGATTTACGTGAGGACTTACGACGATTTAGTCCGCACGGCCACTAAACCCTTCGAAGCCATGATAAAGGTCTTTAAAAACAAACAGGATAGGTTCGAAGACCCGAGACTGAAGGAGAGCATAGAGAGGCTAGAGAGACAGGTTAAGGCGAAAAAGGACAACTCACCCCCGCCTGGAGGCGTAAACGCAGACGGCTGAAATGGGACAAACATCGCAAAGCGGCCTTTTCTTACAAACTAGGGCCGCTAGGTCCAGCAACGCGTCGTAAAACGCCGCAGCTTCGTCTTTGGGCACGATTTGTGTCAGCGCATCTTTTATAGACCCGCGGTCTCCTGACTTAAGTCCGTAAATTCTCGACACTACGCGGGCTATGTTAGCATCTACCATCGGAACGGGGCTGCCATATCCAAAGACCAGTACTGCAGAGGCCGTGTAATCCCCTACACCAGTTAGTTTTACTAACTTCTCGTAAGACATTGGCACCTCCCCTCCGTGAAGATCCATAATCTCCCTCGCCGCTTCTATCAACCACCTGACCCTCTTTTCCAGTCCCAAGTTCTTTAGTTGCTTCCGAGTGTCCCTTATGTCGGCCCTAGCTAGTGAAGCTGGATCAGGGTAGAGCTTCAACAGCTTCTCGTATGCTCTAACCACCCTCTCGGCCGGTGTCCTCTGCAACAGGATCTCAGTTAAGAGTACCCTGTACGGAGTTCTGTTTTCTCGCCACGGAAACTTCCTCCCGTGCTTTTTGTGCCACTCCAGTAGCAGGTTCACTATCCTTTGGGGTCCCTCAGTCATCATGATCGTCACTACATTAGGTGATCGTGAGCCCGTATAAACGGAGCGACACAGTTAGCCACGAACTTAGGTGGGAAAGCGTTGCCTATGAGCCTCTCAGCGACTGTAAAAGAATCGGGGAAGACGAAGTCGTCGGGGAAGGTCTGGAGGCGGGCGGCCTCCCGCGGGGTTATGGATCTGTCCTGTTCGGGGTGGATGAACCTCCCACTACTCGGTGTGGTACATCGCGTAGTTATCGTCGGTGCCGGCCTATCCCACCACATCCTGCCGTAGACACTCTCAGCGCCTCCACCGTTTTTCTCTAGCCGTCTGTGACAGTCGAGCCACATCCACCTAGGCAAGTCCTTTCTGCTACCCCCATCCTTTGGAATAGCCACTATCATCTTCATTACTCTCTCCGAGTGCGAGCGGGCTCTGTGATTCGGTATTGTGGGGTGTGTCTGGCCGGCCCCTACAGGTGGCAGGTCTCCTATAGCGTCCCTGACGGTCATAACCCGATTAAAGGAGTACTTGAAGAAGTCGATCTCTGGAAATCCAGACCGGACCTTGAAGCTGATACACACTAGCCTCCTACGGATCTGCGGGACACCGAAGTCTTTAGCGTTTAGTATGGAGTAATGAGAGGAGTATCCCATCTTTTCCATTTTTTTAAGGTAATTGGAGAACTCTCGTCTACTTACTAACCCAGGCACGTTTTCCATAACCACTACGGGCGCTTTCAATTCCCCCACCATCTTCGCGAAGACGTAGATAAGGTAGTCCTCACCCTCGTTTCTGTCACTCCGCGTCCTGTGTAAACTGCTGTACGACTGACATGGTGGACAGCCCACTACCACATCCACATCTCCACACCTAAGCTCGAGTGCTTTCAATAGCTTACGGCCGTCCAAGAGCTTTAGGTCAGCCTGTAGGGGCCTTAAGCCGAGGTTCCTTCGATAAGTCGCGCAGGCAGATTCGTCGATATCAACGGCTCCGACTATTCTGAATCCAGCCTGCCTGAAGCCGAGCGAGGCCCCTCCGCACCCGCAGAACAGGTCGAGAACCGTATAACTAGTCTTTCCCACCATTCATTGTAATTATGAGTTCACTAATTTTATATAAAGAGTTAAGGCCCGGACTCTCCCGAGAAGGCCCTGTACATGGTTTCTCGCGCTCATCTTGTGGTGGAATACCGCTGTCCTCTCCTTTAGATATCTGAAGGAACTCTCGACCTTGTCACTTATATCGAGCCTCCCACTTTCTGATCAGATACTTATGCGTAACCAGTCTGTAGAGAAAAATAGGATAATAGGTCCATCTTAAGAATTGTTGACTATACCAGTGTCTGAGGTCTCAGAGAGTTTGGGTAAAAATTTATGGGGTTGGGGGTGGGTTGGAGGTTGGATGAGTGGTGTTGGGCGGTTTGTTGTTCATGAGCATTTTGCCCTTAGGGCTGGCCTGCATTATGATCTTAGGTTGGAGTGGGGTGGTTTTTTGAGGGACTGGGCCTTCAGGAAGGTGCCGCCGTTAGAGTGTGGGGTGAAGAGGTTTGGGGTGGCTCAGCCTGACCATGAACTGTGCTGGCTCGACTATGAGGGAGAGATAAAGGGTGGTTATGGTGCTGGAGTGTTGAGGATCTGGGATAAGGGGACCTACCAGCTCCTCAGATGTGAAGAGACCATCATTAAACTGTACTTTCACGGAGCCAAACTGCGCGGAGAGTACGTTTTAACCAAGTTTAAGAATGGATGGCTACTCTTCAAGACAAAATCATAACACTTCGTTTGATGACTGACACGCATATCCACTCAAACTTTTTTCGCAGCTGACCTACTTCTAAACGAGCCTTTTAGACAGTTCTCTGCCCCTCATAAGTGCATGACACCTATCCCTGTGTCCACCTTGTCAGCAGGTCTTTTCCGACGCTTGCCACATCTCCTGCCTTCTCCACGACGGCTATCACTGGCCTCTGGACCCTTAGCGCGTGTCCCTTGTATATGCAGTGTCCTCTAGGCAGTGTTCTGGCTGTGTATGCTATGTCGCTCCCAACTATCTCCCTGAGCCTTTGCAGGTCCACATCCTCGACCCTGAATGCGAATATGTTCTGGCCCATCTGGGTGGTTATGAATTTGTCTGCCTCCGATAGCCTCTGCGTGGCTATGAATAGGGGGACTCCGTTCCTCGGGCCGGTTGTGGCGACCAGCTTCATCACGGGTATCATCTCCTCGTATGCCTGCCTGCTAGCTGCTCCCTCGGAGGGTGACTGGGGGACGAAGTTGTGGACCTCGTCTATGAATACCGCCACTCCGAAGCTTTGATCCGTCCTAGCCTCCCTGTAGCACTCCTCCACCGCCTCCCTGGCCGCGTTCACTATCTCGTCCCAGCTCTGGGCCCCGCTCATGTCTATGTGGACTAGGGCGTTGCTCCTCACGGCCTCAACAATGTCTACCTCCCCTCCCTGAGACTCTCCCACTAGTTTGCCGACCATCTCCTCCGCCTCCCTCCTAAGGGCTTGGTCCGCCACCTTCTCGACGAGCTTTGTTAGCCCGGCCCGGCTCCACTCCACCGCCTGGACCCCATTCTCCTCTAGCTGCTTTGCTACTGCGTAGAGGGCCCTCATGATCCTCTCGTTGGCGCTTCTGCC
>Ga0079995_1062479_pt1 | contig 12273 bp, 9 predicted proteins | sample FaiFalFF_MnMetaG_2_FD_69198 | JGI IMG/M metagenome (GOLD analysis project Ga0079995, IMG submission 69198) | Freshwater microbial communities from Yellowstone National Park, Wyoming, USA - Fairy Falls C (FF_Mn_C) (SPADES assembly) (version 4) | ecosystem: Environmental > Aquatic > Freshwater >... | reverse complement strand
TATTATTGATAGCATCCAAGATCTCTTTAATGCTATCCTTCTCTCTCTGTAGCATTGTTGTTGCTGTTAATGGTGTATAACCTATAACATACTCCTCACCTTTGCTATACTCTTCCTCATCGAACTCCCAGCATCAATGGTTTCAAGTTTCAAGCCCTCATAGGTATTCTACAACCATACGTAAACTAGGAACTATACAGATACAAGCCCAGTTTCAAGCCCTCATAGGTATTCTACAACTTATACTCTCTCTTAAATCACTCTTATTTAATGAAGTTTCAAGCCCTCATAGGTATTCTACAACACTTCTACCCCAGCCATGTATATGCCCGCTTAAGATGTTTCAAGTCCTCATAGGTATTCTACAACTAACTGCAAAGTATTCTTTACTAGATATAATACATAGTTTCAAGCCCTCATAGGTATTCTACAACGGCTTAGTAGGAAAGTGGGGGAAAAGCAAGTATTAAGTTTCAAGCCCTCATAGGTATTCTACAACCTAATAGAATACTTTAGATGGAATAGAGAGAGGAGTAGTTTCAAGCCCTCATAGGTATTCTACAACTCTATTTGTTTTTCCATCTGAAATTTTGCATTATTGTTTCAAGCCCTCATAGGTATTCTACAACAATATACCTTGCATTCATAGGCAAGCAGTATTACAAGTTTCAAGCCCTCATAGGTATTCTACAACACAGTATTTGCTTGAGGCGTTAAATGAGGTTGAGGCGTTTCAAGCCCTCATAGGTATTCTACAACTTGATAGAAATAACCATGTTCTTAAAGGAAATAAAAAGTTTCAAGCCCTCATAGGTATTCTACAACCTGTTGCCAAATTGATAGAGTAGCATGGGAAAGTGGTTTCAAGCCCTCATAGGTATTCTACAACTCACTATACCATATAACTAAGACATGACTAGGAGGAGTTTCAAGCCCTCATAGGTATTCTACAACATTATCAGCAAAGACACCTCCAACAGGTAGTAATGTGTTTCAAGCCCTCATAGGTATTCTACAACTTGTAGCGGGTAATATACAATTGTTTTGGGGACTATAGTTTCAAGCCCTCATAGGTATTCTACAACTTAAATGTAAAAGACGAAGGTTATCCACACAGGATTAGTTTCAAGCCCTCATAGGTATTCTACAACTAGATGGTTGATGATCAAACAATAATAACAATGGTAAGTTTCAAGCCCTCATAGGTATTCTACAACTTGGCACTTTAACCAAAATAAACTTATTACTTGGGATAGGTTTCAAGCCCTCATAGGTATTCTACAACGCTTGCAGGCTTATCAAGCACTACATCAACAATTGGTTTCAAGCCCTCATAGGTATTCTACAACCCTACCCGGTCCTACTTCTAAACTTCTACGTACAAAGTTTCAAGCCCTCATAGGTATTCTACAACTGCCTTGTACATAGAAATCTACATTATTTCCTGTTACGTTTCAAGCCCTCATAGGTATTCTACAACCTTAAAGTGATTGAGTTGCTCTGCATTGATTGTAGTAGTTTCAAGCCCTCATAGGTATTCTACAACGGTCAATGGCAATACTATAACCTTATTCATAAAGGAGTTTCAAGCCCTCATAGGTATTCTACAACACAACACCAGGTGGTTCAGGATCTGAATCTGAACAAAGTTTCAAGCCCTCATAGGTATTCTACAACTCATATACTGCATAGTAGATAGTAGCCTTCTCTTTGGAGTTTCAAGCCCTCATAGGTATTCTACAACTTGTATTTACTAGAATCGTAAAGAATACTAACAAGACGTTTCAAGCCCTCATAGGTATTCTACAACCCTTGTAGGTGAAAGGAGCTGGATTCCTATGGATGAGTTTCAAGCCCTCATAGGTATTCTACAACATGGACTCATATTGGTAGCTGAATAAGGAGTATCCGAGTTTCAAGCCCTCATAGGTATTCTACAACATGATATCTATAGCAGTTCCTATACCAACACCAATGTGTTTCAAGCCCTCATAGGTATTCTACAACAGAATAACGATGATGTTGCACATGAGATCTTAAGAAGTTTCAAGCCCTCATAGGTATTCTACAACAATTTGCCATACCATAAATATGGTATGAATATCATTGTTTCAAGCCCTCATAGGTATTCTACAACGGGAGATGTATGAGGTAATAAACAACTATAGCAAATAGTTTCAAGCCCTCATAGGTATTCTACAACCCTCGCGTGCGTTTATATTACTTTAGTGGGTAAACAATAGTCGATCTCTAATAATAATGTTTTCAGCAGGGATAGACGGTCATATGAATATATCAGGTTCGTTCTTATTCTTGCCAATCACTATTTTCTCATTATATCTTGTATTTAATATAAAAATTAGTACCGAATCTTTTTCACTATCTATAATATCTGATATTTTCTTTTCTAATTTTATGAGATCTGCTTCACTTATCTCGCCTTCTAGAACTGAATTCTGTATCCATGTAAGGTATACCCTTCCTACCTTGAGTACTTTATTTACCCTTTCTACACCCACATCATATACCATTATTACATACATTATGATTATTAATTACATACACCATTATTATATTTATAAACTTATTAGATATGTTAGGTTGGTATAACCGTAATGTCAAATTATATTATGCAATCAATACATAATAGAAGTTGGTCTACTCAGGCTATATGCTATATATCTTAATGTAAAGATACCTGAATAGATTTATAATAATATCAATGGACTATGAAGTTAATAGAGCTTATTACCATTGCATAACAAACGGTTTATATTCTTCGTCGCCAAGTAGGTGTTTCTCTAATTTGTAAAGTTCCATTCTTATAATTCCTTGATATGTTATCTTTCTTTTTAATCTTTTATGAATTATAGAAGTATTAAGTCTTTCCTCAAATACATGTAAGAATTTCTTTTTACCTTCGTCATTAAGATATAAGCCGTTAAGTTCTTTCATAAAGTCATTCTCATTAAGCATAGATTTATTTATCAATGTAAATATACATCTATCTACTAGCAATGGTTTAAATATCTCAGATATGTCTAGATTCAAGGAGAATTTTCTGTTATTAGTAGAATGCAAATATCCTATACGTGGGTCAAGGTGTGTCTTAACTATCTCATTAAGTATCGTAACATATATTATACTATTACCAAAACTTAACAGAGTATTTATTTTAGTAGTAGGCGGTCTCCTTACTCTGCCATCATATCTAAAATTCTCATCATTAAGTATCTTATTAAATGCCTGATAATATATCTCTCTGACATTGCCTTCGTAGCCCATAAGTTCTTCTATATTCTCGCAATACCCTACTCCATCTAGTATATCATTAATATATTTGATTTCCATACTCATATCTATATTCCTATTGTTGTAGTAATATAATACTACCAGCATATTACGTATAGAACCTTTTACTATGGATCTTGCTATTACTAACCTCTTATTCATATCGAGATAATATTCTGCTTGTCTAAGAGTTATTATACCAGCATTATATTGCCGTCGTGGCAGATAGCTTCCAACATAATAACCATAATAATTAAAGAAGTGTAGTGGTATATTATATTCTGTTAAAAATTCTAATAGTCTTTTATTTAATGAGATCTCTCCAAATACATATATAGAGCTTATATCTGCTACTGGTATATAGCGCTTGGTACCATCTTTCTTAATAACTACTAGTGTATTAGACTCTCTTGCTAGTTCACCATTACTAAATAAGTGTAATCTCTTCTTCATGCAGACCAACAGAAGTATCTATACGCACAACGACGACAATATGGTATGAACTCAGCTTTAGGAGGTTTATCCATATCAATGATTGTTTTTATGATACTTAATTGATTCTCAACCTCCTTCTTATTGCTATCTGTAAGCATTATCTTTATTCTTTTCTTCTCTTTTGGTATCATTATACTACCTGTTGCATGTATTCCTAACTCTTCTAGTCTATAAAGATAATAAAGTAACTGCATACTGCTAGCTTTAATATGCTTAGACGAAGATTTGATCTCACATACTATTCTATCTTTACTAGAATCTATTATCATATCTATCTTTATACCATCTAATGCTATTTCTTTCTTATTCACGTAAGAATACATGCTCTCATGTATAGCTCTTCCTATATCTAATAACGGATCGTCCTGATCTGAAGTTATATCTCTACTCAAGAGCCATACTTCCCTCATACATACTACAGAATACCATACCATCGTACCAGTTATAACTCTACCATCATTTAGTATATATATCGGCGTATTAGATGATATAGTATCCCTCATCTCCACTATCTATGCGTAGACCTGTGTCAATACAATAATATCTGTCTATATCGTCTTTTGGTATATATTTAATATACTCTATATTCTTATCCATATTCCCTACATTAAGATCTTTCCAACTATTTACTATATACTCCTCTAACTTTATACGTAGACTCCTAAGTTTATACATATTATCATATACAGAAGAATCCTTATTTATCTTCATCACATTGATAAAATCTTTTCTTATATTACATGCGTCCTTATCTATCTCAATAAATATAGGTATCTTGGGTTGTTCTTTTATCATCTTGAACTTAATCAGTTCAGAAAAGTCTAATTCTCTTATTGCATATATATACTTAGTCGATGTACTGCTATTAGAAGTATTTAGTTTATACTCAACCTTTTTGAAATAATCATCTATTATATCAGATATTTCTCTTTCATAGAACTCATTCTTCCCTATCTTTTTTAGTATCTCCTTTACTATATCTATAGTAAGCGTTCCATATATGGTTTCAGCGTCAGATTTTCCCTCATTATGTATATTAGTTATGTACACCTGACCATGTTCATTATTATTCCAGTTTCTGTTACAACGCCCTGCTGCCTGTATTATTGAATCAAAAGGTCCTATATCTCTTATAACTACATCAAAATCGAGATCCACACCAGCTTCAACTAGCTGGGTGCTAACAACCACGATCTTCCCTTTATTCTTTAATACATCTCTAATATTATCTATCCTTGCTTTTCTATGTTTTGGAATTATGTTAGTTGATAGATATTCTAGATTTATTGAAGGGAGTTCTCCTCTTAGCTCGTTATATAAAACTATAGATGTCTTTATCTTATTCATTATTATGAGTATAGAGTTTGTATTATCTAATAACGTCTTAACAAGTTCTACAACCTTCTCAATATCTGTTATATCATCACGTACTATATATCTAACTCTATCTAATCTTCTAAAATAAGATTTAGCATTAGTGACTAGCTCTACGTATTCACCATCTTTAAATATATTAGGTTTAGTTGCTGTCATGAATATTATATAACTATATCTAGATAATGCTAATAGAGCGCTACGTACTAATCTCCAATATTCTAGAGGGATGGTTTGTATCTCATCTAGTATTATTATAGAATTATATAGTTTATGAAACTTCTTTAACATCCTATTCCGTGTGCCTATTAACGTTTCCATGAACTGCACTAATGTAGTTACTATTATCTCTGAGTCCCAAGATTCGGCTAACATAAGCAATTCATCGTTAGATATTCTGCCTTCATTAAAATCTTTACTATCAGGTATATAAAGATGATGATGTTTGAGTAACATAGAGTAATCTTCCCTTTCCAAACAGAATGCTTTTTTGAACACATCATAAGTTTGTTCTATTATGTTTATATAAGGTAATACATATATTATTCTGTATAATTTACCCTCTTTTCTATATAATTCGTCCCTAAGTCTTAATGCTACTGATATGGATAATAGAGTTTTTCCTGCCCCAGTAGGAGCATTTATAGAGAGTATCTTTTTGGGTAAACCATTATTAGTATTATGTATTAGTCTCTCTAACTCACTCAATACATCGTTACGTATCTCAGACCTTAGATCGTCTAATATATTAGATCTTTTAATATTTGATATATAATCATAGATAACGGAAGTGCTAATTTGCTTTCTATCAGGTTCTTTTACATCACTAGCTGTTTTCTTATCACTATCTATAAGTAAAGAGAATAATAGTAATATTTTATATAATCTACAAAAAGCGTTAATCTCATCCTCATCTCTTTTAATGTATTCTTGATAGTTAAATAATACTTTCTTCACCTCATTAAATCCTTTATCTATATCATTTACAAATTCATCTATACTATATAGACCTATATCTTTGAGTTCTTCATTTATTATGTCTTTATTCTCTATTATAGATTCTACTTGTTTTTTATAATTATTATTAGCTACTATCTCTTTAACTTTACAATGCAGGTCCCCTAACCGGATATCTAATTTACCGTGATGTCTATACACACATAACATACTAGCAGCTGTTAGAAACGGATCATTGATATATTTATTTATTAACCATGCTGTATATAAGGAAGATAAAGGTGCATGAGAAGAGAGTTCACGATTAAGTTCACGATTTCTTTTGGACTCATTTCTCAACATATTCTGAAAATACCTTGTATATTTCCCAAAATCATGAGTCAAACCTATGATGTTTGCAGTAGTAATAAATTTATCATCGTTACTTATTATATTTCTTGCTTTATCTTTACATAGTCTACCTACTATCCTTAGATGATCTTTTAGTGGTACGCCAGGATGTGATTCAAAATTATAGGAAGGTACCATAGATACACCTATCGTTAATATTAATCTTAAATACATCTTTACTTTCTTTTAATCTGACTTCTATAGGTTTGGCACTACACTCAAATATATAACTTCTACTCTTTCCTCTTATGCTCCTATTATCGCCAAAATCTGGGGGTAATCTTTCTTCTAATACTATCTTCCTATCTTGTGTAAATCTTACACCTTTGTCAGCTATAATATCTGTAGGTATAATTGTAGAGACTGGTATGTAATCGTTCTTATATGTGTTGTAATCTAATAGTTCTGCGTCAGTATATGTAATATATCTAGTTATTGCTAAACAGTTTGCTGATCCTAGACTCAATGGATAAATTGATCTATTATTCTTTATCATGTATTCTAATCTATCTATAACATCTTTTATGGTATAATCAAGTATAACAGCATATATACGATATACTAATTCATTACAAACAGGGAATACGTATTCTATATTGGTAGGCTTTTTACTGCCCCCTCTTAATCTATCCTCGTTTATATTATCTGTATCTAGATAATTAGTAGGTAATAGTAATTTTCTCGGTTCGTTCATAACTGATAACGCTATTCCTATCCTATCTCGTGATAAATCATCATAATAACTATCTCTCTCGTAGCCTAGTATGGCTGCTATCATACCCATGACAGTATTTCTAGGAGGAAAATAATAACTCAATGGTGTCACGCTAGAATAGAATCTTCTAAAGTGAGCCATAGTACCTATTATATCAAATACCAGAGCCTCTTTCATTGCTGCTTAAATATATCTGTATAGCATAGGTTGTGCGGTAGATGTATTATATTGTTTATTCCATGTAATTTCTCATTCAGATTAAGAGATTCATTGAGTATGTCACTCGTCCTTATATATATACTTTCTATATTGTTATTCTTCAATGAATCAATTAGTTTATCTAATTTTAATGTCAGATCCTTGAATTCTCTTATTGGTCTAGCGTTATCATAAGATGCCTCTATGTATCTACGCAGATCTCCTTGTAGATATGTAGGTTTATTATCACTATCATTCTTGTATTCTATTCTTATATAAAGATGTGGCATATGCCCTATTTTACTTCTAGTAGTGGAATCTACTAACACACTATCCCATAATAGATTATCCAACACTTTAATGTCATCCTCTTTAAGTTTAGAATTGGAGGCTCTACTTCCACTAATAACGCCATAGAATGCTATTAATGAATAATATAGACGCCAATCTTTTCCAATCGTGCCTGCTTCTGCTTCTGTCTCTCTTCCTTTGAACATGGATGTTATTGTGGCACTATCTACTATCTCAACAGGATGCAGAGAATAACCCCATGTGAATTGCACTGGTCCTATTATAGATATGCTTTCTCCTTTACTTTCTTGATCACCCTTCTTCTTAGGGATTGTAGCACCGAATAACCTAACATCTATGCACTTATTAAGAATATTATCTACATTGTTCTTAAAATGGTCATATCTGCCAGTGGCATCAACATGTTTGCCATCTTGCTTGGAGACCCATATAAAGTCTTCGCCGTAGTTATTTATTATATAATTCCTGAAGAATCGCTTCAATCTTACATCAGATACAAGATTCCTCCTCGTCATAGGATCGATCCTAGGTTTGTTCTCATCGTCAGGATCACCATTAGGGTTACATAACTTAGCCTCGTATATGAATAGTATCTCACTATTTCTAATATTACTCATCCATCTTCACCCAATCTTTATTTATTACTTTGTACGTACCATAGGCATAGCCGCTCAATATATAAAATAAATTCTCTATAGGGTCTTTATCAATCTCCTTCCCTGCTTTATTTAGCAATTCCATCATCTTATAATAGTAAGACTCATTATAATTCAATATCTTATAATTACGCAATGATTGCAATAACTCGCATGCAAGAAGGAGTATTCTTTCTTTCTTCATGCCTTTAAAATCTATCTTATCTAGAATAGACTTCTTTTCGTCACCCTTCTTATACTGAGCATTACCTATCTGCGCTATAATGTAGCCTAGCAGAAATAACGCTGTATTATATTCATTGTATCCCATACTTTTTAGCCAGTTATCCATATGTTCATCTCCTACTGATATATCCTTTATATCCGTTGTATTAGTTCTCATTTCTATCATCTCTAGATTCTTTAATAGAACGAAGAAGTAATTAAACATTATTGTTGTGTAAACAAGTCCATAATCACTATTATCTACTCTCCTTATATTATAACCCTCGTAAGACTCGTACCTATATATATGTGCAAGTAATGCATATGATTTAATAAGACTATAATAATTATATTTAGTAAGATGTAATAGAGAGCCCAAGAGTTCTATGAATGGTTTATAGTCTATATCCCTCCCACTTTTACGCAATGGAATAAGTCTCATAATTGATTCTAATGACATTCTCCATCTACTCTCTTCGTCTGACCACTGGCTAGACGCAATCTTAGTAATATTGCTCATCTCTTTTGCTAATTTAGATATGTTTGTTATTGGTACTTCTTGTATGAAACCTTCTAATTTAAAGTCGGCCTGCCCTCTCTTACCAATTATAATATTTATAGTATACCACTCAATATTATCATATCGTTGAGAATCTGTGAGTGTTTCATCAATATCTTGTAATTTATCAGCTTCTGCTGGTTTGTTGTATGTAACCCTTTCCATCTTATCTTTTATACGTTCTACAACTTTATAATCGTAAGGCTCTACCCTAGGTATAATATACATATTAAGAGTATCTATAGTTAATTCTAGATTCTTCTTGACAAACTTTTCACCAACTATAAGATTCCAACGACATTCGGGGCATATAACAAACGTTCTTTTCATGTCTTCATCATGGGACGATATGCCTGATATAAACCCCTTCTTATCTATATTATATATCTTTAGTATAGAACCCCCTTCAAAGGCTGGATCTGTCAATATTTTCGTTTGATTACCACATATATGACATTTACCATCGATAAGATTCTTAGGATACTTTATATCCAGTCTAATAAATGTTTTATAATAATCGGTTGTTGCAAGATCTATAATCTCTCCATTTTCTTTTATGCATATAGTATATAATACTATATTATATTTCTTATATTGTTCTAGTTTTGCATTTAGAAGATCTTTAATAAGTTGCTTTATATTTGTTTTTATCTTATTTATCTTATTTATCTTATTCTCTAGGATCAGCAGGTTCTGAAGATCATTATTATTTATATTTAATTTCTTTAGAGTCCGTACCCTTTCTAACATGTTATCTATTATCTCACCTGTATTTATTTTATCTATTTTGTCAATTGTTAACCTTCTTATTCTCTCTCTTGACGCAGAAAACGTTTTGCCTACCCAATTATATTCTTTAGCTATATTATCATCTAATCTTCTATAATCTGTAGATATACCATTATTATCAATATCAAATATAATTAAGACTATTATGTTCTCTTTTTTATTACTCTCGCTTACTTCCTTTATAAATAAGTCCATTGCATTATTTACATTATTTTCACCTAACTTTAGTATAGATTCTAACATCTTTATACACCTCTACCATACCAAACCCTGCAGAGTTCTTAGAACCAAACCCACACCTATAACCAGTCAGTATGAGGTCTCTATTACCACTTATCTTAAATTTACCATGCCAACCTTTTATCATTGTACCTTTAAAAGATGTGATGATCTCTCTACATCTTTTGATAGGTTCTACTTCTACTTTGCCCTCTAACATACTACTATTTAATAAAGCATACTTCTTTTTAAGGTTATTGGTTATTAGGTGCGAGAATTCTTCTTCTAATGGAGAATAATAATACGTTTTCTTCTTGCCATCCTTTGTGAATAGGGTAGAGTATACTACTATAGGGGACAGAGTATAGACTATAATCTCTTCTCCTATATTAGGTTCATGTAAAAACTCTATACTCTCAAGGCGTAACCTGTTTATCTCTAACTCTATACTCTCTAGTTTGATTATATTATTACATATACCTTCAATAAGATCATCTATAGGCGATGAGATAATAAGGCTTATATGTCTATCAAACACTATATAGGAACCTTGTATAATAAACCTGCCTAATATCTTAGAAAATGTAAATAATTTGAACCTTCTATTGTTAAATACATAACCTTTGTCATGTAAAAACTCTCTATATTCGTAGTCTAATAAATTATAGATTAGGCCTTGTACAGCCCTATTGTAACTCGTAGATAGATATATAGGATTCTCAGAAGATAGGTTGATCTTTATTCGCATATATTATATCTTAGTACATATATATTTAATAATTATGATAGAAATTGGGTTGTTGATTAATTCTTTATGATGGTTTTATTGTGATTCCTAGTTGTTTTGTGCATAGTCTGTTTAATACTTAAGATTTCATCCTAGTGCTATCATTTAACCCTCCTTCTGATGCTCTTTTACCCTGGACCTTGTCTTAAAGCATGATCATCTTCTGGCTTCTTCAAATACTGCCTCTCATCATTTTGTAATGGTATATCTCTTCATTACTCTTTAGATACTCTCATTCTATATCTATCTTTTCTACCCCTTGTCATATCTATCTTTAAGCATCATCCTCTACTTGCTTTATGTTAGGCTTCCATTGATACCAACTTAGTATACTTTTTTGAACATAATAGTATTCAGCATCATAGGCTCTACCAACATTGAATATATCCATGAAATGGAATGAATAACATTGAATCTTCTTAGCATACCTCTTAGTGTATGTAAGTCTGTACATCTATAGTCTGTTACCTTGGCTCTGTTAACTTAAGAACAAGTTATACTAAATTATATTATGCTATCAATACGTAATAGAACACCATACATACTTAAGATACATGCCATATACCTATATTATTCAGCAAGAAGCCTAAGTAAGATTAGCATCTAAATGCTTAGAATTGATAAAGAGATCATATGTAGCTATATGGAAATGGTTACAGTATATGGATATCAATAATAATCTTGTTATTACAGATAGAAGGAGAGAGAAGAAGAGAATCAAGTGTGTAATGATAGATAAGCAATGATAACTATTAAGGATGAAGTATACTGGTTATGGGTAGCATATATACGAACCTTATACAAAGAAATATCTATTAATGAATATTTCTGAAGAAAGAACGCTATTCATATGTTATAATTTTATAAAAAGATTAAAGAAATTATATGGTAGTAAGTATAAAATATATACAGATGGAGCTTATTACTATTATAATCAAGCTTGCAAGTGGTTAAGGATTAAGCATATAGTGTATGATGATAATAATGGTAAGAATATAATGGGAGCTATACAGTACATAAAGGATAGAACAGAGTGCTTTGATGATTACTTCCCATGCAATAAAGATGATTGCAGTAGTAATAACAAGAAGCATGTTAGGAACTGGTTTAAAGTATTCACAATATACTTTAATGTAAGGATAGATCTGAGTAAGTTCATAAGAGTATTCAACTATGATGTGGTTAAGTTAACAGAGCCGATATAGATACAGCAGTAGATATATATGCGGATATAATAAGGGAGATAAAGAGGAATAATAATAACAATAGCATACCTTTCTTCTTAAAGTTAAGAGAAGAGGTAGAGAATGCATATGAGGAGTTAAGG
>Ga0079995_1062999_pt1 | contig 12286 bp, 15 predicted proteins | sample FaiFalFF_MnMetaG_2_FD_69198 | JGI IMG/M metagenome (GOLD analysis project Ga0079995, IMG submission 69198) | Freshwater microbial communities from Yellowstone National Park, Wyoming, USA - Fairy Falls C (FF_Mn_C) (SPADES assembly) (version 4) | ecosystem: Environmental > Aquatic > Freshwater >... | reverse complement strand
TGCCACGAACCCTTGCTATCGCTGAAGAGGTCATCAAACGGTTTGGCATGCAAGGACGGATAACCTTACAAGTTGGTGACTGGAACAAAGACGAGTTCGGCACCGGCTACGATTGCCTGCTGATGTCAAACATACTTCACGGTCCGAGCAGCCAAGCGCCAATGAAGTTGGCGAAAGCGTTCCGAGCCCTTGAATCAGGTGGGCTTCTCATCGTTCACGATTTTTTGCTCAACGACGAAAAGACCGGACCGCTGCCGGCAGCGCTGTTCAATTTGATGGTCGGTGCATACAGTGTTGGGGAGTTGATGGCGATCATTGAAGAAGCGGGTTTCAAGGATGTCCGCTTGGTCGCTTATTTGCCGAAGAGAGGTTCAGGGCTGATTACCGCAACCAAACCTTGAGGGGTGAAGGATATGCCGCATTTCGTTGTTCTGGGCGCGGGTGGGCAATTGGGTAGTGAGTTGGCTTCGCTGCTGCCCAAAGAGGAAACAGTTGCTTTGACCCACGAGGACTTGGACATCACCGATTTCAGCAAGGTGCAAGCGACCTTAACGGTGTTGCGACCCCGCATAGTTTTCAACTGCGCAGCCTTCGTCCGAGTTGACGATGCTGAGGAAAGGGTTGAAGAGGCATGGAGGGTCAACGCCTTCGCTGTGCTATTCTTGTCGAAAATTTGTGCCGAGTTGGGAGCAACTTTGGTCCACATCAGCACCGACTATGTTTTCGATGGTCGCAAAAAATCGCCATACACGGAACTTGACCAGCCCAACCCGTTGAATGTTTACGGCGCAACGAAGTTGATGGGCGAATTTTTCGTGAAGGCTTACAACCCCCGCCATTTCATTGTCAGAACGGCTGGGTTGTATGGGCGGAAAGGGAGCAAGGCAAAGGGCGGGAGTTTTGTTGAGCGGATTTTGAACAAGGCGAAAACAGGCGAGCCACTGAGAGTCGTGACCGATCAAGTGACAAGCCCAACTTATGCTCGAGACTTGGCATCGCATTTAGTCAAGTTGGTTGAGACGGAAAAGTTTGGACTGTATCACATTGCCAACCGTGGCTATTGTTCGTGGCACGAGTTTGCGTCCGCGATAGTTCAACTTGCCGGACTAAACGCACAAGTTGAGCCGATAACGAGCGACCAAATCCTTTTGAAAGCCAAACGCCCTTCTTTTTCCGCGTTGATCAGCGTCCGACTTCTATCGGCAGGTTTGCCACCTTTGAGGCATTGGCGCGAAGCGTTGGCGGAGTTTCTCGCGGAGAAGTTGGGTTGAATCCCGCTTCATCACAGTTCTCCCTTGCATTGGGAGCGAATTTGAGTTAAAATGAAGCCAACGGCAGAAGATGGTGGGGCCGTAGCGCAGAGGGAGCGCGCCTGAATGGCATTCAGGAGGTCCCGGGTTCAACTCCCGGCGGCTCCACCAATTTTTCTTTTGTCTGCCTAAGTCCTTATCGGCGTTTCCCAGACAAAGCCAACTTCTGCCCATCAAAACTGCTTTTCAGCAGAATGAAAGCGTAGCGTGCCGCTTCCGCTCGGCTTCGGACCCTTAGTTTTTGCAGTATGTGGCTCACATGCGTTTTCACAGTCTGAAGGCTCAAGCCCATTTGCTTTGCGATTTCTTTGTTGCTCAAGCCCTTCGCCAACAAGATCAGAATTTGACGCTCCCTCTCCGTTAGCGCCCTGATGGGTTCCTCGGAAATGGGGAAAGTGTTGAAGCCCTGAAGGATGTGTTCTGTCAGTTCCCTCTGAATCCAAGGCATTCCGGTCATGACCGAACGAAGTGCACGAATCACCAAGTCTGGTGGGCTGTCCCGAAGGAGGCAACCCATTGCACCTGATTGAATGGCGCTGAGCAATTCTATTGGATGGACGCTTCTCGGGACGATTAGCATGACTTTGACAGTCGGATACTTAGCCCTCAACTGACGAAGCAAACTGAAGTTCTCCGCTCGCGCTATGAACATGTCCAGCACGAGAATTTCAGGGACGGAACGAACGAGGAGCGCCATTAGTTCGTCGGCATCGTTTGCTTCACCGATGACCCGAAAATTCCCTTGCTGCTCCAAAGCAAGTTTCAAGCCCAGCCGAAACAATGGCTGTTTATCGCAAATGACGACGGAAATGCCTTCTGTTTCGTTCGTTCGGTTCTTTTTGCTCATAGCCCCGTCCTCCGGTCGCGAACGATTTTCTTTTTTCCGCCAACTGTTATCGGCAAGTGAGCGGCGAAACTTAAGGGGCTATGGGCATTGCTTTTTTGTGGAAGCGTGCTATCCTTTTCATCCGCCGAAAAGCGGAAGGAATTGTGAAGGGTCGTTTAAGCGAAGGGAACCGAACACTCCCTTAGATGCTTATGACCGCAGAAGGACAAAAGTGGGTCACAGGTTTAGCAATTGCCGTCCTAATCTACGGGGCAGCAGTCCTTTTCGCATACATTGTCGGCTGGGTTTCGCCGAGGACATGCGAAGGGCTCTCTTCCGTTCCGTGCTTTGTTGTAGCAGGTTGGTATGCGTGGATGGTGGGAAACCGAGAGGGGACGCTATTGCACAAATGGGGATGGGCGCTTTTTGCGCTCGGTTGGCTTTTGGTCGGGATAGCGTTTCTACTGCCTTCTGGGACGGGAAGGTTAGTGGCGCTGAGTAGCGCTGCTCCAACTTTGTTAGTCGGATTTGGCACAACTTTTCTGGCAAACTGGTATGGTCACGAAGAAGGAGGGACGAACCCATGAAGGCTGGCATCCATCCTGAGTATGTTGAATGCACGGTGGTTTGCGCTTGCGGAAACACTTGGAAGACCCGTTCAACCAAACCAATGCTTCACATTGAGGTCTGCTCCGCTTGCCATCCGTGGTATCAAGGGCGAACAACGGAGCGCCGCTATGTGGACACATTGGGAAGGATTGAAAAGTTTGAGCGAAGGCGCGCCGCAAGCAGGCAGGCTCAACAGGCTCAGGAGGCGGAAAAGGCACCGGCTCAACGCAAACGAAAGTAGTTCGCCGGTGACGAACCCAAGGATTGACAGGGGCAGGATTCCTGCCCTGCCCCTTCTCCGCCAACTTTTGTCCAAGGAAGGTGTCCCTTGTGCCTTTGGTCTTAGGTGGGCAAGCAGTTTATGAAGGCGTCATGCTCAGAAGCCATAACCATATGACGATTGCCGTCAGAACTGAAACGGGCAAAATTGCCCTACATTCAGAACCTTTAAATCAGCGCCACAAGGCGTTGAGGTTGCCGTTCGTGCGCGGCGTTGTCGCTCTCTACGACGCCATAGCCTTAGGTTTGCGGGGATTGAGGTTGTCACTTTTGATGGGACTTTCCGAAGAGGAGAAACATATCGCTGAGCCCCACAACTTTGCGTGGCAGGCAATTTTGGGATTGTCACTCGCCATCGTCCTTTTTGTCGCCCTTCCTCACCTCATTTCCGCACAACTGCCAATGAAGGAGCGCTGGGCATTGAGCGGAATTGAGGGGATTGTGCGCCTCTTCGTCTTCATCGCTTTTCTTTGGTTCATCGGTCGGTCAAAAGAAGCGCAACGACTTTTCGCTTATCACGGGGCTGAGCACAAGGCTGTTCACGCCTTTGAACATAACGCTTCGCTTTCTATCGACGGTCTCAAGCCTTTTCCGCCAGAGCACCCTCGTTGCGGCACTGCCTTTTTGCTTCTCGTCCTGCTGGTAAAAATTGCCTTATTCGCTTTCCTGCCCGTCGGGGGATGGCAAGGTGTCCTAATGCGAATAGCGATGCTTCCTGTCGTGGCTTCCATCAGTTTTGAACTGCTCAGGTTAGGTGCGACTAAGCCCATCTTCAGTTGGCTCTCCCTTCCGGGGCTTTGGCTTCAGAAACTAACCACCCGTGAACCCGATGAGCAACAATTAGAAGTGGCTCTCGCTGCCTTGAAAGAACTTTTGAGGCTTGAGGGTTTGCTTGCCCACTCCTCCGACGATTTCACGCGACATTCGCTAACGGAAGGCAGGTGATGAAAGCAGAATGAGGCGACAACTTGATGCTTTGGAAGCAGAACTTCAGTCCATTGAGGAGCAACTGGCTGACCCGGAAACAGCGAAAGACTCAGCGAAACTTCAGGCTCTGATGCGCCGACACGGGGAAATTCTGCCTATCGTGGAGCGATACCGGGAATACAAGCAGTTGCTGGAACGAGAGCGACAGGCGCGAGAAATTTTGGAAACGGAGAACGACGAGGACTTGATCAAGTTGGCGCGAGATGAATTGGAAGAAATCACCCCGTTGAAGGAGCAATTGGAAAGCGAGTTGGCGGAGGCGATAATGCCCAAAGACCCAAACGAGGGCAAGGATGTCGTCATGGAAATTCGCGCCGGAACGGGAGGGGAAGAAGCAGCGCTTTTCGCCCGTGACCTTTGTCGGATGTATCTGCGCTATGCCGAGCGCAAGGGATGGAAAGCAGAAATCGTTTACGAAAGCCCATCGGCTTTGGGAGGATACAAGGAGGTCATCTTGCACATTAGCGGTAAGGACGCGTGGAAGTTGCTCAAGTATGAAAGTGGTGTCCATCGCGTCCAAAGAATTCCGGTCACCGAATCGTCAGGTCGCATTCACACCAGCGCTGCCACCGTTGCCGTCTTGCCAGAAGCGGAGGAAGCCGATGTCGAAATTCGCGAAGAGGACTTGGAAATCGAGACCTTCCGCTCATCGGGTCCCGGTGGGCAACACATGCAAAAGAACGAGACGGCAGTGCGAATTAGGCACAAACCGACAGGTCTTGTCGTGGAATGCCAAGACGAGCGAAGTCAGTATCAGAACAAGATGAAAGCGCTGAGGATTTTGAGGACGCGGCTTTTGGAAATGAAACGCAGGGAACAAGAAGCAGAAATCCAGCGTCAACGGCGCGAGCAAATCAAATCTGGCGACCGAAGCGACAAGGACCGAACCTACAACTTCATCCAGAACCGAGTAACTGACCACCGTTACGACATCACCCTCTACAAACTCAAGGACATTTTGGACGGCGACTTGGATGAGTTGCTGAACGAAATTCGGCGGACGGAAATCCAACGCTGGCTTTCGGGACAAGAAATCCCTGCCCTTGTGGGACAGGGGTCATGAACTTGCCCGAAAAACTTTAAGACGAGAGTTTGGCAAGTTTTTCCATCAGCCTCTTCCGCCGCTCCTGAATTGTCTCCCACCATTTGAGGTAGTTTTTGGCTGCTTGAACCAAATCGCCGCCTGCTTCCCTGAGTTCCCGCTTGAAGCGCCGCTTCTCCTTCTTGCTGTCGTAGAAGATTGTCAAGATGCGAACTGTCTGTCCCTCCGAAACCGTTTCGGTCAGTTGTTTGAAGGCTGTTGCCATATTGCCAACAAACTTGAACTTCTGACTGTCAACGGCGACATAGAGCCGCATTCTCATCCCTCCTTGCGGTCAAAGGTGGTGGTGTCGCAGGCAACGCATGTTGGCGGAGTTTTGAGCGACAAACAATTATATCGGCGGAGCATGGAGGAGGCAAGTCAGGGATTTAGTGCTGGGACAGTTTTTAGCCACCGAAAGTTTTGGGCTGCATGAGCCTCGAGAACCGAAACACGCCAACAGAACTTGAGGGCATATCCTTCGACAGCGTTTTTACCTGCTTGTCAAATTTGGGCACAATTTGGGAGCATCACATCCACCCGTCGTCGCGTGTTTTTGCTTTCAGCATCGCTTGAAGTTTGTGGGGCTTCAGAAGCATGAAGCCCTCTCTCGTTCGCTCTAAAATGCCCTCCTTTTGCCATTGACTGACAATTCGGCTCGCTGTTTCCCTCGCCAAACCGCATCGTTTTGCGAGTATGTTGACATTGAGCCACGAAGGCAATTTGCCTTTTGAGTCTGCGAACTCCAGCAGAGCCCAAGCCACCCTCTCTTGCGCGTTCAGCCAAGCCATCCGCATGACCAATTCATCAGTTTCGCGCAATCGCTTAGCCATTGCCTGCATAATTTGCCAGACAAGGTGAGGCATTCGCTCCATCAGCGCTATGAAGTCTGACCTCCTGACCAAGAGGACTTCCCCATCAGTCACTGCGACTACATCGGCTGAACGGGGTCTTCCATCAATCAACGAAAGTTCACCGAAGAAATCCCCGGGCTTCAGCAAGTTCAAAAGCACTTCCCTACCCTCATCGTCCACACCGACGACCATGACTTGTCCTCTGAGCAAAACGAACAAAGTTGAACTCGCTTCGCCTTTACTGCAAAGGACATCGCCTGCCCGAAATCGCCTATAGATAGCGACTTGGGCGATGTGGCGTAAAAATTGAGAGGGCATGTTGTGGAAGAGCGGCACATGTTGAAGAGTTGCGACTGCGCTACCGTTCATAGCGACCCCTCCTTTTGTGATTGGTTTAAATTCGCCCTCACGCCACCGGGAAACGGAAAGGTGTCAACGATGGCGCGACGGCATTTGTTTTTGCTCATTACGGCAATCGTCTTCACAACTTGGCTACCTTACATCTTCGGTTGGTGGCTGACGCCACCTGAAACCCGCTACCTTTGGCTCATCTACAACCCCGATGACCAAAATGTCCACTTGATGTGGGCTCGCCAAGCGATGGAAGGGAAATTTTTCTTCCACGATTTGTTCACCACCGAACCTCATCCCGGCTTGTTCACTAACCTTTTCAGCCTACTGCTTGGCTGGTTCTGTCGGCTCACAGGCATTTCGCTTCACTTCGGCTATCAAGTTTTCAGAACGCTTATCGCTGTCGCTTTCCTTCTCACCGCACATTGGCTCAGCGGCTTCCTTTTAAGTGACAGGCGCTCCCGCCTTTTTGCCCTTTTGCTCGTCGGTTTCTCCTCAGGTTTCGGTTGGGTGCTTGTTCTCTTCTGGTGGCTGACGGGTCAACGACCGCCTTTCTTCTTCGTTGATGTCAGCCCAGAACTCACCATGCCTGAAGCCAATTCCTTCCTGTCCATAACGGTTGCTCCCCTTGCAGCATTGGGCGTCACTTTGGTGATGGGCGCATTGGGCTGCTTGCTCACGAGCATGGAATTTAAGCCCCAAAATGCCTCCCTCGCCCCTCGTCCCTTGTCCCCTGCCCTGCTTCGCTTCGTCGCCTTTTCCGTCCTCTTCGGTATGCTCGTTGTCAATGTGCACACTTACGCTGCTGTTCCGATGTTGATTGCCGTTTTCCTTTGGCAAGCCTTTCAAATCGTCACCATCAGGCGAGTCAACCTTCGGGAACTCGCCGCAGTTTTGCTATTTGCGTTCCCTGTCGTCCTGTTGCTGGGGGGACAGGCATTTTTGTTTTCGCACGACCCTGCCTTTGCGCAGAAAGCCGCAACGCCAACACTGACCCCCAGTCCTGTTATCCTTATCGGCAGTTACGGGTTCATTGCTTTAGGGGCAGTCTTGGGGTTACCCGCTGCTTGGAGAAAAGCGAAGTCGGGCGAAAAGGGATGGGCACTTTTGTTGGCTTGGACAACCGCCATCATCGTCTCAATCTACTTGCCTGTCAGTTTCCAGCGAAAGATGATTGAAGGGTTGCATGTGGCGTTGTGCTTTTTGACTGCGCTGGCATTTGAAGAGTGGATGAAAAGGTTCGGCGAAAAACAGAGGCGAGACGAAGGACACGGGACGAGGGACGAGGCAAGAGGAGCAAAATCACAGCGAACGGATTTGAAAGGACAATTCGCTGCTCAAACGCAGTCGCGCATTTCATCAACCCGTCCATTGTCCCCTGCCCCATGTCCCACTTGGAGCATTTTGGCGTTCATTGTCCTCACCGCCCCATCGCAAATAGCCTTTTTCGCTCTCAACGGCTACTGGCTTGTGCACAACAACTTGATTTACGACACCCGTTTCAATCCGCCCTACTCTCGCATGCTGATGCCGCCATACTACCTTTCCGAAAACCACCTGCGTCTTTTCAATTGGCTGGAGCAGAACGCTCGCCTCGATGAAGCAGTCCTGTGCCACCCGATGTTGGGAAACTATCTGCCCGTCTTGACCGGTCGGAAAGTGTTCGTGGGTCATTGGGCGGAGACACTGAACTTCGTTGAGAAACTGAGAGTAGCGACGGCTGTTTGGAGAGGGCTAATTCCCGTTGAGGAAGCGAGAAAGTTTTTCCGTCAACACCGAATTCTCTACGCCCTTGAAACGGATTTTGAGAGACTTGCCGCCGACGGCTCAACGAACCTGCACCGCTACGGGGAAGTCGTTTTTCAGGCGGGCAAAGACCTGATTTTCAGGTTGAAGTGGTAGCGACAAACGCTAACGCTCAACGGCAAGGAGGGTTGAAGAGAGGATGAAGTGGCGAAACTGGATTCAGCAGTTCAGTTCCTTCTTTGGGCTCATCGTCGTCAGCATTGGGATTGGCATCGCTGTTTACTTCAAGGCTGGCGAGAACCTTTTCTTTACCAGCGACAACATCCTGACTTTGCTCAGACAAGCCTCCTTCAACGCCATCATGGCGGCTGGGGTCAGCGTCGTCATCATCACTGCTGGAATTGACTTAAGCATCGGTTCGGTCTGGGCTCTGTCTTCTGTTGTGATGGCTTTTGTTTGCGTCAACAAGGGTTTGGCTTGGACACTCTCGGTTCTGATCGGGTTGGCTGTCGGATTGGCTTGCGGGATTGTCAACGGATGGGGCGTCACTTTGCTCCGCATCCCTCCTTTCGTCGCTACATTGGGCATGATGAGCATAGCCCGAGGGCTCGCTGAAGTCATAACGGGCGGGTTTCAAATTTCCGGTTTGCCAGATGCCTTCCAGTGGTGGGGGCAAGGAGACATTTTCGGCGTGCCAGTGCCAGTCATCGTTGCAGTCGGTGTAATCGTCTTGACTTGGGCGCTTTTGAGGTTCACCCGATTGGGGCGCTACATCTATGCTGTCGGCGGCAACGAGGCAGCAGCGCACCTTTCCGGCGTCCCTGTCAACAGGGTCAAACTTTTCGCCTACGCCTACTGCGGAACACTTGCAGCATTGGCGGGTTTGCTTGCAACGGCGAGGATGGGTTCAGTCCGACCATCTGATGCGCTGGGCTACGAATTGGACGCAATCGCTGCCTCGGTTATCGGCGGCATCAGCCTGATGGGCGGACAAGGTTCAGTTTTGGGAACTGCCATAGGAGCAGCACTGATAGGAGTGTTGCGTAACGGGATGGTGCTCCTCGATGTCTCAGCCTTCTGGCAAAAAGTCGTCATCGGGGTCGTCATCATCATCGCCGTAGCCCTTGACTATCTCGTCTGGAGGCGGAGATGACCTCTGAATTCGGTTCACCAAACTTTGCCCCGCGCCTCTGGAACCCAAAAGCCTTCAACGCGAGCGCTTGAGCCAAAGAGCACAACTTCGGCGAGGTTGGTGATTTCGCAGGAGTGGTTGGGCACAATGACCAACCTGTCGCCAATTCGCAATGGTTCGCCCTCGTAGCGAACCAAACCGCATTCCTCCCACAGACGCTCAATGGTCATTTGTGGCAATTCCCGAACTTCTCCGTCTTTCCGACTGTGAGCCACGATCAAGCCATAACCTTCCGAGAACCTATCAAGTGTCCCGGTCAAGGTCTTCAATCCTGCATCAATCAGTGCCTCACCTTCTCGCGGCGTTGACACGACTGAAGCAACGATGCGCAAAGCGCAATCCTCGGGTCGGGCAACTCCCAAACTGATTTGCATGCGGTCGTGAAAGACATAGTTGCCCGGTCTCAACTCCGTTATCCCATCTGTCCAACCGTTTTGCAGAACGAAGTAAGCGCCGGGCGTGCTCCCGATGCTGACGAGTTCGCATTCAATTCCTCGTTGGCGAATTTTGTCCGCCACATCAGCCATCCTTTCCGATTCCTCTTTCGCTGCTTGCATTCGCTCCTCAAGGGTGGGAAGGCGGTAAGTTCGCCCGTCGTGGGAGCGGATGCCGTGAAACCGAACACCTTTCAGTCTGGCTATGCGTTCGGCAACCTGTGGCGCTTGGCGCCAATCCACGCCGAAGCGTTTGTATTCGGTATCAACGATGAGCACGATGTCCAAAGTTTTGCCGTCACGAGCAGCGATTTCGCCCATTTCTTCAGCCAACTCAGGACTGTCAAGGCAGACGAGCAACTCACAGTTTTCCGCCATTTGGAGCGCCCAACGAACTTTCTCCGTGCCGACGAAAGGTTGGGCGACCATGAAACTGGTCTGGATGTTTGCATCCGACATCGCTTGAGCCTCGCCGAGTTTCGCAACGGTTAAGCCGCAAGCCCCCGCTTGAAGTTGCATTTTTGCGATGGCTGCGATTTTGTGGGTTTTGATATGCGGGCGCAACTTAACCCCTGCCGTTTGAGCCAACGCTTGCATATGGACGATGTTCCGCTGCAAGATGGCAAGGTCAACGAAAACGAAAGGCGTCGGAACGCTTTCATCAAAGGTGCTTCTCCCGACAAACCGTTCCGCATCTTGCCAAGTCATCACTTTCACCTTCCCTTCGCAGTTGTTCCGGCAACAATGGTAGCGCACTCAATCAATCATCGCCGTTGAGCCTTCAACCTTCCAACCGCGCCAAAGTGGCAAAATTGAAGTGTGCTAAAAACTGCCATCGGGGTGATCAAAGATGGGGCGCATCGTCAAGCAAATTGAGATTGAAGGTCAGCCTGCTACCGCCCTCTTTGACACGGGAGCGAATTACACCTATGTCCGCGCCGATTTAGTCCAAAACGCACCGCGAAGGCGAATGTCACCTCCCATTACCGTCGCTTTGGGTGGACAGGAAATTGAAATCCGAGAAGTCTGCTTGGTGGAGGGCAAAATTGAGGGCTTGCCGTTTTTAACCGATGCCGTTCCTGTCGCTGAGTTAGGTCAAGCAGATGGTCATCGGTTGGACGCCATCATCGGGGCACAGACAATGAAGCAATGGGAAATCAGGCTTGACCCCTCAACAGGCGAACTCGACTTGGAAGGTCTGAGGCGGAGGGAGTTTAAGGAGTGGTAGGACGCACCGCTTAAGGGCAACGAAAGGAAAGCACCAAAAACGGATTCACTGTGGGAGGGCGAGGCTCCTGCCGAGCCGAATCTTATCGGCAAATCGTGAAATCGGCAAATCGGCAAGTCAGGAAACGGCAGCGAATGGCGAAACGGCGGCGAGTAGCGAATAGCGAGTGGCGAATGGCGATTGGCGAATGGTGAAACAGAAATTTTCTGGAGGGCAACGCTTCTGCGATGGCGAAAAATTTTTCGGCGCATCAGGAGATGCGCCCTTCGGTTTTTCAGCCTGCTTTAGCCCGGCTTCGTTTTCGTAGCCACCGACTTCAGTCGGTGGACAAACGAGGGGCGAGACTTCCGCCAAGCCGAAAACAAAGGCGAATGGCGATTAGTGACTGGCGAAACGGCAGCGGATGGCGAACGGAAATGGGTGAGACAACATTTTTCTGGAGGGCGAATGGCAGTTTCAGAACACAGCAGCCTCCCTCTTTACATGGCAACCCTGCTGTGCTAAACTGTTAGCGTGCAAACGGTTGCACAAAACCAAGCGAGGAGGGATGCAAGATATTTCAGCACTTCGGCGTCGTCGTCATCACAGCCCTCATCTCGCCTTACCGTGAAGGGCGCAATTATGCCCGCCAACTCATCGGCGACTTCGTGGAAGTCTATGTCCAATGCCCGCTGCAAGTCTTAATTGAGCGCGATGTCAAGGGGCTGTATGCGAAGGCACTCAAAGGCGAAATCCCCAACTTCACGGGCATCAGCGACCCTTACGAGCCACCAGAAAACCCCGAAGTCATCGTGGAAACGGACAAGGAGACAGTGGACGAGAGCGTGGAAAAAAAATTTGGCAAGCGCTTTTGGCGCTGGGTTACCTGCCTGAAGAGGTGCTCAGCGAACCTGTGTTGGCGCAAAGGTGTTGAAAGCGCATCAGCGAACGGATGGGGGTGATGAGTTGTGCCTTTGTTTCGTCCCGACCCGACTTTTTATCCGTCGCCGCGCTTGGCAATGAAAGCGCCGCGCGAGCGGTTGGCGTATGTTGCTGCCATGAACCCCAAAGCTGCTTTGGGGGAAGGTGACAATCGCCCCGACGCCTTGCTCGTTGTGGATTTAGACCCGCGTTCGCCCGATTACGGCAAAGTCGTCAACAAGGTGGATTTGCCCTACGCGGGGGACGAACTGCATCACTTCGGCTGGAACGCTTGCAGTTCCGCCCTTTGCCCCTCAGCGCCCCATCCCCATGTGGAGCGCCGCTATTTGCTCGTGCCCGGTTTGCGCTCGTCCCGCATCTATGTGCTGGACACCAAGCCCGACCCTTACACTCCCAAACTGGTCAAAGTCATTGAACCTGACGAAGTGAAAGAGCGCGCTAACTACACCCGATTGCACACCGTCCACT
>Ga0079995_1078906_pt1 | contig 12288 bp, 7 predicted proteins | sample FaiFalFF_MnMetaG_2_FD_69198 | JGI IMG/M metagenome (GOLD analysis project Ga0079995, IMG submission 69198) | Freshwater microbial communities from Yellowstone National Park, Wyoming, USA - Fairy Falls C (FF_Mn_C) (SPADES assembly) (version 4) | ecosystem: Environmental > Aquatic > Freshwater >... | reverse complement strand
GCCGATCTCCATCCCCACCCACGCGCTGAGTTGAAATGCGATATGCTCGGGAAACGTTTGCGGGACTCTGGGGGTCGGTGCTGCGGGCGAGTGGATCGCGGGCCTGCTTGCGCGACGGTGTGCGTATGGCCAGACGTTCTGCCGGTGTACTGGCTGCCGGGAATAGCGATTAATTCAGTCTGTTCGGGCCGCGCTTGCCTGGAAACACGCGATCATGGTGCGATTGTGAAGGCAGCACCTGGCTTTTGCCTCGCCACGGTGCATATAAAAATACAATTGGCGGTAACCTGCCCAGAACCGAGGTTGCTTTTCAATCACGACGAGATGGGAGCAGGCTGTGAAACAACCATTGCTGACGGGAACGGCGCCGTTATCGGGCGCGGATATTCTGGTGCAATGTCTGGTGCGGCACGGTGTGCAGGTGGTCTTTGCCTATCCGGGCGGGGCGAGCATGCCCATCCACCAGGCGCTGACCCGTGTCGCTGACAAAATCCGCACCATTTTGCCTCGCCATGAGCAAGGCGGCGGGTTCATGGCCAGCGGTTATGCCCGCAGCACCGGCCGACCCGGAGTTTGCATCGCCACCAGCGGCCCCGGGGCGACCAATTTCGTTACCTGTCTGGCCGACGCCAAAATGGACTCCGTGCCCCTCATCGCCATTACCGGTCAGGTGAGCACGCCGGTCATCGGCACCGACGCGTTTCAGGAGACGCCCACCATCGAAATCTGCCGCGCCATCACCAAGCACCACTACCTGATCACCCGCACCGAAGACATTACGCGGATCATGAAGGAAGCGTTTTACATCGCCACCACGGGTCGGCCCGGGCCGGTGATTATTGATGTTCCCAAAGACGTGCAAAATCGCCAGGTGGTGCCGGATTGGGACCCGCCGATGAATCTGCCCGGCTACAAACCGTTTCGCAAAGCAAAGCCCGAAGAATTGCGACAGGTAATGGAGCTTTTGCGCGACAGCCGGAAACCGATCATCTACGCCGGTGGCGGTATCATTTCCGGCAACGCCGCTGAAGAGCTGCGCCAGTTTGCCGAGAAGACGCGCATTCCCGTGGCGTTGACGTTGATGGGGCTGAGTGCCTTTCCCAGCACGCATTACCAGTGCCTGCAAATGCTGGGAATGCACGGTACCGTCTATGCCAATTACGCCATCAACGAGGCCGATCTGCTGCTGGCCCTCGGCGTGCGTTTCGACGACCGGGTGACCGGCAAGGTAAGTGAATTCGCCAAACATGGCCGCATTGTCCACATTGACATTGACCCCGCCGAACTCAACAAATGCAAGCCTGCCACTTTGCCCATCTGCAGCGATGTCAAGTACGCCCTGCAGGAACTCCTCAAGCTCGTGGACCAGGGATTGCATCTGTATCCGGGCGAGACCCCGGAGCAGAAATACCGCGACTGGTACCGGCAGATTGACTACTGGCGAGAAACCGAGCCTTTGCGTTACAAAGACCGCGACGATGCGATTATGCCGCAATACTGCATCGAGCGGTTGTGGCACATTCTCCACGAACGCGGCTGGCTGGATCGAACCATCGTCACGACGGGAGTTGGTCAGCATCAGATGTGGGCGGCTCAGTATTTCAAATTCCCCCGTCCGCGGCACTGGTTTACTTCGGGCGGACTGGGAGCCATGGGGTTCGGTTTACCTGCCGCCATCGGTGCACTGGCTGCGCACCCGGACAAAATCGCCATTGACATTGATGGCGACGGCAGTTTCCTGATGAACGTGCAGGAGCTGGCCTGTGCTTATTGCGAAAAGCTGCCCGTCAAGGTGCTGCTGCTCAATAACCAGCACCTGGGCATGGTGGTGCAGTGGGAAGATCGTTTCTACGCCAGCAATCGCGCTCACACTTACCTGGGCGCCGGGCCCGACGAAGGGCCATACCCCGATTTCGTCCAGATGGCCAGAAGTTTCCGCTGCGCTGCCCAGCAGGTGACGCAGAAGGCCGATCTCGATGATGCCCTGCGGGAAATGCTCGACGCCAAACTCCCCTTCGTCCTCGACGTCCTGGTACCGTATCAGGAACACGTTTTGCCGATGATTCCCAGCGGCATGACCGTCCGCGATATAATCAAGGCATAAGGCGATTGACCTGGCTGCGTCGTTAATTGCCGGCCCGGTCAGCTGGTCCAAGAACGGGAGCGGAGGCATTGCGGATTGCACAACTGTATCGGCAAGCGCAAGCGGTTGTGAACCGCCGCGATCTGGTCATTTCGCTGGAATTGTTCCCGCCCAAGTCCGATGATGCCGAAGCTCTCCTTTTCCGCCAGACCCTGCCGCAATTGCTGGCGTTAGGGCCGTCGTTTTTTTCCGTTACTTACGGTGCCGGTGGAGGCACCCGCGAACGTACCCTTCGCATTGCCAGTCGCATTCAACAGCAGTTCGGCGTGACCAGCATGGCTCATCTCACCTGTACGGGTCAGAGTCGGCAAACCATCGCCGCGGTGCTCGACGAAGCCCAGACCCTCGGCCTGGAGAATATTCTGGCGTTGCGCGGGGATCCGCCGCGGGGACAAACGCAATTTATCGCCGAACCCGACGGTTTCGCACACGCTACCGATCTCATTCGCTTTATCCGCAGCCGGTATTTCTTCAGCATCGGTGCAGCCTTTTATCCCGAAGGTCATCAGGAAGCCCCTGACAAATACCGCGATTGGGACTACGCGGCTTTAAAAGTCGAAGCAGGAGCGGAATTCCTGATTTCCCAGCTCTTTTATGTAGCCGAGGATTTTATCGAGTGCGTCGAGTACCTCCGCCAGAAACGTGGCGTGAACGTGCCGCTGGTGCCGGGAATTTTGCCGTTTTTGAGCAAAGAGCAGATCCGCCGCTTTACGCAGATGTGTGGAGCGAAACTGCCGGCAGAAATCAATCGCCGGCTCGATCAGCTCGATGATGACGAGTCGGTTCGCCGCTATGGTGTGGAAGTGTGCACGGAGTTGTGCATGCGCCTGTTGGACTATGGCGTGCCGGGACTGCATATCTATTGCCTGAACCGTGTCGAAAGTGCCCGCGAGTTGCTGAGCAATCTCGGTCTGGTGCCGGCTTCGCAAGAAGATAGCGCTCGCCGGGAAAAAGCGGCTTTATAGAAATGCCATGTCGCACGGCAGCACGGCGGGCCTACGTCCGCCGATCTTGGTGCATGTGCGGATGTGCATCGAAAATGTCGCTTTTTGCAATGGGCATGACGGTGTGCACCAGGAGCGGCTGGCGTAAGCCAGCCGTGGGAAACTTGGGCGATCACGCTGGCTTCTTCGCAGCACGGCGGGCCTGCGTCCGCCGATCTTGCATCGGAGCAATCGGGGGAAACTTATGCGCTGGTGGCTGTGCCTCGGAAGCTGTGCGGTTTTGCTGGTCGGGCTGCTGACCTTGGGTGCGAATCTTCCCGCTGCGGACAAACCATCGCCGGGCGTGCGCATCCTGCTCATTGGCAAGGATCGCGACCATCCGTTCGGCACGCACGAGTACATGACCGACTGCCAGGTGCTGGCGAAATGTTTGGAGCAGACGCCTGGTGTGCGAGCCACCGTGTCCAACGGCTGGCCCAAAGACGAAGCGCAGTGGCAGGGCGTGCGGGCAGTGGTGCTTTATACGGCTAACGGTGGCGACGTGTTGCTGCGTGGCCCGCAACGCAAACAGGTGGAAAGCCTGCTGAACCAGGGCGTCGGGCTGACCGCTATCCACTGGAGCACCGGTGCCAGTCCGGAAGTCGGCGAGGATTGGCTGGAAATTCTCGGGGGCTGGGTCCACACCAAATTAAGCAAACTCGCCGTTCGCACTGCCAAATTGCAACAGGCCGACCCGCAGCATCCGATTGCCCGTGGCTGGCAACCGTTCGAGCTCCGCGATGAGTATTACCTGCACTTGAAGTTTTCGCCGAAGATTCGCCCGGTGCTCACCGTGGAACTCGACGGGCAAAAACATGTGGTGGGCTGGGTGTATGAACGCAGCAACGGAGGACGCAGTTTCGGTTGTGTGCTCGGACATTTCCACGCCAATTTCGGCGAAAAAGCGTTTCGACGCCTGCTGGTCAACGGCATTCTGTGGACTGCCCACCTGGAAGTACCCGCGGAAGGTGCCCCGTGTGAGGTGACCGCCCAGGATTTGCAATTGCCGCCCGATACCCGCAAGCCCAAACCCTGACCACGCCGCAGCCCCGACGGTTGCGACCACCGGCCTCATCACCAGAGACAACCATGCAGATTCTCCTGACCAACGACGACGGCATCTATGCACCGGGCCTGCGAGCGTTACGCCAGGAGTTGTTGAGCCTGGGTCGAGTGAGTGTCGTGGCGCCGGCCACGGAACAGAGTGCCGTCGGCCATTCCATCACGCTCCTGACCCCGCTGATTGTCCAGCCCGTTCACGATGTGGATGGTTCGCTGCTGGGCTGGGCGGTGGAAGGGAAACCGGCCGACTGTGTCAAACTCGCCCTTGTCGAACTCCTCGACGAAACTCCCGACCTGATCGTCAGCGGCATCAATGCCGGTTCCAACGTCGGCATCAACGTGCTGTATTCAGGCACAGTTGCGGCGGCAATCGAGGGAGCATTCTTCGGCATCACCAGCATTGCCGTCTCTTTGGAATACCGCGATCCGGTGCACCTGGACTTTGCCGAAGCGGCCCGATGGGCGAGGCGGCTGATCGTGCAACTGCTGGAGAAATATCGTGGCAGTGGTCGGCTGTTCAACATCAACATTCCCAGTCTCGATGCCGGACCGCCCAAAGGTGTGCGCGTCGTTCCCCAGGGCATTGTGCGTTACCGTGAACAATTCCAGCGCCGCACCGATCCGCGTGGACGGGTCTATTTCTGGAGCATGCCCGAACTGGTGCCATTACAAACCACGCCCGACACGGATGTCACCGCCCTGGCTGAAGGCTACATCACCATTACCCCGTTGCATTTCGACCTGACCGATTACCGCCATCTCGAGGCGCTTGAGCGCGACTTCAGTGTTCGGGGCGACGCTTGAGCCGTTGACCGAAAACCGCGGCCCTGGTGCACGCCATTCGGTCGCGGGAGAAAAAGCGACTTCTGCGGTACACAATAGCGGGTTTGCGGAACCGGGTTCAAACGAACGCACCGGCAAGGGAAATCGCAATCCACAAGCTGACGGCGATTCGCCCGGGACAAGAGCGGCGGGCGTCAGCCCGTCGTGGTTAGGAGAACACGCGTGCAAGGGAAATCGCAACGCACAAGCAGGCGGCGATTCGCCCAGCCAAGAGCGCCGCGCGTCAGCCCGCCGTGGATATGGTGGTACCGTGACTGCGCTGGCGCTCGCCAGTGTGTGGGTCGGATGTCTCCCGAACAATTGGGCCACGCCGCTGCACGTGCGGTTCCGCGAGCCACGGGGGGCTGACGCCCCCCGCTCCTGTGCATGTGCGTTCGTCCATCGCAAAGAGCAAGATTTACTCGCCTGGTGCGCCACTTCCGAATATGCCCTCGGCGCACGGCCGTCGCGGATTCGGTGCTGCTCTCGATCCGGGTGTCTGCAGCTTGCATCGGGCCTCTTGCGGGAAGTTGCCGTTACCTCGGTGGCGGTGCAGCCTTCGAGCCGGGCGTTTGTGACTTGGACACGCCAGCAGTCGTCTGCTAATTTAGAAGCGTCGGGTGCCAGCATGGCAAAGGCCAGCCTGACCAACGGGGAATCGTTACGATTGCGAAACTGCACCACGGGGACTTAGCCATGTGCCATCAGAAATTGTTGCGCGAGATGCTGCTGAATGCGCTGGTAATGCTGGTGTGGTTGTGGGGAATCCAGGCGATTCGTGCGCAGGAAGCGTCGCCGGGTACCGTTCGCTTTGCGCGGACGCCGGATGTTTCGCCGGACGGTCGCTGGGTGGCGTTCAGTTATCTGGGCGACATCTGGATAGTCTCGGCGGAAGGAGGCGTGGCGCGGCAAATCACGACTCACGAGGCGCACGAGATCAATCCGGTGTTCAGCCCGGATGGCCGCTGGCTGGCGTTCAGTTCGAATCGCTACGGCAGTTACGATGTATTCGTGGTCAGTGTGGAAGGTGGTCCGCCCAGGCGACTCACCTTCGATTCCGCAAACGAACTGGTCAACGACTGGACGCCGGATGGGCGATATATCCTGTTTTCCACGCGTCGCACGCCGCAGTTCCCGCCGTTACCGGAAATGTATCTGGTGCCGGTCGAAGGTGGCCGCGAACGCCGACTCCCGCTCGACGAAGGCCGCGACGGTGTCTTTCGCCCGGACGGTCTGGAACTCGCTTACATCCGCGGGCCCGGACTATGGTATCGCAAAGGATATCGAGGCTCGGCCAACGATGACATCTGGGTTTGCCGCGCCGATGGCACGCATCATCGCCGGCTGACCAGTTTCAACGGTCAGGACGGATCGCCTATGTGGTCGGCGGATGGCCGGTGGATTTATTACGTGTCGGAGGAAAACGGTGTCAGCAATATTTTCCGTCGTGCTGCGGATGGCACGGGTTCGCCGGTGCAAATTACGCATCACACGCAGGAAGGAGTCCGCCGGGCACGCATTTCCCGCAATGGGGAATGGATTGTTTACGAGTGCGGCTTCGAGCTGTACCGGCTGCATGTAAGCGAGGTCCATGCCCAACCGCAGCGGATACCCATCGTGGCGCGGGCTGATCTGGCCAGCAATCCCGACATCTATCGCACTTTCACCCAGGGAGTTACCGAATACGCGCTGGCGCCGAACGAACAACACCTGGCCATCGTGGTGCACGGGGAAATTTTCCTGGTGCCGGCCAGCGGGGGCAAGGCGCGAAATGTCAGCAACAGCCCGGCTCACGATCGAGAGCCGGTCTGGTCGCCGGATAACAAGGCTCTCGCTTTTATCTCCGACCGCGACGGTGAGGAAAACGTTTACCTGGTCGAATCCGCTGAGCCGCCCGGTGCTGAACTCGGTCAGGCCCGGCAGTATCGCATTCGCCGAGTGACACACCACGCGGGACCGGAATCGGGTCTTTCTTTCTCGCCCGATGGCAAGAAACTGGCGGTGTTGCGTCAGGGAACGCTCTGGGTAATGAATCGGGATGGTTCCGACGCCAAACCGCTGGTCGCACAACCGCGTGTCATCGAGTATAGCTGGTCGCCGGATGGTTCCTGGATTGTCTATTCGCGGATGGACTCCCATTTCGCCAGCGAGCTGTATCTGATCCCGGCCAGCGGTGGCCAACCGGTCAACATCACGCGCTATGCCACCCGCAATTTCGGCGTCTCGTGGAGTCAGGATGGCCGACTGCTCTGCTTCATCAGTCAGCGTCGGCAGGACCTGGACGTGTTTGTGATGCAGTTGCAGAAACCGGCTGGCGAAAGCAGCCAGGCGACCAGTCCGTCGAAACCTTCAGCTTCGCCCGGCAGTAAGCCTGGCCAGCAACGCCTGCCAATCGATCTGGACGACATTCATCTGCGTGTGCGGCGAGTGACGGCCATGAGCAGCGACGAATCGGAAGCGGTGATCCGCCCCGATGGTCGTTACGTCGCTTTTCGTTCCAATGCTCTGGGAGGCGATGATCTTTGGCTGGCGAGTGTAACCGGCGAACAGGTTTTCCGCCTGACGGTCGGCAATGTACGACCGCGGCAAATCACCTGGACTCGTTCGGGAGCGCTCCTGTTTCTGGACGAATTCGGTGCCCTGCGCAGCGTTCGTCCGAATCTCACGCCAGGAACCGCACCGACGGCTGAAACTCCCGCCAGGCTCCGCTTCGAGGCGCGATTGCGGATCGAACGACCGGCCCTGTTTCAGGAAATGTTCGCGGAAGGCTGGCGAAAACTGCGGCACTCCTTCTACGATCCGCGGCTGCACGGGGCCGATTGGGAAGCGGTGCGTGCGAAATACAGTGCTATTTTGCCCCACATCGCGTGTGTCGAAGATTTTTACGACCTGGTCAGTCTCATGCTCGGTGAACTGAACGCCTCCCATCTGGGCATCGGTGGCCAGAACCGTAGCCCCGAAGAACAGACCGCCGAACTGGGTATCCTGTGGGACGAGAATTATCCCGGCCCGGCCCTGCGAGTGCGCGAAATACTCAAAGGCGGCCCGGCCGATCGCAAGGGAATCGAGTTGCTTCCCGGCGAGTATGTGGTGGCAATAGACGAAGAACGGCTCACCGACCAGACCAACCTCAGCCGACTTCTCAACGACAAGGCTGGCGAACCCCTCCGCCTGCAGGTCAGCCGCTTTCCCGACGGTCGTGATTCGCGTATCGTTGAGATTCGTCCCATCCGGCGATCGGAAGCGGCTCGGCTCTATTACCGCCACTGGGTCGCCCGCAATGAACGCATGGTTGCCGAGCTTTCCAATGGCCGCCTCGGTTACATTCACCTCCGCGCCATGGATTTCGAGAGCCTGGACGAGTTTGTGCGAGCGCTTTACTCGGAGCATTTCGACAAGGATGGGCTGATCCTCGATGTGCGATTCAACGGTGGCGGATTTACCCACGATCAGGTGCTTTCCTTTTTAGGGGGCAAAGAACACACTTACTTCGTCAGCCGCGAGGGTCAGTATGGCACGGTGCTTCGCTCCTACGATCGCAAGTGGACCAAGCCGGTGGTTGTGCTGTGTAATAACCGTTCCTTCAGCGATGCCGAGATTTTCCCCAATGCTTTCCGCGAACTGGGGCTGGGGAAACTGGTCGGCGTACCGACCGGCGGACTGGTCATTGGCACGGTGAACGAACGGCTGATTGATGGCTCGTTTTTCCGCGTGCCTCGACTCGGTGTGTACACACCGCAGGGGATCAACATGGAAAAAGCGGGGGTGGTTCCCGATATCGTGGTCGAACCGCATCCCGACGATCTTCAGGCAGGCCGCGATCCACAACTCACCAGGGCTGTCGAAGTTCTCAAGCAGGAAGTCCGCGACTATTTCGCCAAACGCAAACCGGTGCCGCTACCGGTTCCCGGTGCCAGCGAATCTCGTCCGTGATGCCTTTCGGAGGAATACCGCATGCGCCGAACCGAAGTCTGGCTGGTGGCGCTCCTGCTGCTGGTGCAGGTCAGCGCTACGCAGGGGCAGAGCGATCCTTATGGCCGGCTGGAGAACGGTGAGCGACGAGGTTTGCAATTTCGGCTGATCGGCCCGGCTGCCGGTGGACGGGTTTGTCGCGTGGCGGGAGTGCCCGGCGATCCGCGCATTTATTACGCCGCCACGGCTGCCAGCGGACTGTGGAAATCCACCGACGGCGGGTTTACCTGGAAACCGATCTTCGATGATCAGCCGACCTCCGCTTGCGGTTCGCTCGCGGTTTCGCCGTCGCATCCGCACATCCTTTACGTCGGCACGGGCGAAGCCAACATCCGCAATAATGCTCAGATCGGCGAAGGCATTTTCGTCTCCGAGGACGGTGGCCAGACCTGGCGTCATGCCTGGAAAGCCCGAGCGGTCATCGGCACCATCGCCGTTCATCCGAGCAATCCGGACATTGCGTTCGCGGCGGTGCTGGGAAGCCCTTACGGTCCCGATGAGCATCGCGGAGTGTATCGCACACGCGATCGCGGTCGCACCTGGCAGCGGGTTTTGTTCAAAAATGCCGACACCGGCGCTTCCGATGTGTGCATTGATCCGAACAATCCCAGCGTGATCTTCGCCGGGCTCTGGCAGGCGCGACGCCGACCCTGGGAGCTTACCAGCGGCGGACCGGGCAGCGGTCTGTATGTTTCCCGCGATGGCGGCGATACCTGGCAGGAGATAGTCGGCCACGGGTTACCGGAAAAACCTTACGGCAAAATCGGTGTCGCCGTCGCTCCTTCTGATAGCCGCCGCGTTTATGCCATCATCGAGGCCGTCGAAGGGGGACTTTTCCGCTCCGACGATGGCGGCAAGACCTGGAAACGCATGAGTGATCAGCGCGGCATTCGGCAACGCGCCTGGTATTATTCCACCATCACCGTGGACCCGACCAATCCCGATATTGTCTGGTGTCCGAATGTGGCCATGATGCGCAGCACCGATGGCGGCAAAACTTTCCACGCCGTTCGCGGTTTCCATCACGGCGACCATCACGATTTGTGGATCGATCCGAAAGACCCCAAACGAATGATTGACGGCAACGATGGCGGCGTGGATATCACCCTCAATGGCGGGGAAAGCTGGTACGCACCGCCGTTACCCTGGTGCCAGTTTTACCGTATCAACGTGGATAACCGCGTGCCTTACTGGGTCTCCGGCACGATTCAGGACATTGGCGCTCTGGCCGGGCCGAGCAATAGCCTCAACCGCCGCGGCATCAGTCATTACGAGTGGTATCCCATTGGAGGCGGAGAAGCGGGCTACACCGCTCACCATCCCCGCGACCCCAACATCATCTATGCCGGTGAATATGCGGGCATCATTACCCGTTTCGATTACCGCAACCGTCAGGCACCGCATATCGGTATCTATCCGTATCGGACTTCGGGAGAGGCGGCGGAGTTGCGGTATCGGTTTCGCTGGCCGGCACCGATTCTGATTTCCCCGCACGATCCGAATCTGGTTTATCACGCTGGCAACGTGCTTTTTGCCAGTCGCGATGGCGGTGTGACCTGGACAGCGTTGAGCGGTGACCTGACCCGCAACGATAAATCCAAACAGGGCTGGTCGGGCGGACCGATCACCGGCGACAACACCTCAGCCGAGCATTATTGCACCATTTCGGCTATCGCGGAATCGCCGGTGCAAAAAGGGGTGCTCTGGGTGGGTTCGGATGATGGCCTTTTACACCTGTCGCGTGATGGCGGCAAGACGTGGATGAATCTGACGAGTCGGTTGCCGACCTTTCCCGAATGGGCGACGATCAAGTGCATAGAAGCCTCACCGCACGATGCTGGCACCGCGTATGTGGTGGTAGATGCCCACCTGCTGAATGATTTTCGCCCCTATCTGTTCAAGACCAGCGATTTCGGGCAGAGCTGGGAAGTGCTATCGTCATCGTTGCCGCAGGATGAATACCTGCACGTGGTCCGCGAAGACCCGAAGCAGAAAGGGCTGCTATTTCTGGGCAGCGAAAAAGGGTTGTGGTTCTCGCGCGACGCTGGCAAAACCTGGAATCGCCTGCGCCGGAACTTGCCGACCGTGGCAGTGCACGATCTGGTGGTGAAAAACGACGATCTGGTGGTCGGCACTAATGGGCGCTCCATTTACATCCTCGACGACCTGACGCCGTTACGCCTGCCGGAATCCAGCTGGCGAACCGAGAAGCCGACGCTGTTGCCACCACGTCCGGCGATCCGGTGGCGTTATCACAGCGCTGAAGTTGGGCCGGGAGCCGGGGAGAATCCACCGCCGGGTGCTCTGCTTTACTACTGGCTGCCGGTCAAACCGAAAGGCGAAGTGCGTTTGCAGATTTACGATGCCAGCCACCAGCTGGTCAAGACACTCACCAGCACGCCGCCGCCACAAGAACCGCGCGAGCCCGGCGAATACAGCGATCCCGCTCCGAAAAAAGCACCGCTCATAGCAGAACCAGGTTTGCAGCGGGTAGTCTGGGATTTGACCGCCGAAGGTGCCCGCAAGATTCCCGGTGCCGTTCACGAAGGAGCCAACCCGGAGACCGGCCCAATGGTGTTACCGGGAAAGTATCGGCTGGTGCTGGAAGTAGATGGGCAGCGCTCGGAGCAGACGCTGGAGGTGTTGCCCGACCCGCGTGTGCAACTGGCCGAAAGTGTTTACCGCGAACGCTGGCAGTTCACTCGCCTTGTGCAGCAACGCATTGGCGAGGTAGCGGAACTGGTGGAGCACATCCGTCTGGTCCGCGAACAACTGCAACGGCGAAATCACTGGCTCGGCGACAACCCGACTTATGCCGATCTCCGAAAACGCTCGCAAGGTCTGGCGGAAAAGCTCGACGCCCTGGAAGGGCAACTGCATAATCCAAAGGCGCGAATTTCCTACGATTTGCTGGCCGAGCGCGGCGGGGCACGGTTGTACTCGAAATTGCTGGTGCTCTACGATGTTTGCCTGGATGCCGATGGGCCGGTTACCCAAGGCATGCGCGAGGTGCTCCGCGACCATGAGGCCGAGCTGGAAAATTACCGCAACCAGTGGCAGAAACTCCTGGCCGACGAGCTGGCACCGCTCAATGACTTAGCCCGAAAACTGGAAGTCCCCGCCATCTGGCTACCGCCAAAAACTCCCGCCAGGTAAGCTTCACTTCGGCTGGTTTTCGTATCCCTGTGCTCAACCAGGGAGTTGCCCGGACGCGCTGGCGTCCACAGTGGATTGCACCGGGCAGATAAACGCTTTGGGGCGGATGCGAGCGTCCTACCAATGGTCGGGCATAAAACTAAAAAAGGT
>Ga0079995_1056937_pt1 | contig 12317 bp, 13 predicted proteins | sample FaiFalFF_MnMetaG_2_FD_69198 | JGI IMG/M metagenome (GOLD analysis project Ga0079995, IMG submission 69198) | Freshwater microbial communities from Yellowstone National Park, Wyoming, USA - Fairy Falls C (FF_Mn_C) (SPADES assembly) (version 4) | ecosystem: Environmental > Aquatic > Freshwater >... | reverse complement strand
TGTCTACTGCTTTATCTATGTAGTCTAGGATACTGATATTACCTAGACCTTTCTCTTGCAGTATAGAGAAGAATGACATCTTCTCATATACAAAGTCTGGTGATACCATGACCATATCCTTTACTTTTTCTTTCAGTTCTACGCTGTTAATTGGTGATAATGATGATGATTGTTCTTGGTTCATATTCATTCTATTATATAATGATGAAATACGAAGGAATCAAGGAGATAGAGACAGATGATAGCAACATATATAGCATACAAGTACCTCCAAGCAAGGTTGTACAGACAATAGCAAATATACTTACAGATATAAGTGGTGAGAAACTTACAGCAAAGAGAACATCAGCAATGCTGTATAAGACATTGATGTTCAACAAAGGTACACCAATAACTGAAAGCATAGACGAACTTGAGAACGATACATCGCTAGCAAGGAAGATCAAGGAAATGCTAAAGGAAGCAGAGCCGTTCTATTTCGTATATGGAGTACCAGTCTTTAAGGAGATTAACGATTTCATCACTACACTCACAATGCAGTACTATTTAGTTAGCGTATTTAGAGATGGTAGTTCATATACAATCAAAATATCAAAAGTTAGACACTACAAAGCAGAAGAAGGAAGGAAAGGTTACGGTAAGATTATTCTGACACAGTAACAACGGTATAAACATAACCTTTATTTCTTTCTTTTAGAAACAAAATAAAAGATAGGATTTGTTTTACCTCATCAGTCTTCAATCCTTGGCGCTAGGTAGTAATGCATCTCACACTTGAAAGGTAGTAAGAACTGCATTCTTAACGGTAATCTTTCGTTATATTGTAGTACTACGTATTTGGTCTCAACTGCTTTCAGTATATTAAGCAGTTCTCGTATTGGATAAAGACTTCTACATTCAGACTTGCCATCTAACATGTATATCATTACTGCTTGTCTGTTATGCTCGTACTCAATGGTCATTATGTCTCTACCATTTACAGCAACGAACTTTACCTTCTCTTTATTGGTTATTATCCTTACATCATTGGTAAGCAATGATAGGTCTTCTAATGCTTCCTTCAATGCGTTATGTTGTATGTTCACCTTAACAGCATATGTTATGTTTGGTAATTTTGTTTCTTCGTACTCATTACTTAATGACTTTGTCTTGTATGTTAATGGTTTCCTAACGGATATTGACCTTATGGTAATGTCTTCACCGTCCACAGTAATCTCAACAATCTCATCCTTATCAATTCTTTTTAATACTTTTAGCAGTTCGTCTGGTTTTACTGTGAATACTGTATCTGCTGGTTCTCCTTCACAGCTGTAGTGTTGAAATGCGTCTTTTGGTATCACTATATCCAGCAGTGATATATGACTGTAATCCATCGTTCTGTAATGGATACCATCGTTCTTTGCTATGAACGATACTTCATCTTTCTGTGTTTTGGTTGCTTGCAGTACCGTTATCAGTTCCTTGTTGCGTAATCTTGCTAACAGCATATCCTATCCCTCATAGGATAAAGATAGAAGCAGAGAAAGAAAGAAAAAAGGAGTAGTAGTTTTAATGATTATCTTCTTGTTGTTGATTGTTGTACAGACTGTATGTAGTAATTTGCATTACACTTGAACGATAACAAGAACTCAAGTCTGAGATTACCATCTTTATCGCTGTATAGCATAACATAGTTGCAATCTGGTACAGCATTCAGTATAGGCACTAACATTAAAACATCATGACATACTTCTATCGTTGTTGTTGTAGTAGTAGGCATCTTCATGCTTACGTCCTTACCATACTTGAAGAATACTGAATATGTACTTAACCTATCAACACTTGCTTGTTTAAAACCTAGTCCATTACTGTCTATTGTTAGTTTAAAGTATCTCTCTATTCCTACCCTTTCTATTGCATCAAGCAGAAGTTCACGTCTTATTAACAGTTTTATAACTGGTATAAAGTTTGGTATGTTTATATCTGCATCTACTATACTGTCTGTAATAGATTTTGTAGTAAAGTCTAACGTCTTGCTTGCAGTTTCATACTTGATGTTTACTGTATTACCATCTGTCTGTAGTTCTACGTTACCATTATTTATCTCGTTGAAGAATCTTAGTACTTCTGCTGGTCTGAATGCAAAGAAGGTATCTGTATTATTATTACCATCGTTATATTCATATTGTATGAATGCTTCTCTTGGTAGCATAAGGTCAATCATCTCATTACTATTCTTTATTCTACATACTAAACCGTTATTTGTTACTTTAAATACCGCTATATAGTTTACAGTCTCAATTATGTTAAGTACGGTTATGAAAGGTTTGATTGCTATTGTACCTTTGAACATCAATAGATAAAGAAAGAAGGAAAGAAGGAAAGAAAAATAAATAGGATTTTGGTTTATTTAATTACTGCTATTATTGCTATCATCATTCATTCAGCCCTAGGTGCTAGGTAGTACTGCATATCGCATCTGAAAGGTAGCAAGAACTGTAACCTTAAAGGCATCTTACTGCTGTATTCTAGTATGACATTATCTGCATCTACAGTATTAAGCATCTGCAATAGGTACTCTAGACTGTATGTAGTAATGCTCTCCTTGACATTGAACATCTCTATGCTTGTATTCTCATCCTTCCAGTATACTACTTCAGCATCACCAGCATCGCCTTTACCATAGAACTTTATCATTGCTTCATTTGTGTATATCTCTACAACGTTGGTAATAACATCTATATCCTTCAGAGCATCAACTAAAGCATCGTAAAGCATTGTTACCCTTGTATTGAACGATAACTTTGGTACTGGTGTCTCGCTTTTACTTGCATCTAGTAACTTTAGCTTGTAGTTCCTTGTCTTCTTACCTTCGTTTGCTGTTAGTTGTATCTCTCCATCTGCTATGCTAATCTCTACTTGCGTATCCTTCTCTATCCTTCTCAATAACTTTAACAGTTCATCTATCCTAACACCAAATGTTACCTCTTCATTGCATTCATACTCTATGAAGCCATCTCTCTTCCATGATATATCTAGCAAGGATACATGCGATGCGTCCATTGCTCTAAAGGTTATTCCTTCGCTTGTAGCAGTAAAGACTGCTTCATCTACTATAGGCTTGATTGCCTCAACTACTGTTCTTAGATGGTTGTTGCTACACTTTGCTTTCATATCCTATCACTCATAGAATAAAGGTAATATAGAATAAATAAATAAGAATAGGTTACTCTAACATAATAGACCTTATTAGACAGGATATGAGATGGTAATATGGTAGTATAAAGGGTATATAAATGGTATAAAAGATTGCTAGAACTAGATCATGGTCTGATCATTAAATATTTGTTAAATAGACATATAGCATACATCTTAAGTAGCTGTAGATTGGTTGGTGTTCTATTACGTATTTATAGCATGACATAATTAACTTGCTCTTAAGAGTTCTAATTTAATCAATGAATTTATTAAACTATTCTTGAAAGCTAAATACAATTCTGATCAGAACAGTCTATAAACAGGAGACCTTTCATTATTTAAAAGTTTCTACATCAAGCCTGTATGAGCAGTTGTAATATTTAGAAGTTATGTTATTAGATAAAGCTATCAAGCGTGGTAGAATTGTGAGATGGTTGAACCTCTTTTCGTCTCTTGGGAGGCTTTAATTTGACCTCTGTTTCACCCTTAATGCTATCCATTCTCTCTCTTTTACTACCAGTTATTCTTCTTTCTATAAGCATATCAACACGTTCTTCAACAACCTTTATTATTGCTTCATTTACGTTAAGAAGCTCAGCCAAAGTTCTATCAATCTCATATATAATAGGTTTAAGCTCCTTTAATCGTTCCTTTTCAGAATTTTGTTGTGTATGTCTTGATTTATCTTCAAGCTTATCAAAAAGTGAAGCCAATTTATTAATCCACTCATTAGAGAGATTTCTAACATCTAGTAAGGGCATTTCTTTAGCCATTTTAACTTCAAGGGCTATGATGTTTCCACTCCTTCTTCCTGTCATTTCTATGTAGTATTGAATAAATGATGAGTTCAAATATGCTAATAATGCTTTATACTGTTCTTTCGTTAAGGATACTTTAGGTTTAGGTATGAAAGCTATTAATGCATCATACATTGCTACAGGGAAATTACATAAAATAAATTTTGTTTTGTATCCTTTTTGTCTTACAGCAAATATCGGAGCTGGCTCTACACCTCCTAAGTCATACCAGCCATAAAATCCTTTGGCATTTGTTCTTATTTTAGCTGATTCAGTTTCACAAGCAAGTCTTCCTCCTTTTCTACTACCCCTAAGTTTGGTTATACATTTATCTTCTATAGGAATTTGATGCTTATTTTTACACACGAAGAAACTATCTGTTCTCATAAGTTCCTTATGACATATTGGACATATAGGCTCCCCCCATCTAATATATTCTAAGACTTCGTCTGGAAGCTTGTCTCTAGGTTTATGACATATAAACATAAAACATTCGTTGTCGTTATTGTAGAGTTCCTTCCAGTCATTTTCTGTGAAGGTAAAGTGTGCTATATGTTTTGCCTTTCTGATTGCTGGATAAATTATTGCTTCGTCTAAGCTAACTGTTGGGTAACTAAACTTTTCAAGGTTAAAGTCTCTGATTCTTGAAGGTGAAAGATAGACAAAGTTACTAGCACCAGGATTTCTAACACCTTTTATTTCTCCTTTGGATGCTAAAACTAAGTATTTTGCATTTCCATATGACGGTTCAAATAGCTCACCAAGATTAACTATTAACTGATGTTTGAAGATATTATCCATCCCAAAGAACACTTCGATCCATTTCTTGTTTCTAGGTATGTCTTTTTGTTTAATCACTTTGAGATAAAGCTTTTCAGACTTCTTTTTATTTATAGTCTCCAATATCTCCGTCACATCTATGCTTTCAATTATATCAGGTATGTATATGAATATAACCTCATTGTCAGCTCGTTTGGACGAATCTTCTTCTTTTTCAAGAAGTATTATACATGTAGATATTAAGGCTGTGAAAAGTCTGAATGCAAAATCTATTATTACCTTAATCCTATAGTTGTCTAATAGGAATTGCCCGAAGCCGATACCGTATTCCGTTTGCATCCAGAGGTTTGAGATTATCATAGCAAGTCTTCCACCTTGTTTAAGAAATTTTGTAGCATGCATTATCCAATAAGTATAGATACCAGGCTCAACACCTCTGCTTACATGTGGAATAAGACCATAATTCTTGATTTCTTCTTTAAGTTTACTTCTGATTGCTTTTTGAGTAGGTTTTGGTATCTCAACCCACCTAGTGTAGGGAGGATTACCTAATATGACATCAAAAGTTGGTATTATTATTTCCCTTTCTGACTCAACACCTGTAACTGTTCTAATTGTGTATGGGGTTAATAATCTACTATTAGGTTCGATATAAAAGAAATCATGTTCTATTATATTAAGTCCTGTAGAAGGTGACCTCACATTTTTTATAGCTAAGTTAACTGCTGAAAGATGTGCTGGGAATGGGTTTATGTCAACCCCATATAGTTGTGCTAAAATCTTCTCATGTACATCTTTGGGTGGTGGAATATCATCTTTGCCAGTTTTAAGCTTAACTAAAACTTTGTAAGATGCCGATAGAAAACCACCGCTTCCACAACCTGGATCTAGTATAGTGTCGTCTGGACTTTTAATAGCTAATTTTGCTATAAGTTCACATATTGCTGGAGGAGTATAGAATTGCCCAAGTTGATGTCTTTCGTCTGGAGGTATTAAATCTTCATATATGTAGCTTAGGTAGTCCATCATCTCTTCAATATTTATACTTTCAAGTATAACTAAAAATTCATTTATAAACTCAAGCGTATCAGACTCATCTGGGAAATCTATTCTGTCATATATCCCAGTTTTGAAGATTGGCTCGAAGTCCCCAGTTTTTTCTATAGCCCTCTCAAAATAATTGTTTAGAGTTTTTATAAACTCAGTCTTTGAAGAGGTTGGTAAGTTTATGAGATAAGGCAATTGATATTTTTGTTCTAAAACCTTATAGAATACAAGCTTATTCATTAATATATAAGACATCATTCTTACAAGGTTATCAATATCAGGCATATAACCTTGCTTATCTTTTATTTCTTCAAGCATCTTCTTGAATTCTTCATCTGTCTTAGACTTTAACTCAACTATTGGCTTGCATTTTTCACTTAACGTATTTACAAAGCTTCTAAGAAACTCTATTATAGTCCAGTCAAGTGGGGCTTTTTTGATCTCAGTTTTTAAGTAGTCTTTAGCTATCATGTCAAGAAGTTTCTCTATGAACACTTCAGTTAACTCAAGTTTACCGTAAAAAACTATGTTTTTAAGAAGCATCGTAAATGAACCTGGTTTAATTACATTCTCGTAATCTCTTTTCTGAATTTTATCCATATTAACATACTTTAGTACGTTATCAGGCGTCTTAAATACCGCTAACCCATTTGGTGTTGCAGTTGCAAAATAGTGTATACGACCTTTATTGTTCTTTTCCCATATAACAACGTAACTTATTGCTTGACCTATCGCTGTTTTGCCTAATGGATGGAAGAGTGTTCTAGTCCTATTACGCCCAGCTTCAATCTTAGTTTCAATTACCATAAAAGGTTTTCGAGCTTTATCAAAGAGTGTTAAATCTGGTTCTCTAGAACCTATCTTAAAACCTCTTTCAATACTAGTAAAAGTTAAGCCGTCAAATTTAAATTTAGATATTACATGTTGTATAACGTCTCTAAGTCTATCTTGGAATTGGGCTTCGCTATTCAATTTAATTATTTATAACAAAATATGTATATTAAAATTTTTCGTCTACCAATAATCTCGTTTAAAAATAAAGAAAGGGAGATTTATTATAGTAAGGATTCCCTTACTACCTTCATTACCTCACCTACGTTTATACCAACATCAGCATTAACACTCTTCTCAATCTCCATCTCCATTAACTTCTCTATGTTCTTTATCTGCTGTAATACTGGTACTGTTAGGTAAGGCATCTTACCTAGATAAGGCACTACCTCTACATACGCATAGAATGCTTGCTCTAACAGTTCCTTACGCTTACCATCATTACTGTTGCTAGACATTGCTTCATTTAACTTGCTTGAACCTACCATCAATAGTTCAGCAACCTTCTCCAGCCTTGCTAGTTCTTCCTTCTTCTTATCATCATTATTATTCTTATTATTACTGTTCTTTACTGCTACCTTCTCTCTTGGGTATGCTTCTTCTACTGCTGTTGCTGCTATTATTGGTATGTTTACCTTGAACCTACTCAACTCTACACTACTCCTTTCCATCATTATATAATGAGGGCAGATGGAGAGTGTACCAATCTACAAAGATAGAGAAGTAATAGGTACAATAGAACTGACCAACATCAGATACCCATTTGAGTACAACATAGGAGAAGCAGATATGGTGTTAAGGACTGCTTACGCTGAGACCAAACTAAGCAAAGTAAAAGCAGTCTTTGAGAAGAACGTTGATAACGGTAAGGTGAACTTAGTAAGCATCGTAGGAAGGAACTTTGCTGTAATACCTAACCAACTAATACTGAACATGGTAGCAGATGTAAGCAAGGACTTGAACCTTTCAACATTAAGTGTGAAGTACACCAAGAATGGATATGCGATGAGAATTGATCTGCTATCAGAAAGAAAGCAAGCAATAGAAGTTGATGGCATAGTACAGTTTGGTGTATCAATAAGGAACTCAATAGACGGTTCAACAGCACTAGGTGTTGATGGATTCACCTACAGACTAGCATGCAGAAACGGAGCTACAGCAAGGATACCATATGTAACATTCAATGCAAAGCATGTAGGTGATGTTAATAAACTGTTAGATGCATTCAGAGAAGCGTTACGAACAGCATTAGAGTACTGTCATCAGCTAGCAGAACTTTACAGACAAGCAACAAGGATAAAGGTAACAAAAGAGATTGCTGAAAGGTTGGTTGAACTGAACTTACCAATGATGTACTACAAGTACACGCCTATAAGGTTGAAGGTTGATGATAAGGATGTTGAGATAGATGTAATAAGAGAAGATACGCTATGGAATACCTTTAACGGTATTACATACGTAATAACACACAAGAGCAGAGCAAATCCAATCGCTAGATCAAGGATGACGCATAGACTGCATAGGGTAATGCAAGAGATAGTAGAAGCAACAGCAACAGAAGCAACGGTATAAACAAAACTACAACCAAATCTCTCTTTATTTCTTTACTTCTTTATTATTGTGATCATCGCTTGCTTCTTCCTTTCTTCTTCTTGCTACTACTGCTACCTTTCTTAGCCTTAGCCTTTGCTCTTGCTCTTAAACTTACTAACCTTGCTTCTATTCTATTAACCCTAGTAGTCAGCTTCTTCAATTCACGGTTAATTAACCTTACATCTCTCTGAATAGTAGCAAGATAGGTATCATGCTTATCTATGCGGTTAAGTAAGCGTTTAGGTATAGTAGTAGGAACAACAGCAGTAGTAGGCTTCTCTTTTGCTACTTCAATAGTCTGTTCTTTTTCTCTCCTTCCTTCTCCTACTTCTTCTTTCCTACTTCTTCTTACCCTTCTTTTAGGTTCTTCTGGTTTGGTAGTAGCAGTAACAGTAGTAGTCTTCTTCTCTTCTACTGTACCTTCCTTAATCTCTCCTTCACCATCAGATGACATTAATAATAATTAGTAATGGTTATTAAAATAATTTCCTAAAGTTTCTTTGGTTTTGTTCTTTATTTAGTGATGTTTACACAAGATAAAAGCAAGGCATCCTATGGTTACTATGAGATAGAACCACTATTGATCAAGCCATCAGCATTAACTGCTAGCAAAAGCGGTAAGGAACTATCAGATGGTTACGCTTTAAATTACGCTATTGGTTGTACACATGCTTGCAGATTCTGCTATGTCGATGCAATACATAAAAGGTTCACAAGAAGTAGATTGATGAAGAAGGAGAAGGAAAAGGAGAAGGAAGACGGAAAGAACACTAACGCTATTGCTGATGCTAACATCATAGACAAACCTTGGGGGATGTACATGCTTATACCAACCAAGGAGAGCTTTTGGTATGCGTTAATGAATACTGAATGGTACAGATGGAAAGATAAGGAAGTCATGCTATCATCTACGCACGATCCATACCTACCAGAACTATATGATTATACAAGGAAGATTCTAGAGACATCACTACCTTATGGTGTTAGATACTGCATCCAAACAAGATCATTGTTGGTAAGGAAGGACTTTGACTTGCTGTTAAGGTACAAAGAACAGATAAGACTGCAGTATAGCATAATGACCTTGAACCTAAAGTTATCTAGGTTGTTAGAACTAAGGGTACCATCACCATATGGTAGGTTAAGGTTGCTAAAGAAAGCGTCTTCTTTTAGGCCTGTCAGAAGCCAGATCTATGACTAATACATATGGCCTAACTAGCTTCTTTATATTTTCCAGTATCTTTTCGTTATTTTGTTTTAGTTCAGTAACATATCTGTAAGCCTCTTCATATAATGGCAAAAGATCATCGATTAGTATCTTTAGTCCATCAGCTGATAATGAAAGTTTATAGCCACCTATTGGTAAGAACTTCGTTTTATAGGTACATAGTTGATTGATAGGTAACTCAAATTTAAAGTCGTTGTCTTTATAAAAAGCAATTATATAAGAATAATCTGTATTTAGTACCATCTTGTTAACCTCAATAACATTAGGATTAAATAGATTATAAAACTTATCTCTTTCTATCCTTCTTGTAAATTCCTTCTTATCAAGCAATAGACGGTCTGCAAGATCAAGGAATTCTAAAAAGTCTGTGCGGTAGTCTTCGGGTATTTTTCTGGCTATCATCTCCTTACTGATTACGCTGTTAAATACTTGTTTAGTAGTTCTTATATTTCTAAGATATCTTTGAAATGGAATTTTAAAATCACAATAAAATTCAAATACTTCTGTTGTCTCAATTAGAAAAGTTAAAATCTGTTCTCTTAATAGTGATGTATCACATTCTTTACTCAACTCATACAATCTCTGAATCTTAACTTCTAAGTTATTACTTAACATCGTAGTTAACCTATCATTAATGTGCTTATAAATCTACTGCAAGTATATTTATATAAAATAAATCACATATACTTTCTATTTCAACCTATTAATAATTCTTAACATTTTATTGCCATCCTTTTCTTATCTATATAAACATCTGCTAATAACCTTGTGGTTCACTTTTATGTTTTAACTTTATCTATAATTATATACTGATGAGCATAATAGCAACAACAACAACTACTACTACTATAGCAACAGCAAGCAAGAACCTTGATGACATGGATGATAAGGAACTGATAATAGAAGCGATGAAAGAACTGCAAGAGATCAAGAGATTGCTAGGTATAAATAGTAAAGAAGGAGGAGAAATAAAAGAAAATAAATAAAGGTTAGGTAGTTAAGTACTGCTATTATTGCTATTACAACTGCTATTGTTACTACTACCTACTTAACTACCTATGCTATTACCTCCTTACCTTTCTTTCTTTTCTTGCTATCAGCGTTATTATGGTTATTATCATCACCATTAGCATCAGCAACAACACCTAACCTACTAGCCAATACTGAGAGTATTGCTTCTAATCTGTTTATCCTATCTACTACTTCTCTGCTAACATTACCTTCTACTGCTGCTGTTGTCGTTGTTGCTGTTATAACATCCTTATCGCTGTAACCGCATCTTATGCAGAACTCATGGTTTGGTGAGAGCATCTCATTGCATCTTTTGCAGTATCTAACCTTTAATGCTGATGATTCATTATCCTTATCAACCTTAACACCAGCTAATTCTAATAAGGCATCATCAGTCCTTACACCAGCTAAATGGATGTACCTTTGAACAACCTTAGTACCTAGTTGCCAGCCAAAGTAGGCACACATCTGTGCTTCTGTAAGCTTGTTTGCTAGATGAGTTGCTCTAGAATGCCTTAGGATGTATAACCTAGTCTGCTTCTTTATACCAGCCTTCTTCATAATATCTACAAACATCCTTTCTGCTCCTTTAAGTCCTATAGGCTTCCATTTGCTGTTTGATGACTCAGATAACCATAGGTATGCATTAGGATCATTCTTGAATGGATGTACAGATAACCATTGCTTCAGTAATGGTACGTATGCTATGACTCTAGTTACACGCTCAACAGTCTTCCCTCTTAGGATTACCTTAGCTCCTTTGTTATCAAACATGATATCCTTTAACCTTATGTTCAACAGCTCTTCTGGTCTACCGCCAGTCTCGTATGCTACAGCAATGAATGCTTTCCTTTGGATAGTGTTAGCAGTATCTATAAGCAGTTTAATCTCATCCTCAGTAAGGAACTGGTCATAGGATAACTGCTCTTCCTCTCTCTGCTTATCCTTGCTTGCCTTTAACTTCACCCATTTAACAGCGTCTGGGTAGTACTCATTGTTACCATACATAACCTTAAAGAACAGCTTTATTATGCTCTTATGCAACGTCTGTGTTGTAAGTCTGAAGCCATTGTCTTCCATGTAGTTGATGTAATGCTCAATATCCTCTCTGGCACATTCTCTGAATGGTTTCTTTATAATCTTCTTTGCTTGGAGTAATGCTGATATGCATCTGTATATGCGTAAGGATGACCTTCCTTCCCTTAGCATGAAATCAATGAACTTCAGTATATCCTCCTTATCTTGGTAAGGTATATTAGCCTCTTTAACCTTGCTTACACAATGCTGTACTAAGGTCTCTCTATTGTATATATCCCTCATCATAATATAATGGTGATGACTGCGAACCGTAGAAAGGTTGTTCAGAGATAACCTATTAGTGGAATGAAATAATAAATAATAATATAAAGATCTACTTACAGATGCTCAAGTTCTTTAAATAACTGTAGATACTTAATACCCTTATCTGTTATAACTAGGGTTCTCTTATCAACTTTAACCTTTACATTAATTAAGCCTTTGCTTACAAGTAATCTCTCATACTTGTAGTATGTACGTGTATCAACATTTGCAGAGTATATTATAGAAGTTATATTATTATTTTTTTAGACTGCCAAGAGCATATTATATATTATTGTATGTCTGCACCTTTTACCATCAATATCCTTCTTAAATTCATTATACTCTGGATCTAACTCAACATCTACTGTCATATTTATAATACATAAGCATAGTATAAATAATTGATGTGTTTTCTACACGTGTAATATACACATGTTATTAATTATAAATACAACAAGTACAAATATGATAACTCTGTAACCTTATGTATGGGCAAAGATGGTAAGAGGCTT
>Ga0079995_1060353_pt1 | contig 12320 bp, 13 predicted proteins | sample FaiFalFF_MnMetaG_2_FD_69198 | JGI IMG/M metagenome (GOLD analysis project Ga0079995, IMG submission 69198) | Freshwater microbial communities from Yellowstone National Park, Wyoming, USA - Fairy Falls C (FF_Mn_C) (SPADES assembly) (version 4) | ecosystem: Environmental > Aquatic > Freshwater >... | reverse complement strand
ACGGTTTGACCGATTGTATGGAGAGATGAACGAGCGGTTTGATCGATTGTATAGGGAGATAAACGAGCGACTTGATCGGATGTATCAACAGATGGTGGTGCAGACCCGCTGGCTGATCGGCGCGCTGGCCGTGATCGGGACGGTGATCAGCCTCCTGCTGGCCATCGGCCAATTTGTCCGATGAACCCGCCAAGGAGGATGAGCTATGTCAACTTTAAAAGAACTGATTGAGCGGCTACCCCCGGAGCTTCAAGAAGAGGTGCAGGATTTTGTTGAATTCCTGTTAGAGAAACGGGCAAGGAAAGCAAAGCGGAAGCCTGAATTGAATTGGGCAGGGGCTCTCAAAGATCTGGGCGAACGTTACGGCTCTGTAGAACTTCAGCATAAAATCGCAGAATGGAGGATCGGTGGAGAATGAGGCTCTTGCTTGACACGAATATCTTTTTAGAAGTGATCTTAGAGCAAGAAAGGCATGAAGAGGCTCGGACTCTTCTATCTAAGTTTGAAGAGCACGAGTTTTTCCTCTCTGATTATTCTTTTCACTCTATTTGCTCTTTCGCATGGGGAAACACGAGGTCTTTCGGGAATTCTTAAATGACTTGATCCTTGGAGCAGGATGCATGATTGTTGGGCTTTCGGCTCCGGAGATGGAAGAGGTTATTCATGTGGCCCAGCAATTCAACCTTGATTTTGACGATGCGTACCAGTATGCCTTGTCAGAGCGATATGATCTCATAATTGTCAGTTTTGATCGCGACTTTGATCGAACGAAAAGAGGGCGCAGAGCCCCGAAGGATCTACTGGAGAGATAACGTGGAGGGTTGGCTGGGGTTGAAGGGCTGGTGGGGGGATGGGCGTGGGATGCCGGGGGATGGGAGGAGATCCTGAAGGGGACCAGCGGAACTTTGGGGGTGTGAAGAGGCGGCGGAGGCGTTTGCGGTTTGGCTGGCCGGCGTTCTGGAGGAGCGGGCGGTCTCCCGGGACGAGTTCCGGCAGATCCTGTCCCGCCTCGACGTCCTGGAGCGGGACGCGGCCGCCCTCCAGGCCGACGTCCGGGAGCTCCGAAGGGAGATGAATGAGCGGTTTGACCGGATCTATTGATTGTGCTTCGGGATGCCCCGCCGGTGGATGCATTGGAGGAGCCGAAGGGCATTATCATCCGCTACGGGAAGGACAGCGATCCGGTCAGCGTGGAGTTTTTGAATACATCCGCCCGGGGGATTGATGAAGCCTTATGAGCTTCAAGTTATCGTGCAAACAGTGCGATGAACATGGCCGATGATTTCGGGGATCAAAGTTATTAAAGAAGGAGCGACGGCTTACCGCGCGATCAGCACGCTGGCCGCGCTCATGGTGGTGGGTTTGCTGGGGTTGAAGGGCCGGGAGATAGCGGGCGCGGCGCTGCAAAACGCGACGGCGCTGGCGTTGGCGGCTTCGTGGCGGGAGGCGATGGCGGATCCATCTTCGCTCTTCGAGTGCTCGCCCAGGGGAAACGCCGCTGCGGCCTGGGCCCTCGCGGAAGCCGCGCTGCGGCTCAAGCCGGAGGATGCCCACGCCTGGCTCCTCCGGGGCCGAAGCGCCTGGCTGGCCGGGAGATGCGTGGAGGCCCGGGAGGCATGGCGGCATGCGGTGGCCCTGGCCCCGCAGGATCCGGCCGCCTGGTTCCTTTATATCCTAAGCGGGCCGCCGGACCTGCGGCCCGAGCCTGCCGTCGCTGAAGGAGTTGCAAAGTATCTGGATTTTCAGGGGGAACGGGCGCGGCGCGCCGAGCGGTGGGAGGAGGCCCTGAAGTGGTATGAGCGCTCCCTCGCCCTGGCCCCCAGCGTCTCGAGGGCCAATCGGTTGGAGTCGGTTTATCTGAAACTGGATCGCAAAACCGAGGCCATTGCCCGCTGGAAGGCGCTGGCCGCTGTTTGGCCGGAAACCGCTCCCGGCCACTGGTGGGCGCTGGGCCGGATGGCGGAGCTCTCCGAGGATTGGGAGCAGGCGGCGCGCTTCTACGGCGAGGGCGCCAGCCGGAGCGACGCCCCTTATGAGTACCGAATGCGCCAGGGGGCGGCGCTGGAACGGCTCAAGGATTGGGCCGGGGCCGAGGCCGCTTATCGCCGGGCCGTGGAAGCTCGGCCGGATCTCCCCTGGCCTTACCTAAGTGTGGGCCATATGCGGCGGGTCCGGAAGGACTACGTCGGTATGTTGGAGTGGTATCGGAAAGCCGAAGCAATAGCGCCGAACCGTTACGAACCCCAGTATTGGCTGGGCTATGCCCACTACATACGGGAGGAATACGCGGAGGCGCAGAAGCATCTGGAGCGCGCTCTGGAGCTGAACCCCCAGCACCCTTGGAGCGCGTATTACCTGGCCTGGAGCCTTTACAAGCAAGGCCGGCAGGAAGAGGCCGTTTCCTGGCTGCGGACCGCCATCGGCCTCTACCCGGGCCAGCCCTGGCAGTGGGCAGTGCAGTTAGGCGATTGGCTGGCTGAGGCAGGCGATAAAGATGGTGCCCTGGCGGCCTACCGCCAGGCCCTGGCGTGGAAGCCGGGGGATGAGGGGATAGAAGCGAAGATTCGGGCGCTGGGGGGAAATCCGCCTTGAAGATCGCGACAATCGTTGGTGCCCGTCCTCAGTTCATTAAGGCGGCCCCGGTGAGCCGGTGGCTGCGCCTCCACTATAGGGAAATCCTGGTTCATACGGGACAACATTACGATTACCTTCTCTCGGAGGTCTTTTTCCGGGAATTGGGCATCCCCACACCGGACTACAACCTCGGGGTCGGCTCCGCATCTCATGGCAGGCAGACCGGAGAAATGCTGGCCCGGTTAGAAGAGGTTCTGCTACAGGAAAAGCCCGATTGGGTGGTGGTCTACGGAGATACCAACTCAACCCTGGCCGGGGCGCTGGCAGCCGCAAAACTCCACATCCCGGTCGCTCACGTGGAGGCAGGGTTGCGGAGTTATAACCGCACAATGCCCGAGGAAATCAATCGGGTTCTGACCGACCACCTTTCCAGCCTGCTGTTTTGCCCCACCGATACGGCGGTGAGGAACCTGGCCCGAGAGGGGATCAACCAGGGCGTTCACAAGGTTGGGGATGTGATGTACGATGTGGCCCTCTGGGGCCTGGAAATCGCCGAACGGAAATCCACCATCCTGGAAACCCTTGGGGTAGAACCAGACAATTACCTCCTGGTGACCATTCACCGTCCCGGCAACACCGATGATCCCCGCAATTTGAGCGCCATCGTTTCGGCCCTGAATGACGTTGCCGAGACGGTGATTTTCCCGGCCCACCCCAGAACCCAGAAGGCCTTGAAGCAGTGGGGGCTCCACCCGAACTCCAACGTCCGGCTCATAGAGCCGGTCAGTTATCTGGATATGCTGATGCTGGAGAAGAACGCCCGGATGATCCTCACCGATTCTGGCGGGGTGCAGAAGGAAGCCTATATCCTGGGGGTTCCTTGCGTGACCCTGCGGGAGGAGACGGAGTGGGTGGAGACGGTGGAGGCCGGCTGGAACATCCTGGTTGGGGCAAACCGGGAGCGGATTGTGGAGGCAGTGCGGAATTTCCAACCAACCGGCGAGCGGCCTCCGCTGTTTGGAGACGGCAACGCCAGCCGAAGAATCGTTGAGATTCTGACCCAGGAGGCCATCGGATGATTCATCCCACCGCGGAGGTATCTCCCAAAGCTCAAATCGGTGAAGGGACCCGGATCTGGCATCACGCTCAGGTCCGGGAGGGGGCCAAAATCGGCCGAAATTGCATCATCGGCAAGAACGTGTATATAGACTTTGATGTGACCATCGGAGACCATGTGAAGATCCAGAACAACGCCTCCGTGTACCACGGGGCGACCATTGAGGACGGGGTTTTCATCGGCCCTCATGCCTGCCTGACCAATGATAAAATCCCCCGCGCGATTACCCCTGCGGGCGAATTGAAGGGCAGCCAGGATTGGGAAGTGGGGAGAATCCTGGTGAAATATGGTGCCTCCATCGGGGCTGGTGCCGTGATCCTTCCCAACGTGACCATCGGCCGCTTCGCGATGGTGGGGGCCGGGGCGGTGGTGACCCGGGACGTGCCCGACCACGGCCTGGTGGTAGGGAACCCGGCCCGGCTGGTCGGGTATGTGTGCCGATGCGGCCGCCGACTCCGCCCGCAAGGAGTGAGAGGCCAGAAGATGCTTATGGTATGCGACGTCTGCAACGAAGAATACGAATTCCCTCAGGAGGAGCAATGATTCCGATCGCCCGCCCCATCATCAGCGAAGAGGAAAAGCAAGCCGTCCTCGCCGTCCTGGAAAGCGGCCAACTGGCCCAGGGCGAAAAGGTGGCCGAGTTTGAGCGGGAGTTCGCCGCCTTCTGCGGTGCCCGCTATGCCGTGGCGACGTCCTCCGGCACCACTGCCCTCCACACCGCCCTGCTTGCCCACGGCATCGGCCCCGGCGATGAGGTCATCACCACGCCGTTTACCTTCATTGCCTCTGCCAATGCCATTCTCTTCACCGGTGCCCGGCCTGTCTTCGTGGATATTGAGCCCGAGACCTTCAACATTGATCCAAACCGGGTGGAAGAAGCGGTGCGGGAGCGGAAAAAGAAGGGCGCCCGGCTGAAGGCCATCCTGCCGGTGCATCTCTTCGGCCACCCGTGCGATATAGAAGCCATTATGGAGATTGCCCGCAGGTATGACCTGCTGGTGATAGAGGACGCCTGTCAGGCCCACGGGGCTTCGGTGAACGGCAAAAAAGTAGGAACTTTCGGGACAGGATGCTTCTCCTTTTACCCTACCAAGAACATTACGACCGGAGAGGGGGGCATCATCCTCACCGATGACGAAAAGGTCGCCGAAAGGGCCCGGATGATCCGGGAACACGGGATGAGGAAACGGTATGATCACGAGATTTTGGGGTTCAACTTCCGCATGACGGACATCCAGGCCGCCATTGGGCTGGCCCAGTTGAAGAAACTCCCTCAGTGGAACGAGCAAAGAATCCGAAATGCCGCCTATCTGACGGAGCGCCTGCGTCATCTGCCTTTTGTGGTCCCTCCGGTTGTAAAGAAAGGGTGTGTCCACGTGTTCCACCAGTATACCATCCGGATCAAAGGCGACCGGGATAGAGCCGTTGAGCGGTTGAAGGCCAAAGGAATTGGGGTGGGAATTTATTACCCGCTCCCGGTGCATCAGCAGCCAGTATACCGGGACCTGGGTTACGATGGTGTCCTTCCCGAAGCGGAGCGGGCCAGCCGGGAGGTGCTTTCCCTTCCCGTCCATCCGGCCTTGAGACCGGAGGACCTGGAAACCATTGTAGAGGCGGTTGCCTCTCTGGAGAAGGAAATCGGATGCTCCGGGTCGCGGTGATCGGCGTAGGGACAATGGGAAAACAGCACGCCAGGGTGTATACCGAAATCCCCGGCGTGGAACTGGTGGCCGTCGCTGACCCTGATGAGGACAGGACGGCGGAGATTGTCCGTCGCTATAAAGTAAAGGCCTATGCCGATTACCGGGAAATGCTCCGGCGCGAAAGGCCGGATGCCGTTTCCATCGCCGCTCCCACCCATTTGCATCGCCCGATCGCACTGGATGTGATTGCCGAGGGAGTCCATCTCCTGATAGAGAAACCCCTCGCTTCCACCCCGGAAGAGGCATTGGAAATCATCCGGGCGGCTGACGAGAAGGGCGTTAAACTGACCGTAGGGCATATAGAACGGTTCAATCCGGCGGTGAGAGAGTTGAAGAGACGGCTGGATGCCGGAGAACTGGGCAGAGTATTCCTCCTTCACGCTCGTCGCCTGGGGCCTTTCCCCGAACGGATTCAGGATATGGGCGTGGTCATTGACCTGGCCAGCCATGACCTGGATGTGATGTATTACCTCCTGGGAGTGGAGGTGGAGCGGGTTTACGCCGAGACGATGCGGCAAATCCACACCCGGTACGAAGACCTCCTCACTGGCCTATTGCGGTTCCGGAACGGCGTTATCGGCGTGCTGGACGTCAACCGCCTGACCCCCACCAAAATCCGGGAGTTGGCGGTCACCGGTGAGCGGGGGATGTTCGTGGTCAATTACCTGACCCAGGACCTGTACTTCTACGAAAACCACTATGCTTCCAGCGGCTGGGAGGTGCTGGGAATTTTCAAAGGTGTGGGGGAAGGGAATATGGTGCGGTTGAGGGTGGAGAAGGAAGAACCTTTGCGGGCAGAGTTGAGGGCCTTCGTAGAAGCCATCGCCGGGGATGCGCCTCCCCCGGTCAGCGGGGAGGATGGCCTGCGGGCGGTGATCCTGGCGCAGAAACTGGTGGAATCCGGGCGCACCGGAGCGGTGGTTGTGGTGAACAATCGTCCTGGGGAGGGAGCGCGTGTTTGAGGAACGTCTTGCTGCGATCCGGGACAAACGGGTTAAAATTGCCGTAATCGGGCTGGGATACGTGGGCCTCCCGGTGGCATGCATATTTGCCCGGGCCGGTTTTCAGGTTGTGGGAATAGACCGGGTGGAGGAGAAGGTGCACCAAATCCGCCAGGGGCTCTGCCCCATCGGCGGGAAGGAGCCGGGTCTGGCGGAACTGGTCGCCCAAGTTGTGCGGGATGGCCGGCTGAGCGCCACCACACGCTACGAGGAGTGCCGGGATGCCGGGGTGGTCATCATCGCCGTGGAGACCCCGGTGGATGAGGAAACCCGTCGGCCGAAGTATGAAGCCCTCCGCGCGGCGCTGGTCTCCCTGGGGAATCACCTCTCGCGCGGAACGCTGGTCATCGTGGAATCCACCATTGCTCCCCTCACGATGGAGCGGGTGGTCCGGCCGATCCTGGAGGAGACCTCGGGCCTGAGGGCGGGGAAGGACTTTTACCTGGCCCACTGCCCGGAGCGGGTCCAGCCCGGAAGGTTGCTCTACAACCTGGAGCACATGCCCCGGGTGATCGGAGGCATGACCCCCGAAGCGGGCCGACTGGCCCTGGAACTCTACCGGCACATCGTCCGGGCCGACCTGGACGTCACGGATTGCCTGACGGCGGAGATTGTGAAGACAACGGAGAACGCGTATCGGGATGTGCAGATTGCCTTCGCCAACGAGATTGCCCTGCTCTGTGAGAGTTTGGGGGCGGATGTGTGGAGGGTGCGGGAACTGGTGAACAAGTGTCCCCAGCGGGACATGCATCTGCCCGGCGCGGGGGTGGGCGGCCACTGCCTGCCCAAAGACCCGTGGCTGCTGATCGCCAATGCGCCGGAGGGTTTCCAGGCCCGCCTCATCCCGGCGGCCCGGGCGGTCAACGACGGGATGCCCCTCCACGTGGCCGACCTGGTTGTGGAGGGGTTGCGGCGGGTGGGGAAAGAGGTGCGGGGGAGCCGGATCGCGGTCCTGGGGTATGCTTATCTGGAGAACTCCGATGACACCCGCAACAGCCCCAGCGAAGTGCTGGTGCGGAAACTGCGGGAACTGGGCGCGGAAGTGGTTATCCACGACCCCTATGTTCCCCCCTACCAGGGGGACCTGCGGGAGCGCCTCCGGGGCTGCGACGCGGCCGTCCTGATGGTTGCCCACGACGAATACCGACATCTGAACCCGGCCGAACTGGACGTGCCGGTGGTAGTGGATGGAAGGCGGGTTTTGGAAGAGGGAGGACATCAACGAGTGATCCGGCTGGGCAGAGGGGATCGGCAGGGATAAGATTGGCCCTGTATTGGATTTCTGCAGGAGGCCTGGAGCGTGCAGAGGGAGATTGAGGCGATCGCCTGGATCAGAAGAACAGTCAGAGCAAGCCTGCCTGGGGGACGATTTGCCCGCAGCGTCATTCTGCTCGCCGGGGGAACTGCGCTGGGACAGGCCGTTACGGTTCTGGCTTCACCGATCCTCACGCGGCTCTATAAGCCTGAGGATTTTGGAATCCTGGCGGTTTATTCCTCAATCCTGGGCATTCTCTCGGTGATCGCCAGTTGGCGCTACGAACTGGCCATTCCCCTACCCGAACAAGACGAAGATGCTGTCAATCTTGTTGTGCTCTCTTTGGGCATCGTGGTCCTGATGAGCCTGATAGTAGGTTTAGGGGCCTGGCTGCTGGGGAGGTACGTCGTGCTATGGCTGAATGCTCCCGGTCTTCAGCCTTATCTCTGGCTCTTGCCTATCGGGATCCTGTTAGTGGGAAGTTACCAGGTCTTCAACTATTGGGCGGTGCGCAAGCAGGCCTTTGGAGTGATCGCAAGGACTAAACTTCATCAGGGCTTGGGTGCAGTTCTGACGCAGATCGCCTGTGGTTTCTTGAAAAGCGAACAGATGGGATTGATTATCGGTCAAATCGTCGGACAAAGCGCAGGAGGTATTACTTTAGCATTGCTGTTTAGAAACCATAAATTCACAAATTTACATATTAGTAGTGTCAGATGTGTGGCCAAAAGATATGCCCGCTTCCCAAAATTGTCAATATTGCCTGCTTTCGTGAATGCTGTGGGATTGCAACTTCCCATTGTTGCCTTAAACGCATTTTATGGCAGCGCAGTGACAGGCTGGTTTGCGCTGACACAAAAAATTTTGGGAGTTCCGTTATCAATAATTAGCCACTCTACTTCTCAGGTCTTGTTAGGACATGCAGCAAGCCATAGGCGTTTGAGGTATGAGATGGAGCCTTTGTTCTGGAAAACCATTCGTCAGCAATCTCTTTTAGGTTTACCTTTATTGCTTCTAATACCCCTAGCTCCTATCCTTTTTCCAGTAATCTTTGGTTATACTTGGCGGGAGTCGGGTATTTACGCTGCTGTTTGGCTTCCCTCCCTAATCGCTAATTTTATTGCAAGTCCAACTGGAGGATTTCTTGATATCTTGGAACGCCAAGACCTTTTTCTTGTGCGCGAAGCATCTCGTTTGGTTATCCTTGGGGGAGTGACTTGTATTTCAGTGTTCTTGAAAGTGCAGCCTCTGATTATGCTTTCTATGTTATCGGGAGCAATGGTTATATTTGCTTTCATCTACGCTGGTCTCTCTTTGTATGCAATAAAGCGAGGCGAGAAAGAATGAAATTGCTCAGTCGTTGCAATCTTGTGGCCTACAGACTACCACTGGGATGGAGTGGGCGTGTACACTTTATAAGTACAGAGGTCACGTATCTTGAACTGGATGATAAGGGGAAAATTACCCATTTATTCAAGAAAGACAGGGTTTTGCAAGACAGATTTTGTAAATTTTTGGCTAGGGGTTTTCGTGGAATTGTTTGGTATAATGAAGAAGATGAATGTGTTTCGTATGCTTGGATAAGCCTTCCAGAAACCAGTGGCCCACCACACTTGCCTCGCTATATTCGGCAACTTCCGGTTTACTGGATTTTCTATTGTCGCACAAAAGAGGAGTATAGAGGGCGCGGATTTTATAAGGCCAGCCTGAGTATTTTGTGTAATTGGGCACGAGAGCGTGATCCTAAAGCAGAAATTTACATTGATACAGAACCCGGTAATGTCCCTTCCAGAAAAGCTATAGAGGCTGTCGGATTTACCCCAGCAGGTATTATCAGTGTATGGACGCTGGGGCTTCCCAAATTGGGTCCAGTCGTAATATGGGGTTCTTGGAATAAAGAGGCTAAGCACCCGGGGGTGGATGTATGGTAATGAATGAACAAGCCGAGTTCGGATCCGTTCTTGCTCTGGAGCGATGGTTAAAATTCAATGAATACAAGTGGGGAGTAAAGTCGTTAAGGGTGCGCTTGACTGGAAACGATAAGGAAAGCCTTCCAGCGATTGAAGCGGTTTTGTATCTGGATAAGAAAGGCCGTATAGTGCAACCGCCGTTGAATCCATATCTGCCAGTAATCTTTTATCCTACCCCAACCGAGAAGAAACCGCGGCTTTATCGTCAATGGATGAATTTGAGCAAATTGCTGGCGGATGAGTTTATAAAGCGCGGAGTAAGGGGCGCTATTGCTTTACCCCCTGAAGTGGTTGACATCCGCCAGTGGCAATGGTACGGCTTTGTGGGAGAAGTGCGATATACTTTTTATATTGAATTGCCTTATGATATAGAAATGGCAGAGAGCTCGGCACGCACTAAAATTAGAAAGGCAGAAAGAAATGGTTTTACTTGCGAAATGGCTACAAAGCAAGCGTTTTTTGAAGTTATTGAATGTCTTGCAGAAACAGAAACAAGACAAAATTTTTCCTATAGGCTCACAACAAGAGATTTAGAAATAGCACTTGAGTTACTTGGAGAGGATACTTTTCGAGTTTACCTTTGCAGGGCTAGTTCTGGCGAAGTCGCCTCTGCTCGAATTGTAATTAGTGCTCCCGGAATGAGGAGTATTGATTGGGTAGCTGGAACAAAGCATAAATTTTTGAACTCGGGCGCTACTCAATACCTTATTTGGTGTATCTTAAACGATATATCTCGGCAAGGGGCCATAGGATTTGACTTTTGTGGTGCGAATCTATCCACAGTAAGCGCAGCAAAAGCCGATTGGGGAGGCACACTTACTCCTTATTATGTGGTCCGTCCATTCAATCTGCGTACGGTGGGCAGTTGGCTCTTGAAGAAGTTCGCTCAAATGAGAAAGATTAGGTGATCAAGATGCTCCGGATTATTCAACCGTCTGGTTATGCAGAAGAGCGTAACTATATTTTGCGAGTTATTTTCGAAGAGTTCATGGGACTAAGTTACGAGTGTCATGAGGGTTCTGGGAATACGGTCCAAATAAGGCTCGCTCATGCACCTGAGGAAGGCGCTCTTATGTGGTCGGATGTTCTGTTTCAAACACGCCCGGAGAATTGGCTGACTGAGGCCTCACTGCCCAAATCGCCTTTGCCCATATGGAACGCAACTCAAGACTTGCCAGATGCCCGTTTGGTAAGGGAATCAATCCCTATAATCTATGGCAGGCCTGTTGAGGGCGGAAGGTGGTTTACACAAAAAGAAAAGGTCATTCAACTCGGTCTTGATGTGGCTGGCAGCGTTTTCTTTATGTTGACCCGCTATGAAGAGGCTGTATTACCGTTCCGCGATAGACACGGTCGCTTCCCGGCTGAGGCTTCGTTGGCCTACCGTGAAGGCTTCTTAGATCGGCCCATCGTTGACGAATACATACAAATCCTATGGGCGTGCCTGAAGAGGCTGTGGCCGGGATTAACGAGGAAAGAACAAAGATATCGGGTTTGGTTGAGTCATGATGTAGATATCCCTTTGTGTGCAGTGGGGAGGCCGTGGATTATGGTCATTAGAGGCGCGGGCGGTGACCTGGTCAGGAGAGGTGATATAAGCCTGTTTGCTCGCAGGCTCTGGTCCAGGCTCTTGAACGATCCACGGTTTGATCCTTGTAACACTTTTGATTTCATTATGGGTATAAGTGAGCGGTATAATTTGAAAAGCACCTTTTTCTTTAAGGCTGGCTATAGCAATCCTTTATACGATAATAACTACTCGCTGGAGGATCCGTGGATTCAAACCCTTATGCAACACGTTTATGAAAGTGGGCATGAAATCGGGATTCATCCAAGTTACGAGAGTTATAGAGACGAAAAAACACTACGCTTAGAATTTGAAAGACTACGGCGAGTTGCCGAGAGTTTGGGGATTTCCCAGGAATGCTGGGGGAGCCGCCAGCACTATCTGCGCTGGGAAAACCCTGTGACCTGGCAGATCTGTGAGGAATCTGGTGTGGATTATGATAGCACACTGGGTTTCGCCGATCACGTTGGTTTTCGGTGTGGCACGGGCCATGAGTTTCCGGTGTTCAATTTGAGGACACGGTCGCCTTTGCGCCTGCGTGAGCGTCCTCTGGTAGCGATGGATACAACGCTGCTGGCTCCACAATACATGGCTCTGCGACCGGAACAGGCTATAGAATGGATTGAGCGTCTTTCCAGCACATGTCGCCGCTTTGGAGGAACCTTCAGCCTGCTTTGGCATAACAGTAATCTGATAGAGTCCTGGCAAAGGGAGCTTTATCTCAAAGTTTTGGAAGCAGCTGTTCGCTGAGACTATAAACCGATGAAACCAATCTCGGAGTATGAAATTAATGGGGTTGACAACAGGAGGGGGGATTATGCTTTCGGAATCGCTCTGTTATGCCCAGGGCCGCCTTTCGTGGTAGTCACCCCATAAGGTATTGGTGATGCGGGAAGGTCAAGAATTCCTCCCAGGTCCAGATGTGGTCGGTCAACCCGATGGCCATCGCTGGCGTCCGCGGCCGATACCGCCGCCCCTCCGGCAGGCCCTCCTGCGCTTCCCGCAAGGCCCGATGCGGCCGCAGCCAGTTATGCTCAAACAAAAAGAGGATCACCAGCGCATCCCAGGTCTCTACCGTCTTCGCAAAGGCGTGGGTCTTACGCGACAGCGCGTTCAAGCGATCGCGCAGCACG